>OGNC01000170.1_pt1 | contig 52766 bp, 42 predicted proteins | sample 1573311 | NCBI WGS metagenome assembly OGNC01 (sample SAMEA2581889, study PRJEB24529) | metagenome | biome: Human gut stool | place: China | collected 2011
TTGCGCGCAGCGTGCGGCTGCCCTCGGGGAACTCGCCGTTTTTCATGCGCTCGAACAGGTCGAGGTTTTCCTCGACGGAGCGGTCGCGGTATGGGCTCACGGCGGGCTTGCCGATATCGCCGCGGAACTCGCGGAACTGCTCGGGCGTCAGGTCGCAGACGTAGGCAAGGCCCTTCTTGATCAGTTCGACGGCAAACTCGTAGTCCTTTTCAAAGTAATCCGAGCCGTAGAAGAAGCGGTCGCCCCAGTCGAAGCCCAGCCAGTGAATGTCCTGCTGGATCGCGTCGACGTACTCGGTGTCCTCCTTCGTCGGGTTGGTGTCGTCCATGCGCAGGTTGCACAGGCCGCCGAACTTTTCCGCCGTGCCGAAATCGATCGTCAGCGCCTTGCAGTGGCCGATGTGCAGGTACCCGTTCGGCTCCGGCGGGAAGCGGGTGTGCACGCGCTTTCCCTCGAACCGCCCGCCGGGGGCAAGGTCCTCTTCAATGAACGCGTCGATGAAATTTCGGTTCTCCAACGGCTTTCTTTCTTCTTCCATAGTAAAAATCCTCCCGGATGAAATGTCCTGTAATTTATACATTATAGCCGATTGCCGTCCATAACGCAATGCAAAAATGCGCGGAGGCTTCCAGAATGTGAAAAAAGTGAAAACAATGCGGGAAATTTGCATTTTCCTCTTTTCAACTCGCCGAATCTATTATAAAATAGACGCGAATCGAAAAGGAGAGATCACTGACTATGCGTGAACCGAAATATAAACGAGTGTTACTCAAGATCAGCGGCGAAGCCCTTGCGGGCGACGCGCACCGGGGACTGGACTTCGCGGTCATCGGCGGAGTGTGCGACGTGATCCGGCAGTGCGTCGAAGCAGGCGTACAGGTCGGCGTCGTGGTCGGCGGCGGCAACTTCTGGCGCGGCGTCAAAGATGGCGGCGGCAAGATGGAGCGCACGCGTGCAGACCACATGGGCATGCTTGCGACCGTCATCAACGCGCTGGCCGTGGCCGACTGCCTGGAGCAGCGCGGCGTGGAGGTGCGCGTGCAGACCGCCATCGCCATGAATCAGATCGCGGAGCCCTATATCCGCTCCAAGGCCATCCGGCACCTGGAAAAGGGCCGCGTCGTCATCTTCGGCTGCGGCACAGGCAACCCGTTCTTCTCAACGGACACCGGCGCGGTGCTGCGCGCGGCGGAAATTAACGCCGACGCAATCCTGCTGGCAAAGAATATCGACGGCGTTTACTCCGCCGACCCCGCCAAGGATCCCAGCGCCGTCAAATACGACGCCATCACCTACGACGAGGTGCTGGCCCGCCATCTGGCCGTCATGGACACGACGGCGACTTCGCTTTCCATGGATAACCATATTCCCGTTCAGGTCTTTGCCCTCAAGGATCCGCAGAACATTCTGCGCGTCGTGATGGGCGAGCCGATCGGCACGATTGTAAAGGAGGAACTATAACATGGCAGATCTCAAGGAATTCCAGCGCAAAATGGAAAAAACGCTCGACGTTCTCGCGTCCGACTTTGCCGCTGTGCGCGCAGGCCGCGCCAACGCGCAGGTGCTCGACCGCATCACGGTCGAGTATTACGGCCAGCCGAGCCCCATCAACCAGGTCGGCACCGTCTCTTCCCCCGACCCCCGCACGCTCGTCATCCAGCCGTGGGACGGGTCGCTGCTCAAGGCGATTGAAAAGGCCATCCAGACCTCGGATCTCGGCATCAACCCGCAGAATGACGGCCGCATTATCCGCCTCGTCTTCCCGCAGCTGACCGAGGAGCGCCGCAAGGATCTCACGAAGCAGGTCCGCAAATACGCCGAGGATTCCAAGGTCGCCGTCCGCAACATCCGCCGCGACGCAGTCGACTACGTCAAGAAGGCCCAGAAGAAGGGCGAACTGACCGAGGACGACCAGAAGAAGGCCGAAAAGGACATTCAGGATCTCACCGACAAGCACGTCAAGAAGATCGACGAGATGTGCGCCAAGAAGGAAAAGGAACTGATGGAGATCTGAGTGCGTGTTTCCAACGCGTACCCTCTGTAGGGGCGGACGCCTCTGTCCGCCCATGCAAACTGCACTGGTTTTACAGAAATTTGCGGCGAATCCCCTCCGTCATTTTCTTCGGAAATACCACCTCCCCTTACCGCGCGGAGCGCGGCAAGAGGAGGCTTTGGTACGGTCGGCCCCTGTTCGCATTCAATTAAATGCAATCTCCCCAGAACCTCTCAAAAGCCGCCGGACGGCGGCTTTTGTCGTGAAAGGCTTTTTATATGGAATACAACAACACGCTCCCGCGGCATATTGCCATCATCATGGACGGCAACGGACGCTGGGCAAAAAAGCGCGGGCTGCCGCGCAAAATGGGCCACGCGGCAGGCGCGGAGACGTTCCGCCGCATCGCGACCTACTGCAAGAACCTCGGTGTTGAATACCTGACGGTCTACGCGTTCTCCACGGAAAACTGGAAGCGCTCGGCGGACGAGGTGCAGGCCATCATGGCCCTGTTTGAAAAATATCTGCACGAGGCCATCGACGAGATGGAGCGCGACCATATCCGCCTGAAAATTCTCGGTGAGCTTGGCCCCATCAGCCCGGAGCTGCGCGCGCTCATTGAGCGCACGGACGAAATTTCCACGCACTATCAGGGCTTTCAGGCCAACGTCTGCATCAACTACGGCGGGCGTGACGAGATCATCCACGCCGCGCGGCGCTTTGCCGCCGACTGCGTGAATGGCGTAAAAAAGCCGGAGGAATTAACAGAGGCGGATTTCGCGCACTATCTCTACACCGACGGCATCCCCGACCCGGAGCTGATCATCCGGCCCTCGGGCGAGCTGCGCACGTCGAACTTCCTGCTCTGGCAGTCGGCGTATGCGGAGTATTATTTCACGGATGTGCTCTGGCCCGATTTTGACGAACCTGAACTCGACAAGGCAATCGCGTCGTATCAGAAGCGCGAGCGCCGGTTTGGAGGCCGCAAATGAAACAAAGACTTCTCGTTGCCGCCGTCGGCGTGCCGCTTTTGATCGTCGTGCTTGTCATCCTGCCGCCGGTCGCGGCGGCAATTCTGACGGCGGCCATCGCGGGCGCAGCCGCGTGGGAACTGCTGCATACGGCGTGCAGGCAGCCGAAGCTGCTTTATGTGCCGACGGTTTTATGCGCGGCGCTCGTCGTGCTGGCCATCGTGTTCGGAACGGCGATCACGGCGACGCTCATCTACGCGTTTTTCTATGTGATGTTCCTGTTTTACATGGCGGTCAGCACGCATGGGAAGGAAACTGCCATTCCGTTTGCGGACGTGGCGGTCTGCATCGTGGCAGGCTTCCTGTTCCCGGCGATGTACAGCTGCATCGGCCTGCTGCGCAATGTCTCCCCTGCGTTCGTGCTCATGCCGTTTGTCATCGCGTTTATTGGCGACAGCTTTTCCATGCTCGGCGGCATGGCCTTCGGCCATAAAAAATTCGCCCCGCATGTGAGCCCCAATAAGACGTGGGCGGGCTTTCTCGCCGGACCGGTGGGCAGTGCGCTCGGCATGGTGCTGCTGGGGCTTGTCTCCAAATGGATCTGGCAGATGGAGCTGCCGCTGTGGTATCTGGCCGTGATCGGCATTGTCGCCAATCTCTTCGGCCAGCTGGGCGATCTGTCCATGAGCCTCATCAAGCGTGAGGCCGGGATCAAGGACTACAGCCACATTTTCCTGACCCACGGCGGCGTGCTTGACCGGTTCGATTCGACGCTGTTCCTTGCGCCCGTCGTGTACGCGATGCTGTTTTTGCTGGAGAAGCTGGTATGACGAAGACGATCACGATTTTAGGCTCCACGGGCTCCATCGGGCGGCAGACGCTGTCCGTCGCGGATGAGCTGGGTCTGCGCGTCGCCGCGCTGACGGCGGAACGCAATGTGGAGTTATTGGAAGCGCAGTGCCGCCAATACCGGCCGGAACTGGCCGTTCTGGCAGACGAAGCCGCTGCGGAGGAATTAAAAGTCCGTCTGGCGGATATGAATATAAGGGTGCTTGCGGGCGCGGAAGCGCTGTGCGAGGCGGCGGCTCTGCCGGAGGCCGATACGGTCGTTGTGGCCGTGTGCGGCTTTGCCGCGCTGCGGCCCACGCTGACGGCCATTCGCGAAAAAAAGCGCATCGCCCTTGCCAATAAAGAGACGATGGTCTGCGCGGGCGAGATCATGCAATCTGCCGCGCGGGAATCCGGCGCTGAAATTATTCCCGTCGATTCCGAGCACTCGGCCATTTTCCAGTGCCTCATGGGCTGCCGGGACAAAGCCGAGGTCAAACGCCTGATTTTAACCTGCTCCGGCGGGCCGTTTTTCGGGAAGACGCGGGAAAGCCTGGCCTGCATGACCAAATCGGACGCGCTGCGCCACCCGAACTGGAAAATGGGCGCAAAGATCACAGTCGACTGCGCGACGCTTATGAACAAGGGCCTGGAGATCATCGAGGCCATGCGGCTGTATGATCTGTCGCTTTTAAAGGTCGAGGCTGTCATTCACCGGCAGTCGGTTGTGCATTCCCTTGTGGAATTTGTCGACGGAGCCGTCATGGCGCAGCTGGGCGTGCCCGATATGCGCATCCCCATCGGCCTTGCCATGACGTATCCGAACCGGGCGCACAATCCGGCCCCGGCGCTCGATCTTCTGTCCTGCGGGCCGCTGACGTTTGACGCGATCGACGAGACGGCCTTCCCGTGCTTCGCGCTTGCAAGGCAGGCGGCGCAGCTTGGCGGCACGGCCTGCACGGCCATGAACGCCGCCAATGAAGAGGCCGTCGGCCTGTTTTTGCAGGACAAAATTGGATTTTACGACATTGCGGACGCGGTCGAGGCCGCGCTGCGCCTGCCGGTCGTGCAGGAGCCGTCGCTTGCCGATATTTTTGAGGTCGACCGCCTCGCCCGCATCCATACCCGTGAGCGGTTTTTGAAATAAAGGTGATTTCATGTATATTCTCTTTGCAATTCTCATTTTTGGCTTTCTGATCTTCATCCACGAGCTGGGCCATTTTCTGACGGCCAAGGCGCTGGACGTGCAGGTGAACGAATTTTCCATCTGCATGGGCCCGGCGATCCTCAAAAAGCAGAAGGGCGAGACGCTCTATTCTCTGCGCTGCATCCCCGTGGGCGGCTACTGCGCGATGGAGGGCGAGGATGAAGAATCCGACAACCCCAGAGCGTTCACGTCCAAGGTCTGGTGGAAGCGGCTGATCATTCTGGCGGCAGGCTCGTTTATGAACTTCCTGACGGGTCTTGTCGTGCTGGCGCTCATCTATTCCTGCGTCTCGGGCTTCTCAACGGCCAAAATCTCCGGCTTCTTTGACGGCTGCCCGCTGGAATCTTCTCAGGGACTTCAGGTCGGCGACGAGCTTTATAAGATCGACGGACGGCGCGTGTATATCTACTCCGACGTCGGCACGCTTCTGGCCCGGAATAAGACGGGGAAATTCGATCTTGTCGTCAAGCGGGACGGGAAACTCATCAAGCTGGACGACTTTGAAATGAAGCAGCAGCTCTATGAAGTCGACGGCGAGCAGCAGTATAAATACGGCCTGTACTTTGGCTATGAGGAAAAGACCGTCGGGACGGTGCTCAAAACCACGTGGTACACAGCGCTGGATTTTGCGCGGCTCGTGTGGATGAGCCTCGGCGATCTGGTGTCGGGTCTTGTGTCGGTCAACGATATGTCCGGGCCGGTCGGCGTTGTGTCGGCCATCGCGCAGACAGGACAGAGCGCCGCGACGACGGCAGACGGCATTCTGAACGTTCTCTACCTTGGCGCGTTCATCGCGATCAATCTGGCCGTTATGAATATGCTGCCGCTCCCGGCGCTCGACGGCGGACGCGCATTTTTGCTTCTGGTGAACACGGTGTTTACGGCAATTACAAAGAAGAAAATCCCCTCGAAATTTGAAGGCTATATCCACGCGGCAGGCATGATCCTGCTGCTGGCCTTCATGGCGTTTATCACATTTAAGGATATCTGGAAGCTGGTGCGATAAAAATGGAGCGAAAACTTACAAAAAAAATCATGGTCGGCGGCGTTCCGGTCGGCGGAGGCGCGCCGGTATCCATCCAGTCGATGCTGAACACGAGAACGACCGACGTGGACGGCTGCCTTGCGCAGATCCGCGCGCTGGCTGCCGCCGGGTGCGAGATCGCGCGGCTGGCCGTTCCGGACATGGAGGCCGCAGAGGCCTTCGGAGCCATCTGCGCTGCGTCCCCGCTGCCGTTGGTCGCGGATATCCACTTTGATTACCGCCTTGCCATCCGCGCGGCAGAAAACGGCGCGGCCAAGATCCGCATCAACCCCGGCAACATCGGCGGGGAAGAGCGGGTGCGGGCCGTGGTCGAGGCCTGCGGCGCGCGGAGCATCCCCATTCGCATCGGCGTGAACGGCGGCAGTCTGGAGCCGCGTCTGCTGGAAAAATACGGTCATCCCACGCCGGAGGCGCTGGTAGAAAGCGCGTTCGGACATATTGCGCTGCTGGAAAAGTATGATTTCCATGATATCTGCGTGTCGATGAAATCCAGCTCCGTCCCGCTGATGATCGAGGCGTACCGGCTGTTTTCCGAGCGTTCGGACTATCCGCTGCACGTCGGCGTGACCGAAACGGGCACCGAGCGCATGGGCACCATCAAGTCCGCCATGGGCATCGGCGCCCTTCTGTGTCAGGGCATCGGCGATACGATGCGCGTATCGCTGACCGCCGACCCGGTGCAGGAGGTGCTGACGGCGAAGGACATTCTGAAGGCCGCCGGGCTGCGCAGGGACGGCGTCAACATCATCGCCTGCCCCACCTGCGGGCGGACGCGCATTGATCTCATCCGGCTGGCAAACGAGGTCGAGCAGGCGCTGTCCGACTGCCAAAAGCCCATCACGGTCGCCGTCATGGGCTGCGTGGTCAACGGCCCGGGCGAAGCGCGGGAGGCCGACGTCGGCATCGCCGGCGGCGACGGCTGCGGCATTCTGTTCGTCAAGGGAAGACAGCTCAAAAAGCTCCCCTACGACGAGCTTCTGCCCGCCCTGCTTGCGTACATCGGAACGCTGTAAAAAATCAAAGCGGCATTCCCTGAGCCGGGAATGCCGCTTTTCGTATCACGGTTTTTGACAGACGGCTATCAGGAATTCCGTCGTGACGCGAAGCGAGGGCACGGCGGCAAGCTTTTGCTGGTCCTCCGCGCCGGTCTTGTAATAATAGGGCGTCATGAGAAACAGCGCCTGCACATCCTCGTTTGACGAAAGCGTGATGGTCTTTCGGAGCGTCTGCGTCCGCAGCAGGCGGAAGCCCTCGACCGCAGGCTCGGCGGGCGGATTTTCGTATGGCCGGTCATAGACGGCGGCCTTCAGCTCGAACAGGTGCCGTTCCATCGGCACAACACGCAGCAGATATCCGCCGGGCTTCAGGACCCGCAGGAACTCCTCCGCCATGAGCGGCGAAAAAATATTGACGATCAGATCGAGGCTTTCCGCCGCCAGCGGAAGATGCGCGGTGCTCGCCGCGCAGAAGATCCCCTCCGGCACCTGCCGTGCCGCCCGCCTGACGGCCTCTGCGGAAATATCCGCGCCGAGCAGCTGCGGGCAGCCGCCCTTTGCCGCAAGCGCGTCATAGATCGCGCGCGTATACGTCCCCTCGCCGCAGCCCGCGTCGAGCACGCAGGCGTCCGGCCCGGTCAGCTGTGCGCAGCTCCCGGCCACGGCTCCGATCAGATGATCATAATAGCCGCGTGATAAAAACGCCGTGCGCGCCGCGACCATGCGCTTATCGTCGCCATGGCGTTTTCCGGACGCCGAGGGCGGCAGGAGATTGACATAGCCGCTGCGCGCAACGTCAAAGCAGTGGTGGTTTTCACACCGCCATGCCTTTTCCTTCCGCGCAAGCCTCCCGCCGCAGACGGGGCAGAGCAGATCAAGCATAACAAGCCCTCCGATCGCGATAGTTTCTTTATTATACCGCGCCGGGACGCGCAGCGCAAAGAAAAAATTGGAATCCCGCGCGAAACGTGTTGAATTTATGGCGGAATCTGTTATAATTTCAGCAGAAGAGAACGCGCGGGACAAAACGCCGCGCTGGAGCGGAGGAAAAGCATGAAAAAGCATCGCGCCCTTTGGGTGATTTTAATTGTGATCGTCGTGCTTGCGGCGGCTGCCGCAGGCGGTTGGTACTGGCTTTCGACCAAAGCAGCGCAGGCGGAGCAGGCGCACAGCACTGTTTACGCACAGTATGCGTCCATGACTGCCGCTGTTGACAGTGTCACGCTTACGGTAACGGAGGACGGTTCGCCGGTCAGCGAGTATGATTTACAGAAACTCGGTCTGCGCGACGATCTGATGAATAAGGTCACAGCGCAGTTTTCTGAGACGGATCGTATGACAGCTGAGCAGTTTGCCGCGCTCGGCATCCGCGAAAAGCTGAACTGGGCAAAAAACGCCCATCCCGCGCCTTATCCCTGCACCGTCAGCACGGAGCAATTTGACGCGGCAGCAGTTTTGGCCGACCTGCAGAGCATGAAGCGCACGGCGGCAGAAAACGCCTATACTGTGCTGGAGGACGGCGTCTATACCGTCCACGCCGAGGTTCCCGGCAACGAACTGAATGAGCCGGCCGTTCTGGACGGTCTGCGCGCGTCGGCCGCTTCGCTCGGCGTCACGGCGAACGGGCCGCAGGACGCGTCGTTTGAGCTCACATCGGTCGACTGCTACAAGCAGCCCGAGATTACGACTGCGACGCTGCGAGACACGCCGGACAGCCTGTTCCGCAAGGCGCTGGCAGAGCTTGAAATCAAGGTGACATTCAACGCAGATACCGCGCAGTATCTGCCGCACGGCGAGGAAACGCTCACAAGCCATGATCTGGCTTCCATCGTAGACCTGGACCCGGACGGAACAGTCACGGTTGACGAAAAGGTTCTGAGCGAAAAGGTTTCCAAGCTGGCCGAGGGCTACAGCAAGCAGGACGCGCCGTTCCTGTTCGATTCGTGGGTCAAGGGCCTGACGGAGATCAGGTTTATCACCTGCGACTATCGGATCGACGTGCAGAGCCTGACGGAGCAGATCCGCACGCAGCTGCTGACGATGCAGCCCGGCGCCGTATCTGCCGAGGCCGTCTGCTATGACAAGGACGGCAAGCCCTTCTCGCTGGGCGACAGCTATATCGAGGTCGACTTCGACAACCAGCAGATGACCTTTATCAAGGACGGCCGTCTGGTCGTCAACACCAATATCGTGACCGGCGCGCTCAACGGCCACCAGACCCCGACCGGCCTGTACGAGACGCACGGCAAGGAGCACGACGTCTGGCTCAAGGGTGACGATTATCTCGTCTTCGTCAAATACTGGGTCAGCGTGGTCGGCGACATCATCGGCCTGCACGACGCATCGTGGCGGTCGAACTTCGGCGCAAGCTTCTATGTCTACGGCGGCTCCCACGGCTGCGTCAACACGCCGGAGGAGGCCATGGCCCTGATCTGGAACCTGGCCGAGGACGGAACGCCCGTTCTCATGCACGGCGTCAACGAGTGGTACGAGCCGGCCAACGGCAACCCGCGCGAGACAAAGGATCCCGCGCGCGGCACGACCAGCAAGGTCACCGTCCCGAACGGCACGCGCGTGCTCGAACCCGGCAGCAGCCGCATCGAGATCCAGCCGGACGACGTCGTCCCCTTCGCGCTTCCGAAGGAAGCCGGACAGGACGAGGATCCCCCGACAAACACCACGGACACCGCAAAGCCGGTATCCTGAACCAAACTGCCCCCGGCGAGGCTCGCCGGGGGCAGTTTGCGTACCTGTCAGATATCGAATATGCCGATCATGACGATGCCGATCACGACCAGCGCGATCATGACGTAATGCTTCCAGGAGAGCTTTTCCTTCAGGAAAATGCGGCTCCAGAGGACGGACGCGGCGCAGTAGGACGAGATGATGGGGGCCGAGAGCGCAACGTGCGCCTCGTCGGCCAGCGCGTAGATATACGCGAACTGCCCCGCCGTCTCGAACAGCGCACCCGCATACTTGGGCGCTTCGGCCTTGAAGACGAGCTTGTCCTTTTTGATCACAACAACATAAATAAAGCAGATCACGGCGGCGGCGAGGAACGTCAGCTCATACGCGCAGTTGGCCGAATCCTCGTCCAGCGTGCGGAGCACGAGCGAGTCCGCAAACGTACCCGCCGCATCGAGCAGGCAGTACGCCAGCGGCAGGCACAGCGCCAGCCACGACTTGGCGTATTTATAGTTGGAGCCCTCCTGCCGCTTTCTGCGCAGCTCGTCGTCCTCCGTCGACTCGACAATGCCGAGGCCGACCGCGCCGATGCACACCAGCGCCACCGCGCCGATGACCAGATAGCGCATGGAGCCGGTAATGGACTCGTCCAGTGTCCCGGTGATCAGGCACAGGACCGCGACCAGCGCGCCGGAGGAATTGCAGATGGGGGACGAAATGGAAAGCTCAATGTACCGCAGGCCGACATAGCCCAGCGTCATGGAGCCGATGTACAGAAGCGATACGGGCAGATAGGTCCAGATCACGTGCCACGTGACGACAGCCCCGCCGACGAAGATCTCATACGCCGCGTGAAGGCCCATCACAACGCCGACGGCAATGACCATCTTGAGCGGATTATATTTGTCCCGCCCGTCACGGCAGCCGATTTTCGAAAATAGATCCGAGCCGCTCCAGCAAAGCAGCGCAATAATTGCAAGCCAAAACCACATAATTGTTATCTCCGGCAGCGTCACCGCCGGTTCCTTTCTCTGAATAAATATCCTTCACCGCGTGTAGGGGCCGATGCCCACATCGGCCTGGCAGATTGCACCGTTTTTACGGGAATCTACGGCGAATTCGCAACTTTCCAGTGGGCCGATGTGGGCATCGGCCCCTACATTGAGGTATGCAGGTGCATACGGCTTTGCCTTCCTTTTATCCCGGCAGCTTCGCCAGTCCCGCGTCCACGAGCTTCTGCAGGCTCATCAGAATGCCGAGCTTTGCGTGGTACCACGTCAGGCCGCCCTGGAAATAGACCGCGTAGGGTTCGCGGATGGGGCCGTCGGCGGACAGCTCAATGGACGAGCCCTGCACGAACGCGCCCGCCGCCATCACGACCTCCGCGTCGTAGCCCGGCATGGCCCACGGGACGGGGGTCACATAGCTGTCGACCGGGGCCGCCGCCTGAATGCCGCGGCAGAAGGCCAGCATCCCCTCCGCCGAGCCAAGCTCGACGGCCTGAATGATATCGTGCCGGGATTCCGTCCCGTTCGGCACGACGCGGAAGCCCAGCCGCTCATACACATTCGCGGCAAAAATCGCGCCCTTGAGCGCCCCGGAAACGACGTTCGGGGCCAGGAAGAAGCCCTCGTACAGACTGGGAAGCAAGCCGAGATTCGCGCCGACCTCCTGTCCGAGGCCGGGGGCCGAGAGACGGTAGGCGCAGCGCTCGACGCATTCCGCCGTGCCGCAGATATAGCCGCCGATGGGGGCCAATCCGCCGCCGGGGTTTTTGATCAGGCTGCCGACGATCATGTCCGCGCCCACGTCCGACGGCTCGGCCCGCTCGACAAATTCGCCGTAGCAGTTGTCGACCATGCACAGAACGTCCGGTTTGCACTGCTTGCAGAATGCGATCAGTTCGCCGATCTGCGCGACGGAGAACGACGGCCTTGTCGCGTAGCCCTTCGAGCGCTGGATGGTGATGAGCTTTGTTTTGGGGCCGATCGCGGCGCGGATGCCGTCAAAATCGAACGTGCCGTCCGGCAGCAGGTCGACCTGCCGGTACTGCACGCCATATTCCATCAGCGAACACTTGGACGGACGGATGCCGATGACCTCCTCCAGCGTGTCATACGGCGCGCCGTTCGGGCTTAAAAGCTCGTCGCCCGGCAGCAGATTCGCGCTCAGCGCGACGGCCAGCGCGTGCGTGCCGCAGGTGATCTGCGGGCGGACAAGCGCAGCTTCGGTATGGAAGCAGTCGGCATAGACCTTTTCTAGCACCTCGCGGCCCATATCGTCGTAGCCATAGCCCGTCGTAGCGGCGAAGCAGCCTGCCGAAAGCTTGTTTTTCTGCATGGCGGCAAGCACCTTTGTCTGGTTGTATTCCGCCGTCCGGTCAATGGCCTCAAAGCGGGGCCTCAGGCCGTCTAAAATCATTTCTCCGTATTCATATACCGCGCGGCTCACGCCGAGCGATTCATATAGTGTCGTAAGTTCCATCCTCTATTTCTCCATTTTCCCGAAAATGTCATCTGCCGCGTCGCGCAGCACGTCCGGCTTGGTGACGATGATGCCCGTTTCCTCGTCTCCGAGAATGAGCAGCGTATCGCCGGGCTTTACGCCGAAGATCTGCCGCGCGTCCTTGGGGATGACGATCTGGCCCTTTTCGCCGACCTTGGCCGTGCCGAAAATATGCCGCTTCGCCTTGCCCAGAATATGCTTTCCGCCTGCCACGCATGAGCCTCCTTTGCAGGGTAATTTTCATACTTGTATAACTTACAGCGCGTCTGTCCGTTTGTCAAGCATGAGACGGCGAAAGGCTTGAATATATCACGATTCATATATGCAATATGCGTTTTTATATCGATATATTTATATTGTTTTTTCCTGTTCAGAATCCGTCATTTTTCACATAAAATTCGAAAAAACTTGATTTTTTCAAAAAGCCTGATATCGTATATGTCAGATGTGCCATGCAGATTTTATATGGCTGCGCAGAAAGGATACGGTATGAAGCGAAGCTGGTTTTTGATCGTCCTGTGCCTGCCGCTTCTGCTGTGCGGCTGTGCGCAAAAAAGCGCGGAGCGCGAATTTTTTGCCATGGACACCGTCATGCAGCTGCGCGCCTATGGCCCGGCGGCAGAGGATGCGCTGGCGCAGGCGGAAGCTGAAATTTACCGGCTGGAGGGCGTGCTTTCCTGCCGGGACGAACAAGCGGCGCTGGCCCGGCTGAACGAAACGGGCGGCGGAACAGCCGGTGAGGAGACGGCGGCGCTTTTACAGACGGCGCTGACGCTCTGCGAACAGACCGGCGGCGCCTATGACCCGGCGCTCGGCGCACTTTCGGAAGCGTGGGGCTTTTCGACCGGCGCGTACCGCGTGCCGGAGCCGGATGCGCTGGCCGAGGCCATGCAGAGCTCCGGAGCCGGGCTTGTGCAGCTGGACGGTATCTCCGTGACGCTGACAAACGGCGCGCAGCTCGACCTCGGCGGCATCGCCAAGGGCTATGCGGCAGGACGCGTCCGGACAATTTTAAGGGAAGCGGGCGTCACGTCCGCGATCATTTCCCTTGGCGGCAATGTTGCCGCTGTGGGGAAGAAGCCGGGCGGCAGCGCGTGGACGGTCGGCCTGCAGGACCCGGACAGGCCGGAGGCATATTTCGGCACGGTTTCCATTGAAGACGCCTGCGTCGTCACCTCCGGCGCGTATCAGCGGTATTTTGAGGAAAACGGCGTCTGCTATCACCATATTTTAGACCCGCATACCGGCTGCCCCGCCGAAAGCGGAGTGAAATCCGTCAGCGTCGTTGCGCAGGACGATACGCTGGCCGATGCGCTGTCAACGGCCCTGTTCGTTATGGGGCTGGATGCAGGCGCGGAATTTCAGAAAAGCAGCGGCCTTGCGTTTGAGGCCGTATTCGTAACGGATGACAACACGGTCTGGATCACCCCCGGCCTTGCCGGGCGCTACCGGTCCGACCGGCCCTATCAGATACTGGAATGAAGCAGAAGCACTGGATTTTGATCTTTGCGGCGGTCATCGCTGTTTGCCTCGCCGTGTGGCTGCTGCCGCGCGGAGGCGGGCAGACGGCGCTTGTCTATCAGGACGGAACTTTATTATACATACTTAACCTGCGGCAGGACCGGACGCTGACCGTGACCGGACCGGCGGGCGAGAATATCATCACGGTAGCAGACGGCGAGGTCTTCATATCCCGCGCGGACTGCCCCGATCAGATCTGCGTGCAGCACGGGCCGCTGCAAAAAACCGGCGGCCCGATCATATGCCTGCCGAACCGGCTGACGATCGAGTGGGCGCAGAAGGATGCTCAGGTCGACGCGCTCAGCGGAACGGGAGGGCTGCCATGAGGCTGAAAAAGCTTACGCTCACGGCTGTCCTGACGGCGGCGGCGCTCGTCATGTTTGTGCTGGAGAGCCAGCTGCCGCCGCTCACGGCCATTCCCGGCACCAAGCCGGGGCTTTCCAATATTTTTACGCTCTTCACCATGGAGACGCTCGGCCCCGGCTGGGCCTTCGGGCTGTTTTTCACGCGCGTCACGCTCGGCTGCGTTATCACCGGGCAGGGTTCCGCGTTTTTGTACAGCTTCGCGGGCGGACTGTGCGCGTATGCGCTGATGCTGCTGCTCAGAAGGAAGCTTAAGGGCAGCACACTCTGGGTCAAGAGCGTGCTGTGCGCCATGGCGCACAACACCGGACAGCTGGCCGCCGCTGCGGCCATCGCGAGGACCGGCGCGGTATGGAGCTATCTGCCGGTTTTAATACCGGCTGCGATACTGGCCGGGACGCTGACCGGCCTTTGCACCCAGCTGGTTCTGCACCGGCTGGCAAAGGCGGGAGTTCTCCCGGACGAAACGAGTCCCAAAAAGCAAGAGGAGGAAGCAAACGGATGAAACTGCACATCCACGGCGTACACGTGCCGAACCGCAAGAATACGGCGGAGCTGGCCGCGCTGCGCCTGCCCATCCCGGAGACGGTCGAAATCCCGATGTCCATGCACATCGGCGCGCCCGCCATCCCGGTCGTAAAGCCCGGCGAAAGCGTCCGGGTCGGGCAGCTGATCGGAAAGGCGGGCGGGTTCGTCTCCGCGCCCGTCTACGCAAGCGTTTCCGGCACGGTCAAAAAGATTGGCCAGCAGGTCGGCTCCGGCGGGCGGCTCATGCAGACCGTCGTCATTGCCGCCGACGGCAAACAGGAGCCTGACCCGGATTTAAAGCCGCCCAAGCTCGACACCATGCAGGATTTTCTGGACGCCGTGCGCGAAAGCGGCATGGTCGGCCTCGGCGGCGCAGGCTTCCCGACGGTCGTCAAGCTGACCGTTAAGAATCTGGAGCAGGTCAAGGCCGTGATCATCAACGGCGCGGAGTGCGAGCCGTATATCACCTCGGACACGCGCACGATGCTCGACCGGTCGGAGGAGCTGATGGAGGGCGCGCGTCTCGTGCAGCACTTTTTACAGGTACGCCGCGTGATCTTCGCCATTGAGGACAACAAGCCCCGCTGCATCCAGCTGTACCGGAAGCTGACGAAGGACGAGGACGGCATGGAGGTCTGTGCGCTCAAGTCTTTGTACCCGCAGGGCGGCGAAAAGGTGCTGATCTACAATACCATCGGCGAGATCGTCCCAGAGGGCAAGCTTCCGCTGGATGTGGGCGCAATCGTGCTCAACTGCACGACGCTTGCCAACATCGCCCGCTACTGCAAGACCGGTATGCCGCTGGTCGAAAAGTGCATCACGGTCGACGGTTCCGCCGTCGCGAAGCCCAAGAACGTGATCGTCCCCATCGGTATGAAGCTTGCAGATGTGTTTGAGCAGGCCGGCGGCTTCTGCGCGGAGCCGAAGAAGGTGCTCTACGGCGGCCCGATGATGGGCATCGCCGTGCCGGATCTCGACCAGCCGGTCCTGAAAAACACGAATGCAGTCCTCGCCATGACGGAGGCAGACGCCGTCCTGCCGGAGCCTACGGCCTGCATCCGCTGCGGCCGGTGCATCCGCCACTGTCCGCTGCGGCTCATGCCGTCGCATATCGTCGCAGCCTATGAGGCGGGCAATATGGAGCGGCTGGCCGAGCTGAAGGTCAACCTCTGCATGGAATGCGGCTGCTGCTCGTTCGGCTGCCCGGCGCACAGGCCGCTCGTGCAGACCAATAAGCTCGCAAAGGCGAAGCTCGCCGCGTGGCGCAAGGCGCAGAGTGAAAAGCTCGATGCAAAGAAGGAGGCCGTCAAATGAAGCTTGTGATCTCCGCTTCCCCGCATATCGATTCCGGCGCAACGACCCGGAAGATCATGGGCGACGTGCTCATCGCCCTGTGTCCCGCCCTGATCGCGGCCATCGTGATCTTCGGCTGGCGCGCGCTTCTGGTAACGGCGGTGTGCGCCGCAGCCTGCGTATTTTTCGAGTGGGGCTTTGAAAAACTCTGCCATAAGGAATCCACCATCGGCGATCTGTCCGCCGTGGTGACGGGCGTCATTCTGGCGTATAACCTGCCGGTGTCCATCCCGCTGTGGCAGGCCGTGTTCGGCTGCCTCGTGGCCATCGTCGCCGTCAAGCAGCTCTTCGGCGGCATCGGCAAGAACTTTGCCAACCCCGCGCTGGTGGGCCGTATCGTCCTGTTCCTCTCGTTCTCCAAGACCATGACGGCGTGGGTCTTCCCGGACGCCGTTTCGTCAGCCACGCCGCTGGCGCAGCTGGCGGCAGGGCAGAAGCCGGAGCTTCTGACGCTCCTGCTCGGCAATCACGGCGGCTGCATCGGCGAGACGTGCGCGCTGGCGCTGCTGCTCGGCGGAGCGTATCTGCTCGTCCGCGGCGTCATTACCTGGCAGACGCCGGTGTGCTTTGTAGGAACTGTTTTTGTGCTGTCCCTTGTTCTGGGGCAGGATGCGCTGCGGCAGGTGCTCTCGGGCGGCCTGCTTCTGGGCGCGTTCTTCATGGCGACCGACTATGTGACCGCCCCGCAGACCTATTGGGGCCGGGCGCTGTTCGGCATCGGCGCGGGACTACTCACCTGCCTCATCCGCTTCTACGGCAGCTACGCCGAGGGCGTGTCGTTCGCCATCCTCTTTATGAACATTCTCACGCCGTATCTGTCCAGATGGACGCAGAGCAAGCCGCTGGGAGGTGCGAAGGCATGAAAAACACGAAAGAGATCCGAAAATCCATCGTCGTTCTGGTCGTGATCTGCCTGCTCACGTCCGCGGCGCTGGCTGTTGTGAACCACTTTACCGCGCCCGTCTCCAAGGCGAACGCGGAGGGCAGAGCCGAGCAGGCACGGCTCGACGCCGTGCCGGACGCGGCTTCGTTTCAGCTGGTCGAAACGACTCTTCCGGAGGAGGTCGTGAGCGCCTATCTCGCGCTGGACGAAGCCGGAAGCCCCATGAGCTATCTGTTTACCGTCGAGGGCAAGGGCTTCGGCGGCACGATCCAGGTGATGTGCGTCATCGGTACCGACGGTTTGATCCGCGCCTGCCGCACGATGGATGTCTCGTCCGAAACAACGACGCTCGGCGGCCAGACGGCAAACGAGAGCTACACCGGCCAGTATACCGGGCAGGACGCCTCGCTTTCCGGCGTGAGCGCCATCTCCGGCGCGACCATCACGTCGACGGCCTACCGCGGCTGTGTGGAAACTGCGTTTGAAGCGTATGCGCTTGTAAAGGAGGCGCAGAAATGAGTAAATTACAGAATTTTCTGAAGGGCCTGATCAAGGAGAACCCGGTGCTCGTCCTCGTGCTCGGCACATGCCCGACGCTGGCCATCTCCACGTCGGTCATTGCGGCCTTCGGCATGGGCATTGCGGCAACCGCCGTTCTGATCCTGTCCAACATGGCCATTTCCGCCATCCGCAAAATCGTCCCCGACCCGGTGCGCATCCCGTGCTACATCGTCGTCATCGCGGGCTTCGTCACGGTCGTCGAGCTGGTCATGGAGGCGTATGCCTTCAGCCTGTATCAGTCTCTGGGCGTGTATCTGTCGCTGATCGTCGTCAACTGCATCATCCTCGGCCGGGCCGAGATGTATGCCAGCAAGCACGGCGTTGTGGATTCCGCCATTGACGGCGCGGGCATGGGCCTCGGCTTCACGCTCGCCATCTGCGCCATGGCCGCCATCCGCGAAACGCTCGGCTGCGGCACGTTCTGCGGCCTGCCCGTGCCGTGGTTCCATGAAAACCCCATCGGCATTCTGACCATGGCCCCCGGCGGCTTCTTCGTGTTCGGCTGCATGATCGCGCTCATCAATAAGATCTCCAAGGGCAAGGCCATCAAGAAGAAGGAATTCGGCTGCGCCGGCTGCCCGGGCTGCGGCAAGGGCGCCTGCGAAGGAAAGGAGGCGGCTGCGAAATGAAGACCATGATCCTCGTCATTCTGACCGCCGCGATCACGAACAACTATGTGCTCGTCAAGTTCCTCGGCATCTGCCCCTTCCTCGGCGTATCCAAGAAGCTCGATCAGGCGACCGGTATGTCGCTGGCCGTTATCTTTGTCGAGGTGCTGGCCACCGCCGTTACCTGGCCGATCTATCATTTCCTGCTCGCGGGCAAGGTCGATTTTACCTATATGGAAACCGTCGTCTTCATTCTGGTCATTGCAGCGCTTGTCCAGCTGGTTGAGATTGTCCTCAAGCGTTATGTGCCCGCGCTGCATAAATCCCTCGGCGTCTATCTGCCGCTCATTACGACGAACTGCGGCGTTCTGGGCGTGACGATGAACGTCATTTCCGACGGCATGAACTACGGCGAAGCGCTTCTGACCGCGCTTGGCTGCGGCCTCGGCTTCTTCCTGGCGATGGTGCTGTTCTCCGGCGTCCGGTCGCGCGTTGCCGAGGCGGAGCCGCCCAAGAGCTTTGAGGGGCTTCCCATCACGCTCGTCTCGGCGGCGATCGTATCCCTGTCATTTTTCGGACTGACCGGTATCATCGACCGGCTGTTCGGCTAAGGAGGGCGCGGCTATGATGGAAATTCTGATCCCGATCCTGGCCGTGACTGTGATCGGCCTCATCTGCGCGGTCGGCCTCGCCGTGGCGTCGAGCGTCATGGCGGTCAAGGAGGATACGCGCTTTACCGAAATTCGTGCCTGCCTGCCCGGCGCAAACTGCGGCGCGTGCGGCTACACCGGCTGCGACGGCTATGCAAAGGCCCTGCTGGAGCCGGGCACGAAGACAAACCTCTGCGTTCCCGGCGCAGACGCAGTTGCGGCGCAGATTGCAGCGCTGCTCGGCGTGGAGGCCGAGGACGTTGTGGAAAAGATCGCGGTTGTGCAGTGCGCGGGCACGTGCGAGGCTACGAGCGTCAAGGCTGACTACCGGGGCATCCCCTCCTGCGCGGCGGCGAAGCTGTTCTACGGCGGCAATGGCAGCTGCATCTTCGGCTGCATGGGCTTCGGTGACTGCGCCAGAGCCTGCCCGAAAAACGCCATCTCCATGCAGGACGGCATTGCCTGTGTCAACCACACGGCGTGCATCGGCTGCGGCATCTGCGCGCAGACGTGTCCGCAGAAGATCATCGAGATCGTGCCGGATATCATCCGCACGGAGGTGCTCTGTTCGAGCTATCACAACGGCCCGTACACCAAAAAGGTCTGCTCCTCCGGCTGCATCGGCTGCCATAAGTGCGAAAAGACCTGTCCGCAGGGCGCGATCAAGGTCGATAACTTCCTCGCCCGCATCGACTGGGACAAGTGCACCGCCTGCGGCGCGTGCGCCAGCGTCTGCCCGACCGGCGCAATGGTCTGCGGCGATTTCTCCGGCGCGTCCAGAGTCCAGCCTCTTAAGAAAAACTGCGGTGCATCGTAACCCTCTTGACAAACGTAAAGCGCCTGCGGCGAAATGCCGCAGGCGCGTCAATTTTTTATGGATGGGTTCAGCCCTTGAGCTTGTCGAAGAAGCTCTTGCGCTTGGGCTGGCCGTCGTCGCCGACGGAGGATTCGAGCTGCTTGAGCAGCTCCTTCTGCTCCCGCGTGAGCTTTGTCGGCGTTTCAACGACGACGGTGACGAACTGGTCGCCGCGCGTCTTGTAGCCGACATAGGGAATGCCCTTGCCGCGCAGGCGGAAGGTCGTGCCGGTCTGCGTGCCCTCGGGGATCTGATAGCGCACCTTGCCGTCGAGCGTGGGCACCTCGATGGACGCGCCGAGCGCGGCCTGCGTGAACGAAATGGGCATCTGGCACATGACGTTCGCGCCGTCACGCGTGAAGATCGGGTGCTTGCGCACGGAAACGGTCACGAGCAGATCGCCGTTCGGGCCGCCGTTCGAGCCGGCATTGCCCTCGTCGCGCACGCGGAAGGACTGGCCGTCGTCGATGCCGGCAGGAACCTTGACGCGGATGGTCTTCGTGTGGCGCACCTTGCCCTTGCCCCGGCAGGCGGTGCAGGGGTCGGTGATGATGGTGCCGCTGCCGCCGCACTTCGGGCACGGCTGATTGGACTGCATGGTCATGCCCATGAAATTCTGCTGGGTGCGCACGGTGCCGGTGCCGTGGCAGTACGTACAGGTCTGGGGGCTCGTGCCCTCCTTTGCGCCGCTTCCATGGCAGGTGCTGCAGGTTTCGATGCGGGAGAAGGCGATCTCGCGCTCGCAGCCAAAGGCCGCGTCCTCAAAGCTGATCTCGATCTCACTGACGACGTTCTGGCCCTTCGCCGGGCCTCTTCTGCGGCCGGACGACGACGCGCCGCCGCCGAAGAAATCGCCGAAGATATCACTGAAATCCCCGAAGCCGCTGAAGCCGCCGCCTCCAAATCCGCCGAAGCCCGCGTTCGGATTGAAATTCGGGTCGACGCCCGCGAAGCCGTACTGGTCGTACCGGGCCTTTTTATCGGCATCGGACAGGACCTCATACGCCTCGTTGATCTCCTTGAACTTTTCCTCGGCGGTCTTGTCGCCAGGGTTCTGATCGGGGTGGTATTTCATGGCCAGCTTGCGGTAGGCCTTTTTGATCTCGGCGTCGGACGCGTTTTTCTCGACGCCCAGCACCTCGTAATAATCTCGTTTGTTCTGATCTGCCATACTATCTCACCTCAGATTCGGTGGGTAACAGCCGATAGGGGCGGTCACGCCGCCCCTGTCAAGCTGTGCTTCACGAATTAGTTGTCCTTGACCTCTTCGTAGTCCGCGTCGACGACGCCGTCGTCATTGCCGCCCGCCTGCTGGCCGGCCTGGCCGGCGTTCGGGTTGGCATTCGGCTCGCCCTGCGGGGCCGCGTTCTTATAGAGCTTCTCGGACACGGCGTAGAACGCCTTCTGGACCTCCTCGGTCGCAGCCTTGATGGCGGCGAGGTCGGTGCCCTTCTGGGCGGTCTTCAGCTTTTCAATGGCTTCCTTGACGGGGGCCTTCTCAGCCTCTGTGACCTTGTCGCCCATCTCGTTCAGGGTCTTTTCGGACTGGTAGATGATCTGGTCGGCGTTGTTGCGGGTGTCGACCTCGTCCTTGCGGGCCTTGTCCTGCGCCGCATACTGCTCCGCTTCGCGGACAGCCTTGTCGATATCCTCCTTCGAGAGGTTGGAGGAAGCGGTGATGGTGATCTTCTGCTCGGCGCCGGTGCCGAGATCCTTCGCGGAGACATTCACGATGCCGTTGGCGTCGATGTCGAACGTGACCTCGATCTGCGGAACGCCTCTGGGCGCCGGAGCGATGCCGGTCAGCTGGAACACACCGAGCGTCTTGTTGTCGGCTGCCATCTCACGCTCACCCTGCAGGACATGAACCTCAACGGAGGTCTGGCTGTCAGCGGCGGTAGAGAAGACTTGGCTCTTCTTGGTCGGGATGGTGGTGTTGCGGTCGATCAGCTTGGTGAACACGCCGCCCATCGTCTCGATGCCGAGAGACAGCGGGGTGACGTCCAGCAGCAGCAGGCCCTTGACGTCGCCTCCAAGCACGCCGCCCTGGATCGCTGCGCCGACAGCCACGCACTCGTCGGGGTTGATGCCCTTGAAGCCTTCCTTACCGGTCAGCTTCTTGACCTCATCCTGCACGGCCGGGATACGCGTCGAGCCGCCGACCAGAAGGACCTTGGAAATATCGTTGGCGGTCAGACCGGCATCGGCCATCGCCTGCTTGACCGGGCCTGCGGTCGCTTCGACCAGATGGGCGGTCAGCTCGTTGAACTTTGCACGCGTCAGCGTGACGTCCAGATGCTTCGGGCCTGTTGCGTCAGCGGTGATATACGGCAGGTTGATGTTCGTGGAGGTCACGCCGGACAGCTCGATCTTGGCCTTTTCGGCGGCTTCCTTCAGTCTCTGCATGGCGACCTTGTCGTTGGACAGATCGATGCCCTCTGCCTTCTTGAATTCGGAAACGAGGTAGTTCATGACGCACTCGTCGAAATCATCGCCGCCGAGGTGGGTGTTGCCGTTGGTGGCAAGGACTTCGATAACGCCGTCGCCGATGTCCAGAATGGAGACATCGAACGTGCCGCCGCCGAGGTCGTAGACCATGACCTTCTGCTCGGCTTCCTTGTCGACGCCGTAGGCCAGAGCGGCTGCGGTCGGCTCGTTGATGATACGCTTGACGTCAAGACCCGCGATCTTGCCTGCGTCCTTGGTGGCCTGACGCTGTGCGTCGTTGAAATATGCGGGAACAGTAATGACGGCCTCGGTGACGGTGCCGCCCAGATATGCCTCGGCGTCCGCCTTCAGCTTCTGCAGGATCATCGCGGAGATCTCCTGCGGGGTGTACTTCTTGCCGTCGATGTCGACCTTGTAATCGGAGCCCATGTGACGCTTGATGGAAGCGACGGTGCGCTCGTGGTTGGTAACGGCCTGACGCTTTGCGACCTGACCGACCATTCTTTCACCGGTCTTGGAGAACGCGACGACGGACGGGGTGGTGCGGTTGCCTTCGGCGTTCGCGATGACGACGGGTTCGCCGCCTTCCATAACGGCGACGCAGCTGTTGGTAGTGCCAAGGTCAATGCCAATAATCTTACTCATAATAATTTCCTCCTATATGAATGCCTGTATTTACAAATTTGTATGCTGCCGGTTCCCCGGCTTGGGTGCTTTTTTAATTTGCGACCTTTACCATCGCGAAGCGGACGACCTTTTCGCCGACCTTGAAGCCCTTCTGGAAGACCTCCGCGATGACGTTTTCGCCAAGCGCTTCGTCCTCGACGTGCATGACCGCGTTATGAAGCTGCGGGTCAAAGACCTCGCCTGCCGCGCCGAAGCTCACGACGCCCAGCTTTTCCATGACGGAGACGAGCTGGTTCATCGTCATCTCGACGCCCTTTTTAAACGCGGCATCCTGCGTCTCCTGCGCCAGCGCCCGCTCGAGATTGTCGTACACGGGAAGGAACTTCTCGACCGTCTCCGAGCGGATGTCGGTATAGAGGCTTTCCTTTTCCTTCTGGCTGCGCTTGCGGTAGTTGTCGTATTCGGCGGCCAGCCGCAGATAGCTGTCATGCTCCTGTGCCAGCGCCTGCTGCGCCTTTTCAAACTCGCTTGCCTCCTGCTGCTTGGCTTCCTCGGGCTTTTTTTCCTCGGACTGCTTCGCGGCTTCGGCTTCGGTCTGCTGCGCAGCTTCTTCTGTCTGCTCGGCTGCGGAGGCGGCCTGTGCCTTTTCCTCCGAGGCCGGATTGCTGTTTGTTTTCTTACTCATATCTATGCCTCCGGGTCATTGTGCTTATTTTCCGGCCCTTCGATCGCCGGGGTCTGGTTTTTCTGGAACATCCGGCTCAGGTTCTCGGCGAAGTAGCTCAGCCGGGCGGTGATCTGCGCGTAATCCATTCTGGTCGGGCCGACCACGCCGATCAGGCCCTGCATCCCGTCGCCAATGTCGAACTTCGTCATGACGACGCTGGTGTCGCGCAGCTCCTTCGACACGTTTTCCGGGCCGACCAGGATCTGCGTCCGGCTGTCCGGGGAAAGTGCGGCGGGAAGATTGGAGACCACATCCTCGTCAAGTGCGGAGAGCATTTTCTGCGCCTTGTCGATGTCGTGGTACTCCGGCTGGCCGAGAAGCTTGGCCTGCCCGGTCATGTAGACCTCGCTGTGCTCCTGGTGCAGAAGCGACGTGACGAAATCCATGATGACGGGCACGAGGCTGGCCGCATTTCCGGCGCTTCTGGTCACGCGGGACAGAAGCTCGGGGCTGAGCTGTTCGGCGGTCAGCTCCGTGACGCTTGCGTTCAGCACTGCGCCGAGAAGCTTCAGATCCGCCTCCGTCAGCTCGACCGGGAGCCGGATGAGCTTATTCTTGACGGAGCTGTCGCTCAGCATCACGACGAGAATAAAGCTGCCGCTGTCCGCGAGGATCAGGTCGAACCGCTTGACCGTCAGCCCGGCGGCACGCGCCGCCATGGCGTAGGCGGGCAGATTCGTCATCTGCGAGACAAGCTTGCCGACCTGCGAGACGACCTTGTCGACCTCCTGCATTTTCAGCTCCATCGCCTGATTGATCGACTTCGTTTCATCGGTCGACAGGCGGTAGTCCTGCATCAGCTCGTCGACGTACAGCCGGTACCCGGCAGGCGACGGGATGCGTCCGGCGGAGGTGTGCGGCTGCTCCAGATATCCGAGCGTCGTCAGCTCCGCCATCTCGTTGCGGATGGTCGCGGAGGAAAAATCCATGTCCGGCATCTGCGCAATGGTCTTGGACGCCACCGGCTCCGCCGTGCGGATGTAAAGATCCACGATCGCACGCAGGATCTTCTTTTTCCGGTCTGAAAGCTCCATGGTTCGTTCCTCCTTTCGCCTTAGCACTCTTTATCCTTGAGTGCTAAACGCAGTGTACCACCGCCTCCCAGCGTTGTCAATACCTACAGACTTAAATTATTTGTGAACAATTCATATCTTATGTATGAATGCCCCGGCGGGGCGGTTTTATCAGCCGCGGCGCCCGGATCCGCAGCATCAGCCGACTTCCCGGACAGCGTTCCTGCCCGTCCGGCGGGGACTGCAGGGCGGGCTTTGTCTGCCGTTCAGGGATTATATAGACAAAATCCACAAAAAATTCCCGGTAAAATTTACGTAAAATCGGTAAAATCTCTGTAAAGGCACTGGATTTTAACGGGTGGAACTGCTATACTATGAAATACAGAACTCTGCGACTGCGGCTCCCTTGACCGGCAGCCGCTTTCGTTTCTGTATCAATCCGCAGAAGGAGGGTTCAAAAAAGGTGCTTCGCGCGGGACAGGCCCGCGCACGACACAAACATTCGAATTCTGAAAGAAATCAGGAGGAAATGCAAGCATGAAAAAACGTATCACGCGGTGTCTCGCGCTGCTGCTGGCAATTGTTATGGTCCTTTCGGTCATGCCAATCGCCATGGCGGGGGAGACGGCGAAGACCGCAACGCTGGTCACCGACGCATCGACCCTAAAGGTTGGTGACGAGATTATAATTGCAGCGAAAGACAATGATTTTGCAATGGGTGAGCAAAAGACAAACAACCGGGCAGCGGTCGCGGTCACGAAGTCGGAAGATAAACTGACGCTGACTGCGGGTGTGCAGAAGCTGACGCTGAAGCAGGGTGCAAAGGAAAATACCTTTGCATTTGATACTGGTTCCGGTTATCTGTATGCTGCATCCAGCAGCAAGAACCATCTCAAGACAGAAAGCAAGTTAAGCGATAACAGTTCGTGGTCTGTTGCGATTGCGGATGGTAAGGCAACAGTTATCGCACAGGGAGCCAACACGCGAAATGTTATGAAGTATAACTCCAATAGCAAGTTATTTGCGTGTTATGCATCAGGGCAGCAGGATATTGCAATTTACAAGCTTGAAACTGTGCCTGCCCCGTCCAACAAGGTCGCGGCCCCGACTGCTACCCCGGTCGCGGGCGAAGTAGCAAAGGGAACGAAGGTCGAGTTCAAGTGCAAGACTGAGGGTGCGAAGATTTCCTACAAGACCACGGGTGAGTATACCGAGTATACCGACCCCGTCGAGGTGAATGCAGACACCACCTTCACCGTCAAGGCCACGAAGGACGGCATGGACGACAGCGACGAAGTGAAATTCGCCTACACCGTCAAGGCCGAAGAACCGGTTCAGAGCCTGTTCAAGGACGGCGAGCAGATCGTCATCTACAACCCGGCCAACATGAAGGCCCTGTCCACCGAATACTCCGGCTTCTATAATAAGGGAACGGATGTGACGCTGGCAGACGGCAAGCTGTCCGGCTGGACGGATGCTGACGTCTGGACGGTCGGCGTCAACGCGGACGGTTCTTACACGTTCTCCACCAAGGACGGCAAGAAGCTGTCCATGGCTGAGAAGTATACCAGCACCCCGCTGGACGACGTGAACACCGCATGGAAGGTTTCCCAGGCTGCAACGACCGGCTGCTATTACATCCAGAACGCCGTGCGCGGCAATTATCTGGAGTGGTATGCCGAGAAGAGCAACTGGAGCAGCTATAACAAAATCAGCGATGAACTGCTGTTTGCGCAGGCGTTCTACCGCGTCCGCAAGAGCGGCATCGTGACCAGCCTGTCCGAAGGCGATACGGTCGTAGTCTTTAACCCGGCCAACATGAAGGCCCTGTCTACCGAGTACTCCGGCTTCTACAACAAGGGCACGGATGTGACGCTGGCAGACGGCAAGCTGTCCGGCTACACCAAGGCCGACATCTGGACGGTCGGTGTCAACGCGGACGGCACCTACACGTTCTCCACCAGCGAGGGCAAGAAGCTCTCCATGGCTGAGAAGTATACCAGCACCCCGCTGGACGAGGTGAATACCGCGTGGAAGGTCACGGCTGCGAAGACCGAAAACTGCTTCTACATCCAGAATGCCGTGCGCGGCAACTATCTGGAGTGGTATGCCGAGAAAAACAACTGGAGCAGCTACAGCAGAATCAGCGATGAGGCGCTGTTTGCCCAGCAGTTCTATCTGGTCGTGGACGACGGCGGCTCCGATGAGCCCTCCGGCGATCTGCCCAAGCCCGGCGACAAGTTCGTGATCTACAACCAGAACGCGAAGGCAGTCCTGGCGGCGGAGAACGATTCCAAGTCCATCAAAAAGGCCGATACCGAAGTCAAGGACGGCAAGGCCACCCCGGCGAACGGCGCTGTCGTGTTCACCGTCGAGCAGAACGGTGAATACCTCCGCTTCAAGAGCGAAGCCTATGGCTACCTCTGCTCCAACGGCACCGGCAACAACGCGTTCTACAGCAAGGACTTCTCCGAAGAGGGCGTTACGACTGACGACGCCGACTGGCTCGTCCGCACCTGCTCCGGCGGCGTGGGCGGCTATGAGCTGGAGAGCCGCACGGCGAAGTTCAACAATAAGTATAGCCAGTGGTTGGAGTACTACTCCGATTCGTTCAAGACCTACAGCATGGATAAAAGCAAGGTCACGGATTACACCATCTACTCCTTCTTCTTCTATCCCGTGGCGGAGGGCGTGAACGTGACCGACGGCATCGTCAATGCACCTGCGGTCGACTTCGGCACGATCCTTGCGGCATATGTCGGACAACCCTATACGCTTGATTTTACAGTTGACGCGGTATTCGGCGTTAAGACCCTGTCCGTCAAGCTGGGTGAGAAAACGCTGAACCACACGAAGACGGAAACCGGCTATACCGTTACCATCCCCACGGCGGATGTGACGGGCGAGAAGCTCGTCGTGACCGTTTCTGGCGAGGACAATAAGGGCGTGGCGTTTGCGCAGTCTGCCGAGATCCCCGTGCTCGACGAGCCTGTGATCTCCAACGTAACACCCGCGCAGGGCGCGCAGACCGGCGAGAACAAAAAGCCGACGATCTCCGCGGAGATCTCGAACGCTGGCGAGAACGCCAGCGTAACGATGACTGTCAACGGCACGGAGGTCAAGACGACCTACGCAGACGGCAAGGTCACCTACACCCCGGCTGCCGATATGGCGGACGGCAAGGTCACGGTGACTGTGACGGTCAAGCGTGCGGATGAAAAGGAAACCAGCAAGACCTGGTCCTTCACCATCGGCGAGGCGACCTTCCAGCGCTACTTCGGCCAGCTGCACTCCCACACGCAGTATTCCGACGGCGCAGGCTCGCTGGAAAGCGCGCTGGAGTATGTCGGGAAGCTGCCTGACAGCGCGAACGTTGACTTCGTCGCATTCACTGACCATTCCAACTACTTCGACAGCAAGAATAACCCCAACGTCGAAGCGGCTCTGTATGACATGTCTCTTGTCAATGATTCCGATCCCAGCCACAGCTGGGCGACCTACAAGAACACTGTCGCAGCTTTCAACGCGGCCAACGTGGGCAAAATGGTCGCCATTGCGGGCTTTGAAATGACGTGGTCCGGCGGTCCCGGCCATATCAACACCTTCAATACCCCCGGCATCGTCTCCCGCAACAACGCGACGCTCAATAACAAGACCAAGGACGCGGGCCTGCAGGCCTACTACAAGCTCCTGTCGCAGACAGAGGGCGCCAACTCCATCAGCCAGTTCAACCATCCGGGCACGACGTTCGGCAACTTCATTGACTTCGGTTACTGGGATGCTGTCGTTGACACCCGTATGTACATGGTCGAAGTCGGCAACGGCGAAGGCCAGATCGGCGCAGGCGGCTATTATCCCAGCTACGAGCAGTACATCATGGCGCTCGACAAGGGCTGGCACGTCGCCCCGACCAACAACCAGGATAACCACAAGGGCCGCTGGGGCAACGCCAACGACGCCCGTGACGTCATCCTGACCGACGACTTTACCGAAGGCGGCATCTACGCAGCGCTCAGAGCGCGCCGTATGTACGCCACCGAGGACAAGAACCTCGCGCTGGACTACACGGTCAACGGCAACATGATGGGCTCCATCATCGACGTTCCCGAGAAGCTGAACTTCGAGATCTCCTTCAACGATCCCGACCGCACCGATTCCATCGCCAAGGTCGAGCTGGTCGTCAACTCCGGCAAGGTCGCCTATACATGGAACAGTGCTGCGGATCTCGCCAAGGGCTCCGTCAGCGTGGAACTGGCGCCTGAGTACACCTATTACTTCGTCCGCGTCACCGAGGGCGACGGCGATCTGGCCGTGACCGCGCCTGTCTGGGTCGGCGAATCGCTCAAGCTTGGCATTTCCAAGGCTGAATGCGGCACGTCTACCCCTGTCACCAACGAAGAGCTGACCATCACCACCACATTCTTCAACAGTGAGGCAAAGCCCGCTACCATCAAGTCCATCACCTATGCCATCGGCGGCGAAACCATCGGCACCGTGACGGATCCCATCGCGCTGGCTGCAAGCAGCACGCAGGATGTGGAATTCAAGTATACCCCGACCAAGGCCCGTATCATGACTGTTAAGATCACGGCTGTGATCGAGCAGGACGGCAAGGAGTACACGTTCACCAAGGACGTCACGCTCGATGTGCTTGACGCAGGCAAGCTTGTCTACATCGGCATTGACGCCTCGCACTACAACGAATACGTTGCAGGCAACTATAAGGACTCCATGGGCAACTTCGGTGAGCTGGCTGCGGAATATTCCGTGCGTACAGTCACGCTGAAGACCAGCGAGGAGCTCATCGCGGCTTGCAGCAACCCCAAGTACAAGGCCCTCATCCTGACGGCCCCGTCCCGCCGTCTGGAAGCAGCCCAGAAGGATCCCAAGACCTATTCCGAGGCTGAGCTGAACGCGATCAAGGCGTTCAACGCTGCGGGCGGCATGGTGGTTCTCGCCGGCTGGTCCGACAATTACGAGAATTACGATGTCATCCAGAATAACAAGAACATCAAGCACATGGCTGCAACGCAGAACGAGGTTCTGGCCGAACTCGGCTCCAGCCTGCGTATCTCCGACGACGCAACGTATGACGATGTTCGCTCCGCAGCCGACGGCGTCGACAAGTGGAGACTCTACTTCTCGTCCTACAACATGGAGAACCCGCTTCTGAACGGCGTGGAATTCGATGCAGAGCATCCGTATGACAAACTCTACACCGAACGCTTCAGCCACTACGGCGGCGCGTCCATCTACGCAGTAGACGCAGACGGCAACCCGACCTCTACGCTGCCCGCAACGGTCAGCCCGGCAGTCTACGGCCATGCGACGACCTACTCCGTGGACGTTGACAATGACGGCCTCGGCGGCGCTACCCTGAAATATGCCTATGCCGACGGCGATAACCGCCTGATGGTCATGGCGTCTGAGCAGCTTGCAGGCAAGGGCATGATCATTGTTTCCGGCGCAGCCTTCATGTCGAACTTCGAGGTGCAGGCCAAGATCGAAGACAGCGGCGCGGAGAAGAACTACTCCAACTACAAGATCTGCCAGAATCTCGTCTCCATGCTCAACCAGACCGAGATCACCAAGATCGCGGATGTGCAGGCAGAGCCAGAGGAGGGCGTCAAGTTCACCGTGGAGGGCATCGTGACCTCCAACGCCTCTGGCTATGACAAGGATACCGCGTTCTTCGACTGCATCTATGTGCAGGACAACACCGCCGGTATCAACGCCTTCCCGGTCGCAGGCAACTTTAAGATCGGCGAGAAGGTTCGTGTCACCGGTACGACGTCCTCCTATCAGGGCGAGCGTCAGCTGGCTGTGACGAAGATCGAAAAGATCGCGGACGCAGCGGCTCCGGCTCCCAAGGAAGTCACTGCCGCGCAGATCAACGACGGCTCCGTCCTCGGCAGCCTCGTCAAGATCAAGGGCACGATCACCAGAGTGGAAGAGGCCGAAGGCAAGATCCAGACCATCATGGTCAGGGATGCGGTAGGCAAGGAAGCCCGCGTCTTCATCGACGGCTACATCACGAAGGACAAGGAAGTCCAGAACGCCATCGTCGGCAATCAGGTCGAGGCGGTTGGCCTTGCCTCCTATGACAATACCTTCGTCCTCTTGGACGGCACGCCGGTCTACCCGCGTATCCGTATCCGCGACCGCGCGGACGTCGTCTGCACCGCAGGCGAGACCCCGGTCAAGACGTGGAACATCACCTATGTCACCGACGGCGGCACGATCAACGGCGCGTACCCGACAACCTACACCGAAGGCACTGTGACTGTTCTCCCAACCAATGTGACGAAGAGCGGCTACACCTTCCTCGGCTGGTTCACCGCCTACACCGGCGGCGTGCAGGTCAGGCAGATCGGCGCGACGGAGACCGGCGATAAGGTCTTCTACGCACACTGGAAGAAGAACGCCGACCCGATCGACCCCATCATCCCGATCCTCCCCGGCATCATCGGCGGCAACACCGGCAGCAATATCAAGCTCCCGTTCGGCGACGTCACCGTCAGCGACTGGTTCTATGATGATGTCCGCTATGTCTACGCAAACGGCATCATGGACGGCACGAGTTCTGACCGCTTCGCGCCCAATGCTCCGCTGACCCGCGCCATGATCGTCACCATCCTCTACCGCATGGACGGCAGCCCCGCCATGTCCGGTGCATCCGACTTCAAGGATGTGGACAGCAACAAGTGGTTCGCCAAGGCAGTCGCATGGGCGGCAGCGAACGGCATCGTCAACGGCTATGGCTCCGGCCTCTTCGGCCCGAACGACCCCGTGACCCGTGAGCAGCTTGCGGCCATCCTGTACCGCTACACGGCGTACTGCAAGGCTTCCACCACCATGAACGGCGATAATCTGGCGAGCTTCACCGATCTGAGCACCGTCTCCGGCTACGCGCTTGAGTCCATGAACTGGGCTGTGGGCGAGAAGCTGCTGAAGGGCGCAAACAGCAAGCTTGACCCGAAGGCCAACGCCACGCGCGCACAGGTCGCGGCGATCATCCACCGCTATCTCGAGCGCTGAGTTCCCCAACAATACAAAGCTGCCCCGCCGGGTCTTCCGGCGGGGCAGTCCCCCATCATTCAAAAACTGCGCATCCTGAAGGAGAATCCATGAAAAACTTACAATGCAAGCTGACGCGCAAGCGCTGGCTGGAGATCGGCGTGAGCGTTCTGCTGTTTGTGCTGATCATCGCGTGGGCGCTGGTCCTGGAATACACGGAGCCTGACCGTGAGGCAACTGCCGCGCGCAAGCGGTATTTCGCCGTTGCGCGCGTCACGGACATTCTGGACGACAACGCGGAGACCCAGGACTGGACCGAGGGCCGCCGCATCGGCCAGCAGTATCTTGAGGTCGAGATCCTGAACGGCCCGTGGAAGGGCGAAACGCTCGAGGCGATCAACTATCTGACCATCTATACCAACGTCGACGCGAAGATCGGCACAAAGATCGTTGTCCGCCTTGATCTGGACGACGAGGGCGCGCCGTATATCATATCCATTCCGAATTATAACCGCGCCCCGGTGCTGCTCGGCCTGCTTGCCATATTTGCCGCGCTGCTCCTGCTGATCGGCCGGAAAAAGGGCCTCACGGCCCTGCTGGGGCTTGTGTATACGCTTGCGTGCGTCTGGTTCATTCAGGTGCCCATGATCCTGCGCGGCGCGCAGCCGGTCGTGGTCACGGTCGTGCTTGTCGCGCTGACGACGGCGGCCTCCCTCCTGTTCCTGAACGGCTTCAGCCGCAAGACGCTCTGCGCCACGCTCGGCTGCATCGGCGGCGTGGCGGTCGCGGGTATTTTCGCCGCCCTGTGCGGGTCGATCTCGCCGCTCAACGGCTTCAACCTGCCGGAGGCGGAGGAACTGGTTTTGCGCGCGTCCGACCGGGGACTGAAGATCAGCGGTCTGTTCGTCAGCGGCATTCTCATCGCCTCGCTCGGCGCGGTCATGGACGTGGCCATGTCCATTTCCTCCGCCTGCTGGGAGCTGCGCGAGCTGAACCCCGACCTGCCGCGCAAGGCCCTGTTCCGCTCCGGCATGAACATCGGCCAGGACGCCATGGGCACCATGGCGAATACGCTCATCCTTGCCTTCGCCGGTTCGAGCCTCAATACGCTCCTGCTGTTCCAGATCTTTGATTATCCCATGATCCAGATCTTCAACGCCGATTCCATCGCCATCGAGATCATCCGCGGCGTGGCCGGAACCATCGGCATCATCCTGACCGTCCCCCTCGTCGCCCTCCTGAGCGCCGAGATCATGGGCCCGAAGAAAAAAGCGTAAGCTGCAAAACAGAAGCGGCATTCCCGGGCCGGGAATGCCGCTTTCTGCGTCAAAACGTCGGATCGTTATCGGTGTGCGTCCGCCTGCACGCAATATGCCTCCTGCATCTTTTGCAGGACGGCTTCCTTTTTCGGGATGGACGGGATGGCGCCGGAAGCTTCGGTGGAGAGGCTTGCTGCGGCTGCCGCGTAGCGAGCCATATAGGCAAGATCGTCCCGCGTCAGCGCCTCCGGCGCTTTCCCAAGCTCCAAAAAGCGCGATACGGCGCTGCCGCCAAAGATATCGCCTGCGCCGGTCGTGTCAATGGGATGCACCTTCGGGCAGCCGCAGGAGAAGTCTGCCTGCTTATTTTTCAGCAGACACCCCTTCGGCCCCAGCGTGACCATGACGAGCTTCGCGCCCAGCGCCAGCACGCGCTCCGCGCCCTCCTCCGGGCTGCAGTCCCAGAGGAACAGCGTCTCCTCATCGCTGATCTTGACGATATCCGCCTGCGAAAGGCCCCAGAGGATCTGTTCCCTTGCCTCCTGCTCTGTTTTCCACAGCGGGGCGCGGTAATTGGGGTCGTAGGTGACGAGCCTGCCGTGCGCGCGGGCATAGGCCGCGGCCTTCTGCGTGGCCGTGCGGGCAGGCTCGTCCGTGCAGCTGAGCGAGCCGAAGTGAAACACGCGGCTTTCTGCCAGCATGGCCGGGTCGATCTCCTCCCAGCGCAGCTGCGTGTCCGCGCCGGGCTTGCGCGCGAAGGCGAACGAGCGGTCGCCGTGCGCGTCAAAGGTCACGAACGCAAGCGTCGTGAATGTATCGGGGCTGATCAGAATGCCGCGCGTGTCGATCCCGGCGCGGCGCATCGTGCCGGTCAGCAGATGGCCAAAGGTGTCGTCGCCGACCTTGGCGAGAAACGCGGTCTTCTTTCCATACGCGCTCAGCGCGGCAAGAAAATTGCCGGGCGCGCCGCCGGGGTTGGCGGCAAGCGTGGGGTAGCCGTTTTCGTCCTTCGCGCGTTCCGCAAGATCGACAAGCAGCTCGCCCAGCGCGATCACATCATACATAGGTCTGTCCTCCTGTGTTTTTTGTTATTTTACCATGAAAGCAGCCTGGACTCAACCGCCGCGGGCGAAAAAATGCGCGGCGCGTTCCGCCTTTACATTTGCGTGCGTATGTGGTAAAATTCTCAAAAGTGTGTGAAGCCGAGCTGAAGGAGGATGCGTCCATGCCGATGACAAACGCCGCTGAATATCTAGAGCGCACCGCCGCCCGCGTCCCGGACAAGGTCGCCTTTTCCGACGCCTCCGGCAGTCTGACCTTCGGGCAGCTGCTGACGCGTGCGCGGGCACTGGGAACCGTTCTGGCCGGGCTTCCGGGCTGCAAAAACGCGCCCGTGGCCGTGCTCACGGGGCGGACAGTGCAGAGCGTCGCGGCGCTGCAGGGCGTTTTGCAGAGTGGGAATTATTACGTTCCCATCGACGAGCAGATGCCGGAGGCGCGCATGCGCCGCATTCTCGCGCAGGTGCACGCCCGCGCGATCGTCTTCCCGGAAGCGTGCCGCCCGCAGGCGGAGCGGCTTGCGGACTGCGCGCCGCTCGTGTGTCTGGAGGAGGCGGAGAAGACCGCGCCGGACGAGGCGCTTCTGCAGGCCAGGCGTGAGCAGATTATCGATCTCGACCCCGTGTACCTGCTCTTCACCTCCGGCTCGACCGGCACGCCGAAGGGCATCGTCATCTCCCACCGCGCCATTCTGGATTTTACCGACTGGCTGACGGACTTCTGCGGCTATACGGAGCATGAGGTCTTCGGCAATCAGTCGCCGTTTTACTTTGACACCTCCTGCAAGGATCTGTACCAGACGCTGAAGCTCGGCGCGACGTGCGTGATTCTGGAGAAGAAATTCTTCGCGCTGCCGCTGTTTTTGCTGCAGGCGCTCGACCGGAACGGCGTGACCGCCGTGAACTGGGCGACGTCCGCGTTCCATCTGGCGGCAAGCTCCGGCGCGCTTGAAAAGTGCGTCCCGCACGCGCTGCGGAAGATCGTCGTCGGCGGCGAGGCGCTGCAGGCGCGGTACGTGAATATGTGGAAGCGCGCGATCCCGGAGGCGGAGCTTTATAATATGTACGGCCCGACGGAGACGACCGTCGACTGCGCCGCGCTGCACCTGACGCGCACGTATCGCGACGACGAGCCGATCCCCATCGGAAGGGCCTGCCGCAATATGCAGCTGCTGCTGTTAAAGGACGATCTGACCGAGGCGGCCCCCGGCGAGACGGGCGAGCTGTGCGTGCGCGGCTCCGGGCTTGCGGCGGGATATTTCGCCGACGCAGAAAAGACCAATTCCACCTTTATCCAGAACCCGCTCTGCCCCGATTACCGCGACATTCTCTACCGCACGGGCGATATGGCCGTGCAGCGCGAGGACGGGAATTTCTATTTTCTTGCCCGCCGCGACGGGCAGATCAAGCACATGGGCTACCGCATTGAGCTGGGCGAAATTGAAACGGCGCTCTACAGCGTCAAGGGCCTGCGGGAGGCCGTCTGCTTCTACGACGGGCCGCGCGACAGGATCGTCTGCGTCTATGCGGGCGATCTGGACACCAATACACTTGCAAAGGCGCTGCGGACGACGCTGCCGAAATATATGCTGCCGAACGTCTATGAAAAGCTGGACGCGCTGCCGCACAACGCGAACGGCAAGCTTGACCGCGCGGCGCTGAAGGAACGGTTTTTGCATGCGCAGAGTTGAGAGCTGCGCGGCGCTTGCGCCGCTTCTGTCCGCACAGCTTCGGCGCGGTGTGGTAACCAACTGCTTTTTATCCCCGGCAGACTACCAGCGCGAAATCGATGCCGGGCTTTTTTACGAGGAAGGAGACGGCTTTTTGCTGCTGCTTCGGCAGCGGGCCGGATACCGGCTCCTGAACTTCTATCTGCACCCCGGTGCAAAGCTTTGCCTGCCGGAGACGGCTGTCCCGCTCATCACGGAGCTGGCCTGCCGGGAAAAAGATCAGGACGCCATGCGCCGGGCGCAGGACGCGCTGTGCGCGCTCGGTTTTGCGGAGTGCTTTCGCCGTCTGCGGCGTACGCGGGCGGCAATTCCTGTCCAGAATACCGCTGAGACTCCGGCAGAGGCTTCCTTTGAGACTGCGCGGGCGTTTCTGCTTGCGCAGTTCGACCCGCTGACGGGCTGCATCCCGCCGGACGAGGAACTCCGACAGGCGGCCGGCGCCGGGCAGGTGCTGTGTTTGACAGACGCGAACGGAATTTCCGGACTTCTGCACTATACACCCGGGCGGGCGCAGTGCGAGATCCGCCATCTGGCCGTCCGTGCGGACTGCCGGGGACGCGGGTGCGCCGGGCGGCTGCTGGCCATGCTGGAAGCGAAGACCGGCGGGCAGAAATGCGCCGTCTGGGCAAGGGTGGGGAACGCCCCTGCCGAGCATTTCTATGAAAAAAATCAGTTTCAGCCGGACGGATGGCAGTCCGTTGTGCTGAGGCTGGGATAGATAAAGGAGTTTTGACACTATGAGAAAGCAGATCATGGAGATCCTGACGGAGATTTGCCCGGGCATCGACTTTGAGAACGAAAAAGCCCTCATCGACGACGGCCTGATCGACTCGCTGGATATCGTCGCGGTCGTGACGGAACTGATGGAGGCGTTCGACGTGGAGCTTGGCGTGGACGATCTGACGCCGGAAAACTTCAACAGCGTCGAAGCCATCGAGGAGCTCATCGAGAGCCGTCAGAGCTGAGATGTCCTTTGCCTCCCTGCCCTTTGTGGGGCTCGTCACGGCAGGCGTCGTGCTGTATTATCTGGTTCCGAAGCGGGCGCAGTGGGTCGTGCTGCTGCTGGCGAGCATGGTCTTTTACCTGGTTGGCGGCGTCAAAAGCGCCGTCTGGCTCGTGCTGGTCGCGGGACTCACGTGGCTGGCGGGACTGCTGCTTGAAAAGCAGAACGCGCGTCCCGCGCCGGATAAGGCGGCAAAGACCGCCGTGCGCCGCGCGAAGAAGCGCATCTGCGCGGCGTGTCTGGTTCTCTGCTTCGGGCTGTTATATCTCATGAAATACTGGAACTTCACGGCCTCCGCGCTGCCGTCCGCCCTCGGGGACAAGCTTCCCCGGTGGGATTTCGTCGTGCCGCTGGGCCTGTCGTATTTCATCTTCCAGAGCGTGGGCTATGTCATCGACGTTTACCGCGGAAAGCTCCCCGCGCAGAAAAATCCCTTAAAATACGGCCTGTTCGTCTCGTTCTTCCCGCAGATGGTGCAGGGTCCCATCAGCCGGTACGACCAGCTTGCCCCGCAGCTTCTGGCTGAGCGCAGTCTGGACTGGCGTGATCTCAAATTCGGCATCCAGCTTTGCCTCTGGGGGTATTTCAAAAAGCTCGTCATTGCCGACCGGGCCGCCGTGCTTGTAAACGCTGTCATCACGGAAAACTGCCCCTACGGCGGCGCGGTCATTGCCAGCGGCATTCTGTTCTACTGCATTCAGCTCTACTGCGATTTTTCCGGCGGCATCGATATTACGCGCGGCGCCGCGCGGATGTTCGGCATCGACATGGCCGAGAATTTCCGCCGCCCGATCTTCGCAATGTCCCTGACGGAATACTGGCGGCGCTGGCACATCACGCTCGGCGCGTGGATGCGCGACTATGTGTTTTACCCGCTGTCGCTGTCGAAAGCCTTCGGCAGACTCTCCCGCTGGGCCCGCACGCACATCAGAGGCACGGGCGGCAAGATCTTTGCCACGTCGCTCGCGACGTTCATCGTCTATCTCATCATCGGCATCTGGCACGGGGCGAACTTCCGCTATATTGCCTTCGGCCTGTGGAACGGCGTGCTCATTACGGCCTCCCTTCTGCTGGAGCGGACGTTTTTGCGCTGGAAATCGGCGCTGCACATCAACGACAAGTCCGCCGCATGGCGCGTGTTCATGACGCTGCGCACGATGCTGCTGGTGTTCATCGGGCGGTATTTCACGCGTTCGCCGCGCCTGAGCTGTGTGTTCCGATTCTTGAAGACAACCGTGCTGCATCCACAGCCGTCACAGCTGCTCGACGGGACGCTTTTGTCGTTCGGCCTCGCGAAGACGGATTTTCTTGTGATCGCGCTGGGACTGGCCGTTTTGCTGACGCTTGAGTGCTTGCAGGAGCGCGGCGTACAGATCCGGGCTGCGCTGGAAAAGAGACCTGGCTTTGTGCAGTGGCTTGCCGTGACGGCGCTGCTGCTGGCCGTGCTGCTGCTCGGCGTGTTCCGGGCCGGGTATATCCCGTCGGGCTTTATCTATACGCAGTTCTGAGGCGGTGATCGAATGAGTTCAAAAAAATGGGTGCTGGTCTTTCTCGTGACCGTCCTTGTGCTGGCCGCGCTGCTGGCTGCGCTGAATCTTGCCGTCGACCCCTTCGGCGCGTTCGGGGACAGGCTGCTGCCCTGGTTCTCCTACGATGAGACGAATAACCCGCGCGTGGCAAAGTTCAGCTATCTCGAACAGCACCACGACGAATACGATTCCTATATCCTCGGCTGCTCGTCCACCAGCTCGTTCCCGGTAGACGCGTTCAACGAGGCGTATGGCGCCAGCTTTTACAATCTCATCATGTACGGCGCGGATATGCGCGACTGCGAAAAGATTGCGCGGTATCTGATCGAACATTACGAGGTCAAAAACCTCATTCTGAACGTCTATCTCGACAACGGTCTGACCTACGACGAGGAATCCGACCGGCTGACGAAGAACCTCCACTATAAGGAGGACCCGGACACGTCCGTGCTGTCCTATTACACGCGCTATCTCTTCGCCGACCCGCGCTATGCGCTGGCCAAGCTGAACGCGCTGCGCACGGACACCATTCTGCCGCAGACGTTCGACGTGTTTGACGAGCGGACAGGCTGCTATGACAAGCGTGTACGCGATGCAGAGCCGATCGGCAGCGAGGAGCGTTATCTCGAAAGCTACCCCGTCTTCGCCGACTATCCGCACCAGACGCTCTCGCTTCCGTACACGGAGCAGTGTATGCAGAGCGTCGCGGCGATCAAGACCCTGTGCGAGGAAGCGGGTGTGAACCTCACCGTCGCGGCCGGGCCGGTATATGCTGAGTATCTGAAAAATTATGAACCGGAAACCGTCGCGCAGTTTTACCGCTCGCTGGCACAGGTCACGCCGTTCTGGGATTTTTCGTCCAGCAGCGTCAGCTGCGAGATGCGCTATTTCTACGACGGCACGCACTTCCGCAACAACGTCGGCGAGATGATCTGCGCCCGCATGACAGGCCGCACAGATCTCTGGATCCCGGACGATTTCGGAACCTATGTGACCGCCGACACCCCGGAGGATTATTTCCTGAACGTCCTGTCCCCGGCGGCGCTTTCGGCCGATGAGATCAGCACGCAGGTGCCGATCCTCATGTACCACCATCTGTCCGAGGACGTGACGAACAGCGAAATGGTGTCCCCGGAGCAGTTTGAGGCGCAGATCCGGGCGCTTTCCGAGGCCGGGTATACCGGCGTCTCGTTTGACGAGCTGCAGGCGTATGTCCTGCGCGGCGAGCCGCTTCCCGAGAAGCCGGTCGTCATCACCTTTGACGACGGATACAGGAGCAATTACACGCTGGCCTATCCGATTTTGCAGAAATACGGCATGAAGGCGACGATCTTCGCCATCGGCGTTTCGTTCGGAACGGATCATTACAAGGATACGGACTATGCCATCACGCCGCACTTCGGCGCGGCTGAGGCGGCGGAAATGACCGCGTCCGGCCTCATCTCCATCCAGAGCCACACGTATGATATGCACCAGTGGCCGCCGTATGAGACAGGCTCCGCCGTGCGGGAGAACATTCTCCAGCTTTCCAGCGAAAGCGAAGAGGCCTACGTGCAGGCGCTGACGGAGGACTTTACGCGCAGCCGTGCGCTCTTAGAGGGCGCGACCGGTCAGCCGGTCGACGTGCTGGCGTATCCGGCGGGGCAGTACTCGACGCTGACGCAGGTCACGCTCCAGTCGCTCGGCATGCATGTGACGCTCTCGACCAATCCTGGCGTCAACACCGTCGTCAAGGGCCTGCCGCAGACGCTTTACGCCATGCTCCGCTTCGGCATCACGGAGGATGTCTCGCCAGAGGCGCTGCTGAACATGATCCAGTGAAAAAACAGGCTGTCCGTCCCGCACGGGCAGCCTGTTTTTCTTGAATGAAACACATTTATTTCCACGCAGATGGTTGCAGAAAGAAAAGAGCCATAAAAAATTTTAGGTAAGCAAAAATTTTGTTTGACATCTGCTTTTCATGTGGTATGATGGTAGCAGAAGACGTCTGCACGGCAGACGCCGCAGATCAGAAAGAATAATAAATAAATAAATGGGAGGTACCCTGCGTTTATGAATTATGATGCTATCAAGAAGGCTGCCGAAGGCTACCGGGCCGACATGGCAAAGTTCCTCCGCGACATGATCGCGATCCCGTCCGAGTCCTGCGAGGAAGAGGGCGTCGTCAAGCGTATCGCCGCCGAGATGGAAAAGCTGGGCTATGACAAGGTCGAGTTCGACAAGCTCGGCAACGTCATCGGCTGGATGGGCACTGGCGACAAGATCATCGCCATCGACTCCCATATCGATACCGTCGGCATCGGCAACCGCGAGAACTGGACCGCTGATCCCTACACCGGCTACGAGACCGACGAGATCATCTACGGCCGCGGCGGCTCCGATCAGGAGGGCGGCATGGCCTCCGCTGCCTACGGCGCGAAGATCATGAAGGACCTGAACCTCATCCCCGAGGGCTACAAGATCATGGTCGTCGGCTCCGTGCAGGAGGAGGACTGCGACGGTATGTGCTGGCAGTCCATTGTCAACGAATACTTTAACGGCCCCGAGGACGCACGCAGCAAGGTCGAGTTCGTCATCTCCACCGAGCCGACCGACGGCGGCATCTACCGCGGCCATCGCGGCAGAATGGAGATCCGCGTCGATATGCACGGCGTTTCCTGCCACGGCTCCGCTCCGGAGCGCGGCGACAACGCGATCCACAAGATGGCTGAGGTCATCCTGAACGTCCGCGATCTCAACGAGAACGACGCTGCCGACGACAAGGAGATCAAGGGCCTTGTCAAGATGCTCGACCCGAAGTACAACCCCGAGCATTACGAAGACGCCCGCTTCCTCGGCCGCGGCACCTGCACCACCAGCCAGATCTTCTATACCTCCCCGTCCCGCTGCGCAGTTGCGGACTCCTGCTCCATCTCCATCGACCGCCGCATGACGGCCGGCGAGACCTACCAGTCCTGCCTGAAGGAGATCGAGGATCTGCCCGCCTGCAAGAAGTATGCCAAGGACGTCAAGGTTTCCATGTATATGTACGACCGTCCCGCATGGACCGGCCATGTCTATGAGACCGAGTGCTTCTTCCCGACCTGGATCAACAAGGCCTCTGCGCCGCACGTCCAGGCTCTGGTCGACGCGCACCATGCCCTGTGGGGCGAGAACCGTCTGTGGGCCGACGAGACTGCCAAGGCCAAGCGCGAGGGCCGTCCGCTGACCGACAAGTGGACCTTCTCCACCAACGGCGTTTCCATCCAGGGCCGCTACGGCATCCCCTGCGTCGGCTTCGGCCCCGGCGCCGAGTCTCAGGCCCACGCCCCCAACGAAATCACCTGGAAGCAGGATCTCGTCACCTGCGCCGCGCTCTACGCCGCCGTTCCGGGTCTCTATCACCCCGAGAACAAGGACGGCTCCGCCACCAGCTTCCGTCAGGAGCTGACGGGCAACGACATCAAGTAAACCGCCAATAAGCGATACAAAAAAGATAAAGGAGAATCATCACCATGAGCAAGACTGTCGAACTGGCGCGCCATCTCGAAACGCTCCACATCAACAATATGTACAAGAACGACTTCTACTGGACCTGGGACAAGACCGACGAGGAGATCGACGCGGTCTTCACCGTGGCGGACGCCCTGCGCGACCTGCGTGAGCGCAACAAGAACACCAAGGTGTTCAACTCCGGCCTCGGCATCTCCATCTTCCGCGACAATTCCACCCGTACCCGCTTCTCCTTCGCCTCCGCCTGCAACCTCCTCGGTCTTGAGGAGCAGGTGCTCGACGAGAAGGTGAGCCAGATCGCCCACGGCGAGACCGTGCGTGAGACCGCCAACATGGTCTCCTTCATGGCTGACGTCATCGGCATCCGCGACGATATGTTCATCGGCGAGGGCCACAGGTATCAGAAGACCTTCATCGACGCGCTCGAAGAGGGCTACCGCGACGGTATCCTCGAGCAGCGCCCGACGCTCGTCAACCTCCAGTGCGACGTCGACCATCCCACCCAGTGCATGGCCGATATGCTCCACATCATCCACTACTTCGGCGGCGTGGAGAACCTCAAGGGCAAGAAGGTCGCCATGACCTGGGCCTATTCCCCCAGCTACGGCAAGCCCCTGTCCGTCCCGCAGGGCGTCATCGGCCTGTTCACCCGCTTCGGCATGGACGTCACTCTCGCCCATCCCGAGGGCTATGAGGTCATGCCCGAGGTCGAGGAGATCGCCAAGAAGAACGCGGCGGCCACCGGCGGCAGCTTCAAGAAGTGCAACGACATGAAGGAAGCCTTCCGGGACGCCGACATCGTTTATCCCAAGTCCTGGGCTCCGTTCAAGGCCATGGAGGAGCGCACCAAGCTCTATCAGAAGGGCGACAAGGCCGGCATCGACGCGCTGGAGAAGAAGCTCCTCGCGCAGAATGCCGAGCACAAGGATTGGGCCTGCACCGAAGAGATGATGAAGCTCACGAAGGACGGCAAGGCGCTCTACCTGCACTGCCTGCCCGCCGACATCTCCGGTCTTTCCTGCCCCGAGGGTGAGGTCGACAACTCCGTGTTCGACCGCTACATTGTTCCTCTGTACAAGCAGGCCTCCTACAAGCCCTACATCATCGCCGCGATGATCTTCCTCGCACAGGTCAAGGACCCCGTCCGTGCTCTCATGGAGATGGACAAGTCCGATGCCGAGCGCAAGATGTTCTAAGAGACCGCGCATAACTGAAAAGGGCGGCTTCTGCCGCCCTTTTTCTTCGGCCGCTTCACTCAGGAAAGCGGTAAAATACAAGAAAAATCACGGGAAATGTCTCGCAGTCTCGTGCAGCATTGCCTATAATATAGGCGGAAAGCAATGGAAATTCGGCCATTGCGCCGACCAAACGGTTCAAATTTATTTTTTAAGGAGATATATCACCATGGGTAAACGCATCGTCATTGCGCTCGGCGGCAACGCGCTGGGCAACACTCCCTATGAGCAGCTCGCTCTCGTCACCGAGACCGCCAAGCCCATCGTCGACCTGATCGCGCAGGGCAACGAGGTCATCATCGCTCACGGCAACGGTCCCCAGGTCGGCATGATCAACCTCGGCATGGCCACCGCCGCCGAGGCCAAGGCCATCAAGTCCGATATGCCCTTCCCCGAGTGCGGCGCTATGAGCCAGGGCTATATCGGCTATCACCTCCAGAACGCCATCGGCAACGAGCTCGCCTCCCGCGGCATGGCCAAGGACGTCGCCACCGTCGTCACGCAGGTGCTCGTCGACGAGGCCGACCCCGCCTTCCAGCATCCCACCAAGCCCGTCGGCGCATTCTACGATAAGGAGACCGCCGACCGCATCGCCGCCGAGAAGGGCTACACCATGGTCGAGGACGCCGGCCGCGGCTACCGTCAGGTCGTTCCCTCCCCCAAGCCCATCGACGTCATCGAGAAGAACACCGTCAAGGCGCTCGTCGACAACGGCACCGTCGTCATCACCGTCGGCGGCGGCGGTATCCCCGTTGTGCGTAAGGACGGCAAGCTCTACGGCACGCCCGCCGTCATCGACAAGGACTTTGCCTCCGCCAAGCTCGCCGAGCTGCTCGACGCCGATATGCTCGTCATCCTGACCGCGGTCGAGAAGGTCGCCATCAACTTCGGCAAGCCCGACCAGAAGGGTCTTGACGATCTCACCCCCGCCGACGCCCGCAAGTACATCGAGGAGAAGCAGTTCGCGCCCGGCTCCATGCTGCCCAAGGTGCAGGCCGCTCTGTCCTTCGCTGAGTCCAAGCCCGGCCGCGTCGCCCTCATCACCCTGCTCGAGAAGGCCGCCGACGGCATCTCCGGCAAGACCGGCACCCGCGTCCACCAGTAAGAGCGGTTCGGATAAATCTCCAAACGTTCCGTACAACTTATACAAAAGGTTTGCCATTGCGGGCAAACCTTTTGTTTGCTTTTTCAGTCCTTTTTCCGCTTTTTCGCCGCTTTCGCTAAAAATTTTTCAGCAACTTTGGTTATGTTTTCAATTCTTTTTTTCGTTTGCCCGTTGCGTTTTGCTTGAAAATTTTGTATGATACTGTTCAAAGGTATTGTCCCAAGGGGCATACCAATTTTTAAGGAGGATTTATCCAAATGAAGAAGCTTCTTGCGATCCTGCTCTCCGTCATCATGGTGCTGTCTCTCGTTGCCTGCGGCAATAAGACTCAGGACGAGACTCCCGGCAATGACGATCAGCAGCAGAACACCGAAACCGAGACCAAGACCATCAAGGTCGGCCTGATCTGCATCGGCGACGAGAACGACCAGGGCTACACCTACAACTTCATCCGCGGTAAGGAATCCGCCACCGAGGCGCTCGCCGCCAAGGGCATCAATGTTGACTGGGTCGTCAAGTACAACATCGGCGAAGACTCCACCTGCGAGGACGCCAACATCGAGCTGGCCGAAGAGGGCTGCGAGCTCATCTTCAACAACTCCTACGGCTTCGAGCCCTTCATGCTCAAGGTCGCTCCCGACTATCCCGAGATCCAGTTCGTCGGCTGCACCAACCAGGGCTCCTGGAACGATGGCCTCGACAACACCCACAATGCCTTCGCCAACATCTATGAAGGCCGTTACCTCGCCGGCGTCGCTGCCGGTATGAAGCTCCAGCAGCTCATCGACGAAGGCACCATCAAGCCCGAAGAGGCCGTCATCGGCTACGTCGGCGCGTACTCCTTCGCCGAAGTCATCTCCGGTATGACCTCCTACTTCCTGGGCGCCCGCTCCGTCTGCCCGAGCGTGACCATGAAGGTCCAGTTCGTCGGCTCCTGGTCTGACGCCACCGAAGAGTCCAACGCCGCCTCCGCTCTGTGCGACCTCGGCTGCAAGCTCATCTCCCAGCACTCCGACAACACCACCCCCGCCACCATGGCGCAGTCCAAGGGCGCGTTCCACACCGGCTACAATAACGACATGACCGGCGTTGCTCCCGATGCCTCCATCATCGGCTGCCGCATCGACTGGACGAACTACTTCGTCTATGCCATCGAGAGCGTTGCCAACGGCCAGGAATTCGATCAGGATTACTGCTACGGCTATGATCACGGCGACGTCGTCCTGACCGAGCTCAACGAAAAGATCGCCGCCCCCGGCACCGCTGAGAAGCTCGCCGAGGTCGAGGCCGGTCTGGCCGACGGCTCCATCAAGGTCTTCGACACCTCCACCTTCACCGTGGAGGGCGAGACCCTGACCTCCGCCTTCGCTCTGGATACCGACGGCGACTTCACCCCCGACTCCGAGGAAGCCGTGTTCGATGGTGCCTTCCACGAGTCCTACTTCCAGTCCGCTCCTTACTTCGCCATCAAGATCGACGGCATCGAGTGGCTCAACTCCGCGTTCTAAGATATCCCTTACATCAAAGGAAGCCGCCTGCGGGCGGCTTCCTTTTTTCACTTTTTGCTGAAAATTTTTTAGGGAATCAAACTTTTTGTGGATTGTTCCGGTTTTTTCTTCCGATTTTTGACGGATTCGACGATAGCTTTTCCATTTACATCATGCTTGAATTATGTTAGTATAGGTATTGAATAATCAGCAATTATCGGAGACGCGGTCCCCCTCTCCGGTAAGGTGGCTGCAGCCTGATCCCGACCGCCGGTCTCCCCGCCGGCCGGGTTCGAAAGAAAGGATGACAGGACCTTGGACAACAATTGTGCAGTTGAACTCAGACACATTACCAAGCGCTTTGGCAAGGTCGTCGCAAACGACAGCATCGACCTGACCATCAACCGGGGCGAGATCCTTTCCCTGCTCGGTGAAAACGGCAGCGGAAAGACGACGCTGATGAATATGCTCGCCGGCATCTATTTCCCCGACGAGGGCGAAATTTACGTCAATGGTGTGCTCACCTCCATCCGCTCGCCGAAGGATGCCTTCGACAACCACATCGGCATGATCCACCAGCACTACAAGCTCGTGGACGTGTTCACCGCGGCGGAGAACATCGTCCTCGGTCTCGACGAGCCGGGCAAGCTGGACATCAAGGCCGCCAACGCCAGGGTCAAGGAGATCTGCGACCGCTACGGCTTCGACATCGACCCGACCAAGAAGATCTACGATATGTCCGTCTCCCAGAAGCAGACGGTCGAGATCGTCAAGGTCCTCTACCGCGGCGCGGACACGCTCATCCTCGACGAGCCCACCGCCGTCCTCACCCCGCAGGAGACCGAAAAGCTCTTCAACGTGCTGCGCAATATGCGCGCCGACGGCAAGGCCATCGTCATCATCACCCACAAGCTGCACGAGGTCATGTCCCTGTCGGACAAGGTCGCGGTGCTGCGCAAGGGCCAGTACATCGGCACGGTCAACACGAGCGAGACCAACCCGCAGGCGCTGACCGACATGATGGTCGGCCACGCGGTCACGCTCAACATCGACCGTCCGCGCTATGAGAATCCCGTCCCGCGCCTGACGCTGCAGGATGTTACCTGCTACGACAACGAGGGCGTCGTCCGCCTCGACCACGTCTCCTTCACCGCCATGGGCGGCGAGATCCTCGGCGTGGCGGGCATCGCCGGCAGCGGTCAGCGCGAGCTGCTCGAGTCCATCGCCGGCCTCTATCCCGTCGCCGAGGGCAGCAGCATCCGCTACACGCCCGAGGGCGCTCCGGAGTCCGAGCTGGTCGGCAAGACGCCGATGCAGATCAAAAAGTCCGGCGTCGCGCTCGCTTTCGTCCCCGAGGACCGTCTCGGCATGGGCCTTGTCGGCTCGATGGGCATGACCGGCAACATGATGCTCCGCTCCTGGAAGAAGGGCAAGGGCGTGTTTGTCAACCGCAAGGATCCGAACGAGCTTGCCATGAACATCTGGAAGGAGCTGGAGGTCGTCACCCCCAGCACCGAGTTCCCCGTCCGCCGTATGTCCGGCGGCAACGTGCAGAAGGTGCTCGTCGGCCGCGAGATCGCGTCCGCGCCGAACGTGCTGATGTCCGCCTACGCCGTGCGTGGTCTGGACATCAACACCTCCTACACCATCTACAACCTTATGACCGAGCAGAAGATGAAGGGCGTCGCCGTCATTTTCGTCGGCGAGGATCTGGACGTTCTGCTTGAGCTGTGCGACCGCATCCTCGTGCTCTGCGGCGGCAAGGTCAGCGGCATCGTCGATGCCCGCACCGCCACCAAGGAAGAGATCGGCCTGATGATGACCCGCGTCGGCGGCGGAAAGGAGGAAGCGGTCCATGCATAACGAGAATAAGGTTCCCCTGATCCGTCTCGCCAAGCGGGACATGATGGAGCCCTGGAAGGTCTGGTGCATCCGCCTTGCCTCCATCGTCCTCGCGCTCCTGCTCGGCGGCCTCGTCATGATGATCGCCCTGCCCGACGGCGCTACGCCGATCGACGGCTACGCCACCATCATCACCGGCGCGCTCGGCAAAAAGACCGCCATCCGCCAGACCGTCAAGCTCGCCGTGCCTCTGCTCGGCTGCGCGCTGGCCATCGCCCCCTGCTTCAAGATGCGCTTCTGGAACATCGGCGCCGAGGGTCAGATCACCGCGGGCGCCATCGCCGCGAGCTACTTCGCCCTCTACTGGGTCGGCAAGGTCCCGTCCGTTGTCCTGCTCCTCATCATGGGTCTGGCGGGCGCTGTCGCCGGCGGCATCTGGGCGCTGATCCCCGCCTTCTTCAAGGCCAAGTGGAACACCAACGAAACGCTCTTCACTCTCATGATGAACTACATCATCATCGGCGTCGTCCGCTGGCTGCAGGGCGGTCCGTGGGAAGGCCGTCCCGGCTCGCAGATCATCCCCCAGTTCGATAGGGCGGCCACGCTGCCGAAGGTCCTGGGCGTTCACTGCGGCTGGATCATTGTGCTGATCCTCGTCGTGTTCATGCACGTTTACATGAACCACACCAAGCACGGCTACGAGATCGCCGTCATCGGCGACTCCATCAACACCGCCCGCTACGCGGGCATGAACGTCGGCCATGTCATGATGCGCACGATGTTCCTCTCCGGCGCGATCTCCGGTCTAGTCGGCTTTATCGTTGCCTCCGGCGCGAACACCACGCTCTACGACGGCGTCGCCGCCGGCGTCGGCTTCACCTCCATCACGGTCGCGTGGCTCAGCCAGCTCAACGCCTTCGCGATGATCGCCATTTCCATGATGCTCGCGGTCATCTCCAAGGGCGCCGAAACACTCCAGACCCGTCTGGCCGTGCCCGCCTCGATCTCCGACATCATCACGGGCATCCTGCTCTTCTGTATGCTCGGCTGCGAGTTCTTCATCAACTATCGACTCATCTTCCGCTCGTCGAAGACCGAAAAGGAGGCGGCTAAGGAATGACTTTGCTTATCACCCTCATTATCGCCGCCATCACCTACGGCACCCCGCTGCTGTTCGGTACGCTCGGCGAGATCCTGACGGAAAAGTCCGGCAACCTCAACCTCGGTGTGGAGGGCATTATGTTCATGGGCGGCGCGCTCGGCCTCGGCGGCGTGTATTACTATGAGAAGCTCTCCTCCTCCCCCAACGGCTTTGTCGCCATCCTCGTCGGCATCTTCTTCGCCTTCCTCGCCGGCGCGATCGCCTCGCTGATCTTCAGCTTCCTGACCATCACGCTGCGCGCGAATCAGAACGTCACCGGTCTGGCGCTGTCCATCTTCGGCACGGGCATCGGCCAGTTCATCGGCGAGTATATGCGCGTGAGCGAGAACGGCTACATCTCCGTGAGCAATATGCTCAAGGGCTACTTCCAGAACTCCCCCTTCCCCAAGGGCCTGCAGGACATTCCGGTGGTCGGCGGCATCCTCTTCGGCAACAGCTTCTTCTTCTACCTCGCCGTTGCCTGCGCCGTCGCGCTGTACTGGTACCTCAACAAGACCCGCAGCGGCCTGTACCTGCGCAGCGTGGGCGAGAGCCCCGCGACCGCGGACGCCGCCGGCATCAACGTCACGCGCTATAAGTACCTCGCCACCGTCATCGGCGGTGGTGTGAGCGCCGTCGGCGGCATGGTCTACATCATGACCATCGCGGGCGGTGTGTGGAACCACGAGGGCCTTTCCGGCGTCGGCTGGCTCGCCGTCGCGCTGGTCATCTTCTGCCTGTGGCGTCCGCTGGGCGCGATCTGGGGCAGCGTGCTCTTCGGCGCGCTGATGATCCTCTACCTGCGTCTGGTCATCGCGTTCATTCCCACGCAGCTCTATAAGATCCTGCCCTATGTGGTCACGGTCATCGTACTCATCATTTCGAGTATGCGCAACAACAAGGAAAAGCAGCCGCCCGCTTCTCTGGGTCTGAATTACTTCCGCGAAGAGCGCTGAATTATCAAAAAAGGAAGCGCTGCAAGGCGCTTCCTTTTTCATGAGGAGGAAACCATTATGTCAACTTTACTCATCAAAAATATCCGCACGCTCGTCTCCTGCGACAGCGCCGACACCGTATACGAAAACGTCGACCTTTACGCCGAGGACGGCTTCATCAAGGAGATCGGCGCGAAACTCGACCGCAAGGCCGACAAAACCATCGACGCGAGCCATATGCTCTGCTACCCCGGTCTGGTCAACACGCACCACCACCTCTATCAGGTCTTCTCCCGCAACCTCCCCGAGGTGCAGAACATGGAACTGTTCGACTGGCTCAAGACACTCTATGAGATCTGGAAGAACCTCGACGCCGAAGTCATCCGTCTCTCCTCCCTCACCGGCATGGGCGAGCTGATGAAGCACGGCTGCACGACCTGCTTCGACCATCACTACGTCTTCCCGAAGGACACCGGCGACCTGCTCGGCGCGCAGTTCGGCGCCGCGGACGAGCTGGGCATCCGTATGTACGCCTCCCGCGGCAGCATGGACCTCTCGGTGAAGGACGGCGGCCTGCCGCCGGACAGCGTGGTGCAGACGGTCGACGAGATCATGAAGGATTCCGAGCGCGTCATCGCGCAGTACCATGACCGCAGCTTCGGTGCAATGCACCGCGTCGCGCTCGCGCCCTGCTCGCCGTTCTCCGTCAGCGCCGACCTGCTGCGTGAAAGCGCCGTCCTCGCCCGTCAGCTCGGTGTGCGTCTGCACACCCACCTGTGCGAGACGAAGGACGAAGAAAACTTCATGCTCGCGCGTGAGGGCGTCCGTCCGCTCGAGTACATGGAGCGTCTCGGCTGGACTGGCGACGACGTCTGGTTCGCCCACGGCATCCACTTCAACGACGAGGAGCTGCGCGTCCTCGCCAAGACCGGCACGGGCGTGTGCCACTGCCCCATTTCCAACATGAAGCTCTCCTCCGGCATCGCCCGCATCCCCGAGATGCTGGAGCTTGGCGTTCCCGTCGGTCTCGGCGTCGACGGCTCCGCCTCCAACGACGGCTCCAGTCTCATGGAGGAACTGCGCGTCGCATTCCTGCTCCACCGCCTGAACTCCAGCAAGGCTGCCCCCAGCGGCTATGACGTGCTGAAGATGGCAACGCGCGGCAGCGCGCGCCTGCTCGGCCGCAGCGACGACATCGGTATGCTCGAGGTCGGCAAGTGCTGCGACCTCTTTATGATCGACTCCCGCCGCCTTGAGCTGGTCGGCTCCTGCTTCGATCCCACCAGCGTCCTCGGCACGGTCGGCGTGCGCGGACCGGTGGACTACACCGTGGTCCATGGCCGCGTGACCGTCGAGCACGGTCATCTCGTCACGGTGGACGAGGAAAAGCTCGCGCACGACGCGGAAGCAAAGTGCCGCGCGTATCTGAACCGATAATTCACGCAAAAAAGCGACCGTTTCACGGTCGCTTTTTTTGCTTCACCGGATGAAGTGCGTCGCGACGCGCTCCTCCTGCTCGGGCAGGCCAAGGGTCTCGCGGCCGAGCGCGATGCTTTTCATCAGGAACGTCATGTTCCGCGCCAGCGTCCGCATGGTCTGCAAGCCCTCGGCGTCCATCGCCGCCTCGCCCGCAGCCCTGCCGTGGACGCTGTTCCAATACTGGCTCGAGGCGATGGGCATACCGGAAATGGTGAAGTATTTGTTCAGCTCGTCAAAGGTCGCCGAGCAGCCGCCGCGCCGCGCGCACACCACGCTCGCGCCGACCTTCATGGTCTTGTCAAAGGGCGTGGAGTAAAACAGGCGGTCCAGGCAGGCGATGAGCGTCGCGTTGGCCGAGGCGTAATAGACCGGGCTGGCGACGACCAGCCCGTCCGCCGCCTCGAGCTTCGGGGCCAGCTCGTTGACGACATCGTCGAACACGCACCGTCCCAGCTTCGCGCACGCGCCGCAGGCCGTGCAGCCGCGGATCGCCTGATTCCCGAGCAGCACCGTCTCCGTCTGCACGCCGTTCTGGGCAAAGACCTTTTCCATCTCGCGCAGCGCGAGCGCGGTATTGCCGTTGGCCCGCGGGCTGCCGTTGAGCAGCAGAACCCGAATTTCTTTCATGTTCTCTTCCTCCTCGTTTGTGTCGGTTCTTTTTCGGTCGGCAAAGGCTGCCTACCATTCCTTTTCAAGCTTTTCCCGCAGCGCCTCGCGCGCCTCGTCGAAGCCCTCGCGCAGCTCGCGGCGGAGCCGTCCCGTCTCGCCGCGCATCTCGGCGACGCGGCTCATGGCCTCCATCAGGTCGCCCTGCGTGTTGAAGAACTCGTCGCTGAAGCGCTCGTGCTTCGGGTATTTTCTGCTGCGGTAGCGGTCGAGCACGACCGCGTAGCGCTCATTGGCCCGCGCGACCGCATCCTCCCACGAAAGATACAGCTCGCGCATGGCGTTCTCGCCCACGCGGCACATCGCCTCACGATCCGCACAGAGCGCGGTCAGCTTCGCGCACAGGCTCACGGCGTTCTCCTCGATCAGGAAGCCGTTCCGCCCGTCGGTCACGCCCTCGGCGGCGCAGCTTCCCGCAATGAGCACGCTGGGGCAGCCGCTCGCCGCCGCCTCGCGCACGACAAGACCATTCGTGTCAAAGGTCGAGGGGAACAGGAACAGGTCCGCGCGGCAGTACCACGCGCGCAGCGTCTCGCGGTCGGCAATGGAGCCGGTGAAGAAGCAGCGGTCCGAGAGCCGCAGCGTCTCCACCTCCGCGCGGACCTCCTTCTCGTCGCCGCCCGCGCCGATGAACACCATTCGGAAGGCCTGTCCTTGCTCCCGCAGCGCGCGGAGCGCGTCGAGAATGATGTGCAGGCCCTTATACCACATCAGCCGCCCGACGAAAAGGAACAGCGGCACGCCGTCCGGCAGGTCATAGCCCGCTGTCGCAGCGGCGACCGCCGCAGCGCTCACGCGCCCGCGCGGCACGTCCACGCCATTCTCCATCACGGTGTACGCGCCCTCGTAGCCGAGCGAGCGCAGGTTCTCGCCCGCGCCGCGGCTCACCACCCACACCTCGTCGCAGGCGTTTACGTTCTGCACAAGGGCACGAATGGCGCTCTCCTGCAAAAGCCTGCTCTTCACCGCCTTGGCAATGTCGATGTTGTACTTCGTGTGGTAGGTCAGCACCAGCGGCGCGTCCACCACCTCGCGCAGCGAGCGCGCGAGGATCGCCGAGGCGATGGGGCAATGCGTGTGCAGCAGCTCGACCTTCTCCTCGCGCACGCGCAGCGCCGTCTCCGGCGAAAACGGATAGCCCGCGACGTAGCCGACGAGCCGGCGCGTGTCGATGCTCGGGTAGCGCACCACCGGAAACGGAAAGCCGCTGTCGTCCGCGCCCGGCACGGCGGGCGTGACCACCACGGCGTGACCGTGATGCTTTTCAATGTTTTCCGCGTAGTTCACCACGGCGTTCGCCACGCCGTCGATGATGGGCGGAAAGGAATCGTTCAAAAGGCAGATCGTGTGTTTGTCCACGGGCACACCTCCTACAATAATAATTACGGTTTAAGGCGCGGCAGCCAGCCGCGTCTTTTTCC
>OGNC01000171.1_pt1 | contig 52621 bp, 41 predicted proteins | sample 1573311 | NCBI WGS metagenome assembly OGNC01 (sample SAMEA2581889, study PRJEB24529) | metagenome | biome: Human gut stool | place: China | collected 2011
GGCCGGGAAGATCATCGCCAACAAGGACGATCTGAAAAAGCTGGTGGAGGAACTGACGAATAAAAAACAGACGGAGGAACCATGAAATACTTTACCATTCCCGAACTGACCGCCTCAGCCAAGGCCCGGGCGCTCGGGATCGACAATACCCCGCCGCCGGGTGTGAAGATCAAACTTTCGACACTCGTAAACAACCTGCTCGACCCGATCCGCGAAAAGTGGGGTGGCCCGATCACGGTCAACAGCGGTTATCGGTGCCCGACATTAAACAAGGCGGTCGGCGGCGTACCCACCAGCCAGCATGTCCGGGGAGAAGCCGCCGATATTACCGTCGGCAGTCAGGCGGCCAACCGTCGGTTATTCGACCTGATCGCAAGCGGAGGCTTCGATTTCGACCAGCTGATCGATGAGGCGGGATATAGCTGGATTCACATTTCATACTCGCCGGGCAAGAACCGGCGGCAAATACTGCATAAGAAATAGCCCGACACGGGAATTCCCGGTTCGGCACTAATTCAACAGGTTAAAAGTTCTTTGACATATTGGTTGCCATAAAAAATGATTAAGTTTGATATAATTCACGCAACTGTTATAATGCAAATCATGTTAATGCTATTTGCAAATAATAAAAATTAAAATAATAAATACCTGCGCTGATTACATGTAGTTTATTTTACTACATTTGCAAATGTGGATAACTTGCTTTGCAATTGTAAAGAATTATGAATGCAAATAATTATATTGAATTAAGATTACCAAAAATCACTTTTGAGATGCCTATAACAGACTCTATTATGGAGCTTGAAAAGTTAAGGTATAAGATTTTACGAGGTACAACACATCCGCATGTTTTTTTTCAACTAAGACATATTTTTCATATGCTGGAAAGTATTGGATCTTCGCGTATAGAAGGAAACAATACGACAGTAATGGACTATATTGAAACTGCAAAACTACAAAATAAACATTCTTATTTATTTAATAACGAAGAAGATATACAAGAGATCGAAAATGTAGAAAGCGCGATGAACTATATTGAACAGAATATCTCCGACATCGAAATCAATAAAATGTTTCTTCGCGAATTACACCTCATGACTGTTAAAAATCTAAGTGTAAAACGGGAAGGTGCTGCAAATCCAGGAGAATTCAGACGTAGTAATGTTCGTATTAGTGGATCTGTTCACATTCCACCTGATTATATGCAGGTGGAACCTTTAGTGGATGAATTGATCAAATTTTTGAATAGTCATAACTCTCCTAAATACGATCTTCTAAAAATAGCAATATCTCATCACCGTTTTGTATGGATACACCCATTCGAAAACGGGAATGGGCGTGTTGTTCGGCTATTTACTTATGCATTACTCTTAAAGTATATATTTCAAAGTAGGGACCGAATTATAAATCCTACTGCTGTATTTTGTTCGGATCGAAATAAGTATTATGAATATTTGGCTAAAGCTGATACGGGCACTGATAAAGGATTAATTGATTGGGCTGAATATGTACTGAGTGGTTTAAAAATTGAAATAGAAAAAATAGACAAGTTAATTGATTACGATTATTTGCAAAGTAAAATCCTTCTTCCTACACTTGCAGATGCATTTGATAAGAAATACATTACCCCACAGGAGTATGCGATTCTTAAAGTTACTATAAATAGGCAAGTGATGCAGGCCGGAGATATTAAACCGATACTACATGAAAAAACAGGATCAGATATTTCAAGGCTTATTAAGGGGTTAATTGGCAAACAAATGTTACGTCCTCTACATGCCGGTGCTCGCAAATATACTATTGCATTCAGTAATAATTTTTTGCTTAGAAGTATATTGACAGTATTGGATCAAAATGACTTTCTCCCTCGCAATAATGTTTTAACGTCTTGATCATTTGAATTGTTTTTATATAGGCGGCAACCAATGTGTTACCGCTTTTTTTATGCCCGGGCGGAAAGTTCGGGCATTTTATTATGGCGAATTCGCCGCAATAAAGCAATGAATATGAAAAAGATAATACTATTAACCCTTATTTTGGGCCTTCTGGGCTGTTCGGCCAGTCGTAAGGTGTCATCGTCCATCAAGACGGATATCACCGATAAAACCGAAGCCAATGTAACGCAGAAGCGGGATAAAGATTCCTCCGGGCGAACGGAATCACACGTGACGGAGGATTCATCCGGTACTAAAGACAAAGAGGTAGTCATCGAGAAGTTCGACACGGACAAACCGACCGATCCGGCCACGGGTACCCCGCCGCTGAAAGAGCGCACTACTATTTGGGAGCACCAGCAAACGCAGCAGCAAACGCAGGCCACAACCAAGACCGGAACCCATGTACACGAATCGGATTCCATTGCTGACCTGTCAAAGTACAATATAGAATTGCAGAGTCAGGTATCAGATATTGTAAAAACGAAAAGGGCCGTGCCGTGGTGGGTATGGGTTATAGGTGGGGTAGTGGTTTTTATTCTGGTTTATTCCTGCTGCCGAAAATGGAAAATATCGCGTATATTTACCTGAGAAAATAATGCCGATTTTGACGGTTTTGTAATTCTTTTTCCGAAATATATTCCGAATTTATTTTATGTGATTGATTTATAGTTCTGTATTTTACCCCAGACGGATCACTTTCAAGCTCCTGAGGGAGCACAGAATTCAAATGAAGCCTCTGGAAAGAGGCTTCATTTATTGTGTAGATTGGGGTTATGTACTGAAAATCATTTGAACTGTGTAGCCAATACTTCCTTTTTGGTTGCATTCATTCGGGTCCACCACTCCCTGAGAGCAGCGTCATCGCCAGCCTGTCCGTATGCCGGGAACATCAGGCAGAACAGAATGGAACAAACAAGGCCGAATCATTCCCTTTGATGATTCGGCCGATAGAAAACCGGAATATTTCCGGCTGTTCAGTGCTATAAATTATTTTACCCCGAGGAATTTGAACGGCTGTGCTTCCGTGAACCGGTCGGTGGCGTTCCCGGCGTAGGTCGTTCCTCCGACGAGGTCCAGCATTTGGGTCGGAGCTCCTTCCGAAAAGTCGACCTCTTTAAAATCGACCCAGAATACATTGGGGTAAAGAGTGGATTCAAAGAAGTAAATCAGGTTTTTCTGGTCGGAGACCGTCCTCCAGCGGGTCGATGAAATGTTCGGCTCGTCAGGCGTGCTGATACCATAGGGGACGGAAGTGTTACGGATAACGCTGAATACGCTTGCGGTGGCGATTCGCTGGTCGTCGGTTTTCGGAACGGCGTTCACGTAAAACGAGGCCCGAACGAACCTGTCTGCGGCCCGGTTGGTACCCGGCAGGAAGGTGGTGCCCCCGATGTTTTTCCAGTATTCGTTCAGCGCGAGTTGCTGGTCGAATACCGGTGAATTGGTCATAACCTGGTAGCTGCGGTCGTGGTGAACGGTCAGTTTGCCGCCGAGGTATTCGAATATGGCGCTGTCGCCGGTAGCATCCGAGATGGCCAGGTGCAGCGTCGCAAACCGCGATCCGTCGGGCATCAGGCTCGAGACCACTTCGAATTTCTCCTGGGAGAGGTCGTCGACTGCTTCGGAGACCGTCGCATAATTGTCGAGGACATATTGCACCCACGCCGCGATGGTCAGTCCCGGTTTGGTGCCGCTCCATTTCGGATAGGAGGATTCGGCCAGCCAAAGCAGGTTGGCGACCAATCCCCGTTCATTCATGCCGTCCGTGCTGCATATGTCGTAGGCCGAAGCGATCACGCTGCCGTATTTCGACTTCCACAGTACCGGATTATTGTCGGCTTCACCGCTACGGTCCATGCCGCGCGGGAAAATCCACAAATTGCTCCGGCACTCCTCTTTCCAGTCCATCGACCTTCCGGTGAGGATCGTTGCGTTGGTTCCTTGATAAACGACTCTGGTACACATAAAATGCAAGGTGTGAGTGAAATACTATTATGATTGAGATACTATTTTGTATTCATCCGGTAGCTCAGTGCGCCGGACGGACAGCAGTTGATCTGCGCGATCAGCCGGTCTGTCGGAGCGTTTTCGATCCTGAGCCAGGGGCGTTCTTTGGGACGGTATACCTGAGGCAGCATTTTGACGCAGATCCCTGCATGCTGGCAGACCTCGGGCTGCCAGATGATGGTCAGTTCGTCGTTTGAATATTCGATTTTCTTTCCCATGAGGATGTCTTGTTTAAAGCCGTTGCGGGTCAGCCGATATTGATGCCTTGCATCACAATACGTTTCCAGTCCGGATGTTTTTGGATATAACCGGCCACGAAAGGACATAGCGGGACAAGCCGGAGTCCCTGCCGCTCGATATCTTTCAAAGCCTGTTCGACGAGCTGGCTGCCGATGCCCTTGCCTTCGAGTGCGGACGGCACCTCGGTATGCGTCAGGTATATCTCCCCGTTTTTGTTCTTGATGTATTCGATTGTCGGGGTCAGGTTGCCGACATGCAGTTCATACTGCTTTTTTTCGGTGTTATCGGTGAATGGGTATGTTTCCATAATCCGGGTGTTAAGGCTTGGTTTGCCAATATTCAAGCAATATGCTTGCCAACCCAGACGAACGGAGGATTATTTGTAGTCGAGGCCCGATTTGCGGGCTTGTGAGTGCTGGAATTGGCGGCGGATGCGGTAGAGCGTTCCGTCTTTGAGCAGCCGGGCTCCGGTTTGTCGGAAACGGAACGATACGCCGCGTTCGACACATTGCCTGCGCAGATCGAGCACCCATTCGAAAGAACAGGTACGCGCTTCGAGGCCCGATTCGCCTCCGGCGACCAGTTGTTCGAACCACGGGCCGGGCCACGGCGAAAGGTCGATCGGTCCGAGCAGCGGTTCGCAGATGATTATTTTGTGTCTGATCGGTGCATCCCGGTAGATCGGCAGCCGGTAGTCGGCCCGCTCCTGGTTTTCGACCGTGCAGCAGATCGTGACGTGAGGGTATCCCGCTTCCCAGTCCGGCGGCAGGTTCGCTTCGAGCCGGTCGATCCGTTTGGTAATCATGAAGAAATGAAGGTCGCTGCGTTCCCGGATCATCTCCCACGCTTCGGGCCGCCAAGGATCGGCCTCCTCGACGAAAAAGTCGGAACTGAAACAGGTGAAAACCGTGCTGCCGGCCGGAATTTTATAGGTGCCGGTACGTGTGCGCCGCACCGGAAAACCGAAATTGCGCGTTTTGGTGACGACGGAGCTGTCCCGGCCGTGCTTTTCGTCGATCCGGTACACATAACAATGCCGGCACCCGGCGCTCAGTTTGTGGCAGCCGTGCCAGGGATTCCACAGGGGCATAATCGCAGGTTTTGAACAAAGATACGATTTCCTTCGTTCCGATATGCGGCTTCTCGGTTTGCGGTCTTCCTGTTTGCTGTTTTTCGATTTTCAGTTTTCCGAGGTTTTGTCTCAAAACTTCTTTACATCGCTTTTTTGATGCCGAGGCGAATCAGCCATCCGTTTACCGGGTAGGCGAGCAGGAAACCGGCGCACATGGCGAGCTGCATCATGAACCAAAAGGTCCATGAGCTTTTGGACAGAGGCGTTGCGGCAAAGAAAACGAAATAGACGAGTGCCATCCAGCCGTACATACCCGCCTGCCATGCGGTGAGCGAGAGAAAATCCGCCTTGACGGCCCGGTTCAGTGCGCGCCCGGCCGAGAGACTGCTCATGCTGCGGATGGCCAGGTATTGAAACCAAAAACCGAACACCAGTGCGAGCAGGTAGTTGAATATCCATCTGCCGGCGATCAGGCTGCCGCCGACGGATATGGGCACAACGGCCGTAAACCACTCTCCGGTCAGGTCGGCCAGCGTGCATCCCGCTCCGCAGTGCAGTGTCGAGAGGGCGATTGCCTGCCACCGGGGACGCTCCATGGCCATGGGTTTGCCGGGCGCAACAGGGGTCGAGCCGTTTGCGTTTCGGTTTTCAGCCGGATCGTCCTGCCGCCCGAAGAGGATATAAGCCCCCAGACCCAGCAGTCCGGCCCACAAACCGGTCAATACCCACACGGCATTCATCACTTTCATCCGTTGCGGATGCTTCGAAAGGTCAATCGCGATAAAGATCGCTGAAAGCAGCCCGGCCAATACGGCGGTCGCTGCGAGGAGGGGAAAATAACTCATCGTCTTTCGGTTTCGGTATTTGTGTTGTGTTGAAACAAACTTTATACCGTATCGGGTTGTGTGCCGGGCAAACAATAGGAATGAACAACTGTTGTTTTGTGAAATGCAGTGTTTTTTAGCGGTTAAATGGTTGACAGGCATCCGGGCAGGTATCGGAACGGATAATCGGAGCAGGCATCCGAGGGTAGGTATCGAGTGGATAGAGCGCATATGAAAAATGAAGCCTCAGCACGAGGCTTCATTTCTTAATATTGTGCCGTTTTTGGGCGGGTCTTCCGCTAATGGCTCCGGTTGGCAGACTTTGTATCTCCTGTTTTACCAGGCGGTCAGCCACCCCTGCGAAAACGAGGCTTTATCCCATTTCGCCGCACGGGCTTTGTCTTTCAGTACGGTTTGTTGTCCGGGGGCCTCTCCGGCTCCGATCCGGAGGGTGACTGTTTCGGGCCGCTCCCGGACTCGGTCGGTCAGCGTGACCACATAGACGTGGTCTGTTCCCTGCTGTTTGCATACGAAAACATCCGAGTTCGTCGAAACGGCCTGCGAAAGCGGCTCTTCCGAATAGATGAAGAGTTTGCCGTTGCGTGCGCCGGCGTCGGGATCGAGGGTAATTTGCAGTTTGTCCTGCTGCCGTTCGAACGAGAGCACCTCGGTGGCGCCCATGCTGATGTGCAGATTGGATCCGATCAGGCTGGGACCCTCTGAAAGTGCGGTCAGGCGCAGCAATTTGTGTTCGTAGGGAGCCACCTGCGGCACGTGGAAATCGTTGCCGTGGATACCCAGGTAAGCCTCGTCCCACAGCGACCAGACGTGGAACCGCTTTCCGATCTTCTCCAGCGGAACATGGGTCATGGTCAGGTCGGCGGCCTGTTTGTGTTCCGGGTTCCACAGCAGCAGGTTGACCGAATTTCCGTACGAACGTTCGACCACGCAGCCGAATTCGCGTCCGTATGGGTCGAATCCCCCGCTGAATGATACCCCCTTTTCCCGCGCGGACGGGTTGAGTATTTCGAATAGGCGGATATTCTGCGGCTGGTCGAACTCCGGCAGGTAGAGCAGGTCGGAGGTCAGCACCGCGCCGCCCAGCGTTCCGATGAAACTGTGGAAGGTGAGCAGCTGTGCCGGTTTGGTTTTGTGCGTATAAGCCAGGTAGGTGACGTCCGGATCGCTGTTGCCGAGGATGCCGTTTTCATAGCAGCTGCTCGCCATCGACAGGATCGGGAAATAGGGACTCCATAAGTTGCCCGGCAGCCCGTCGCTTGCCAGCGGGCGGCAGAAGCCCTCTTCCGCACAGCAGTCGGTTCCGATGCGGTTGGCATCGGCATACGGGACGATCGTGCGCTGCTGGTAGCAGCATGCCATCAGGTAGCTCTCCTCGCCGATCGCTTCGCGGTACAGCCGGAAAAGCGCCCGCTGCGCCTGCAGGCGTGTCACTTTCGGGTTGTAAAAACTGCGGCTGTCGTTGGGGATGTATGAGAAGTCAAGTTTGAAATAGCGGTAGCCTTGGTCGTAGAGTGTTTGCAGCACCTTGCGCATATGGGCCCGTGCCTCGGGTTGGGTGGGGTCGAGCCGGGTCATCGACGGTTCGCCGGTGCCGTAATTGATATACCACTCGGCCGGGAAGACCCGGCGCGGGGATCCTGCCTCGAACGGCATTACTTCGGGATTGACGGGGCAGAGCCAAACGCCCGGCACCATACCCGCTTTCCGGATACAGCGCGCAATGCTGTCCATACCCATGGAGAATTTACCGTTTTCCCGCCAGTCGTAGCGCGAACGGTGCCACCCTTCATCGATCTGTACCACTTCCATCGGAATCAGGTCGCGGTTTTTTCCCACATAGTCGGCCAGCGAACACACCTCTTCGGCCGTTACGTCCGTTTTGCTCCGGTACCAGCTGCACCAGCCGAAAACAGGCTTTTTCGTATTCCGGACCCCGGCGACGTCGGCTATCCAGCGGCTACGGGCCTGCATAGCCGCGCCCCACGGCCGTATTGCCACGAGTACTTCGTCGGAGGGCCGCGTTTCACCCGATTCCACGAGGACTCCGGTCATGTCGCACCGGATGTCGAGCCGCATCTGCGTACCCTCCACCCGGATATCGAAGTTGACGTCCGCGACGGTATCGACGGCGGCGAACGTTACCCCCCTGCCCGAACGGTGGTAAAGGCTCATATTGTCGCCGAATCCTCGCCATGCCGGGTCGCTGATTTTGGTTTCGTCTCCGCCGGATATGAGGTAGTTGCGGCAGAAAGCGCCTTCCTGCAACAATTCCCTTTCGGTGGGCAGGCGCCGGTCGAGCGTGCCCCAGCGGCGCGCTTCGGGGTCGGTCGAGGAGAGCATCCAATCCGAAGGTTTTCCGGTAACCGTCATCCCGTTTTCCGGGGTTTTCAGCAACCAGAAACGTTCCAGACGGATCGGGTTCAGCGAACCGTTGGTCAGGGCGGCCGATAAGGTGAAAGCATCGTTGCCGATCCGGGTAATCCTGTATTCAAGGCGGTATCCCTGCGCCGTCGTCCAACTGTATGTGCGTTGCACGCCCGGTCCGAGCGGGGTGGGGCGTTCCGTCACTTCGACCTGCGGTTCTCCCTGCGGTGTGATTTTGCGTTCGGTACCCTCCTCGAGGATGATTGCCGAAACTGTGCCGCCGCAGAAGGTGATCGGATCGTATCCGGCGGAGAAAAGGTTGTGCTCCCAGACGGGTTCATTCCCGTGTTGGTTGTGAGGACCGGGCGGATTACTGCCCGATACGGGTGCGGCGTAGGTTGCCAAACAGCATGTCAGTACGCACACGCAGAGTCTCAAACGTTTCATAGCGGATGGGTTCTTGGGTAAGTAGTAATTCTAAAGATAACGAATTGTTTGCAGATATGCAACCCACCCAATATACAAGCCCCCGTATCCTAAGATACGGGGGCTTGCGGAATAGTCTGTCGAACGGGATTATTTCAGGCCGCTCATCGCGCGGTTAGCGATCTCGTTGGTCGGATCGATCGCGAGAATCTTCTCCCAGTAAATCTTCGAGTTTTCGATGTCTTCCTTGACATAATAATAGTAACCCAGGTAGCTGTAGCACTCGATATAGATGCGGGGATCGCCGTCGCCTTTGGCATCCAGTACCTCGATCGTCTTTTCGTAGAACGGTTTGGCAAGACCCTGATCCGTTTCGGGGTCGAGCGCGGAGTTCACGCGTGCGCGCCAGAAGTGGCCCAGGTAACTGTCGGGGACCTTCTCGGCCACGAAGCTGAACATACTGTCCGCTTTGGCAAAGTAAGCCGCTTTCTTGGCTTGGTAATCGGCAGCGGTGGTGTCCATTTCACTGCCGGCATAGTAGGCGGCTTTGCCGAGGTTGAAATAATCGGCAACCTGTACCTGATCTTCGGGAGCTTTCTGGATGTAAAGGCTGAAATTGGCGATGGCATTGTCATAGTCGTTCATACCCTCGTATGCAGAACCGATCTCCTGGTAGAGCTCTATTTTGCCCGGATCCAGCTCGAGTGCCTTCTGCAACTGGGCGATACCCTGCTGGAACTGTTTGTCCTGAATCAGCAGGCGACCGTAGTACAGGTAGTCCTGGCCGATGAAATCGGCCGCTTCGTAACCGGCATTGAAGAACTTGTCGGCTTCGCTGCGTGCAGCCTCTTTGTTACCCAGCTCGAAATCGTTGTAGAACATCAGACGGTTCAGGACCAGATCTCTCGGGGTTTTCGGCAGGGCCTGCTCCACGATCTCTTTCGATTTGGCGTAGTCGCCCTTGAAGAAGAGGATCGTTGCGTAACGGGCGTAGTCGCTGGTCGAAACGTGGGCATCGTTGATGTATTCCGCATACGCTTCAGCGGCTTTGAGCAGTTTGCCGTCCTTGTAATAGATTTCGGCCAGCTCGCGGTGTGCGACTGCCGACGAGGGGTCGTGAGCCAGCAGGCGGTTCAGCACTTCCGCAGCGACTTCCGAGTTGATCGGGGCGTAAATGCGCGCATATTTCACGTAAGCCTCTTTGCAGTTCGGGTCGAAGGTGATGGCCTGCTCGTAGTTGGCGGCGGCGCCGTTGTAGTCTTTGTTGGCAGCCTGCATGTCGGCTTCCAGCACGTAGATGCTGGCTAACTTCTTGTCCATCGCCTTGGCTTTGTTGAGGAACTCTTCGGCTTTGATGGGGCGGTCTTTGTAAGCGGCAGCGGCAGCCACGTACAGGCTGGGCAGGTCGGGATTCTTCCGGTTGAGTTTATTGCTCAGCAGGGCTTCGAATTGCTGGTCGGCTGCCGTGGGGTTCTTCAGTTTCAGCAGTGAAAGTTCGCCGATCGAGTTCATCAGGTTGGCCGGATCAGCGGCTTTGCCGACGCCGTAGTAATAGGCTGCGGAGTCGAGTTGGTTGGCATCCTTATAGATTTCGCCGAGGTAATAGGCGGCTTCGGCTTTGTCTCCGGCACCGGTGGCGAGATTTTGCAGCAACATGGCTTTTGCCGGTTCGATACGGCCCGTTTTGTAGAATTCGATCGCTTTACCGTTGTCTGCGAGCAGGGCGGTGGCGGTTCCTGCGAAGAACAGGGTGGTGGTCAGTAATGTTTTCCGGATGTTCATAACAGAATGATTGATTATTTGAGTTTTAGATGTTTTAGAGATTTTCACGGACGTTCACCAGCCGGATCGACTGGGTGGCGGGAACGATGCCTGATTTTAAGATGATACGCTGTCCGCGGTCCGAGCTTATGAAAGTGGTGAAGCCGGAGGCCAGTCCGCTTTTGGGATCTGTCAGCAGGATGTATACATCGCGCGTAAGCGGATAGCGCCCCAATGCCAGATAAGCCTGGAACGGTTTGCAACTGTTGGCGACCATCGCCGGATCTTCGCGGCTGAGACGCATGACGTTGATTCGGTCCGAGAACGACAGGTTCGTCGAGTCGCCCTTGTTGCCGATCCAACTGACGCCGATCACTCCCAGTGCATTCGGGGTTTTGGCGACATAGTCGATTACCTGCGGGTTGTTGCCCTGGGCGCTGAGACCTTCGTAGAGGGGCGCGCCGCCGCAGAGCGAATCGATCGCGTAGCGGACCGTACTGGAGTTGGCATTGTCGAATACCACCTGAATGTCGCCCAGTTTGCTTTGCGGGTCAAGTTCCTTCCATTTGGTAATCTTGCCGGTAAGGATTTTTGTCAGATTCGGCAGCGAAAGCATTGAATCCGTATTCTGTTTGTTCGTGATCAGCGCGATACCGTCCGTCGCGATCTTGATCTCTTTGGGAAAAAGTTTTTTCTCATTGAGCGTGTTGATCTCGGGCTGGGTCAGTTTGCGGGTGCTGACGGCCAGTCGCACGCTGTCTTTGATCAGCAGGTTGATCGCTTCGACCTCGCTGGTATATTCGGGAATGATCCCGGCGGCGGGGTAGAGCCCTTCGAAAACGTCGATCTCCTGCTGGATGAGCGGACGAAAACTTTCGTCAGCACTGATTTTGATGACACCGCTCGATACGGTATCGGTAGGCTGTTTGCTGCGGTTGCGGCACGATGAAACCGCCACAGCGACACACAGCATCAAAACGATTGCGGCATTCCTTGACATGGCATTGCTGTTTTATTCGTTATCCCGGTCAGTGGCTTTTACCTGCCGGTAAAGCCTGTAGACTCCGTAAAGCAGGAATACGCCTCCCATGACGTAACGTACCGTGGGTGACATTCTCTCGGCGAGCACCCTGGAAAAAAGGAACATATAGGCCATTCCCAGATAAAATACGAGCATGAATATCCCGAAGATGTACATCATCAAAGCTCCCCGTGAGCGGGCTGTCCTGTTGTTTCCGTTTTCCATACTTTGTGCCTCTGTTTGCAAAGTTAAAAAAATACCGGGAATCCTTTGTGTGGAAAGCCACAAAAAAGGATGCCCGGTATAATAAATAAGCGTTGTTTCTTATTGCAGGATCTTAAACGTTACCGGAACGCGGTAGTATACGGGGACCGATACGCCGTTGTGCTTGCCGGGAATCCATTTGGGCATGGATTCCACCACGCGTACGGCTTCGCGGTCGCAAAGGCGGTCGAGACCGGCCAGGACCTGCACGTCGCTGACTGAACCGTCCTTACCTACTACGAACTGAACGATAACACGGCCCTGAATATTGTTTTCAAGGGCGGCCTGCGGATATTGCATGTTGTCGCGCAGGTATTTCATCAATTCCTTGTCTCCGCCGGGGAACTGCGGCATCTGTTCTACCGAGTGGTAAATCTCCTGTTTTACTTCTTTTACAGGTTCCTTAACCACCTCGCGGATGTCTGCGATGTCCTTACCGTGGATATCGTCGGTACCTTTGATATCGGCGATGGAGATTGCGGTTTTGTTGAGGTTCAGGTCTTCCTGGGTCTTCATTTCATCCTCTTCGCGTACCTCTTCGTCCTTCTTGATCACCGGCGGGGTGAACTTGATGGAGCTTTTGAGGGGAGGAGGAGGAGGAAGATCCGGTTTCTTGATCTCTTCGGTCTTTTCTTCCGGAGCTTCGAGGTTGGTCAATTCGGTAACTTCGGTCATGACTTCCTTTTCTTGCTTCGGAACGACGATCTTGAGCAAAGCGGGAAGCGAGAATGCGATCAGAACGAAAATCATTACGATAATCGTAGCCTTGTTGTGCCGTGACGGAGACGTTTGACGCATCTCGTAAGCACCGTAGGCTTTGTTTTTGCCTTCAAAAACCAACTCGCACCATTCCCTCGAAGTTAAATCTATTTTAGCCATTTCTTTCGGTTTAAATGTGTGTCGTTAGTTGGTTATTTGGATCGGTCAATGTTCTTGGTCAGCTCGCCTTTGCTTGCCAGGTTGTCCAACAGGAACGTGTCGCCTTCGGTCATATCGACGATCGCATACTTGCTGATGTTGCAAATCTGCATTTCGTCGAGTACGTCGATCAGGTTCTTGTAACTGGCGTCGTCCGAGGCCTTGATCATCACGATCGGAGAGGTTTTCTCGTTCTTGCGCAGTTCTTTGACTTTTTCGTCGTACTGCTCTTCGGTCAACTTGTGTTCTGCCTTATCCTTTTTCAACTGGTTCATCTCGGTGACCACCTCGCGGTTGCGGTTGAGCAGCAGTTCACGCAGCCCGTCCGCCTCGTATGAGGTCTCCTTGAGGGAGTTGTAGTCCTCGTAGTTCGGTTCGCCAGTATAATAGAACAATTGGTTATCTCCGCCCAGGATGACGGTGATTGCACGCGAAGCCTGTACTTTGTTCTGCTCCTCTTCGGTGACTTTGTCGTTGGAGGGCATACTGATTTCCATGGTCTGCGGCTTGCTGAGGGAGGTACACAACATGAAGAAAGTGATCAGCAGCATGTTCATATCCACCATCGGGGTAAAGTCCACGCGGATGGTCATTTTCTTCTGTTTGCCTTTCTCCTTCCCTCCGTTATCTTTTGCTTGTACTTCAGCCATAGCTTTTCTTACTTTTAATCGATTAACGTTTACATGTCTTCCGACACGACTTTCAGGGAAGTGATCAGGTTATAACGGTTCTCCCGGATATCCTGCAGAGACTTCATGATGTTTTTGATCTGAGCGTAAGGAGTGGTCTGGTCGGCCTTGATGGCGATCCGCAGGTCGCGGTTTTGTTCGCGGGCCACCTTCACCCATTCCTTAAACTGGTTGTCCGTGCTGTCCGTGGGAATACCCAGCGAGGGCAGGACAGCATCCTGCTTATCGGAAGGCAACGCCAAAAAGTCCTTCATCTTTTTGATGGGCACACCAAAAGAGTTGGCCAGTTTGAATTTGCCGACTTCCGCTGCCGTGAAGGATACGCCGTACTGTTCACCCATCTTCTCCAGCACTGCCGCACGATCCTCCTGTCTGTCGAGGCTCATGAAGACCTTGCCTTTGGAATCGACCAGGATCTGCAGGATGTTCGTATCGGGGATCTTGATCTCCGATACCGAACCCGGCGTACTCACCTGGACCGGCTCCTTCTGGATGAAGGTCGACGTCAGCATGAAGAATGTAAGCAAAAGTACAGTCACATCGCTCATGGCGGTCATGTCGATGAACGTACTTTTTCTTTTTACTTTTACTTTAGGCATAGCTAAACGTATTGGTCGATGGGTTATTTATGTGCTACAGCGTAAGCCGAAACGATCGTGAAACCTACTTCGTCGATGCTATAAGTGAGTTTGTCGATTTTGCTGGTGTAGTAGTTGTAAGAGATAACGGCGCAGGCACCGGTTGCGATACCGAAGGCGGTATTGATAAGGGCCTCGGAGATACCGGTCGACAGGGCGATCGAGTCAGGAGCACCTGCGTTGGCCAGAGCGGCGAATGCACGGATCATACCGATAACGGTACCGAGCAGACCGACCAGGGTACCCAGCGTGGTCATCGTAGCGATAACCGGCAGGTTCTGCTCCAGGGTGGGCAGCTCCAGTGCGGTAGCCTCTTCGAGACGTTTCTGGATCGCAGCTACGCTCTGTTCTTTGTTCAGGGTTTCGTCTTTCTCTACCTGAGAATAGGTCTCAAGAGCCGACAGAACTACGTTGGCAACCGAACCGCGCTGTTTTGCGCAGAGTGCACGGGCGCCTTCCAGGTCGTTTTTCTCGAGGCAGTCTTTCACGTTGCGGACGAACTTGGTCAGGTTACCGCTACCGTTGGCTTTGCGGATGGCGAACCAGCGCTCAACGCTCAATACGAGTACGGTGAGGAACAGGGTCTGCAGAACCGGTACGATGACACCTCCTTTATAGATAGTACCCAGCATGTTGCCCGGCAGCGGATGGTTGTTGGGGTCGTTGTTCATGAAGTTTGCGGGGTTACCGAAAACGAAGTTGAACAGGCACACTGCGATGATGAAGCAGATCAGCAGAACGATACCGGCAGAACGTACGCCGCCAACAGAATTCTTTGCAGGTTTTGAAGATGTTGTTTTCATGTTTTAAGTATTGTTTTGGTTTGGTTTGGTTGTTTGGTTTTTTGTTTGTTGAATTCGGAAGTTCAGGTTCATCTGTTTTCCCCGAGGCCGGGCGGGCGGTTTTATGTTAAAAAAACATACAATCTGTTCGCTCTTCTAGTGAAAATCGCACAATATGCCCCGGGTTTAACTTTAACCGAGCCAAAAGTAATTCTTTTTTTTGAAAAAACACAATCCACGGGTTGTTTGGACAATGTTTTTTTAATTTAACGTTAGTCTCGGCAAGCCTGTGGCATCATAAATGATAGATGTTAACGTTTACTTATTATAGCAGATATTCTACAAAATAAAGAGTGCCTTATGAAAAAAATCGTCTTACTGCGTCACGGCGAAAGCCTGTGGAACATGGAAAACCGGTTTACCGGATGGACCGATGTCGATTTGACTGCCAAAGGCGAAGCCGAGGCTTATACGGCGGGGGAGCAGTTGCTCGCCGATGATTTCCATTTCGACAAAGCTTATACTTCTTATTTGAAACGGGCGGTACGTACATTAAATTGTGTGCTCGACCGGTTGGATCAGGAGTGGATTCCGGTGGAGAAGAGCTGGCGGTTGAACGAGAAGCACTACGGCCAGTTGCAGGGGCTGAATAAAAGCGAGACGGCCCAGAAATACGGCGAAGAGCAGGTGCTTATCTGGCGCCGCAGCTACGATATCGCGCCGGCGCCGCTGGGTGAGGACGATCCGCGCAATCCGCGCTTCGACATCCGCTATCGTGACGTACCTGCCGCCGAATTGCCGCGAACCGAATCTTTGAAAGATACGGTCAAACGGATTTTGCCCTATTGGAACGATGTGATTTTCCCTTCGCTGAAACATCACGACCAACTGCTTGTGGTGGCCCACGGCAACAGCCTGCGCGGGATTATCAAACACCTGAAGCATATACCGGACGATGAGATCGTGAAGTTGAACCTGCCTACCGGGGTTCCCTATGTGTTCGAGTTCGACGACCGTCACCTCAGGCTGGAGAAAGATTACTTCCTTGGCGATCCCGAAGAGATCAGGCGCAAGATGAATGCAGTGGCATCGCAAGGTAAGAAAGCATAATTATACCGTATGCGGTTTATTCTGGTATTGTTATACGTTTTGGGACCGTTGGGTCCCGTAAATGCGAAGATTATGAAACCATTGACCCCGGAAGAGCAGCGGGTAATCCTGCACAAGGGGACGGAGCGCCCTTTCTCCGGTAAATACGAGAACCACCATGAATCGGGGACGTATCATTGCCGCCAGTGCGGTGCGCCGTTGTACCGTTCGTCGGACAAGTTCGATTCCGGTTGTGGCTGGCCCAGTTTCGACGATGAGATTCCCGGCGCTGTTAAACGGGTGCCCGATGCCGACGGCCGGCGGACCGAGATCGTCTGTGCCCGTTGTGGCGGTCATCTGGGCCATGTGTTCGAGGGCGAACGGTTCACACCGAAGAATACGCGCCATTGCGTGAATTCCATTTCGCTCGACTTTGCTCCTGCGGAACAGCCTGTCGCACTGGTTTCGGAGATCGTTCCGGTCGGCGGTACGGCTGCAGTTCCAGCCGGATCCGGTGCCGCGGGAGGCGGCGTGGAGTTGCCTTCCGGGCCTGCAGGCGCGAAAGAACAGGGGGAGAAACGTACCGAAACCGCAATCTTTGCCGGAGGGTGTTTTTGGGGAGTCGAATACATGATGCAACAGGTGCCGGGCGTGATTTCTGTCGAGTCGGGCTACACGGGAGGCCACGTTCCCAATCCCACCTACCAACAGGTATGTACCGGGCGAACCGGCCATGCCGAAGCGGTGCGGATCGTGTTCGATCCGGCAAAAACGGATTATGAGACGCTGGCGAAGCTGTTTTTGGAGATACACGATCCGACGCAGGCCGGTGGCCAGGGGCCCGATGTGGGTGATCAGTACCGTTCTGAAATCTATTATGCGTCGCCCGGACAGCGGGCCGTGACAGAACGGTTGCTCGACACCTTGCGCGCAAAAGGCTATAGCGTGGTCACGCGGCTTACGCCTGCATCGGTTTTCTATCCGGCTGAGGCGTATCATCAGGATTACTACGAGCGCAAAGGCACGCTTCCCTATTGCCACAAGTATACGCGGCGGTTTTAGCCGGTTGCGGGCCATGCCGGGATATGGTATGGCCCGATAATCAGGAATGGGACAGGCCGGCCCGGGTAAATTGCCCGGGCCGGCCTGTTTTATAATATATCCTGTCCGGTACGGTGGGTAAATTGGCCGGACAAATGGAAAATGTCAAAAAAAATGTATCTTTGTTCGATTCTTTGTGCAAAGTTTCGGTTTTGCACTGGAAACACCGGTTTTGAACCCGCCACACAGGTTGTCGATGACCGAAAAATTGCTGCAATATCTCGAATCCCATTATGCGCCGCAGGATTACCCCGTGATTCGCGCGCAATACAACGATTTCCAGGGCCGCCGACCGTTTGCCGGATTGAGGATATTGGAGGCTACCCCGTTGTTTTTTAATACGATCGCCAAATTTCTGCCGCTGATGGCGGGCGGGGCGGAGGTGACCTTGTCGCATATCGGCGGGGTGCCGTACGACCCGGCATTCATCGGATGGGCCGAAGCTCAGGGAATTCGAATCGCGACGGACAAGGAAGAGGGTTTCGATCTGGTTTCCGATTGCATCGGCCTGCACAGCGACCTGCGCCCCAAATACGGTTTCGCCGAACTGACCCATTCGGGGATCGGTTACTATGCCGATTGCGATAAACCCTGTTTCAATACCGACGGCAGCCGGATCAAACGGATCGAAGGTGCGCTCGGAACGGGCGACGGCCTGATCCGTGGCCTGCAGGCGTTCGGTCTGGGGGTGGAACCGTCCCAGCGTTGGCTGCTGTTCGGTTTCGGAAAGATCGGCAGCGGTGTGGGCATGCGGCTCAGGGCGGCGGGCGTTCCGGTCGAAGTGGTCGAGGCCGTTGCGGTGCGCGGGCGGCTGGAGAACACTCCCGTGGGGGATTTTCCCTTCGTGGATATGGAAGATCCCGATGCGGTCGTGGCGGCGGTTCGCCGTGCGACGCATATCGTGACGGCCACCTCGGTTGCGGGTGTGATCGGCCGCCGGTATCCCGTGGAGCCGTTTCTGGAGGGGCAGGTGCTGGTCAATATCGGCGCCGAGGATGAATACGGCCCCCTGTTCCCGGAGCAGAGCGTGCTGAACCGCAAGGTGGCGGTGAATTTTGCGCTGGAGGAGCCGACGCATCTGCGTTATATCGAAACCACTTTCGCGTTGCAAAATGCGGGACTAGAGTGGGTCTTGAACCATCCTGAATCGCGGGGAATCGTGGTACCGCCGGAACCGATGCAGGAGTCGTTGCTGGAGATCGTGCGCCGGGAGGGGGCCATTGCCGGGGAGTTGCGGCTGATCGGGCTCTGAACCGGGTGGACTGCTTTCCGGGAGGAGCGAGCTAGGTTTGCATCCGGTGGAGATTTTTATAGCCGAGAGTTTCCCGATGAGGATCCCTTCCGGGGCGCAACCGGTCGTCGGGGTTCGGGGCTAAATTCCCTCGGGCTGGACATGACGATGTTGAAACGATAAAACCGATACTAAACAGATAAAATACGAACGATGAAAAAGATCAAAGCAGCCGTAGTGGGTTACGGCAATATCGGCCGGTATGTGCTGGAGGCGTTGGATGCAGCGCCCGATTTTGAAGTGGCGGGCGTCGTGCGCCGTGATGCGTCGAATGTGCCCGACGAATTGAGAGGGTACCGTGTGGTCGATTCGGTCGAGAAACTCGAAGGGGTCGATGTGGCTGTGCTGTGCACACCGTCGCGCAGCGTCGAGGAGCAGGCCGGGAAGATCCTCGCGCTGGGGATCAATACGGTCGACAGTTTTGATATCCACACCGACATTGCCGGCCTGCGCAGCCGACTGACGCCTGTCGCTAAGGAACACGGTGCCGTGGCTGTCATTTCGGCAGGCTGGGATCCCGGCAGCGATTCGGTCGTGCGTGCACTGCTCGAGGCCTGTGCTCCGAAAGGGTTGACTTATACGAATTTCGGCCCCGGCATGAGTATGGGCCATACCGTGGCGGTAAAAGCAGTCGACGGCGTGAAAGCGGCTTTGTCGATGACGATTCCGACCGGGACGGGTATCCACCGCCGGATGGTCTATGTCGAATTGAAGGAGGGATACGATTTTTCGAAAGTGGCCCAGGCGATCAAATCCGACGACTATTTCGTGCATGACGAGACACATGTGATGCAGGTAGAGTGCGTCGATGACCTTCTCGACATGGGACACGGCGTGAACCTGACCCGCAAAGGGGTTTCGGGCAAGACGCAGAACCAGCGTTTCGAGTTCAACATGTCGATCAACAATCCTGCGCTGACCGGGCAGATTCTCGTTTCTGCGGCCCGGGCGTCACTGGTGCAGCAGCCCGGCGTCTATACGATGATCGAAATTCCGCCGATCGACTACCTGTACGGCGAACGTGAAGCGCTGATCCGGCGGTTGGTGTAACCTGCTTCGTGCGCATCTCCTGATCGGGATGTCTGCGGATGTTCCTGAGTATTGCTGAAAAGTCGTATATTGGCAAGGGCACAACAACTATCAGGATATAATGTAAAGGTTGGTGTGTTGCCCGCAAGCCGTTAATCTGTCAGCGGACAAGATGCAACGCTTGTTTTGGCAAGCTGCACCGACAAATATAAGCCTGATTTTATGCGTGTTTTGTAGACCGAGTTTTTATTAAATATCACCTATCCCAACACCTTCATGAAAGCATCATACAAAGCATTAAACCGTCTTTGATCATTTTTTGTCAACTTGATATCGACATAGCTCCCGTTTACAAAAAATCGAATTTTAGAGACTTGTTTGCCTTTCAATTGTGATGCATCTAAAGAACAAACCAAATATAAACCGAGCCGGTTATTAATCTCTGCCGGATGCCAAGCTCCGGGAGTTGAAATTGCATATCCCATATTTTCTGCGGGAATCACATCATGCTCCGTTTTGAATAAAACCTGATTTCCTGCATCGCATGACATCATTGAGGGTTCTGTATGTATACGAAACTCGATAAAGTCAGCATTACCAGCATGTCTGAAACGCGCTCGGGTTTGCAAATATCCGGTGGCCCCTCCGTTATGAATTCGAACCCAGGAGGTAGTAATAGCCCTAGTTCCTGTAAAATCGTCCGTCGAAGATGAAACTTTGACATTTTGTGCCAAACACAAAGCAGGGTATAATAAAAAAGTCAATAACAGTATGTTTTTCATAATTTTGATATTATTTATTACTACTACGATACTGTGATTAATAGCATGATTAGTTGCATGATCTTTAATCTGCATTCAGACACGCTTTATTCTGCGTGTCAGCCATTGATCAGTCCGTCGGAAAAAGCAATTTCGGAGATATTGAAAGCCAAATTCGTGGGGCAGCGTATCATTCCTGCCGGACGGAACTGCTTGGCAATGTCCGGAAATAAGGTTTAAACTGTACTCCGCCGGATTCGCGGCTTACCGTTTCGGGCGCGATTTCATTTTTGTCCGCAATGCTTTTTCTGCGGCAGCGCTCCAGTACCCGCAGTCCAGTTCGATGAATACCGACGAATAGGGAATGGTTGATTCGGTTTTCAGTACCACGGTGGTAAAGAGTTTCGATGCCGTGTCGATCTTCGAGAAAACCTCTTCGTGCAGGATCGTGTTGACCTGGGCGTCCTGCAGGGCCTGGAAAATCTCGGTACGGGCCTGTTCCGCTCCCGGGCAAAGGTCGTCCGAAAGCGAATTTAGCTCGAGATCGGTGTAATAAACCGGCTTGACGTGCGAAGCTTTTTCAAGCATCCGGACGAGCTCGCCGAGTACGGGACGCATCGGCTCGCCGGTGTTGATCGTGACGATGCCCGGCGCGCTTTGCAACGGGAAAGCCTTGTCCACGACCAAAATCCAATTGCGGTGGCCCAGTTTGGGCAGCAGTTGTTCAAATTCTTTTTTCCACATGGTATCGGCGGCTTGTGTATTCGTGATTGCGGGGGGGACAGACGCTTCTTTCGGTTGATGATGGCAGCCGAAAAAGAGCGAACCCAGCGCGCAAATAATTAAACTTTTCATATGGCAGGCGGCAGTAAGGTGGAACCGGAACGCTATGCCTTAGCTGCCGTTCTTCTATCGCGGTGGTGGATCGTATGGCTCCGGTAGCCGTACACGATGATAACCAGGAAACAGATCAGGGGCAGGATAAATGATACGTTTACGGCCGGGAGGCCGAACAGCGTCCCCTGGTCGATGATCGCCGCCTGTGCAGGAGGCATGATCGAACCGCCGAGGATAGCCATGATCAGGCCCGCAGCTCCGAATTTGGCATCGTCGCCCAGCCCCTCGAGCGCAATGCCGTAGATTGTCGGGAACATCAGCGACATACATGCCGATACGCCCACCAGGCAGTACATCCCGTTAATGTTCTGAAATCCGATTACGCCTGCGGTCAGTGCGGAGCCTGCGATGGCGAATGTCATCAACAAGGCCCCCGGCGAAAAGTATTTCATCAGGAACGTACAGATGAAGCGGCTTACGCAGAAGATTGCCATCGCCACGATGTTATAACGCTGCGAAAGCACCTCTGCGGCTTGTTCTTCCATGCCCGTTTGGGTGAAAACCCGCGTTCCGTACTGGATGATGAATGTCCAGCACATGATCTGTGCCCCGACGTAGAAGAACTGTGCGACCACGCCTTCGCGGTAGCGCGGGATGGCCCAGATGCGCTTGAGCACGCGCCCGAGGTTCAGCGAGTGGTCTTTATCGCCGTTTTTCGGCATTTTGGTGAAAAATATCAGGAAGAAAAGAGCCAGGATTACCAGTCCCACAATCACGTAAGGCGTGATCAGCACGTTCAGGTCGGCCGCTTTGACCGCTTCGAACTCCGCGTCCGAGAGTTGTGCCCGTTCTGCCGTGTCGAGCGGGCTCATTCGCGCCTGGATGAATTGCATCGCGCAGAACATGCCCAGCAGCGATCCGATCGGGTTGAACGCCTGCGAGAGGTTCAGCCTGCGGGTAGCAGTCGATTCGTCGCCCATGCTGAGGATATAGGGATTCGAACTGGTTTCGAGGAACGAGAGTCCGCAGGTGAGGATGAAGTAGGCGATCAGGAATGGAAAGTAGAGGCCGGTTTTGCTGGCCGGGATAAACATCAGCGCACCGCATGCATAAAGGGCGAGACCGACCAGGATTCCCGATTTGTATGAGAATTTGCGGATGAACAGCGCCGCTGGGAAGGCCATTGCGAAATAACCGCCGTAAAAAGCCAATTGCACGAGTGCGCCGTCAGTGGTGCTCATGCGGAAAATTTTGGAAAAGGCCTTCACCATCGGGTTGGTGATGTCGTTGGCGAAGCCCCAGGCGAAAAAGAGGGAGGTGACCAGAATAAACGGCACCAAGACCGCACGGGATACCAGTTTAGGTTTCGGGTTCATGCAAATTGGACGTTAAAGGTTCGGTTAAAAGTTTTTTGGCGAAAGCAAATGTAACCGAAACAACTTGTTTTAACAAGCAAACCGCCCCGAAAAGTGAAGAAAAAATCACTTTCCGGGGCGGGGGCGGTTTACCGCGGACCGGCCTTGCGGCCGGAATTACGACCCGCAGGCTACAGCCGGTTCTTGATGTCGGTTACGATCTCGCCGTCGAAGAGGTTGACCACGCGGTGCGCGAACGACGCGTCGTGCTGCGAGTGGGTCACCATCACGATCGTCGCACCGCTGTTGCGGTTCAGGTCTGTGAGCAGGTCCATCACCTCTTTGCCGTTTTTCGAGTCCAGGTTACCGGTGGGCTCATCGGCGAGGATCAGTTTGGGACCTGCCACCACGGCGCGGGCGATCGCTACGCGCTGTTGCTGACCGCCGGAAAGCTGCTGCGGGAAGTGTCCGGCACGATGGCTGATGTTCATGCGGCTGAGAATTTCGTGTACCATCTCTTTGCGTTTGGCCGCTTTCACTTTCAGGTAGATCAACGGCAGTTCTACGTTTTCATAGACATTCAGTTCGTCGATCAGGTTGAAGCTCTGGAAGACGAATCCGATGTTGCCCTTGCGGAACAGGGTACGCTCTTTTTCCTTCAGCCCGCCGACCTCTTTGTCCAGCAGGTAATATTTGCCTGCGGTGGGGTTGTCCAGCAGGCCGAGGATATTCAGCAGCGTCGATTTGCCGCAGCCCGACGGCCCCATAATGGCGACGAATTCACCCTCTTTCACTTCCATCGAAACGTTGTTCAACGCAATCGTCTCGATCTCTTCCGTGCGGAAGGTTTTGCTCAGGTTTTCGATCTTTAACATGATGTTTGGTTTTAAATGGTTATGGATTCAATATCGTTTGTTTGCAAATGTTACCGTTTGATGGCATCCACCGGATTGCTGTTGGCGGCCCGCCAGCTTTGGCCGAAGACGGTCGCCACTGCGATGGCCAGCGCGGTCAGTCCGGCCAGCGCGAAAATCGTCCAGTTGAGCGGGATGCGCAGGACGTACTGCGAGAGCCAGTCGTGCATCAGGTACCAGATGACCGGTACGGCGATGACGAAAGCGGCCAATACATAGCGGACGAAGTGAAGGACCAACCGTTGCAGCACTTCCCGGTTCGTCGATCCGAAGACCTTGCGGACGGCGATCTCCATCGAACGCTGCCGGATGAAATAGGTCGCCATGGCGAGGATACCCAATGCCGAAATGAGGATGGCTACCAGCGTGAAACCGAACAGGATATCGGACATCCGCTGCTGGGCGGCGTATTGTTGGTGCATGACCTCATCGTATGTCTTATACTCGCAAGGCATGCCGCCTGTGTATTCCCTGTAAACCCGCTCGATTGTCCGGAGTGTGACCGGGGAATCTAAGTTCGTCAACTGTATGATGCATGCCCACGGCCAGTAATTGTCCTGCATGTGTTCGATGATACAGGGTTCGGCCGGATGGGTGAGATCCCTATACCGGAAATCTTGTACTATCCCGGCGATGGGACATTTGAAATATTCGCAGTACGAAGCCGAGTCGGGCAGTTCCATCGCCTGCATTGCCGTTTCATTGAGCCATATCGCTTTTCGGTCGTCGGTGCGGTTGTCGCGCAGGATGCGGAAACCCATAATTTTCAGATAAGAACTGTCTCCTCCGAATATCTGTATGCTGATCGGCCGGTCGTGCCACGAACCCGAAGTATTGTTGTAGCCGAACATGGGAATCCCCCGGGCGAGGGCGACATCTTCTACCCCCGCAATTTGCACCAACCGGTTTTTCAATCCGGCGGATTGGCCCGGATTCAGGTCGGGAATGGAAAGGTAAAGTTTGTTTGCGGTGTCGAAACCCAGGTCGGCATGCAGCATCATGTCGATCTGGCGGGACATGGCCAGTGTGCAGCCCAGCAAAATGATCGTGATCAGGTATTGGAACCCGATCAGGATTTTGTTGTAAATCATTTTGGTTTTGTGCCGGAAACTCCCGCGGACTACATCGATCGGGCGGACCCGTGTGATGACGGAGGCCGGTATCACTCCCGTCAGGAAGCCCAGCAGGATGACGATCCCGGCACCGATTCCCAGGGAACTGACCGAAAAGAGATCGCTTACCGAGATGTCGGTTTGGAGGATGCGGTTGAAAACCGGCTCGGCTGTCCGTGCCAGCAACAGGGCGATCAGCAATGAAAGGATGCATAGCAGAACGGATTCGACGATCAGCCGGGTGAAAAGCGCTTTGCGCGGACAACCCAGCAATCGCCGGACGGCCATTTCCCGTGCGCGCGATTCGGATTGAGCCGTCGAAAGATTGATGTAGTTGATTACGGCGAACAACAGGATCAGCATCGCCACGGTGAAAAACGTATTGATCAGCGTTTTGTTCCCGGTCCGGGTCAGTTCGCCTGCGTAGCGCGGATCGGACAGGTAAACCTCTGTCAGGGGTTTGATTGTCAATTCACGGACATGGTCGTTTTTGTAGGGCCAGTAGTAGGTTTTGAGGTGCGAGAGCATATCCGGCATCTTGGCCGACAGGTCGGCATGCGGTTTCAGCATCAGGTATAACGGGAACGAAGCGCTGGAATATCCTTGTTTCAGGACACCGTCCCAACCAATGATTTGGGGGAGCCACCCTTCAAAAGAGAGCATCACGTCGGGAGTGAGGAACTGGCTGTTGCCGAACGGCCGGAGAATTCCCGTCACCGGGACACTCTCGCCTTTGATCGTAACGGTTTTGTTGAGGTAATTCCCTTCGGAAAACAGTTTGCGTGCGAACGATTCGGAAAGGAGTACTCCGTTTTTCGACCGCAGGACTTGGGCGGTATCGCCTTCCACGAGTTGGAACGAGAACATCCTGAAGAAATCGGGATCGCTCAGCAACATTTTTGCTTTGAAATGGCGTTCTCCCGCCGTTGCGACCTCATCCGTCGCAAACAAGCGGACATACGTTTCGATTTCCGGGTAACGGTCTTTTAAATCCCGGCCGATCAGCGGAGCGAAGCGGGCATTCGATTCGTCACTTAGGCGGAAAACCCGTTCTTTGTTGGTCTGGAACTGATCGACCGCATATTCCTGGCGGGTGTAAGTAACCAGCAGGATCACGAACATCAACGAGATGGAAAATCCGAAGATATTGATCGCCGTATAGAGCTTGTTGCGGCCCAGAAAGTTGAGAAATGCCCGGAAATCGAAGATGGTTTTCATGGTCTTGGGTAGTTTAGGCCGTAGTGTATTCGTTTTAGTTAATGCGGGGGCGTGTTTAGTGCGTGTTCGGTGTAAGTTCGCCGGCAGCCTATTCGCTTTTAACGGCCTTTGCCGGGTTTTCTGTTGCGGCCTTATAACTTTGCAGCGTGACGGTCAGCAGCGTAATCGACAGCACGATCAGCAGGGCCGCTGCGAACACCCAGATGTGGATCGGGGTACGGGATGCGAAATTCTTGAGCCAGAGTGATACCTCATAATAGGCTATCGGTGCGGCGATTACGAAGCAGACGGCAATGATGCGTACATAGGTCTTGTTGAACATCGCGAGGATTTCGCCGACCGTCGCGCCGAACACTTTGCGCACCCCGATTTCTCCCCGTCGGTACTGCGTGTCGAAAATGACCAGCCCGAAGACTCCGATAATCGAGATGATGATGGCCAGCAGACTGAACAGCGTGATCTGACGGTCGAGGCGCAGTTCGTTTTTGTAGAGCGTGTCGAGTACGTTGTCGAAAAACCGCACATCGGTCGGGTAGGCCGGGTCGAGTGACGCGACCGTTTTTTTGATCTGTTCGACGGCTACCGGCAGGTCGGTCCCGGGCCGGAGCCGGACATAACAGACGGAGAGCGGCATTTTGTATTTGAATATATCGGGTTGGAGCACGAATACCTGCGCTTCGATCGGTTTGCGCATCGAAGTGTAGTTGATATCGTCGATGATCCCGACCACTTCCATGTTCCATCGTATAATGTCTCCGAGTTCCAGGCCGTATTCCTGCTGCATCGTGCGGTTGATGACCAGCGTGCCTTCCGAGTCCGGTTTGAGCAGATCGGATTCGCTGAAGTCCCGGCCTTCGGCGATATGGATGCGCATGAATTTCAGAAAATCGGGCGAAACGGGGAATGCGTTAAAGTGGACGTCTCCGTCTTTATACCCTCTTCCCCAGCCCATGTAGTCGTCGGAGCCGCCCAATAGTTGGTGAGCGAACGTTACATCCTCCACAGCCGCATATTCTTTGAGCCGGTTGGACAGTACTTCGGTTTGTGTTTTGGCTATTTCCGGGCTTAGCCCTACGACGGCTATGTTGTCGCGGTCGTATCCGGTCGGTGTGGTTTTCATGTAACGGGTCTGTAACTTGACGAACAGCAGCGAGATAATCAGGATGATCGAAACGATGAACTGGATCGAAATCAGAACGGTGCGAAGTTTTCGCCCTTTGGGGGAGAGGCCGAAAGAGCCTTTCAGCACCAGCGCGGGCGGGAACGAAGTGATGTACCAGGCCGGGTAGGAGCCTGCAATGAAACCGATCGCCAGCGCGACGCCGGCCGTCAGTAACAGCAGGTGCCCATTGGCCTGTAGGGTCATATCGGCCGTAATGAGCGTAGCGAACGAGGAGACGGAGAGCAGGTAAACAATAATCAGGGCGATCAGGTATGCGATCAGGCTGATCCCGACCGCCTCGAGGATCAATCCCCAGCGCAGATGACTGTTGGGGCTGCCCAGCACTTTTTGCGTATTGATGCTCTTGATCCGCATCGGGGTCAGTGCCGTGGCGAAATTGACGAAATTGATCGCGGCGATGGCGATTACCAGGAAGGCCACGATCAGCAATAGCCGAGTCTGGCTCCGGTCACCGTTCGTTTCCGGGCTCATGCCGTCCACGTCGTTCGAGTAGAAAACATCCGAGAGCAGGTTCAGGCGGTAGTCGGTAGCGTAGTGGTCGGGATTGTCCTGTTTGCGGACATAATTTTGCCGGTGGTTCTCCACGACCGCCTCTTTGTGGGCCGGATCGTCCAGCAGGATATAGGCCTTATAACTCCAGTTGCCCCAATCGTTCGTAGCTCCTGGTCCGAAATTGTAATAAAAACCATTTTTGAGTTGGCTGTTCCGGGGAAAGTCCCGGTAAACACCTCCGACCGTGAAGGTCGTTCCGGCGTAGGTGAATTGTTTGTCGAGGGCCGGTTCCGTACCGTACAACCGTTCCGCCATACTGCTGGATATGAGTGCATAGGCGGGTTTGCGCAGTACCGAAGTATCCCCTTCGATCATTTTGAAGTCGAAAATCTGCACGATCTCGGGGAAGCAGGGTAGTGAATATTCGAAGAAACCTGTTTTCGCCCCGTTGCGTTCTACCGTGATGTATTGCTGTCCCCAATCGGAAACCAGTGTGCCGGTTCGGATGTGTGGCGAGGAACGGATGAATTCGTCGATCACGGGGCGGGAATGCGTGCTTGCGAAGTAAGCCCGTTCATGGTCGGTGTCGAGTCCTTCGAGCCGGTAAATGCGGTCGGCCTTCGAGTGGAATTTGTCGAATCCCCGTTCGTAGTTCACCTGCATCAGGATAACGGTGAATGCGGCGAAAGCGACTGCCAAACCCAGGATGTTGAGCGTACTGGCCAGGCGAAAACGTTTGAGCAGTGTCGAAAAGTTGCGAATAATCAGTTTCATGTCCTTGCGATGGTATTTGAAGATAGGAATATTCCCGGATTGTTTTATATTTAGTCTGTTTTGATGGATTGAGCGGGGTTTTCGGTTGCAGCTTTATAGCTTTGCAGCGTGACGGTCAGGACGGTAATCAGCAGTACGATGGCCAGCGCCAGCAGGAAAATCCAGAAACCCATCCGGAACTTGTAAGCGAACCCTTCGAGCCAGCGGTGTACGATGTACCAGGCTGTAGGGGCCGCGATCAGGAAACAGACCAGGACGATGCGGATCATGCTTTTGTTGAACATGGCCAGTACTGCGGGGATGGTAGCGCCGAATACTTTGCGGACGGCGATCTCGCGGCGGCGGTACTGGGTTTCGAAAAGCACCAGTCCGAACACTCCGATCAGCGCGATCAGGATCGACAGCAGGCTGAACAGGATCAGTTGACGCGAGAGGTTCGTCTCTTTCTGGTACTGGTTGCCGATGAATTCGTCGAGGAAATTCACCTCCGCCCGTGCCAGCGGGTCGAACTCCCGGATCGTCCTTTTGACAAAAGCGCTCGCCTGGCCCACTTCGGCCAGCGACGTTTTGATCAGCGCATAACGCATTTTGCTCGCGTTGGGGCTTTTGACCCATTCGGTACCGCCGACGATCAGCGCCATCGGTTCGATACCTGCGTGCAGCGGCTTGAAGTTGTAATCCTGTACGATACCGACAATCGGCATTGCTCCGATGCCGAGGAGTTCGGAGCCGGTTATCAGGCTGTCCTGTCGCTGGGCCGTTTGGTTGAAGATCAGCGAACAGGCGGATTTGCGCTCGTCCGCTTCGGTGAAAGCCCGTCCTTCGACAACGTGCAGGCCCATGAAATCGATGAAATTAGGCGATACCGTGACGGCATTGAACTGGATCTGGCGCCCTCGGTACGAAGATCCCCAAGAAGAACCATCGCTCCCGACAGGTGGGCGGTCTGTGAACGTTACGTCGCGGATGGCAGGATTGCTTTTCAGCCGGTCTCCGAAGGAGTGGTATCGTCCCGCAATGGCGGCGGAGATCGGAGCGACTAGGATGTTGTCCCGGGAAAACCCCACGTCGTAGCTTTTCAGGAACCTGTTTTGGGCCTGGATGGAAATTGCCGCGATGATCAGTACGATCGAAATGAAGTACTGAAATGCAATCAGTCCGGTCCGGATGCGGCGCCCTTTGGGGGACAGGCCGAACGCCCCTTTGAGTACCAAAGCGGGCGGAAACGAAGTGCTGTACCAGGCCGGGTAGAGTCCTGCGATCACTCCGGCGCTGAGTGCCATCGTTCCGGTAAGTGCCAGCAGGGGCAGATTTTGCACCGGGAAAAGATTGATTGGGGTAATGCCGGCTAGCGGCGAAGCGGCGAACCATTGGATGAGCGGGATAGCCAGCAGGAAACTGATCAGCGCGGTCCCGGCAGCTTCGAGCACGGTATCGCACCGCAGTGCCGGGGTCGGGCGGCCCAGTACTTTCTGCGTATTGATATTGCGGATGCGCAGCGGAACCAGTGCCACCGAGAAGTTGATGAAATTGATCATCGCGATGACTACGATCAGGATGGCGATGGTCAGCAGCGAGTAGACCGTCGCCCGGTTTCCTCGGAACATGGATTGGAATTCCGGGGAAAAATAGAGCTCGTGCAACTGTACCAGCCGGACTTTTTCGAATACCTCGGCTTTGACATCCGGCCGGAGTGTTTTCAATCCGGCGATTATGGCCTGCCGCGTCTCCTCCATGTGGTCGGGCGAATCGAGTTTGACCAAATAATTGTACATCCAGTTGGACGTTCGGTTGAGAAAATGTTCTCCGATATCGGTGATCGCTCCGTTGTGTACCGAAGAGTTGTCCGGGAAATCCTCGTAGACGGCGATCACTTCCCGCGGATGCCGGCTGTCGTCGTTGAACACCAGGCTGCGGCCGACGGCGCTTTTTCCTCCGTAGAGGGCCCGCGCTGTCTTTTGGGAGAGGATCACCGTATTCGGTTCTTCGAAGCGGGCGAAACTCCCCTCTATGCATCGGAACCCGAACACTTCGAGCAGGCCGTGCGATATTTGATAAACGGGATGCCTGTTGAGTCCCGCAGACGAGCCTTGTTCTGGATCGTACAGCGAGGTTTCGGATATTCCCATGGTGTTCTTGCATCCGCCCTGCCGGATGTGGGGCGATGCAGCGATCGCCTTTTCCCCGTCCGGACGGGGAATGAAAGACGAGTATCCCTTTCCCTCTTCATAGAACTGAGGTAATGCGATCTGGTAAATGCACTCCGCTTTGGGATAACTTCGGTCGAAATTCAGGTCGAAGCGCACCTGTACCATTAGGATGTAGAAGGCTGCGAAGGCCACTGCCAACCCCAAAATGTTCAGCAGTGTGGCCGCTTTGTAACGGCGCAGCGTGTGCAGGAAGTTTTTCAGTGCGATCATGTTACGGTCGTTTAGGGTTTGTTATTCTGTTTTGATCGAATTGGCCGGGTTTTCGGTTGCGATACGCCAGGACTGCAGTGTGACGCAGACAAATATGGTCAGTATAGTGAAAAGGATGCCTGCGAGGAACATCCACGGTGACAGCGTGATTTTTTCCGGGTACTGTTCGAGCCAGCTTTTCCCTGCCAGGTAGGCGAACCCGGCGCCGAGCAGCGTGGCGGGAATGGCGAGATATCCGATCTCCCGCGAGAGGAGCGCGATAACCTGCGCAGCCGTGGCGCCGTTCACTTTGCGGATCGCTATCTCTTTGCTGCGGCGGTTCGTTTCGTCACGCACATAGCCGATCAGTCCGATCAGCGCGATCAGCAGCGTGATGATTCCCCCGATCATCACGGTATTGCGCATCAGGCGGGAGTCGTTGTACAGGTAAGCCATTTCGGCCTTATAGGGTATGACCACGATATCCTTGTCGGGCAGCATTCGCTTTAGTACGTCGCTTACCTGCCGGATGGCCTGTGGGGTGAGCGATTGCAGCCGGATGACGATGTAGCGGCTCGACCAATTGGTATGATACATGATCGTCGGACGTTCGTCCATTCTGTTTTTGCCGGTGCGGATGTCTTCGTAGACGCCATAGACCGTGGCAGGGGTGTAGCCGTTTATTTCGAACGTTTTTCCGACCACTCCGTCGTGCCATCCGGCGGTCAGGGCCAGTTTTTCCGCAAACGAACGGCTCACCATGGCAGAAAATGTTTTGGGCGCTCCGGCCTCGAACATTTTCCCGTCGATGATTTTTATCCCCATTGTCCGGACGAAACCCGTGTCCACCATGTCGAGATCTTCAAAATTGAAAAGGGTGCGACCGTTCAGTGTGGCACCATTTCCATTGTTTCCGGTCAGGACAGGCAGTAGGGAACAAGACCCTACCTCTTCGACTTCCGGCAGCCTGCGCAGTTCCTCTAGCGCTTTTATCCTGTCGGATGTTTTCGCTCCGTCGGTGGTGCAATAGACCACCCGTTCGTAGTTGTATCCCGGGCGGTCGTTGACCATCCGGTCGTACTGCCTGCTGATGATGATCAGCAGGATAATCAGGAAAGTGGCGGCCATGAATTGAATGAAAAGCAATATCCGTTTCCATATTTTCCGGGATTGCGGGGAGCGGCGGAAAGCGGTCGATACCGGAATCCGGGAAAAAAGGCCCGAAGGAATCAGGCCGGTTACAACGAATACCGACAGGCAAACCGCCAGCAGGATCGCGAGGCAGGTTCCCGTGAAAAGGGACGACAGCGAAGCGGAGAGCAGCTCTTCCGTCGTGCCTCTGAACAGTGTCAGCAATAAAATGGCCAGCAGCAGCGCGAGTCCTATGTGCAACAATGTTTCGGTCAGGATCAGTCCCGTGATGTTTTTGCCTTGTGCCCCGTAACATTTCTGGATGGCGATCTCCCGGCTGCGTCCCATCATCGATGAGACGATGATCAGGATGTAGTTCATCATGGCGGTAAACAGCAGCGCAAAAGCCAGCATGCCGAGCAGGACGCTCATGTGGCGCACACTGGGGGACTGCTTGTGAATGTCGGTCAGCGGGAGAAGGTAGTAGCACAGTTCGGTGCCTCTTTCTTTGAGTTTTGCCTCATCGAGATGTTTTTCGACACACCGGCGGATTGCTGGACCGATGGTTTCGTATCGCACGCCCGGGCGTAGTTTCACGTAAGCATGGTAGCGGTCATTAGCATACCAGTTGTCTGTACCGTCCCAGATAAATTTTGCGATCGAACTCAGCGAAATGATGACGTCGTAGGAAATCTGGCTGTTTTCGGGAATGTCTTTGAATACCCCGCTTACGGTCAGTTCCACGTTCGGATAATTGTCCAGCCGGAGGGTCATGCCCACCGGGTCGCCGCCTTTGTTCAGGCTGCGGGCCAGCGATTCGGAAACCAGTACGTATTGCGGACGGCTCAGCACTTCCTTTGCATTGCCGCTTATCATCGGGCGCGGCAGGACGTCGAACAGGCATGAATCTGCCAGAATTACTTTCCCGGTGTGGCGTTGCCTGTCGGCAGTAAAAATGACGAAGCGAGTGTTGTCTTCTTCCAGAGGAGTAAACCGGGTTGCCGCTTCGATTTCCGGAATGTCGTTCTTCAACCCCGGAGCTATGCCTCCCGGCACGGTTCCTCCCTCCAGTTTCTCGCCGTTTACCGAGAAATTCTCTTGAATTTTGCAGATTCGGTCGGCATCGGGATAGAAAGTGTCGTAGGTCTGTTCAAAGTAGATTTTGGCGGTCAGCACCAATCCTACCGCCAGACCGACGCCCAGCGACAGAATTTTGATTCCGTTGTTTTGTCCTCTTTTAAAAAGGTTCCGTCGGGCCAGGGTTATATTTCTCATGCGGTAAAAAGATTGAAATTCGGTGAACGGTTCGTTTGGGTCGTTATCGTTGGTGCTCTTATTCGGTGCGGATCATTTTGATCGGATCGCCGTGGGCGGATCGGTGGGTTTGCCAGAGCGCCACGCAGGCGACGATTACTGCGACGAACAGCGCGCCTACGGCGAAAATCCACCAGTGGAGCGTAATCCGGTCGTTGAACCGCATCAGCCACTCGCGGCTGAAGAGGTAGGCGGAGGTTATGCCCAGCAGGATGGCCGGCAGCGTGATCACCGACAGGTCGTGCAGGATCAGTCGCTGGATATCGCGGGCGGTGGCGCCGTTGACTTTGCGGATGGCGATCTCTTTGGTGCGTCGCCGGATTTCGTCGTTGACGTAGCCGATCAGCCCCATCAGCGCGATAATCAGCGTCGCCAGCGAGACGGTCGTTACCGTGTTGCGAAAGGCCCGTTCGTAATGGCGTTCCACGGTCAGTTGCTCGTCGAAAATCTGGAATTTGAACCGGACTTGCGGCGTAACTTGTTTGAGTTTGGCTTCGACGGCCCGGATCGATCGGCTGTCCATCTCCCGCAGCCGGATCGAGAGCACGAGGTTGTCGAAGTTTTGGTTGCCTTGCAACGAGAGAAAGTGTAACTGCATGGGAGGGACTTCTGCATTGACGGCTTTGATTTTGAAATCGCGGATTACGCCGATCACCGTCATCGGCGAACCGAAGTTATAAGTAATTTTTCCTACGGGATCGTCTGTCCACCCTTGTAGTTTAGCATACAGTTCATTGACGATCACCTGATCGTAGGGCGTGCCGTCGGTGAAATTACGGCCTGCGACCAACTCGATACCCATCGTGGCCAGGTATCCTGTGTCGACCATATCCGTACGGGACGAGAACAGCGTATTGTTCGTTGCACCCTCGGTACAGAGAGTGCCGTTGTAAAATTTGTTAAGAGGCACGTTAAGGCTCATCCCGATCCATTCCACTTCGGGCAGTGACCGCAGCGCTTCGCGGTATAGGTTTGCGGTACGGCTGTCCGTTTTAAGTTCCGTGTAGATAAGCCGGTCGTGTTGGTAGCCCATGTCGAGCGAAACCATGTGCCGGAATTGCAGTCCGGTGATCAGTACGAATACCGTGACGAAACTGACGCAGATCAGTTCTATGGCCAGCAGCAATTGCTTCCACCGCCGCCGGTTGCCCGAACCGTTGCGGAACGCGGCTTGTACCGATACCGAAGCGAACAACAGTGCGGGGATCAGGCTCGAGAGCAGGAATACCAGCAGGATGACCGACAGCGGGGCCCAGATGCGTGCCGGGGCGAACAGCACTGAAACCGGGATGCCGGTGAGCGTTTCTACCTGGGCGCGCATTGCGTAGATCAGGACGGTCGCCAGCAGCAGCGCCGCACTGACCAGCAGGGCTGTCTCGTAAAGCGAAATGGCCAGGATGTCGCCTTTTCCGGCCCCGTTGCATTTAAGCGTCCCGATCGTCTTGCTGCGGCGTACCAGCATCGATACGGAGATCAGCACATAGTTCATCGACGAAACGAAAATAATCAGTAGCGCGAGAATGCCGATTATCAGTGCCATGCGTACCGTATTGCCGTCGACGAGGTTGGTGGAGGTGACGGGAACGAAAAAGAAACGCGGAAGACCTTGCCGGATGGCATCGACCATGAAATCGGGCGCTCCGTGCCGGATGAAAAAAGCGTTCAGTTCCGGTTCAATTGTGCGGGGATCGGTCCCGGGTTGCATTTTGATGTAAGTATCGAAACCATCGCCGTTATTCCAACTGATCTCAGAGTCGTTTTCCGATAGGATCGCTTCCAATGGCCACAAAGTACTGTTGTGGGGTATATCCTTGAAAACTCCGCTGACCGTTACGGGTCGTTTGTTTTGATATCTCAGCTCTTTGCCGACCGGGTCCTCCCGCCCGAACAGCCGACGGGCGAAACTCTCCGAGATCATCACTTTGTCCTTGCCGGCAAGTGCCCGGTGGGGGTCACCGCTTATGACCCCGAGGTCGAGCACATCGAAAAACGACGGATCGGCAACGACCAGGTTGGCTTCGAAGTCGCGTTTGTCCGATTCGAACGGCACGGCGCCTTCGCGCCGAAACCTGGTGGCGGTTTCTACCTGCGGGAAGTCTCCCTTCAGGGCCGGTGCGACCGTTCCGAATGTTGTGTCGAAATTGCCTTTTAGTCCGTCAGCATCGTAGTGTACCCAAAATTGATAGACGCGCTCTTTATCCGGCAGGAAAGAATTGTACGACAGGTCGAATACGATGAATGAGAAAGCGAGCAGCCCTAATGCCAGCCCCAGCGTGATCGAAACGACCCGGGAGATGTTGCCGCGCAATGATTTGAGCGAATACCGGAGCGCAAAAAACAGGTTTTTCATCGGATTGGTGTTAAATGTAAGGTGAGTAGTAGTGTTTTGTAGCGGTAGTTGTAGTAGTGTCGTGTTTGATTCTGGTGGGGTGTGTCTTGTCTTGTGCTCCGAAGATATACTCCCGTTGCCGGAGACGATCTGCCGCTCCGGCAACGAGAGCCTCTCTGTGTGCTATTTCAGCACCAGCATTTCGTTGTCGCCGAAAGTGTCGTAGCCCGATACGATCACTTTCTCGCCAGCCTGAAGTCCTTCGACCACTTCGTAATATTGCGGATTTTGACGCCCGATACGGATCGTGCGGCGGTATGCCCGGCTGCCGTCTTCGGTTACCACATAAATCCAGTTGCCGCCCGTCTTCTGATAGAACGCGCCGCGCGGGATCAGAATTGCGTCGGAAGGTTGACCGAGCTCGAGGTTAATGTAGTAGGTCTGGCCGGTGCGGATGTTGTCGGGACGTTTCGAAGTAAAGGTGAAGTCGGTTTTGAACTGACCTTCCTTGACATCGGGGTACACCTTGCTGACGACCAGGTCGTACCGGGCATCCTGCCGTTCGAACGATGCGGGCAGTCCGCTGCGCACGCGGTCGATATAGTGCTCGTCGATCAGCGCTTCGATCTTGTAGTCCGACAGGTCGTTGATCTGACCGATCTTGACCGTATTGGAAACTGATTGACCCAGCTCTGCGTCGAGCGTTCCGAGCTGGCCGTCGATCGGCGATTTAACGTTGAGATTGTCCATCCGTTGACGGATCAGCATCATATTTTGCCGCATGCTCTGCAGGTTCTCTTCGAGGCTTTCGATCTGGGTGGTACGGTAGATCGAGTCCTGCTTTTGGCGCTCCTGTACCACATGGCGCGTTTCGAGCGCCAGCTCGTAATCTTCTTTGGCCTGAAGGTAGTCTTCGCGTGCGATCAGTTTTTCCTTGTAAAGCCGTTCGTTCTGGCGGTATTTGCGCTCTTTGCGTTGCACGTCGATGTTCAGGCTCAGGCGTTCTTTCTGCAGGTCGAGCTTCTGCTGTTCCATCGACACCATCGTATTGCGCAGGAAGTTGTCTTTTTCGGCCAGGTCGGCCTCGCTTTGCAGGATCGCGATGCTGAGCGAAGAGTTGCTCAGCCGGACGATCACCTGGCCCTTATGTACCATAGCTCCCTCTTCGACGAGCTTTTCTTCCACCATGCCGCTCTCGAGCGGACTGAGTTGAATGGTCGTGACCGGCTGTACTTGTCCGTTCACGCGTACGTAGTCGTTGAACTGTCCTTGCTGTGCGGGTTCGATTGTCAGCAGCCTTTTGTCGACTTTTAGCGTCGAAAGGTGGTTGCCGAAAATCAGCCAAATAACCAGTATCAGCGCCAGCGCTCCGCCGGCCAGGTAAGGGATGTATTTCTTTTTGATCCAACGTTTGTTTTCGATGACTCTGTCCATATCCGTATGTCTGAATGATTCTTGTTCTTATCGTGTTTCGGGCGGTGTATCCGTTTGTCGCAGGTTCTGTTTTAATTCCGTACAGGTTGTGTTAATAGTCCTGTTCGAGGTAGGGAGTACCCTTGTAGTAATCGACCACACGTTTTTTGATCAGGTATTGCAGCAGTGCGTTGAGTTTCGCGGCTTTTGCCACGAGTAACTGGTTCGAAGAGGTTTGCAGGTCGATGACGCTGGCGAGCCCCTCTTCGTATTTCCTGCGCATGGCTTTGTATGCCATCTCCTGGGCGATTACTTGTTTGGTGCATTGTATGTATTCTTTGGCGGTTCCTTCCATATCCTGTACGGCGCGTTGGATTTCGCTTTCGATCTCGTGCAGCGTTTGTTTTTGTTCCTGATCGCTTATTTTTATCAGGTTGCGTTGTTTGGCGATGGTGATCTGTTGCGAGTAGTTCTTAAAAATAGGAATATTAAGTCCGACACTGACATATTTACCCACCCGGTCTTTGAATTGTTGGCGGAAAGGAGCGTGCTCTACGGCGTTTCCTCCGATTGTCTGGCTGTAACTGGTAGAGACACCGCCGCTGAGTGACAAAGAAGGCAGCAATTGCCATTTGGCTGTCCGGAAGTTGAGCATTGCGGTTTGGAAGTCGAGCTGTGCGATCCGCGCTTTCGGCAGAAAATCGGTGGCCGTCCGGTAGATGCTGTCGGCAGGAACGTGCGGTGCGAGAGGCGCCATTGCCCAGTGCTGTGTGGTATCGAGCGGAAGCGTGTCGCCGATCGGGTAGAACATCGCTTCCTTGAGTTTCAGCATTGCATCGGCGTAAAGGTTTTGCTGCCGGGTGAGATTGAAATCCTCGCTGGCCACTTTAGCTTCGATTTCCAGTACGTCGGCGTTGCCTTTCAGTCCCAACTCCTCCTGTACTTTGGCCTGGTATAGCGTGTTTTTGCTCTCCGCGAGCTGTTCCCCCGCCAGGTTGACCATACCGCGGTAATAATGTACGTCGGCATAGGCCTGCATCGTTTCGAGCGCGATTTCATCATTGATCAGCTGCATGTTTTCGGCACCCTGCAGCCGGGCTATTTTTGCGATGCGAAGGTTGTTGACTACTTTGAAACCGTTGAACAATGGCAGCGAACCGGAGACGCTGTAAGAGTTATTGAAGTTGTTCTGAGCGGTGTAGGTGTTGGTCTCGGGGTCGAGCGATCGACCGAAGTTGGCATTGGCTCCTACCGAACCGCTGATGTAAGGCAGAAAATTCATGATCGCTGCGAGGTGATCGCGGTCGGTATTGGCATTTGTCAGCTCCTGTATCTTGCTGCGCGGCGAATGTTCGACCGCATAGGCCATACAGTCGTGCAGCGTCCAGGCTTTGCCCTCATCTGCCGCACGGGCCGGAAGGGTGCCGATTGCCGTGACCAGAGTGATCAGGGGAATGATTCGGGTTCGTGACATTTTTAGTGTAATTTCTGATGTGTTTGGTTCTCTTTTGTGCCAAAAGTGTGCCTTGTGGATTAAGTATTTGTTGTATAGGATATTAGTTGTTTGGTTGGTGCGGGTGAGTGTCAATAAATTTGACACTCTTGTATAATTTTTAGACGAACCTGCGTTTTGTAAATGGAGGATAAAGGTTGTGCGCTTGTTTTCGCAGATGATTTTTTAGGTATATTTGATTTGATATTCGCCGGAATGTCGGCGCGACAGGACCGGTAGTTTTAAGGAGACAATGAAATGACGGGTAAGGCGGGCAGTATATTGATCGTGGATGACAACAAAAGCATCCTCACGGCGTTGAAACTCTTGCTGGGCAATTATTTCAACAGGGTGGTGACGCTTCCGGCGCCGACCGCGCTGGTTTCGACGCTCCGTTCGGAAAAATTCGACGTGGTGCTGCTCGATATGAACTTTTCGGCCGGTATCAACAACGGCAATGAAGGGCTTTACTGGCTTTCCGAAGTGAAAAAAGAGTCTCCTGCCTCGCAGGTGGTGCTTTTTACAGCCTATGCCGACATCGATCTGGCCGTCAAGGCGATCAAAAAGGGGGCGGTCGATTTCGTTGTGAAGCCCTGGGATAATTCGAAACTGATCGCCACGTTGCAGGCGGCCTATAACCTGAGCATTTCGAAGCAGGAAGTTAAGCAGTTGCGCGAGATTAAGCGTGAATTCCGCAGCGAGGCGTCGATGTTCTGGGGTGATTCCGAGGCTATGCGGACCCTCAGGCAGATGATTGAAAAGGTGGCGCCTACCGATGCCACGATCCTGATTGCGGGGGAAAACGGCACGGGCAAGGATATGCTGGCGCGGGAGATCCATGCGCTTTCCGCGCGGCGGGACGAGTCGCTGGTGAGCGTCGATATGGGGGCCCTGACCGAGACGCTTTTCGAGAGCGAGTTGTTCGGCCATGTCAAGGGGGCTTTTACGGATGCCCGCAGCGACCGGGCCGGCAAATTCGAAGTGGCCTCGGGCGGGACGCTCTTTCTCGACGAGATCGGCAACCTGCCGTACCATTTGCAGTCCAAATTGTTGTCGGTCATCCAGAGCCGTACCGTGACGCGCGTGGGCAGCAATACGCCGGTGCCGGTCGATATCCGGCTGATTTGCGCGACGAACCGTAACCTGCCGGAAATGGTCGCGTCCGGCTCTTTCCGTGAAGACCTTTTTTACAGGATCAATACGATCCATGTGACGCTGCCGCCGCTGCGCGACCGCCCGGAGGACATCCTGCCGCTGGCTGAACGTTTCCTGTCACAATATGCCGCGCGGTACGGCAAGAACATTACCGCGATCGACAGGATTGCGGCCGAGAAGCTGGGCGCCTATCCCTGGTACGGAAATATCCGCGAATTGCAGCATGCAGTGGAGAAAGCGGTGATTCTGTGCGAAGGGGAGCGGTTGCAAGCTGCCGATTTCGTATTGGCGCAGCGCGACGAAACGGTTATGCCGGGCGGCGTCACGACGCTCGAGGAGATGGAATCCTCGCTGATCCGCCGGGCGATGGACCAGCACAAGGGCAATCTGTCGCAGGTGGCCGTACAACTCGGGATTACACGGCAGACACTTTATAACAAAATCAAAAAATACAATCTTTAGGGATGTTCAGGGGAGTGGCCTCGAAGCTGGCGTTGGTGCTGCTGTTGCTGATTGCGGCGACGGTGGGGGCAACCCTGCTGATTATCCACGATCTCTGGTTTTACGGAATCCTGACGGCAGCCGTCGCCTGTTTGTTGTTAGGCGGTGTTTTCCGGCTCTACCGGTCCAATACGCGCAAGATCACGTTTATGTTCAATGCGATCGAAAACAACGACTATGCCTTTCAGTTCACCCGTTACGGCAGTTCGCTTTCGGACGACCTGTTCAACCGGTCGCTCAACCGGATCAAGGAGTTGCTGGTCAAGGCCAAGAACGAGGCGATCGAGCGCGAGAAATATTATGAGCTGATCCTCGAACGGATCATTACCGGCATTGTGGTCGTGAACGAACGGGGCAGCGTCATGCAGACCAATTCCGAGGCGTTGCGTTTGCTGGGGTTGTCGGTTTTTACGCACCTGAGCCAGCTCGACCGGGTTGAGGAGGGGCTGACCGAAAAGTTCCGGGCGCTCGAAGTTGGCGAAGGAACGCGTGTGACGCTGCATCACGAGCGGGGAGAGGTCAATTTGGCGTTGCAGGCTTCTGAGGTGACGATCCGGGGCACGAGGCTGCGTATCATTGCCGTGAACGACATCGACCGTGAGCTGGACGATAAGGAGTTGGAGTCGTGGATACGACTGACGCGCGTGCTGACCCACGAGATTATGAACGCCGTTACGCCGGTGATGTCGCTCAGCGATACGCTCCTCAGGCTGCACGGCAACCGCGATGACGACACCTATCGCGGTCTCGAAGCGATTCATGCGACCAGCAAAAGCCTGATTTCATTCGTCGAGTCTTACCGTAGCTTTACCCGGATTCCCGCGCCGGAGATGGAACTGCTCGACGTGCGCAAATTCCTCGAGCGGATCGTGATGCTGGTCAGCCGCCAGATCGAAGAGCAGCACATTCGTGTCGATATCCGCGTCGAGCCCGAAGATTTGATCCTCTATGCCGATGGCAACCAGATTACGCAGGTGATCCTGAACCTGTTGAAAAATGCCGCCGGTGCGATCGGTACTCGCGAAGGAGGTGTGATCGCGCTTTCGGCTTTCTGCAACGACGAGGAGCATGTGATCGTCGATGTGGCCAACAACGGCGAACCGATTTCGGAAGAGGTGTCCCAGCATATTTTCGTACCCTTCTTTACCACGAAGGAGCATGGATCGGGCATCGGCCTGAGCGTTTCGCGGCAGATCATGCGCCTGCACCGCGGCAGCCTCAAGTTGCAGCATTCGACGCCCCGGGAGACGCGGTTCCGGCTGGTGTTCCGCTAATGTGAAAAATCGGCGGCTCCGGAGGACGGAAGTACCGGATTTTGTGTAGTTTTGTAGGAAAGCCTTATCCGACATGGCACAAAAAACGATCCCATCCGGCGCGCGCAGGCTCGCCAAAACCGACTACCGTAACCTGATGCGCCGGCGCATCCGCAGGATTTTGCTGATCTGCAGCAGCTATGATGCCTATACCCTCGAAGAGGACGGGCGCCTGGAGGTGCAGCTCAACCACGAGTATATGGAGCTGAACCTGAGCAACCCGCCGTCGTTCACGCGGGTGAGCAGTTCGACCGAGGCGCTGGAGTTGTTGCAGGGTGAAAATGATTTTGACCTGGTTATCAGTATGTTCAACGTTGGGGATCTCGACGTATTCCACTTCTCTAAACAACTCAAGGCGCTGCATCCCGAAATTCCTTTCGTGCTGCTGACCAACTTCTCGAAGGATATTTACCGCCGCATAGAGGGTGAAGACCGTTCTGCGATCGACTATATCTTCAGTTGGCACGGCAACGCCGACCTGATCCTGGCGATCGTCAAGCTGATCGAGGACCGGATGAACGCCGACGACGATATTCTTGGGGTGGGCGTGCAGTCGATCCTGCTGGTCGAAGATTCGATCCGTTATTACTCGACCTACCTGCCCGCAATTTATAAGCTGGTGCTGCAGCAGAGCGCTGAGTTTCTCAAAGAGGCGCTCAACGAGCAGCAACAGATGCTGCGCAAGCGCGGGCGTCCCAAAATCCTGCTGGCGACCAATTACGAAGAGGCGGTGATGCTTTACGAGCGTTACAAGCGTAACCTGCTGGGCGTAATCTCCGATGTGGGGTTCGTGCTGCACAAGAACGATCCTGCGGACAGCGAGAAACTCGATGCGGGGATCGACCTGTGTCGGCTGATCAAGAGCGACGATCCGCACATGCCTTTCCTGTTGCAATCCTCCCAGGAGAGCATGCGCAAGACGGCTGAGGAACTGGGGGTGGGATTTGTCGTCAAGTATTCGAAAACGCTGTTGATCGAGCTGAGCGACTACATCAGCGAGGAGTTCGCCTTCGGCGATTTCGTATTCCGCGATCCCGGCAGCGGCGAGGTGATCGGCCGTGCGCGCGACCTGCGCGATATGCAGCGGCTCGTGCAGGAGATTCCCGAAGAGGTGTTGCTCTATTACACCTCCCGGAACCGACTGTCGAAGTGGATGTATTCACGGGGATTGTTCCGGCTAGCGGGTATGTTCAAATCCGTTTCCGAGAGCCATTTTCCGACGGTGGACGGGCTCCGCGAGTTCATTGCCAAAGCGATTACCGAATACCGCATCGTACAGGGGCACGGCGTGGTCGCGCATTTCGACGCGCAGACCTATAACCGCTACATCTGGTTTGCCCGTATCGGCGAGGGGTCGCTGGGGGGAAAGGCCCGAGGGCTGGCCTTCATCAACAATATGTTGCAGCGTTACGACCTCTACGATAAATACGAGGGAGTCAAAGTGATGCTGCCCCGCACGGTGGTCGTGGCCACCGACTATTTCGACCAGTTCGTCCGGGACAACGGGCTGATGTATGTGATCAATGCCGACGTGGGCGATGAGGAGATTCTCTCGGAATTCGTCAGCTCGCGGTTGCCGGAAACGCTCGTGAACGATCTGCGGGCTTACATCCGCACCGTTTCCGGGCCGTTGGCGATTCGGTCGAGCTCGAAACTGGAGGATTCGCATTACCAGCCCTTCGCCGGTATCTACTCGACCTATATGATTCCCAAGACGGACAATGAAGACCAGATGTTGCGCCTGTTGGGCAAAGCGGTCAAGAGCGTCTATGCGTCGGTCTATTTCGCGGCGAGCCGGGCCTATATCCAGGCCAGTTCGAACCTGCTGAGCGAGGAAAAAATGGCTGTGGTGATCCAGGATGTCTGCGGTACCGAGGACAGCGGTTATTTCTTCCCGACCATCTCCGGCGTGGCGCGCTCGCTGAATTTTTACCCGATCGGCGACGAGCAGCCGCAGGACGGGATCGTGAATCTGGCTTTCGGATTGGGTAAACTGGTGGTCGAAGGCGGATTAACGCTGCGTTTTTCACCGCGTTACCCGCGCAATGTGCTGCAGCTTTCGACGACCGAACTGGCGTTGCGGGATACCCAGCGCGAGATGTATGCGCTGAACCTGCGTCCCGAGGAGTTCAAAACGTCGCTCGACGATGCGGTGAACCTGCAGCGTTTCGAAATCAACAAAGCCAAACATTTCCGCAACATGCGCTATGTGGCTTCGACCTGGGACATGCAAAACCAGCGTATTTCGGACAGCAATTTCGAAGAGGGGCGCAAGATCGTCACTTTTTCGCAAATCCTGAAATACGATACGATGCCGCTGGCCGGGATTTTGAGCGATATGCTCGCCCTCGGCGAACGGGAGTTGCGCTGTCCGGTCGAGATCGAATTTGCCGTCAATATGGATGTGCCGTACGGGGAGGACAAGGTGTTCGATATGCTCCAGATCCGTCCGATCGTGGACAGTCCGTCGAACCGTTCGCTCGACTGGGATCAGGTGGATACCTCCGGTGCGCTCATCTATGCCGAGAGCGCGCTGGGGCTAGGTGCGATCGAAGGGGTTACCGACGTGGTCTACATCCGCCCCGACAGGTTCGATACCGCCCATACGCAACAAATGGCCGACGAGGTGAACCGGCTCAATACGGAGTTGCGCGACCAGAAACGCTCCTATGTGCTGGTCGGTCCGGGCCGTTGGGGATCGAGCGATCCGTGGCTCGGCGTACCGGTCAAGTGGCCGCATATTTCAGAGGCGAAAGTGATCGTCGAGTGCGGGCTGGATAATTTCCGTGTCGAACCGAGCCAAGGCACGCACTTTTTTCAGAATCTCACCTCGTTCGGGGTCGGCTACCTGACGATCAATCCGTTCCAGGGGGACGGCCGCTTCGATATCGCACAGCTCGATACGCAGCCCGCCCTGTACGAAAGTGCGTATGTCCGCCATGTGCGTTTTCCGGAGCCGCTTTACATCTTTGTAGACGGCCGCAAAAACCGGGCGATTATCCGTGCAGAGAAGTCCGGGGCTTGACCTATTGCCATCCTATTTGACATGGGGGATTATGTCGTGATAATATGAGATTGGATTCTGCAATGTTGAATAAATTTCCTCTTTTTGTCTTGAACCTAACCCTAACCCAAAATACATTATGAAAACATCATGTAAATTATTGTTGGTGATCCTGTTCGTATGCGTGACAACGATCGGTTGTATTCGCCCGCCAACCCAACAAGCGTCTTTACGGAAAGGAATCGTGCTTTATCCGCATGATATCGAGTCGGTGGGAGCGGCTCGCTGGGTGAAATGGATGAAAGAGGCGGGTTTGAATCTGATCGGCATTCATGCCGATACTTTTTTTGAACCTCTTCCTCAATTGAAAGCATTCCTGATGAGCGATAACGGACAGGAGTTTCTGTCACTGTGCAGACAGGAACGGATTGATGTTGAGTTCGAATTGCACAGCCTGCAAAATCTGCTTCCCCGAGAGATGTTTGAGTCCCATCCCGAATATTTCCGCATGGACAGTACGGGCCGGCGTGTGAAAGAGTACAACATGTGTTTCACGAACGATTCTGTTTATACCGTTATACGGGAACAACTGCACGAAATCACTGGATGGCTCAAACCTACGACCCACCGTTACTTTTTTTGGACGGACGATGTTAAGGACGCTTTTTGTCAGTGCGATTCCTGCAGGCTGTATTCGGCCAGTGAACAGGCGTTGATCTACGAGAACCGCCTGCTTGGGATTCTGCGCGAAATTGATCCGGAAGCAACCGTGGCTCATTTGGCATACCATAACACGTTACCTGTTCCCCGGAAGGTGACGCCGAGTAAAGGCGTCTTTCTGGAATATGCACCCATTAGCCGCAATTACAGCGAATCGCTCGGGGGTGAACAATTGGGCCAATTGCAGGAGAATCTTCAGGTTTTTCCGGCAGCAACGGCCCACATTCTGGAATATTGGCTCGATGTCTCGATGTTTTCAGACTGGAAAAAAGACAATCTGGTCGAATTGCCTTGGGCAAAAGAGCGATGTGATCGTGATGTGCTACTTTATAAATCGCTGGGAGTGCATTCGATTACCTCGTTTGCGGCATGGATTAACAGCAGTTATATTGATCGTTACGGTGCTGGACGGGTGGAAAAAGTTTTGCAGGAGTACGGGCAATCTTTGGCCTTGTGAACCGTTTTTATTTTTTCATAATAGGCGCGCTGTTGTCGCTGGTTTCCTGCAAGGAGGGAATCTCCCTTCGGTATGAGGAAGGATACATTCGGATCGACGGAACGATTGACGAGCCGGCATGGAGCGCGCACAGGCTTTTCCGGGGGATGGTGTCACCCTGGGTTCAGGATCGTACGGACTGCACCGAATTTTATGCTTGCATTCATAACCGAAAGTTCTGTTTTGCCTTTTCGGTTGTCGATACAACCCTGACGGTCCATGCTTATGCGGGTGAAAAGAGCGTAGAAACCGGAGATCGGGTCGAACTTTTTTTCGATCGGTCTGGCGGACGGATGGAACATTATTATTGTATCGAGATAGATCCGGCTGGCCGAATCTTGGATTATGAAGCAAAGTACTACCGTGATTTTACTCCGCAGTGGAACTTCCAGACGCTGAAGATCATGGCTTCTCGAAATCAGGTCGGTTATATGGTCGAAGGTCTGATCGACCTTGACGAACTGGGACGGTTGGGACTCGGCAATCCGTTCCGGTTGGGTGTTTTTCGGGCCGATTTCGATTCTACTGGGTCGGTTGTATGGTTTACTTACGCCGATCCCCATTCTTCCGTACCAGACTTTCACATCCCTGCGTCACTCGTATCATGCAGGTATTAGACGGAGAACATGATGTTTTTGATTTATTTGATTTTAAGCTCGGACAGATAAATTGCACATTTACCTTCATGAGCGGAATAATACGAAACGAAAAGTTTATTCCCCCGAACGACCATGCCCGGATAACTGCAGTCGCCGCCGCTGGGCAGCCGCAGGAGCAGTTCGGCGCGTTTCGATCCATCCAGTCCGTACAGGCCGCAATGGGGTTCCTTTTGCACCTCCCGTGAGCCGATCAGGATGCTTCCGTCGGGCAGTGCGCACAGGTTAGGGCCGCCGAGGCGGATGCCCAGGTCGTTCCATTCCCATTCCGTATATGGAGGACGGCTTTCTCCCCACACGCCCGTGGCACCGCCTATTTCTCGCCGGACGAGCAGGTAGAGTTCGTCGTTGGGGCCGAACAGCAGCGCCGTTTCGTTCGGCATGCTGTCGCAGCGCAGCCTGGTAACAAGATCGTAATGCAATCCGTCCGACGTTTTTACCAATGACAGACGGTCGTTTTCGTAGATCGTCGCGTAACCTTCCGGGCCGTGCCAGGTGATTTTCCAAAGCCAGATTTTATTCGGGAAGAGCGTTTTGTCCACCTCGATCGGTATCGGGGCGGAAAAAGTTCTGCTCCTCGAATCGAGGAACGATACATGCGAAATTCCCCCGAGGAATTGTCCGTTCTCATAGCGGCTGCCGCCCATCAGCAGCATCAGCCGCCCGTCGGGCGTCCTGCTCAGTTGCGGGTCGCGCAGGTCGGTGCCCTGCGATTCGACCAGTGCGAACGGTTCCCATGCTTCTCCGGTGTCGGAGACCAGGATGCGGATCTTGCCATCTTCGCCCGTGAGTTGCGGGACATGGCTTTTCGCTTCGCGGAAACAGCAGTAGAGTTTGCCCTCGTAGTCGATCAGTCCGGTGAACGCCGAGTGCGGAGCTTGGTCCCAGATGCGGCGTGTGCCGGTCAGTTCCAGGGCTGAAGCAGGGGAAAAGGTGAATGCGGCGAATACTCCTGCCAGGAGCATTCCGAACAAGCGTGCGGGTTTCATGACAGTAGGAATTAAGAATAAAGCCGATTTCCCCGGCCGGGCGGATCCGTCGTTGCCGCTCCTTGCCGGGTTTAACCAAAGATACCTAAAAATATTAAAAAAGCCGCTGTTTTGCAGCGGCTTTTTAGGGATAATCATTTGAGGTACGAAGCGATAATTCCTTCCATGACCCGGTATCCTTCCGGATTGGGGTGGACGCCGTCTTTCGAGTATTCGGGCGGCAATCCGTTTCGACCGTCCTTCATCCGGGAGTGGTAATCGACGTATTCGATGCCGTTTTCGCGGGCATAAGCTTCGATCATCGCATTGAGCCGGATGATCGAATCGGCAGGTTCGATTCCTTCGCGCCACGGGAATGCGGCGGCGGGGAGTACCGAACAGAGGAGTACCCGGATGTTGTGCAACCGGGCCAATTCACACATCGAGGCGATATTGTCCATCACGTTTTCGAGTTCGATCGGGCCGTTGTTCTGTGCGATATCGTTCGTTCCGGCCAGAATCACGACCGCCTTCGGGGCCAGTTCGATGACGTCCGGACGAAAGCGTGCGAGCATTTCCGCCGAGGTCTGGCCGCTGATGCCCCGGCCGATGTAGCCGTTGTCCGCGAAAAAACCGGGGCGCATCCTCGCCCATCCTTCGGTGATCGAATTGCCCATGAAGACGGCTTCGGCGTCCTGTTTTGCGGTGCGGTTCGCTTCGCGGTAACGATCGAAACCCGCCCAATCTTTCTGCTGCCCGAACAAAGTGGTGCCGCATAAGAGCATGCCGAGCAGAAATCCTGTTGTTCTCATTGCCGGTTGTTTTACAAACTTTGGTTATGTACATGTTTAACCGCCCGGCCCGAGGGGTCGTTCAGGTTCCGGAACGAAGCGTCCCAGGCCAGTGCCTCGGCGGTGCTGCAGGCGACGGAAGGCACCGACGGCACGCAGCGGGCGGCCGATTGCGAGGGAAAGTGCTCCTCGTAGATCGAACGGTAATAATACTCTTCCTTGTTCATCGGCGGGTTGATCGGGAAGCGCTCGGCGGCATGGCTCATCTGTTCGTCCGAGACAGCCTCCGAGGTGACTTTTTTCAGCGAGTCGATCCAACCGTAGCCCACTCCGTCGGAGAACTGCTCCTTCTGGCGCCATACCACGCTTTCGGGCAGCAGGTCCTCGAACGCTTTGCGGACGATCCATTTTTCCATGCGGCCGTCCTTGGCCATTTTCGCTTCGGAATTGATACGCATGGCGATATCCATGAACTCTTTGTCGAGGAACGGTACGCGCCCTTCCACGCCCCAGGCCGCCAGTGCCTTGTTCGCCCGCAGGCAGTCGTACAGGTGCAGTTTGCCCAATTTGCGCACGGTCTCTTCGTGGAAGGCGCGTGCATCGGGCGCTTTGTGGAAATAGAGGTAACCGCCGAAAAGCTCGTCGGCTCCTTCGCCGGAAAGGACCATTTTGATACCCATCGACTTGATTACGCGGGAGAGCAGGTACATCGGCGTAGAAGCCCGCACGGTGGTCACATCGTAGGTCTCGAGGTAATAGATGACATCCCGCAGCGCATCCAGGCCCTCCTGGATCGTGTAGTGGATTTCGTGGTGCACGGTGCCGATGTGGTCGGCTACTTTACGAGCTGCGGCCAGGTCGGGTGCACCTTTGAGCCCTACGGCGAACGAGTGTAGCTGCGGCCACCACGCATCGCTGCGTCCGTCCGTTTCGATACGCTTGGCGGCGAATTTCTTCGCTATGGCCGAAATGACCGACGAATCGAGCCCGCCCGAAAGGAGCACTCCGTACGGAACGTCCGACATCAATTGGCGGCGTACGGCCTCTTCCAGCCCCTCGCGTAGCTGTTCGATGTCGGCGCCGTTGTTTTTCACTGCATCGTACTGCATCCAGCCGCGCGTATACCACCGGGTCATTTTCTTGTCCGTACTGCAGAGATAGTGCCCCGGCAGGAACGGATCGATCACTTTGCATATCCCTTCGAGCGCTTTGAGTTCCGAAGCGACGTAAAAATGGTTCCGTTCGTCCCAGCCCATGTAGAGCGGGATGATTCCCATGTGGTCACGGGCCACCAGGTAAAGATCCTTTTCGCTGTCATACAGTGCGAATGCGAAGATACCGTTCAGCTCTTCCAGAAAATTGATCCCTTTTTTGCGGTACAATGCAAGGATTACCTCGCAGTCCGAGCCGGTCAGGAATTCATACTCGCCTGCAAGCTGCTCGCGCAATTGCCGGTGGTTGTAAATCTCTCCGTTGACGGCCAGAATCAGTTTTCCGTCTTTGCTTTTGAGGGGTTGTCCTCCCGATTCGGGATCTACGATCGAGAGTCGTTCGTGGGCGAGGATTGTGTTTGTTCCGCAATAAATGCCCGACCAGTCGGGGCCCCGGTGGCGGATTTTCCGGGCCATTTTCAGTACCTGGGGTCTGAAACTCTCCGCGTCGGAAGAGATGTCAAACATCCCGACGATTCCACACATAGATGTTTGCTTTTACACGATAAGGTTACCCCGCAAATATAATAAAAGATTTTAATTACTGTTTTTGCGGCGTAACGTCATGCGAAGCAATTCGTCGAGCGAATATTCGCCCGGTCCGGCGATCAGCAGCGTGATGTAGATACTCAGGTACAGCAGCGCGAGTTCCGAGGCAGCCATCGTGAAGCCGGGAAAGGTGAGGAAGGCGGCCACGCACATCCCGACAATCAGCGGGATAACCGCCAGCCGGGTAACCAGGCCTACGATCACCAGCAGGGAACAGCCCACTTCGGCGCAGGTGATCAGCAATAGTGAAAAGCCTGCGCCCAACCCGACCGGATCGGGAAAATTCGCTTTCAACGCGCTGAAATTTTCTATTTTGGCTACGCCGTGCGTCAGCATCATAATGCCCACGAAGATACGCAGCAACAACAATGCGATGTCCGAACCGTTGCTCGACAGGAGCAGGTTAGTGAGTCGGGAAACAGATTTGCTCATGGTGTTGGGATTTAACGGGTTGTTTTATGTAAGGATAATGCAAGAAATGTACCCGATTGCAGGTGGCGGCCAAATAATCGCGGGGATAAAGGCACGGACGTTTCGTTCCCGGCATTCCGGATGTCGTCCGGCCGGACAGGGGCGGATTGGTTTTGCTGTATGCATCCTCGTCGTACGCATATCGGGCGCCGCCCTTTTTCGTGTGAATGCCGGAGCGATTCGGGCCTTAAGATGCTATCTTTGCGGGAAAATTCCGGGTCATGAACATGAAAGCCAAAGGCTATATTCTGGGAGCTGTCGCAGCTGCGACCTACGGGATGAATCCCTTGTTTGCCCTGCCGCTTTACAAAGCGGGGATGAATCCCGATTCCGTGCTCTTTTTCAGGTATTTGTTCGCCATTCCCATTCTCGGCGTTATGATCAGGGCGAGGGGACGGCACTTTACCCTCCGGCGCAGGGAAGTGCTGCCGCTGGTTGTGATGGGCCTGTTGGTGGCCCTCTCTTCCCTGACCTTGTTCCAGAGTTACAATTATATGGAGGCCGGTATCGCATCGACGTTGCTGTTCGTTTATCCGATTATGGTCGCACTGATTATGGCAGTTGTTTTCAAGGAAAAATTGACCCCGCAGACCCTCTTGTGCATTGTGCTAGCGTTGGGCGGGATCGGTTTGCTGTATAAAGGCGGGGACGGGGCCGCGCTCAGCCTTGTCGGGACGATGCTGGTCATGGTTTCGGCGCTTTCGTATGCCATCTACCTCGTCGGCATCAACCAGTCGGCACTGAAAGATATGGCGACTCTCCAGGTAACTTTCTTCGTGCTATTGTTCGGATTGTCGTTGTTTGTCGTCCGTCTGGGTATGTCTGGTAATTTATGCGTGCCGGACCAATGGTATTTGTGGGGAAATTTACTGGCCCTGGCCGTTTTCCCGACTGCCGTGTCGTTCCTGTGTACGACCAGTGCCATCCAGTATATCGGTTCCACACCCACGGCCATTCTGGGAGCACTGGAACCTGTGACGGCCATATTCTTTGGGGTGACCGTATTCGGGGAGATGCTGACCCTCCGTGAGAGCATAGGGTTGGTCATGATCGTGACGGCTGTCACTTTTGTGATCGCAGGCAGCAATATTACCCTGTACCTGATCCGGTTCAGGAAACTGTTTCCGCGGCTCTCCGTCGGGGGGCGGAAAAGGGCAGGTAGTAAAGAGCCGTTAAGCCGTTAAAATATTCCGGGAAGTACCGTTCGTTGACCGGCGGTGGGAAAGGCGCGGATATGAAAAAAGCACCTGCTTTTGCAGGTGCTTTTCCCTGAGCCTCAAGCCGGACTCGGACCGGCGACCTTTTCATTACGAATGAAATGCTCTACCAACTGAGCTATTGAGGCGGAGATTCCTGTTTGAATTCCGGGTGCAAATTTGGGAAATAAAATCGGAATTTTCAAGAACTTCACGGAATAAATCCGTGCGACAGAGGATAATTGTCAGGTTGTCAGGATTGTGTCGCCCATTTTTTGCGTATCTGTTCCTCCGTTTTGTGATTTTTGCCGTTCATTGCAGGTCCCGGAGCGGAATAACCCGGCAATGTTGCTTTTTCAGGTATTTCAGGATCTTCCGGAACTCTTTGGGCGACGTGCTGACGAAATCGTGTGCGAGATCGGGCACCCCGTGCAGGCAGAGAACTACTGCGCCCCCCTCCGGACAAGCTTCGACTGCTTGGCGGACATAGGCCAGCGTGTGCCCGGTTTTGTGGTTGATCGAGTAGCTCGGGACCATCATCGGGTCGGATATGTTCCGCAGGTAAGGCCGGTCGCCGCCGTGACGCGCATAGCGGTAACCCCGTTCCCGGAGCAGGGCAATGCCTTCCGCGCTGGTGTCGTAGCCCGGATAGGCGAACGTCGTCGGATGGGGAATGCCGTATTGCGCGCATTTATCCTCGATGTAGCGGATTTGTTCCTCTATTTGTTCACGGTCGAGCTTGCTCATGGCCGGATGGGAGCGAGTATGGTTGCCGATTTCGAAACCCATTTCCGACAATTCCCGGATTTGTTCCCAGCTCATGTAGTGTTCCTTGTTTTCGAATCCGCGGAATTCGCAGACGAAGAATGTACCCCCGAGACCGTACTTTTTCAGGAGCGGTGCGACTACGGTCCGGTGGCTGGCGGCGGCATCGTCGAAAGTCAGCACGACCGTCTTGCCTGCGGCAGGTTGCGATGGGGCGCCCGGTGTTGCGGGTGGTGCAGCACCGACCGGCGTGCGGAACCCCGGGAGTGCGGAGAGTGTTAATAATACTGCGGCCAGCGATATGGAAAGGGCTGGAATCTTTTTCATGTCAGGTGAATTTTGCGGGAGATACCGGGTTTTCCCGAATCGGAAGATAAAATTGACATTTTTTCGACACTTTTCCAAATTCTGCCCGTCTCTGTGATACCGTATATCCTTGTGCCGGATTATTCGTACCTTTGCAACCCGAAGTTACGAAAAGAGTGTAATTTATTGGAAATGAGCATTGGGTAATCGCTCATAATAGTAATAGGTTACGAATTAGTTAGTTATCTACTGCATTATTCTTCTGTGCGTTGCGTAACCTTCAAAGAACTCTTCGTATGCAAAAGTAACAATAAAACGGGA
>OGNC01000173.1_pt1 | contig 52553 bp, 48 predicted proteins | sample 1573311 | NCBI WGS metagenome assembly OGNC01 (sample SAMEA2581889, study PRJEB24529) | metagenome | biome: Human gut stool | place: China | collected 2011
CACCGTCATCACCGGCGACGGCGGCAGCCTCAGTCAGGGCGAGCGGCAGCTGCTGGCTATTGCCCGCGCCGCCGTGTCCGACCCGCCGGTGCTGATCCTGGACGAGGCCACCAGCTCCATCGACACCCGCACCGAGACGCTGATCGAGCGGGGCATGGACTCCCTCATGGAGGGACGCACGGTGTTCGTCATCGCCCATCGACTCTCCACCGTCCGCAACAGCCGCGCCATTCTGGTGCTGGAGCAGGGCCGCATCATCGAGCGCGGCGACCACGCCGAGCTGCTGGCGCAGCACGGCAAGTACTACCAGCTCTACACCGGACAGGCGGAGCTGAGCTGAATCGTTTTCCCAAAATCAAACATACTAAGGAGGAGCTACCCATGACCGAACAGGTGCTTTGCCAAAAAGCCATTGCCATGCTGGACATGGCCTACGTCCCCTACTCCCACTTCCCCGTGGGCGCCGCCCTGCTCTGTAAGGACGGCACGGTGTTCACCGGCTGCAACATCGAGAACGCTGCCTACGGCGATACCATCTGCGCCGAGCGCACCGCCATCTTCAAGGCCGTCAGCGAGGGACACCGTGACTTTGCCGCCATTGCCATCGCCGGGCGCAGCGATGACTACTGCGTCCCCTGCGGCTCGTGCCGTCAGGTGATGATGGAGTTTGCCCCCGACCTGACGGTGATCTGCCTGAATAAGAACGGCGAGAGCCGGAAATTCACCCTACAGGAGCTGCTGCCCTATGGGTTCGATCACAGCTGGCTATAACGGACGCCGGGCCTTTCCGCCAGCGCATCTTGACCACCGAATATTTCCACCCTGAAAATTTTCCCGATATTTTGCCCTCTGCGGGAACAAAACGGAGCGCGGCTGCGTCTTATCCTCAGCCGCGCTTCTTTTCCCTGCGCGGGACATTCAAATTTTGGAGGACATTTCCATGAAAAAGATCGTATCCCTTGTGCTGGCAGCCCTGCTGGTGCTGAGTCTGGCCGCCTGCGGCGACAAGAATAACGCCGGCGACGGCGACAAGCCCGCAAAGCCCACCAGCGCCCTGAACATACTGGAGACAGTATGGAACACCTACGGTGAGGACGAGAAGTTTGCCGTCGTCGGCGGTGATTTCTCCGAGGCCAACACCCGCGAGGACGCTCCCGGCGTCTTTGACCTGAAGGATCGTGCGCTGGTGGACAGCGAGCTGGGTCTGCCGGAGACCGCCGCGGTGGACGAGGCCGCGTCCCTTGTCCACATGATGAACGCCAACACCTTCACCGCCGCCGCCTACCACGCCACTGGCGACACCGCTGAGCTGGCACAGCAGCTGCGTGACAACATCATGCAGCGTCAGTGGATGTGCGGCTTCCCCGACAAGCTGGTCGTGGCCGAGGTGGGCGAGTATGTGGTCACCATCTTCGGCGCGGATGAGCTGGTGGACACCTTCATGACCCACCTGAACGGCATCTACGGCGTCAGCGCCACCTACGACGAGGCCATTCTGTGACACGGAGGATGGTGCAGCGGGGCGCGTTCCTGCTGATGGCGGCGGCGCTGGTGCTGGGGATATTCCGCATCCCCACGCCTGCGCCTGCGCCGGAGCCGCCCGCACCGGACGACGTGGTGTACGTCTACAACGGCTATGCTGCCAAGACGGATGCGGCGTTTGATACGGATTCGCTGGATCGTGCCGCCTATCGCTTTCAGCACCTGTACGACCTGTACTTCGCCGGGCGCACCGTCTATCTGGCGGTGGTACCGGACAAGGCGCAGTTCACCGCGCCGCCGGAGGGCTACACCCCCGCCGGCGCGGCGGAGACGGCGGACTACCTGTGCGGCGCGCTGGACTTTTTGGCGCCGGTGGATATCGCCGCCGGTCTGACGCTGACGGACTACTACCGCACTGACCCCCACTGGCGGCAGGAGCAGCTGCACCCCACGGCGGATGCGCTGCTGACCGCCATGGGTGCGCCGGTGTCCGGCACGCGGGACGAGACGCTGTGCGCGCTGGAGGGGGATTTCCACGGCAGCTACTGGGGAAAAACCGAGGAGCCGCTGGAACCGGACACGCTGTCCTACCTGACCTCCCCTGTGCTGGAGGGCTGCACCGTCCATAACTACGAGACGGACACCGACGGCGGCGTGTACGATTTCACCGCCGCGCAGGACGCGCCCTACGACCTGTTCCTGTCCGGCAGCCGCTCCCTGCTGCGTATCGACAACCCCAACGCCCTGTCGGACAGGACGCTGGTGGTGTTCCGGGACTCCTTCGGCAGCAGCATCATTCCGCTGCTGGCGGAGAGCTACCGCACGGTGTACGCCGTGGATATCCGGTATCTGGCGTCCGACCGGCTGGGGCGCGTCGTGGACTTTCCCGACGACGCGGATGTGCTGCTTTTATACAGCACCACCGTTCTGCAAAACAGCATCACCCTGAAGTGACCGGCGGCATAGACTGGTATGGACACCTTATGAGGAGGCCGTGCCGCATGACGCAAACACTGGCGCAGCTGTCACCCGGAGAGAGCGGCCGCGTGGCCGCGCTGGACTTTCCGTCCCGGAAAGCCCGCCGCATGGAGGATCTGGGCTTTCTCCCCGGGCAGCGGGTCACCGCGCTGCACACCGCACCCTTTGGCGGGATCACCGCCTATCAGGTGCTGGACACCGTGATCGCCCTGCGGGACACCGATGCCCGCCGCATCACGCTGCAAACGTAAAAAGATGACGCTCCGCCTGTGCGGAACGTCATCTTTTTTATGTTATTGCCGATGTGTCCTCAGAAGGACACCACCTCGTTGGCGGGCTTGGCGGCGGCGGTCACGCTGCTGACATACAGCACGGGACCCTCGCCCTGATAGGCGTCGCAGCTCTCCTTCTTCACGGTGGCGTGGATCTCTACCCACTCCTTGTCCTTGAAGCGCTCCAGCCCCTCGCCCCGGCAGACCAGCGCCAGGAACTGCATATCCTTGTCGCAGCAGACCATGGCGAAGCGGCCGGGACAGTGGACGCCCTTGAACTTCTTGGAGTGGCACATGATGGCCTTGAAGGACACCTCCACCCCCTCATAACGGTCGGGGTTGTCCATCATGTCCACATACCAGATGCCGTAGTCGTCGTCCGGCACGTCCAGCTTGCCGCCGGACAGGTCGAAGGGGGACATCTCCGGCGTCACATACTCCTCACTGGTGCCGTCGGTGTTCTCCAGATAGATATCGGCGCGGCGGTTCACCATCCGCAGGTTGCGGCTGCGCAGCTGGGCGCGGAGCTGCTCGTTGCAGCGGTTGAAGATCAGCAGGTCGGCGTTGGAGATCTTCTCCATCATCAGCTGCCCCATGTTCCGCACATACGGCTCAAAGGTGTTGGCGTCCACCAGACACATGATCTGATACAGGATCCAGTTGGCGGGCAGCCCCTCCCGGTACAGCGGCTCGATCTGCCACATGCCGTTGAACTCGATGATGACCTGCTTGGGACGGTACTGCTTTTCCAGCTTCTTGAAAAGCTCCGGCGTCATCTGCTCCGGCTCGTCGATGGTGTAGGTGAATACGTTGCCCAGCACCTTGGGGTCGTAGGCCGTCTCGCCCTCCTCGCAGCACAGCAGCAGCGTCCGGTCCTCGGCGGCGAAACCGTCCTGCAAAATGCCGTTGATGAAGCTGGTCTTGCCGGCGTCCAGAAAGCCGGCGATGAGGTAAACAGGAATATCCATACGGTGTACCTCGCGTCTTACAGGCCGAACAGCGCGGCCAGCTTGTCCTCCTTCAGCTGGGAGCCGATGACGCACAGGCGGCCGGTGTAGTCGGCGGCACCGAAGCGGATCTGATGCTCCTCCGGCACGAAGTCGAAGTGCAGCCACTTGCCGTCCTCGCTGTGGACGATGCCCTTGGCGCGGAGGATCGCGCCGTAGTCGCCGCTGTCCAGCGCGGTGAGGATGGTCTCCAGCTCGCTCTCGGTGAATACCTTCACCGTCTCCACGCCCCAGCTGGTAAACACCTCGTCGGCGTGATGGTGGTGATGGTGGCAGCTGCAATGGGGATCGTCGCACTCCTCGCCGTCGTGATGATGCTCGTGCTCGTGGTCGTGGCAATGCTCGTCATGGTCATGGTCGTGATCGTGATGGTGGCAATGCTCGTCCTCGTCATGGTCATGATGGCAGTGGTCATGCTCCTCGTGGTCATGGTGGCAGCCGTGGTCGTGGTCATCCTCATCATGGTCATGTTGATGATGGTGATGCTCCGCCTCGTCCGCCGCGTGCTCGGCCTGCATCCGCGCCAGCAACTCATCGGCCAGCGACACCTTCTCGATGGCGCTGAGGATGGTCTTGCCGTCCAGCTCGTCCCACGGCGTGGTGAGGATGGCGGCGGTGGGATTTTTCTCCCGCAGCAGAGCCACGGCAGCCTCCAGCTTCTCCTGATTCAGCTTTTGGGTGCGAGAGAGGATGATGGTGCCGGCGGACTCAATCTGGTTGTTGTAGAACTCACCGAAGTTCTTCATGTAGACCTTCACCTTGGTGGCGTCGGCCACGGTGACGAAGCTGTTGAGCTTCATATCCGGCACGTCCTTGACGGTGTTCTCCACCGCCACGATCACGTCGCTGAGCTTGCCCACGCCGGAGGGCTCGATGAGGATGCGATCGGGGGCGAACTGCTGATGCACGTCCTTCAGCGCCTTGTTGAAGTCGCCCACCAGCGAGCAGCAGATGCAGCCGGAGGACATCTCGCTGATCTGGACGCCGGACTCCTTCAGAAAGCCGCCGTCGATGCTGATCTCGCCGAATTCATTTTCGATGAGCACCAGCTTCTCGCCCTGAAAGGCCTCCGCCAGCAGCTTCTTGATGAGCGTGGTCTTGCCTGCGCCCAGAAAGCCGGATACGATATCGATCTTTGTCATAGTAAAACCTTCTTTTCTCTGCCGCCTGCGGCGGCACATAATCTTTCTCTCATATCATATCCTTTTTTTTCGAAAATGCAAGTGGGCGCAGGGAAAAACTGTCTCCCTGCGCCCCGTAGCGGCGTATGTGTCCGCTACCAGCTGGTGTTCTCCCCGTCGTTGAGAAAGCCGTCGCTGTCGTGGACATAGCCGTTTTCCAGCATCTGCCGGAAGGTGGCGGTGCTGTCTGCGCCGCGCCGCAGGGCGCGGCGTCCCATGCGGCCCTCCGTCTGCGTGCCGGGCAGCGTATCCTCCCCATTCTGCCGGTTTTCTCCGGCGCCGGGCTGGGTGGGCGTGTCGGTGCCGTTCTGCCAGCTGCCGCCGCTGCCGTTGTCCTGCGGGGCGTTCTGGCTCTGGTTGGTATCGGGACGGCTGGGACTGCCGCCGTTGTTCCGGTCATCGTCCTTGCCGCAGGCCGTCAGCACCAATGCCAGTACCAGCACCGCGAGGATCGCGGAAAATCGTCTCATGATGCAAAAACCTCCCTTGCTCGTTGTGCGCGTTGCGCCGCAGTTAGTATCCGTCTGCGGCGGCGTTCATAGCCGTGAGGAATACTGGCGGAATGTGCATTTTTTGGCTTTTGCCGCAGAAACGTTGCCTTTTGCACCTGTGTATGGTACAATACTCATTCAAAGATACGCAAAAACGATTACGAAACGTAATGTATGCGGCGGATATGACCGACCGTATAGCTGACAGGAGGTCAAATCATGCAAAATCTGGAAAAACAATACCATATCCACTGCGAGGAGGGCGACGTAGGCCGCTATGTGATCCTGCCCGGCGACCCGGGGCGCTGCGAGAAGATCGCCGCGCTGTTTGACGACGCCCATTTCGTGGCGCAGAACCGGGAGTACACCGTCTACACCGGCACGCTGCTGGGGGAGAAGGTGTCCGTCTGCTCCACCGGCATCGGCGGGCCGTCCGCCTCCATCGCCATGGAGGAGCTGCACAACATCGGCGCGGACACGTTCCTCCGCGTAGGCACCTGCGGCGGCATCGATCTGGACGTCCGCAGCGGCGACGTGGTGGTGGCCACCGGCGCCATCCGCTTTGAGCATACCAGCCGGGAGTACGCGCCCATCGAGTACCCCGCCGTGGCGGACTTCGAGGTGACCACCGCACTGGTACAGGCGGCCAAGACGCTGGGCAAGCGGACACAGGTGGGCGTCGTCCAGTGCAAGGATGCGTTCTACGGCCAGCACAGCCCTGCCAGGATGCCGGTATCCTACGAGCTGCTGAACAAGTGGGAGGCGTGGAAGCGCCTGCACGTCAAGGCCAGCGAGATGGAGTCCGCCGCACTGTTCGTGGTGGCGGACGCACTCCAGTGCCGCTGCGGCTCCTGCTTCCATGTGGTGTGGAATCAGGAGCGGGAGAAGGCCGGGTTGGATCAGGACATGAGTGAGGACACTACCGCCGCCGTGCAGGTGGGCGTGGAGGCGCTGAAGCTGCTGATCCAAGCGGACCGGGAGAAGGCTGCCGCGCAGGAATAAGCGAAAAAGGAAGCCGCATATGCGGCTTCCTTTTTCGCTTATAGTGTTTCCTCCAACGCCTTGCACTCCTGTGCCTCCTGTTGGTAGTCAGCGGAGGACTGACGGACAGAGGCTATCTCCTCCTCCGTCAGCGGGCGCTTTACCTTGGCGGGAGAGCCGATGACCATGCTGCCGTCTGGGATGACGGTGTTCTGGGTCACCAGCGCGCCGGCACCGATGAGACAGTTCTTGCCGATTTTTGCGCCGTTGAGGACGATGGCGCCCATGCCGATGAGGGTCTCGTCGCCGATGGTGCAGCCGTGGAGGATGGCGCCGTGTCCCACGGTGACATTCTTACCCACCGTCACCGGCAGGCCGTACTCCACATGGACCACGCAGTTGTCCTGGATGTTGGTGCCCTCGCCGATGGAGATGGCGGCGCGGTCGCCCCGCAGCACCGCGTTATAGAACACGCTGCTGCCGGCAGCCAGCTGTACGTCGCCCCGGACGACAGCGCCGGGGGCCACAAAAACGGAGGGATGGATATCGGGCTTTTTCATGGGGAAAGGATCCTTTCAGTGTTTTTACACATTGTACCACGTTTTTTCCGGATAACCAGCGTTTCCGGCAAAATTTCTTAAAAATCGCCCTTACATTTTTTGACATAGTGTGGTATAATTCTCGTAGTGAGTAAAGAGCCGCACGGCTGGGGAAAAGCGGACGTGCGGCGTTTCCATGCTTTGTGTGTTTGTGTAAGGAGTGTGAAAAAATGTTTGCAGCAGGTGACCTGGTGGTGTATGGCGGCGAGGGCGTCTGCCGGGTGGAGCGTGTCGGCCCGTCCGGGATGGCCTATGATGACGGCGGCCGGCTCTACTATCATCTGACGCCGCTGTACCGCAGCGGCACGGTGCTGACGCCGGTGGACACCGGCATTTTGATGCGCCCCGTTATTACGAGAGAGGCGGCGCTGGCGCTGATCGCGTCTATTCCCATGCTGCCGCCCTGCAAGCCGGAGCAGGCGGGCGTCCGGGCTGCCCGGGATTTCTACCATCAGGTGGTGATGCGCTGCGAGTGCGGCGAGCTGGCCGCCATGATCCACAATGTGTGCCGCAAGCGGGCGTGGGCGGTGCGCCACGGCAAAAAGGTCAGTCAGATGGACGAGCGCTATCTCAAGCGCGCCGAGGATCAGCTGTATGGCGAGCTGGCCGCCGTGCTGGGTACGGAGCGGGGCGAGGTGGCGGACTTTATCCGCCAGAGCTGGCCCGGATGGCCGGAAAAGCTGCCGGAGCCTGCACCGGCGGAGGCGTAAAAAAAGAGAAAACCGCATAGAGACAAAAAAGGAACGGAGAGCAGCGCTCTCCGTTCCTTTTTTGTTAGATCAGAAGTGGCGGACAAGTCCGGCGATGAGCAGGGTGGGCAGCAGCCACAGCAGCAGGAACAGCACCATGGCTACCGGCGTCAGCACCGTGAAATCGCCCACGGAGGTCAGGTAGTAGGCCAGCAGGATGCCGCACAGGGAGCCGATATAGCTGAGGACGGTGGCGGTGCGGACAGCCCGCACCATGCGGCGGCTCCCCACCACCGACTCTGCCAGCGGGAGAAGCCCCTCGCGGCAGACGATGACGTTGGGTGCGTCACCCTGCTGCGACGCCAGCTGTGCCAGCGCCAGCCGGGTGGACACATCGGGATAGACCACCTTGGCGTCCACGCCGAACTTCCGCTTGATAAGGCCGGGGGTCACATTGCTGCTGCGGACGGCCAGTACCGGTGTGATGCGGCTGCGGCGCATGGCTCGCAGCGCCCACTCCGCGTTGCGGGAGGGCTGGTACTTCACGGCGAACACCGCTGTCAGCACGCCGTCCACCGCCAGAAAGAGGCCGGTCTGGAGCTTCAGATCCCGCGGCAGCGCCACCCGGCGCTTTTTCATGAAATAGGCGCTGCCCATCAGCACCGTCTCACCGCGGATAGCGGCTTCCACACCGCCCTCCTCGCAGTAGCGCAGCTCGTCCACCCGCATGGGGTAGCCGCCCTCCACCGTGAGCTGCCGATCCAGCAGCGGCGCAAGGCTGCTGCCGGCGGCCTTGGATACGGCGGCGGCGTAGGACACGGCGCGCACGCGCTCCTCGCCATAGACCTTATAGCCGTTGAGGGTCACAGTACCGGCGGGAAACAGATCATCGTCGGTGAGGATGATGCGTCCGGCGCGGGCCACGGTTCTTGCACCGGCGTACCCGGCGGCGGCCGCGCCGCTGCGCTCCAGCCGGCGGGACAGGTAGTACAGGGGCAGCGTCCCTGTCAGGGGCAGGGATAGCTGGACACCGGCGCCGGTAAGGACGGCCAGCACCCAGGGGAATTCCTCCATGGGCCGGGCGGTGAAGCACACCACGCCGGACAGCACCACCGCGACGCTCAACAGCAGCGGCAGCACATAGTTCTGCCACTGGCGGGCGGGGTCGGGGCGCATGGTCGTACGGTAAAAGCCCTCCAGCACGCCCCGCTGCTTGCAGACACCGGCGGGCAGCACAGACACCACATAGGGCGGCACGCCGTTGACATCCGCCAGATGGAAGGCGATGCGGCGGGTCTCCGCCGTCAGGTAAAGACCCAGCTGACAGCTCAGGATCAGAAGAGCGCCAGCGGCGGCATAGGGCGTGGACAGGGTGCTGCCGGTGACGATGCCGCTGACGCAGCACAAAAGATCCGCCAGCACCGTCACACCGGCGCACAGCTCGCAGCCCACACGGCCGTCCCGCAGCATCCGGTAAGCCGTCTGCCACACCGGCAGACACAGCAGCGCCGTCAGCAGCAGCCCGCCGCCCAGCACGGCGCAGCGCAGCAGCGCGGCGTCCAGCCACGCGGGGGGCAACACCTCCAGCTCCTGCAAAACGGCAGCTACCACCAGCAGCAGCGCGGGGAACGCACCCAGCACCAGCCCGCGGCGCAGCCGGTTGCACCGGCGCTTTTCCTCCCGCAGGGCGTCGTCCATGCGGGGCTCCGGCTCCTCCGGTTCCTCCGGCTCCGGCTCGTCCTCCGGCTCGTCAAAAAGCTGCTCCGTCTCCTGTGAAAGACCGCGCCGCCGGTCATCGCCGCGCGCCGTAAAGCGGTGCAGCAGCGCGGCCAGCCGCTGACCCAGCGGGACAGGCTCATCGAGAACGCCGTCCTCCGACTCCTCCAGCACGGATTCCACCGTCTGGTTCATCACGTCCTTCAGACTGACGCGATCCGGCACGTCGGAAAGAGGCGTATCCTCCGGATCAGGTACAGACTCCGGCGCAGACGCAGGCTCCGGCTCGGGGACAGGTTCCGGCTCCGGTTCCGTCGCAGGCGCGGGCGCGGGCTTCGGGTCAGGTACAGGCTCCGGAACGGACGGGGCAGCAGGCGCAGGCTCCGCCGCAGGCGCGGTGTCCGGGGCAGGCTGACGCCCACCCCTGCCGTATTCGGCAAGGATGGCCTCCAGGGAAAGCTCGTCGTCCGGGACGGGCGGCGTATAGGTGGGTCGTTGGTCGCGCCTGCTCATAGTACCTCAGATCGAAAGATCAAACGGGAAGCACCGGTCATCCCCGCTGGCGCACCGCCTCGTACAGCAGGATGGCTACGGCGGCGGAGGCGTTCAGAGAGGAGATGCGGCCCTTCATGGGGATGCTTACCAGAAAATCACAGCTCTCGGAGACGAGGCGGGTCATGCCGCTGCCCTCGGAGCCGATGACGATGGCGGCGGGGCCCTTCAGGTCCGCGCCGTAAAGGTCGGTGGTGCCGTCGGCGGCGGTGCCGAACACCCAGATGCCCTGCTTTTTCAGCTCCTTCAGCAGAGAGGGGATGTTGGCCACCCGCGCCACGGGGATATAGCTCACCGCACCAGCGGAGGTCTTGGCCACCACGGCGGTCAGACCGGCAGAGCGGCGCTTGGGGATGATGACGCCGTGGGCACCGGCGCACTCGGCGGTGCGGAGGATGGCGCCCAGATTGTGGGGGTCGGAGATCTCGTCGCACACCACCAGCAGAGGCGGCTCGCCCTTTTCCGCGGCGGCGGCCAGAATACTCTCCACCGTGGCGTATTCCCGGACAGCGGCCAGCGCGATAACGCCCTGATGGGCGTGGGTGCGGGACATACCGTCCAGCTTGCGGCGGTCGGCCTCCACCACCACGATGCCCGCGTCCCGGGCCTTGGAGGCGATGTGTCCCAGCGTCTTGTCCGTCTCGCCCTTGGCAAGGTAGATCTTGTCGATGGCGGTGCCGACGCGCAGGGCCTCGATCACGGCGTTGCGCCCCTCGATGATGCCGTCAGCCTCCGCATCGGGCAGGGGGCGGCGCTCAGTATCCTTCATATCTCTCATGGGTATGACCTCGTTTTCTTTGTATCCTGTCCAGTATACCACACTATCTCCACGATAGAAAGGAGCATTCATAGAAAATTTACAGAAAATCCGACAGCGTGCCGCTTGTGACGGAGGGTGGAGTGTGGTATACTGTGCCATAATGCAAAAGTATACCACCCGGTGGTTTTTACGGAGGATACACATGGCCAATCACGACAAAAACAACAAAAACGACAAGGGCCGCAGCAACCTGCGGGGCATCCTGACGTTGGTGGCATGGGCGCTGGTGCTGACGGTGGCATTCAACTATTTCACCGCCTACAACAGCAACGCCACCAATAAGGCCACCAGCCACGAGATCAAATACAGCGAGATGGTGTCCCTCATCGAGGCCGGCAAGGTGGACGAGGTGCTGTTCAAGGACGATGCCATTTACATCACGCCGGTGGAGGGCTACACCTACACCGAGGAGAAGGACGAGAACAGCAAGACGCCGCCCAAATCCTATACCCAGTCCAAGGATTCCAAGCTGACGCTGTACACCGCCTATCTCAACGACACCGATCTGCTGCCACTTCTGAAGGAGCATAAGGTGTCCTATACCGGCTACTACGAGTCGCAGATGAACCCGGTGCTGGTGTTCATGGTGCAGTACATCCTGCCGACCATCATCATGGTGGGCCTGCTTATGCTGGTGTTCCGTATACTGGCGAAAAACGGCGGCGGCGGAGGCTTCGGCGGCATCGGCAGCGTGGGCAAGGCCAACGCCAAGGTCTACATGGAGAAGTCCACCGGCGTCACCTTCAAGGATGTGGCCGGACAGGACGAGGCCAAGGAGTCGCTGGAGGAGATCATCGACTTCCTCCATAACCCCGGAAAGTACACCGCCATCGGCGCCAAGCTGCCCAAGGGCGCGCTGCTGGTGGGCTCTCCCGGTACCGGCAAGACTCTGCTGGCCAAGGCCGTGGCGGGCGAGGCGGGTGTGCCGTTCTTCTCCATCTCCGGCTCTGACTTCGTGGAGATGTTCGTGGGCGTGGGCGCCAGCCGTGTCCGCGACCTGTTCAAGGAGGCTGCCAAGGTAGCCCCGTGCATCATCTTCATCGACGAGATCGATACCATCGGTAAATCCCGTGACGGCGGCAAATTCGGCGGCGGCAACGACGAGCGCGAGCAGACGCTGAACCAGCTGCTGGCGGAGCTGGACGGCTTCGACCCCGGCAAGGGCATTATCGTGCTGGGCGCTACCAACCGCCCGGAGGTGCTGGACAAGGCGCTGCTGCGTCCCGGCCGCTTCGACCGGCGCATCACCGTGGATCGTCCCAATCTGGCGGGGCGTCTTGCCACCTTGCAGGTGCATACCCGCAACATCCGCCTGTCCGAGGACGTGGACCTGAACAAGATCGCCCAGGCCACTGCCGGCTGTGTCGGCGCGGATCTGGCCAATCTGGTGAACGAGGCGGCGCTGCGCGCCGTCCGCAAGGGCCGCAAGGCCGTAAATCAGGAGGATCTGCTGGTGTCCTTCGAGCTGGTCATTGCCGGCGCCGAAAAGAAGGGCACCGTCATCACCGAGGAGGAAAAGCGCATCATCGCCTACCACGAGGTGGGCCATGCGCTGGTGGCGGCCAAGCAGAAGAATGCCCAGCCGGTGAGCAAGATCACCATTGTACCCCATACGCAGGGCGCGCTGGGCTACACGCTGCATCTGCCGGAGGAGGAGAAATTCCTCATGTCCAAGGAGGACATTCTGGCGGAGATCCGCACGCTGCTGGCAGGCCGCTCCAGCGAGGAGATCGTGTGCGATACCATGACCTCCGGCGCCGCCAACGACATCGAGCGTGCTACGGAGATGGCGCGGAATCTGGTGGCGCGCTTCGGTATGTGCGACGAGTTCGATATGATGGCGCTGGGTACCATCCAGAGCCAGTATCTGGACGGCGGCTACTCCATGACCTGCGCGCAGGAGACCTACGCCGCGGCGGATCGGGAGACCATCAAGATCATCCGCCAGTGCCACGAGGAGGCCAAGCAAATCCTGCGGGACAACCGGGAGCTGCTGGACAAGATCGCCGCGTACCTGCTGCAGAAGGAGACCATCACCGGACAGGAGATGATGGCTATCATCGAGGGCCGCGACCCGGAGACGGTGGACAACTACGGTGCATCCCGCGACGGGGAGCAGAAGCTGTTCCGTCCCAGCGTGCCGGAGACCATCGAGGCCCCCGCCAAGCACATCAACATCGTGTCCGAGCCGATCCCCATGCCGGACTTCGACCAGTCGGAGGAAAAGCAGCCGGAGAGCCCCTCCGCAGAGGAGAAGCCCTCCGCACAGGATGAGCCGCAGGACGGCGAAACGAAATAAAGGATAAAAGGAGGCACCCGCGCCAACGGCGCGGGTGCCTCCTTTCGGTTAGTCATGCGATGTTTGGTGATCTGCACACTCCATATAGAGCGCCTCGCATGCCTGCTGCGCCTCCACCAACAGGCGGATGGCTTGTTCAGCGGCACGAGCCATTGTCAGGTACATTTCACGGTAAAGCTCAGCATCTGTCATACCATCACCCCCTTGCAAAAATTATAGGACAATATTACCCTGATTGCAATAGGACAATTTGCCATAATAAATGCGGTGATTGTTATGAGCAGATTGCGGGAACTCCGGAAAGAGCGGGGATATACCCAGATCAAAATGCAGATGTTGACCGGCATCGACCAAAGCGCCTATTCTAAAATCGAGCGGGGCGAGCGGTATCTCAGCTTTGAGCAGTGCCGCCGCGTGGCCTTGGCGCTGGATACCAGTATGGACTATCTGGCGGGGCTGACCGATGAGAAGAAGCCCTATCCCCGCAGAAAATGATACAAAAACAAAAGGAGGCACCCGCGCCAACGGCGCGGGTGCCTCCTTTACAATATCGGTTTTCCAATACAATGTCAGTTTTCCGGGAATGTCCGCGCTGTGTCGCACAGCAGGGGCAGCGCCTTTTCAAACTCCACACCGTACCAGTCCGCCTGTGGGTCGCGGGCGGTGACGTCGATGCAGGCCAGCGTGAAGCGCACCGCCAGCGAGGCGGCCTCCTCCAGCGAAAGACCCCGCATCATGCCACCCACCACCGTGGCGGCGAAGATGTCGCCGGTGCCGTGGAAGGAGCCGCGCTGCCGCCGGTCAAGGCAGGTGAAATATGTGTCGGTGCAGCTGTCGTAGCCCATGGCGCCCAGCTTGTCCGGCGTGAAGGACACGCCGGTGAGCACCACGCGCTTTGCACCCAGCGCCGCCACGCCCCGCAGCAGCTCCCGGACGAAGGGCTCGTCCATCTCCTCCCGGTAGGGCGTACCGGTGAGGAGACACGCCTCCGTCAGGTTGGGGATGGCCACGTCGGCCTGCGCCACCACCTGCGCCATGACGGAGGGGAAGTCCGGCCCGAAGCCGGTGTAGAGCTTTCCGTGATCGGCCATGGCGGGATCCACGAAGATCATGGTGTCAGGGGATCTTACGGCGTCGAAGAAATCCAGCACCTGCCGCACCTGCGCAGCAGAGGCGATATAGCCGGTGTACAGCGCGTCAAAGTGGACGTGCTGGGAGCGCCAGTGGGCTGCGATAGCCGTCAGCTGGTCGGACAGGTCGCGGCTGACGAAACCGGGGAAGGCGGTGTGGGCGCTGAGGACGGCAGTGGGTACGATAGCACACTCCACGCCCAGCGCGGAGATCACCGGCAGCGCCACGGTCAGGGAGCAGCGCCCCAAACAGGAGATATCCTGGATGGATGCGATACGTTTCATGGGGGATACCTCCGTTTCGGGTATTTCTGGTGCGGGCGGCGGGACTCGAACCCGCACGCCTTACGGCAATGGAACCTAAATCCATCGAGTCTACCAATTCCACCACGCCCGCAGATACAGCCGGTATTGTAGCATAATTTTTGTTGGTGCGCAAGGAATGTTTTGACGGCGGCGGGGCGGATATGCTACACTGGGCGTATCACGACACATCGAAAGGAGCATCTTCCATGAACGAGCATATTCTGCGTCTGGCGCGGGAAAACGCCCCCTGCTTTATCTACTCCCGCGATGTACTGGCGCGGCAGGCTGGGCTGCTGCGCGATACGTTCCCCGGCTTTGACTTTCTGTTTTCCGTGAAGGCCAACCCGTTCCCGCCGGTAATGCGGGCGCTGGCGGCGCTGGGCATCGGCGCGGATGCCGCCTCCGCCCGGGAGGTGCTGCTGGCGGAGGAGTGCGGCATGGCCGCCGCCGACATCTACTTTTCTGCCGCCGGCAAGGCCGACAGCGCCCTGCGGGAGGCGTGGGATCACGGCCACCTGATCGCCGACTCCATCGGCGAGGCGGTGCGCATCGGCCGCATCGCCGCGGAGAAGGGGGAGGCGCGGCCTATCGGCGTGCGGATCGACCCCTGCTTCAACATGGATGGCGGCCCCGGCACCTCCGGCAAGTTCGGTATCTGCGAGGAGGATCTGCCCCAGCTGCGCACGGCGCTGGAGGGGCTGCCCGTCACGGTCTGCGGCATCCACGTCCATCTGCGCTCCCAGAATCTGGACGCCGCCGTGCTGACCCGGTACTATGAGAACTGCTTCGCGCTGGCGCTGCGGGTGCAGGAGGTGCTGGGCTGCACCGTGGAGTATATCAACTTCGGCGGCGGCGTGGGCATCGCCTACAACGAGGTCTCCCAGCAGCCGCTGGACTACGCCGCGCTGCGGCAGTGCGCCCAGCGTATTGCGGAGGAGAACCGCCGCACGCTGGGAGCCCGCCTGCTCATCGAGTCCGGCCGGTTCCTGACCTGTCAGGCCGGCACATATTTTATGCCGGTGGTGGACAAAAAGACCTCCCGAGGTGTGACCTACGTCATCGTGGAGAACTGTCTCAACGGCTTCCAGAAGCCCGCCATTGCCGCCATGCTGCGCCGTGCGGTGGGGCCGGATGCGGTGATCGCACCCCAGGAGCCGCTGTTCACCCGAGAGGACGCCTGCACCGTCACGTCGCTGGGCGATCCCACCCGCACGGAGACGGTGCATCTGGTGGGCAATCTCTGCTGCGCGCTGGATGTTTTGCAGGAGGGCTTTACCGGCCCGGCGCTGGAGATCGGCGATCTGGTGGCGGTGTCCAACGCCGGCGCCTACGCCTGCACCCTGTCTGTGCAGCGGTTTTCCAGCCACCACCCGCCGGCGGAGCTGCTGGTGGACGGGGACGGAAATGTTCTGTGACAACGCAAAAGGGGAGCCGCGAGGCTCCTCTTTTTTCATCCTGTGCCGCCGCCCTCGTCGACCTGCCCAGCAGAGCGTAAAAATAATTGTATAAGTTGACGAAAAAACCGGCGACAGCCGGGAATTTTCATACAAATCAATAAAATAGAGGTTGTCAGACCCCGGAATATAAGCTATAATCGGTACGTTGAGCTACTGTCCGCAGCCATGTGGGCGGCGGACTTCAAGAAAACGAAGGGAGTACATCACCACTATGACTGCTAATGACATTCGCAATATTGCACTGCTGGGCCACGGCGGCTCCGGCAAGACCTCTCTTGCTGAGCAGATGCTGTTTATGACCAAGGGTGTGGACCGTCTGGGCAAGACCGTCGACGGCAACACCACCTGCGACTATGACGCCGAGGAGATCAAGCGCCAGATCTCTATCTCTCTGGCATTTGCTCCCGTCATGTATAAGGGCAAGAAGATCAACGTCATGGACGCTCCCGGCAACTTCGATTTCTCCGGCGAGGCTGTCTGCGCCATCCGCGCCGCCGAGTGCGCCGTCATCGTGGGCAACGCCAAGGACGGCCTGTCCGTTGGTATGGAGCGCACCTGGAAGATGCTGGGCAAGAAGCCCCGCATGATGTTCATCAACCGCGTGGAGGAGGCCAACGCCGACTACGCCGCCTGCATCGACGCCATCAAGGGCAAGTTCGGCACCGCCATTGCCCCCATCGTCGCCACCAAGGCCGACGGCAACAAGGCCGTCACCGTTATCGTGGACCTGCTGCACAACAAGGCATACGACGCCAAGGGCGAGTGCGCCATCCCTGCCGACATGGCCGACGAGGTGGAGGCGCTCCGCGCCGAGCTGATGGAGGCCGCCGCCGGCGCCGACGAGGAGCTGATGGAGAAGTTCTTCGAGACCATGGAGCTGTCTGCCGAGGATATGGCCAAGGGTCTGAAGCTGGGCGTCCGCGAGGGCAGCGTCTGCCCCGTGCTGTGCGGCAGCGCCGCCACCGGCATGGGCGTGGAGATGCTGATGCAGACCATCGTGGATCTGGTGCCTGTCGCCACCGATATGCCCGCCGTGGCCGCTGAGGACGACGACGGCAACGCCATCGAGGTCGCCTACGATCCCAACGGCACCACTGCCGCCTTCGTGTTCAAGACCATCTCCGACCAGTACGGCAAGTTCTCCATGATCAAGGTCGTCCGCGGCAAGGTCACCAGCGATATGTCCCTGTACAACATGACCACCGGCAACACCGAGAAGCTGGGCCGTCTGTATGTCATGAAGGGCAAGAAGACCGAGGAGACCAAGGAGATCTGCTGCGGCGATATCGGCGCTATCGGCAAGATGGACAAGGTCAAGACCGGCGATACCCTGTGCGAGCCCAAGACCTATGTGAAGTTCGCGCCTCTGGCCTTCGCACCCGCCTGCTACGAGCGTGCCATCGCCCCCAAGACCAAGCAGGAGATCGAGAAGCTGGGTACCGGCCTGAACAAGCTGAACGAGGAGGATCCCACCTTCTCCGTCACCAACAACGCCGAGACCCACCAGACCGTGATCTCCGGCGCCGGCGATATCCAGATCGACGTGCTGTGCAGCAAGCTGAAGTCCCGCTTCGGCGTGGATGCCGAGCTGGATACTCCCCGTGTTGCCTACCGCGAGAAGATCCGCAGCACCGTCCGCAAGCAGGGCCGCTATAAGAAGCAGACCGGCGGCAGCGGTCAGTTCGGTGACGTTCACATTATCTTCGAGCCCCAGAGCGAGCAGGAGGATATGATCTTCGAGGAGAACGTGTTCGGCGGCTCCGTGCCGAAGAACTACTTCCCCGCCGTGGAAAAGGGCCTGCGCGAGAGCTGCCTGCACGGTGTGCTGGCCGGCTATCCCGTGGTGTTCCTGAAGGCCACGCTGGTGGATGGCTCCTACCATCCCGTTGACTCCTCCGAAATCGCGTTCAAGCTGGCCGCCAACCTGGCGTTCAAGGCCGCGCTGCCCGAGGCCAAGCCCGTGCTGATGGAGCCCATCGGCGAACTGAAGGTCACCGTACCCGACAACTTCGTGGGCGACGTGATGGGCGATCTGAACAAGCGCCGCGGCCGCGTGATGGGCATGAACCCCACCGGCGACGGCGAGACGGTGCTGGAGGCCGAGGTCCCCATGGCGGAGATGATGAGCTACGCCATCGACCTGCGCTCCATGACCCAGTCCCGCGGTACGTTCACCTTCAACTTCGTCCGCTACGAGGACTGCCCCGCTGCGGCACAGGAGAAGGCCATTGCCGCTGCCAAGGCGCTGGCTGAGGCCGAGTAAGAGTTTACGAAAGCAAAAAAACATCCGTCCGTACGGACGGATGTTTTTTTGCTTTCAAAATGCAAGGCAAGGCGGTTTCTTAGCCCCATAGGGTGGTCAGCATGGGGATGACCTGCTTCTTGCGGGACATGACGCCGGGGAGGAACACCATGTTGTCCTTGGGCTCCACGGCGAAGGCGTTGCGGATGGTGTCGTCGCTGCCGATGTACAGGAGCTGGGAGCCCTCCTGCAATACGTCCGTGAGCATCAGGATCACCATGTCGTAGCTGTTGGCCTTCTGCGCGGCGCGCATGGCATCCAGCAGCTCATCCTTGCGCTCCATCAGCTTCTGGGAGTCGATGCAGGTGACCTGCCCCACGCCCAGCACCTGCTCGGAGATATGGAACTCCTTGAAGTCGCTGCGCAGCAGCTCCTCGGCGGAGCGGCTGTCATTGCTGCCGCTGAACAGCTCCCGTCCCAGATCGCTGAGGGACACCTTGGCGATGCGGGCCAGCCGCTCCGCCATGGCGATGTCCCGCTTGGTGCAGGTGGGGGACTTGAACATAACGGTGTCGGACAGGATGGCCGCCGCCATCAGACCCGCCATGTGGGGCGACGGCGTGACGCCGTGCTCCTGATACATGGAGGTGATGATGGTGTTGGTGCTGCCCACCGGTTCGTTGCGGACGGTGATGGGCTGCCGGGTCTGGATGTCCGCCAGACGGTGATGGTCGATGATGCCCAGGATCTCCGCCTGATCGATGCCGGGGACGGTCTGGGACAGCTCGTTGTGATCCACCAGCACCACCCGCTTGCGCCGGGGCTTCAGCAGGTGATAGCGGGACAACGTGCCGACGACCTTCTCGTTTTCGTCCAGCACGGGGTAGCAGCGGTAGCGGCTTTTCAGCACGACCTCCCGCACGTCGTCGATGTAGTCGTCCAGATGGAAGGAGATCAGCCCCTCCGTGGCGCAGGGCCGTGCGATGGGCGTGGCCTGATAGATCAGGCGGTGTACGCGGCTGGCGTCCAGCGGCGTGGAGATGACGCAGGTCTTGCCGGCGTTTTCCAGCCAAGCCGGCTCCACATCGGTCTGGCACAGGATCAGGCAGGCCACCTGCTTATCCAGCGCGCGCTGGATCATGTCCGGCTGGCTGCCGCACAGCACAATACTGTCGGGGCCGTCGAACAGCAGGTTCTCGCAGTCCTGGGGCAGGGCGATGGACACGGAGCCGCTGACACTGTCCACCAGGTCGCCGCCGTCGCCCATGATCCGCCCCTCAATGACGCTCAACAGGTTGAACAGGGGAATAGCCTCCACACGGGGCTCACCCACGGTGTTCAGGCTGAAGGTGGCGATATCACCGGCGGACAGCATACCGTACAGGGAGCCGTCCTCGTTGACAACGGGGATGGCGGAGATCTTCTGCTCCCGCATGAGCTTCCACGCCCGGTCCATGGTGACGGAGGCGTCCAGACACGGCGGACGGTCGAAATCCAGATCCTTCACCTGCGTGCGGACATTCTGGATGAAGCGGGGGGGATTGAAATGGAACCGCTCCAGCATCCGGTTGGTCTCGTCGCTGACGGTACCCAGATGGACGGCCACATATTCCTTCTCACCCAGCGCGTTTTTCAGCGCGGCGTAGGACATAGCGGCCACGATGGAGTCGGTGTCCGGATTGCGGTGCCCGGTCACATAGATCTCGTTCATACGCGAAAGCTCCTTTGCGAAAATTTTCCTCTGTGACCACCTATTATATAGGAGGTTTTCGCCGTGGTCAATGGGGCGCGGCGCTTTTTGCGGATCGGCGTCCGCGCCTCGCCTCCGGGAGATCGCTGCTGCACCGGAGGGGAGAGGGAGCGGCTCCGCAGAGCCGCTCCCTCTCCCCTTGCGATGATCGTTTTTGCGGTAGAATATTGTATAAACAGGGCGAAAAATGCCCATAAAAAGCAAAACGCCACGCACACTGGCGTGGTGGTCATCTTCTGTGGGTGGGACGCTTACCGCTCGCTGACCTGCTGCTGGCAGTCACCGAAGATCATATCGTCCAGATCGCCCAGGATCCAGTTGTTCATCATACCTGTATCACGCTCCTTTCTTCATTTGTTTACGCTTACAGTATATGCTGGTTTTGTCAACTTTGCAAGCGCAAATTTATATATAATGTACAATTTATTTTCGTTAATTTTTGATAGATTGCACAATGACACCTGCGGGTCATACCATATATAATGGCTTCGTATGAACGTGTAAACGGGGATATGCTGACTATGAAAGAGTTTTTTGCGGGAGAATTTGATATCGCCGTTATCGGCGCCGGTCACGCGGGTATCGAGGCGGCACTGGCGGCGGCGCGGCTGGGGATGCGCACCGTCTGCTTTACCATCAATCTGGACGCGGTGGGCAATATGCCCTGCAACCCCGCCATCGGCGGCACCGGCAAGGGACATCTTGTCCGGGAGCTGGACGCGCTGGGCGGCGAAATGGCCCGCGCGGCGGACCGCGCCTGCATCCAGTACCGGATGCTCAACCGCGCCAAAGGCCCGGCGGTGTGGTCGCTGCGGGCGCAGGCAGACCGGCGGCTGTACCAGCAGGTGATGAAGCACACGCTGGAGCGGCAGGAGAATCTGACGCTGCGGCAGGCGGAGGTGACGGAGCTTCGCTGCGAGGACGGACACGTCAGCGCCGTGGTGCTGCGCACCGGTGCGGTGTTCCGCGTCGGCGCCGCCATCCTCTGCACCGGCACATACCTGACGGGCCGCACCATCGTGGGGGAGTGCATCGAGTCCTCCGGCCCCGACGGGATGCACGCCGCCAACGCGCTGACGGACAGTCTGCTGGCGCTGGGGCTGCCCCTGCGCCGCTTCAAGACCGGCACGCCGCCCCGTGTGAATCGCCGGAGCATCGACTTTTCCCGGATGGAGGTGCAGGTGGGCGACGACGATCCGCTGCCCTTCAGCTTCGACACGGCGCAGACGCCGGAGAACCGGGCGGTGTGCTACCTGACGTACACCAACGCGGAGACACACCGGATCATCCGGGAGAATCTGGATCGCAGCCCCATTTACTCCGGCGTCATCGAGGGCGTCGGCCCCCGGTACTGCCCGTCTATCGAGACGAAGATCGTCCGGTTTGCGGACAAGCCCCGCCACCAGCTGTTTATCGAACCCATGGGTCTGGACACAGAGGAGATGTATATTCAGGGCTTCTCCTCCTCCATGCCGGAGGAGGTGCAGCTGCGGATGCTCCACAGCGTGGCGGGTCTGGAGCACGCGGAGATGATGCGCCCCGCCTACGCCATCGAGTACGACTGCATCGATCCGCTGGCGCTGAAGCCCACGCTGGAGGTCAAGACCGTAGGCGGGCTGTACGGCGCGGGACAGTTCAACGGCTCCTCCGGCTACGAGGAGGCGGCGGTGCAGGGCTTTGTGGCGGGCGTCAACGCGGCGCTGGCGCTGAAGGGGGAGCCGCCCCTGCTCCTCAAACGCAGTGAGAGCTATATCGGCACCCTCATCGACGATCTGGTGACCAAGGGCACCGAGGAGCCGTACCGCATGATGACCTCCCGCTCGGAGTACCGGCTGCTGCTGCGGCAGGACAACGCCGACCGGCGGCTGTGCGCCATCGGACACCGCATCGGGCTGGTGTCCGCGGAGCGGCTGCGGGCGGTGGAGGAGAAGTACGCCGCCGTGGAGCAGGAGGTCAAGCGCCTGACCCACACCGGCGTGGCCGGCAGCGACGCGCTCAACGCCCTGCTGGTGCAGCGAGGCACTGCCCCTGTGGCGGACGGGGCGCGGCTCATCGACCTGCTGCGCCGCCCGCAGGTGTCCTACGACGATCTGCGGCCCTTCGACCCCGGCGCACCGGTGCTGGACAAGGCTGTGCGGGAGCAGGTGGAGATCACCGTCAAGTACGAGGGCTACATCCGCCGCCAGCAGCGGCAGGTGGAGGAGTTTGAGCAGCTGGAGAAGCACGCGCTGCCCGACGACATGGATTACAGCGATATTCAGGGGCTGCGCTTGGAGGCGCGGGAGAAGCTGAGCGCGGTGCACCCCCTGAATCTGGGGCAGGCCAGCCGCATCTCCGGCGTATCCCCGGCGGACATCGGCGCGCTGATGATCTGGCTCCAGTCCCACCGCGGATAACTTTGTAAGGTCAAGGCGGCGCATTGCCGCGCAACACGATAAGGAGGGTTTCCATGAGAAAATTTCTGGCCATTCTGGTCTGCAAGCTCATACGCTTTGTCGGTTCCTTTGTGGGGCGGGGCAGCAGCCTGCCCGGACAGATCGCGCTGAAGATCTGTCCCGACATTTTGCAGCGGGTGCAGCTTCCGCCGGAGATCATCGCCGTTACCGGCAGCAATGGCAAGACCTCCACGTCCGAGATGATCGCCCATGTGCTCACCGCCGCCGGAAAAAAGGTGGTGTTCAACCGGGAGGGCTCCAACCAGATCGAGGGCGTCACCACCATGCTGCTGTGCAGCAGCACCCTGACGGGACGGTGCAAGAGCGACGCGGTGGTCATCGAGTCCGATGAGCGCTACGCCCAGTACACCTTCCGCTATTTCCAGCCCACCCACTACGTCATCACCAACCTGTACCGCGACCAGCTCACCCGCAACGGCCACCCCCAGTGGGTGTTCAAGTCCATCGAGCCCAGCATCGGCCCGGACTGCACGCTGATCCTCAACGCCGACGACCCGCTGGTGGCGCTGTTCGCCCGGGGACGGCAGAACCGGGTGGTCTGGTTCGGCATGGATCGCCAGCGCTTTTCCACCGACCACTGCACCGGCATCTACAACGACGGGAAATACTGTCCGCTATGCCACGCGCCCATGGCCTACGACTACTACCACTACAACCACATCGGCGCGTACCACTGCACGAAATGCGATTTTCACCGGCCGGAGACGGCCTATACCGTCACCGACGCGGATCTGGATACCGGCTTCCTCACCATCAACGGCAGGGACCGCATCGAGCTGGCGTTCAAGAGCATCTACAACGCCTATAACATTCTGGCCTGCTATACCGTGTGTGCGCTGGCGGGGGTGGACGGCGCGGATATCGCCCGCAGCATCAGCCGCTATGTGCTGAAGAACGGCCGCATCGTCAACTGGCAGTACCAGACCATGCGCGGCACGCTGCTGGCGTCCAAGCACGAGAACTCCGTGTCCTACGACCAGTCCCTGCGCTATACGGTGCAGCAGAAGGAGCCCCACGCCGTCATCATCATCGTGGACGCGGTGAGCCGTAAGTACTTCACCAGCGAGACCAGCTGGCTGTGGGACATCGACTTCGGTATGCTGAATACGGAGAACACCTCCCACATTTACCTGCTGGGCAAATATGCCGACGATCTGTACGTCCGGTTCTCCTACACCGACGTGCCGCCGGAGAAGCTCAGTGCCTACGAGAGCATCAGCGAGGGCGTGGACGCCGCCGTGCGGGATGGTGTGACCCAAGCCTATACCATCACCTGTTTCTCCGACAAGGGCAAGTTCCTGTCGCTGGTCAATACGCTTTAAGGAGGGTCTGCATATGCGCATCCAGCTTTTGCATCTCTATCCCGATCTGATGAATCTGTACGGCGAGTACGCCAACGTGGCGGCGCTGCGGCGCAGTCTGGAGCGGCAGGGGGCGGAGGTCGTCGTCCGCACCGGCACGCTGTATGAGGATATCGACTTCTCCGACGCGGACTTTGTCTACATGGGCGCCGGCACGGAAAGCGCCCAGCTTGTGGCGCTGGAGGATCTGCGCCGCTATACAGACGCCGTAGGCGCGGCGCTGGCGCGCGGCGCCGTAGTGCTGGCCACCGGCAACGCCATGGAGCTGTTCGGCAGCAGCATCACCTCCCCCGACGGCACGGCGCACGCCGGACTGGGGCTGTTCCCTTTCCGCACCACCGTGTCCGACACGGCGCGCATACAGGGCGACTGTCTGGCGGTGGGCGCTGCCACCGGGCAGACGGCGGTGGGCTTCGTGAACAAGGCCAGTCAGACCACGGAGGTCGCCCACCCGTTGTTCCGCATGGAGCACGGCCCCGGCAACGCCGCTGATACGGCGGAGGACGGCGTGTGGGAGGGCAGCTTCTACGGCACCCATCTCATCGGCCCTCTGCTGATGAAGAATCCCCACGTCAACGCTTACTTCACGGAGCTGCTGTGCCGCCGGGCGGGACTGCCCTATCAGACGCAGGACTGCCCCCATGAGCAGCGGGCCTACGAGGTGACGCTCCATGCCTTACAGGAGCGGTTCCGCCAGCAGTAAACACACAAAGCGCATAAAAAAGAGACGCCTTGTATGCCGTGTGCCGATAAGACAGTAATCTGAGAAAACTACAAAATCGGCATCTGCCAAGCAGGATTGGACAACAAAACAGGCGGCACTCAACTTCGGTTGGGTGCTGCCTGTTTTTACATCTAAGGGTTGAGAATCACCTGTTTTTTGCGCTGTAAAGCAAGGATAACGAAAAGGGTGAAATAGTTATCGCCTTTGCGCGGTTCTTTTGTGAAACAGCGGATCGCTGCATAGCGGATACCGTTCGCTGGGGAGTGCGTATATTTGCGGTCGTGCAAAATACCTCGCAAAACTGTAAAGTCGATAGATAGGTATTTCGATGCAGAGTATGATTGACACTGTTAGAATCGAAAAATCAGATTTTAGCACAAAATAATATTGCTAAATGGCGATAACTTCCGTCGCGCCTATTGAAAATAGAATGATTGCTGTGTTATACTGTGTGTACACACGAGCGGGTGGGCACGTTTGACGATCTGATCTACAATGACCTGCTGACGTATACCGTCATCGTTTTGAATGGCGATTCAAAGGCGCATCTCGAAGTGGTCACGGAATATCAGCCTTTAGATCAGGCTCAATTATTATCATGAAGCAGACGATTGGAGAGATACCATATGACGATCAACTGTGTATGGGAGCATAACGGCAGAGACACCATGCTTTATGCGGTGGATTTTGTAGGTGCATATACCCGCGGAGAAACATTGGAAGCCGCTGTCCGGAAAATGCAAGCAGAAATATGCTCTTATCTCAAATGGTGCGGCAAAAAAGCAGTAACAAGCATGGATATCGCCATCATCGAAGAAAAGGTTTCCGAGCTTGCGATCTGCGACGCGGACTCTGATGTGCTTTTTGAAAGTGAAAAAGCACCGCTGACAGCAGAAGAATATAAAAAGTTAAAGGCGCTTGCGCTGAAATCAGCGCAGGATTTTCTTGCCTTGTATGATTCTGTTCCTGATAAGAATGCAACGGCTGCTCCCGAACGCAAGACCTTTTACGGCAAAGTTCCGGGCTCAGCTGATGAAATGTACGAGCATACAAAGAATGTGAATACATATTATTTTGCGGAGATTGCTGTGGATGCCGATCATGACGGCAACATATACGAATGCCGCAAGCGGGGATTTGAATCGCTTGAATCTAACCCTGATTTTCTGCAAAATACCGTCAGAAAAGGCAGCTATGGCGAGGATTGGTCACTGCGTAAAGTCCTGCGACGTTTTATCTGGCATGACCGTATCCACGCAAGAGCCATGTATCGAATGGCAATAAAAGTGTTCGGGGCGGAGAGCATTGTAAATCCGTTTTACTTTTTTGAGGAAGGAGTTTTAACATAATGGCAAGAACCGAAACGGTTGAATTTACAAATATGTGCATGATCTGTGATGGCAGCCGAGTTGTTGTGATCGACCGGAAAAAGCAGGACTGGCCGGGCATCACCTTCCCCGGAGGTCATATAGAGCCGGGAGAATCCTTTACGGATGCCGTGATTCGTGAGGTGCAGGAGGAAACTGGACTGCATATCCGTTCCCTCCAGCTCTGCGGTATCAAAGACTGGTGTGAGGATCAGTGCAGGTTTGTTGTGCTGCTTTATAAGACAACTTGTTTTGATGGCGAATTACATTCCAGCTCCGAAGGCCGGTGCTGGTGGGAAGATATTGCCAATCTACCAAATCTCAAGTTGTCTTTGGATATGCGTGATATGCTCCGGGTTTTCAAAGAAGAAAATCTGAGCGAGTTCTTCTACTATCAAGAAAGCAGTGCATGGAAGTATGTCTTGAAATAGCAAAACGGTGAGGATATGAAATACGATCATGATTTTTGGAGTGCGATCGATACGCTTGTATCTTCTGGGAAAATTGTAATTGACAGGCCGAAAGGCAGCACGCATCCCCGGTTTCCGCATATCCGGTATGACGTGGATTACGGCTATATTGAAAATACCACATCTATGGATGGCGATGGCATAGACGTTTGGAAAGGCTCTCTATCTTCTGTCAATGTCAATGCTATCATTTGCACCGTTGATCTGCTGAAAAGGGATTCCGAGATCAAGCTGCTGATCGGTTGTACGGAAGATGAAATGAAAACCGTCTGCGATTTCCATAATGATTCGGAGTTTATGAAAGGAATACTGATACGCAGAGAGGTAGAATAATGCCAGACAACAGGAATCGCAAGCGACCGATACAGGTCAAATTCTTCGTAGACGAAAGAGAACTCAGCTTGATAAAGGCGAGGATGGCGCAGCTTGGTATAGAGAATATGAGCGCTTACCTTCGGAAAATGGTGATCGACGGATATGCAGCAAATCCTGATTTGCCTGAACGCCGTGAACCCAAAAACCTATGACTCACTTTCCGAAGATAGATTGATATTCAGCTCCGCAGGAGCGTAGCCGATTTCTCTGAAATCGTTCAGGGGTTTGGGGCAATTCCCCAACAAGATTGCACGGGTGTATAAACATGAGCATTGCTTGCCAAGTGCGTTTCGCAGTTGGCAGGTAATGAGAAGTGGGTACCGCCGTGCATTGCTTGCTAACTCCATCTATGGGGTTAGCAAGCAAACTGGATTTTGCAAAAATCGCAGAGTGTAGCTACACCTGCTGTGCTTGCTATTCTGCAAGTTCAGCAGGTGGCAGGCACGGCGATTTTCTCAAGTGGGGCCCCACTTGATTTGCTTGCTATTTGTCCTTTCCATAATAGCAAGCACCATTTTCCGAATGGAAATCGGCGGCAAACGCCGCCTTGTCTGCCCAAAAGCGAAACGGACGGACGCTGTCAATGGCGGCGCAGCCGTTCATCCCGACCATTGACGGCGTCCGTCTGTTTTGCTACACAGATTATGATTTTGAATGAAGCGAAGGAGGCTTGACGAAGTGAATCCGAAAGAGAAAGACGATGAGATCATCGAACTGACCGACGAGGAATTGGATGAGATTTTTGCGGATGACGATTTTGACAACGGTGAGGATGGCGGCGAAATCCGTTCGTTCTATTTCTCCAATCCAGACCCTTATGCCAAGGTCGAGCCTCGCCCCGATGATGCCCCAAAGCGAGAGTTTTCTTTCGATGAAAAGGGCAACATCGTGGTGAAAAATCCGTCCGCCTTTTGGCTGCCCGACATCAAAATCGTGGACGAGCATGGCGGCACGGAATATACGGTGACCGGCAGCTATGAGGGAACAGAACCCCTCGATAGAAAGCTCAAACGCATCATGGAGCAGAACGCCGCCAATGCTGAAAACGGTATCACGGAGGACGCCGATGCATAACGACGCCTCTCTTGATATAAACCCAAAATCCAATCCTGTTCAGACAGTTGCCCCGACAAAGGAGGATAACAAGATGACAAGGGCAACCGACAAAATCACAGCACTTTATTGCAGACTGTCCGTGGAGGACACCAAAGAAAAAGGCGGCAAGGATGACCCGTCGAACTCCATCCAGCATCAGCAGATCATGTTAATGGAGTACGCTAAGTCCCGGCATTTTCCGAACCCGACCTATTTTATTGACGACGGGTACAGTGGCGTTGAGTTCAACAACCGTCCCGGCTTTCAGCGGATGCTTGCGGAAATCGAAGCCGGTCATGTGGAAGCGGTGATTACGAAAGATCTTTCAAGACTCGGCCGTAATTCCTCGCTGACAGGGCTTTATATCAACTACACGTTTCCTCAGTACGGTGTGCGGTACATTGCTGTCAACGACCACTTCGACACCATTGACCCCAACAGCACCGACAACGACATTGCGGGCATCAAGAACTGGTTTAACGAGTTTTTTGCCAAAGATACCAGCCGTAAGATCCGTGCCGTCAACAAAGCAAAGGGTGAGCGCGGAGAGCGCTTGACTACCAACATTCCATACGGCTACAAGCGTGACTCTGACGATCCCAAGAAATGGGTGATTGACGAGGAAGCTGCACAGATCGTGAAACGGATCTTCTCGCTTTGCATGGAGGGCAAGGGTCCGAGTCAGATCGCCGCTCTGCTGGAAAAGGAAAAGGTGCTGAACCCCACCGCCTACAAACAGCGAGAAGGCAGAAAAACACCGCATCAGACGCCGGAGAACGAGTACCGCTGGCACGAAAGCACCGTTGCCTACATTCTCGAATACATGGAGTACACAGGTTGCACGGTCAATTTCAAGACCTACACCAACTCCATTTATGACAAGAAGCAGCGGGAGAATCCAATGGAGAATCGCAGGATTTTCTATAACACTCACCCGGCAATCATCTCGTTGGAGGTCTTTGATAAGGTGCAGGAGATCCGGCAGCAGCGGCACCGCAGAACAGCAACAGGCAAGAGCAATATGTTCTCCGGCTTGGTGTTCTGCAACGACTGCAAGCAAAAGCTCTATTACTCCACCACCAGCTATTTTGAAAAGCGTCAGGACTTCTTCATCTGCTCCACCCATCGTGCCAACAAGCACAAGTGCAGTGGACACTATACCCGTGCCATCGTGTTGGAACAACTCGTCTGGAAGCACATCCAAGAGGTCATATCGGTGGTTACTCGCTATGAGGCATATTTCCGTTCGGAAATGGAGCAAAAGCTCCGTGTGCAGAGTGAGGAAACCATGCGGTTGTGCAAGAAACGGCTGGCGCAGGCTGAGAAACGAATTGGAGAGCTTGACCGTCTTTTCATCCGCATTTACGAGGACAATGTTGCCGGACGCCTGGATGATGAACGCTTCGCCATGATGAGCAAAAACTACACCGAGGAACAGAAAAATCTCAAAGCCGAGGTCAAGAATCTGCAACAGCAAATCCATGAACAGGAACAACAGGCAGAGAATATAGAGCAGTTTGTTCAGCGGGTAAAGAGGAACAGCACCCTCACGGAGCTGACCCCCTATGCCCTCAGAGAGCTTGTGAAGGCGGTCTATGTGGATGCACCTGACAAGTCCAGCGGCAAGCGCAGGCAGAAGGTACATATCGAGTACGACCTTGTGGGCTATATTCCCGTGGATGAACTGCTAAAAGCGGAACAGGCATGACCGAAATCATGCCTGTTCCAAGAAATTTGATTTTACTGTCTTACCAGCAGGGGGCATAAGGCGTCTCTTTTTTATGCTTCTGTTCAGATGTACTGGCGCATACCCTCGGTAGCCACATCCTCGTCAGCGCTAACGGTGACGGTGAACTTCACGTCGTTCTTCTCGCTGAAGCGATCCAGCCACTGGAGGAAGTTCTCCACCGCCTGCCAGTCGGTGCTGCCGGCGATCTTGCACAGGTTGTCCACAAACACATGGGAGATATCGTAATTGCCCGCGTACAGACCGCAAAGGAAACCGCGCAGGCAGTCAAAAGAATCCACATTGTACTCGCTGGCATTGACCAGACGCACATTGTAGCTGATGTCGTAGGTCATGTCGCGGCTGGGTTCGATGCAAACAACGCTGCCGGTCTCGGAATCCACGCTGGTGTGGATCAGCTCGATAAGCTGCTTCGTCTTACCTGCACCGTTCGCGCCCATGATCAGTCTAACCATAAGAAATCACTCCTTTGTCATAGATGGAGTTGGCTCTACTCCTGTCTGTAGAATACCATACCATGTAGAAAATAGCAACGAAAAAAAGTGGCTCTTTTTTTGGGCAAAACGCCTTACCGTCCCAGCTTGGCCAGCAGCGTTCCGCGCAGTTCCTCGTAGCCGGGCTTGCCCAGAAGCGCGAACATATTCTTCTTATAGGCCTCCACGCCCGGCTGGTCGAAGGGATTCACATCCAGCAGGTAGCCGCTGAGCCCGCAGGCGTACTCGAAGAAGTAGATGAGCTGTCCCATCACACTCTCGTCCAGCCCGCCGGTGTACAGGGTGATGTTGGGGACGCCGCCCTCCACATGGGCCAGCAGCGTGCCGTCCATGGCCTGCTCGCGGATGAAGTCCATGCTCTTGCCCGCCAGGAAATTCAGACCGTCGCCATCCGTCTCGTCGTAGGGGACGGGGTTCTCGTGCTGCGACGGGCCGAAGCGCACCACCGTCTCAAAGAGATGGCGTTCGCCCTGCTGGATATACTGTCCCATGGAGTGCAGGTCGGCGGTGAACTCCACGCTGGCGGGGAACAGGCCCTTGCCCTCCTTGCCCTCGGACTCGCCGTACAGCTGCTTCCACCACTCGGCCATAAACCGGAAGCAGGGCTCATAGGCCGCCAGGATCTCGATCTTCTTGCCGCAGCGGTACAGCTCGTACCGGGCGGCGGCGTACTGCCACGTGGGGTTGGCGCTCATGTCCGCCGCCGTGCAGGTGTCCATCATCTCGCGGGCGCCGTTCATCAGGGCGTCGATGTCGATGCCCGCCACGGCGATGGGCAGCAGCCCCACGGCGGTCAGCACGCTGTACCGGCCGCCCACGTCGTCGGGTACCACAAACGTCTCATAGCCCTTGGCGTCCGCCAGAGACTTCAGCGCGCCTCTGTGCCGGTCGGTGGTGGCGTAGATGCGCTTGGCGGCCTCCTCCGGGCCGTACTTCTTCTCCAGCAGCTCGCGGAAGAAGCGGAACGCCACTGCCGGCTCTGTGGTGGTGCCGGATTTGGAGATGACATTGACGGAGAAGTCCACGCCGTCCAGCAGCTCCACGATCTCGCTCATGTAGTCGGAGGACAGGCCGTTGCCCACGAAGTAGATGTTGGGGGTGTCCTTCTTTTTCAGATTGTAGTTGGGGGAGCGCAGGCACTCGATCACGCCCCGGGCACCCAGATAAGAGCCGCCGATGCCGATGACCACCAGCGCCTGAGAGTCCGCCTTGATGCGCGCTGCCGCGGCCTTGATGCGGGCAAACTCCTCCTTGTCGTAGTTCTCCGGCAGGCACACCCAGCCGGTAAAGTCGCTGCCGGCGCCATCGCCCTTTTGCAGATGGTCGTGGGCGATGCGCAGGCGGGGCGCCAGCGCCGCCTCGTAGGGCAGCGGGATAAAGCTGTTGCAGCTATTGAGGTCCACACGGATCATAGGATGATTCCTCCTTGGTAAAAGACGTCTTTTTCGGTGTTTTCCATCTTACAACGATTATATCCAAATTACAAGGGGAAAAAGGCCGCCTACGCCGCGAAAACCGCCATGCGCAGAAGTTGGGTGAATACCTGCCCCCAGCTGCGCCGCGCCACGGCTTCCTCCGCCACCAGCGGCACGGTCAGCAGCACCGTGTCGCCGTCCAGCACGGACAGCTCACCCAACCGCTGCCCGGCCTCCACCGGAGCGGCGACCTGCGGCTCCAGCGTAACGGTGCGGGTCAGGCCGCCGGCCTTGGCCTTTTCCACCAGCACGGCGGTGTTCTCTGCCTCCGGTACCGGCTGTACGGCGTCCGACGCGCCCATGACTACCTGTACCGGCGTCAGCGGTTCCGTCGGCAGGGCGTCCGCCAGCGCGTAGGTGGAAAAGCCGTAGTTCAGCAGCGCCTTGGCGTCCTTGGTGCGGGTGTCCTTGTCCGGCGCTTTCATGATGACGGCGATCAGCTCCATGCCGTCCCGCTCCGCCGTGGCGCTGATGCAGTACCCCGCCGAGGCGGTGTAGCCGGTCTTCAGGCCGGTGGCGCCATCGTAGAAGCGGATGAGCTTATTGGTGTTGGCCAGCTGAAATGCGCCGTCCCGGATGGTGTCCATCCAGATGGTGGTGAAGCGCCGTATGTCCGGATGGTGCAGCAGCAGCTCCCGGCTCATAAGGGCGATATCGTGGGCGCTGGTGACGTGTCCCTCCGCCGTCAGGCCGGTGCAGTTGACAAAATGGGTGTCCGCCATGCCCAGCTCGGAGGCTCGCCGGTTCATCTGCTCCACGAACAGCTCGTGTACGCCGGCGACCTTCTCCGCCAGCGCCACCGCCGCGTCGTTGCCGGAGGCCACGCACACCGATTTCAGCAGCTCCTCCACCGTGATCTGTTCGCCCTCCGCCAGATAGACCTGACTGCCGCCCATCCCGGCGGCCGCGGCACTGACCGTCACCACGTCGTCGTAGCCGATAGTGCCGCTGTCGATGGCCTCCATGGTCAGCAGCAGCGTCATGATCTTGGTGACGCTGGCGGGCTCCAGCTGCTCATGCTCGTTCTGCGCGAACAGCACCTGCCCTGTAGATTTTTCCATCAGCAGCGCCGCCCGGCTAGTGATGGGCAGCTCCACCGCATCCGCCCGCACTGAGTACAGACCCAGCGCGCACAGCATCGCCGTCAGCAGACAGATCGTGCGCCGTATCTTCCTCATTATAAGACCCCTCCCTGCGTTTTTTCTATCCCTATGCCCACAGGAGAGAAATCATGCGCTTCGACAGAAATTGCGGTTGCAAAACCCGTGCCGACCTGCTATAATAGCAACGTTCGCAGGGTTGGTATATCGGTATTACAGCGGCTTCCCAAGCCGTTAAGGCGGGTTCGACTCCCGTACCCTGCTCCAGAAAAGTGAGGGACACACTTCTGTGTGTCCCTCGCTTTTTTGCGAGCGGCGATTTTGAAGCAGCCCACCCTTGCTGCGCAAGGGTGGGCTGCTTACTGATAGTATAGCTATTATATCCGCGCCATGTTCTTGGAGGCGACCACGTCCACGCCGGTGCCGCAGACGTTTTGCAGCACCACGTCGCCGATGGCGGCGGGGGCGTGTACCGTCACGGTGCGCAGGGCGCGGGCTACCTCATGCACCAGCGCCTTGGGGACCTCTCCGGCGGTGCGCACCGGCAGCACCGGCAGCGCCGCGCCCTCAATGGCGACTGTGCCGGTGACCGTCCGTGCCGGGGCTACGCACTCTTTTTTGGCGTAGGCCTCGCCGCGAGGACAGGTGTTGCCGCTGACGGAGGTCACGACGCCGTTTTCCACCTCGGCGGTGAGCTGGCAGCCCATGGGACAGCCGATGCAGATCAATTCGCGTTTCATTGTGCCTGCGCCTCCTCTACTACGAAAGTCACCGTGTCCGCATCGGCGGGGATGGCGGCGGGGTCGAGGGGGAAGCTCTCCATCTCGCCGGGGGTCAGGATGCGCTTGGGGATGCGCTTGAGCAGCGTGCTGCCGGCGTAGGCGCACAGCGCCGCGTTCCGATAGGGCTGTCCCACCCGGAAGCGCACCGTTACCGGCGCGCCGCCCCGATGCAGGGTCTGGGGTACCGTATAGCGCACGCCGTTTTTGCCCTCCAGACGGATGCTCTCGCTGTCCTTGACGCCCTCCAGCACATACCGGGCGGCGCTGCGTCCCGCTGCCGCCGCCTCCTGCGAGACGAAGTCCACCAGATCGTGGACGTGCAGCACGTTGCCGCAGGCAAACACACCGGGCAGGGAGGTGGCCAGCGTCTCGTCCACCGCCGGGCCGCCGGTGACGGCGTCCAGCGCCGCGCCCGCCTGACGGGTCAGCTCGTTCTCCGGCAGCAGGCCCACGCTCAAAAGCAGCGTGTCGCAGGGGATGTACCGCTCCGTTCCGGCGACGGGCAGACGGCGGTCGTCCACCTGCGCCAGCGTTACGCCGGTGAGATGCTCCTGCCCGTGGATCTCCACCACCGTGGTGGACAGGTACAGGGGGATATCGAAATCGTCCAGACACTGGACGATGTTGCGCTTCAGACCGCCGGAATAGGGCATGACCTCCGCCACGGCCTTGACCTCAGCGCCCTCCAGCGTCATGCGGCGGGCCATGATGAGGCCGATGTCGCCGGAGCCGAGGATCACCACCTGCCGTCCGGGCAGATAGCCCTCCATGTTCACCATGCGCTGGGCGGTGCCGGCCGACCAGATACCGGCGGGCCGCGTACCGGCGATGTTCAGCGCGCCACGGGGCCGCTCACGGCAGCCCATGGCCAGCACTACCGCCTGCGCCTTGATCTGCTGCAGGCCCACGCTGCGTCCCGTGACGGTCAGCACCTTCTCCGGCGAGACGTCCAGCACCATGCAGTCTGTCCACGCGGGGATGCCCCGCTCCTGCACGGCGTCGATGTAGCGCTGGGCGTACTCCGGGCCGGTCAGCTCCTGATGGAAGGTGTGCAGACCAAAGCCCGCGTGGATGCACTGGTTCAGGATGCCGCCCAGCTCGCCGCTGCGCTCCAGAATGAGAATATTCTGCAGACCCGCGTCGTAGGCGGCTGCGGCTGCGGCCAGACCGGCGGGGCCTCCACCGATGATGGCCAGTTGTACGGTTTTCATGAAAGCACCTCCTTGGTGCGGCCTGCCAGCAGGCGGCTGTCGCCGCCGCTCTTGGTCAGCTCGGTCATGGGAATGCCCAGCTCCTCGTGGAGCAGCTCCAGCGTGCGGGGCGAGCAGAAGCCGCCCTGACACCGGCCCATACCGGCTCTGACCCGCCGCTTTACGCCGTCCAGCGACCGGGCGCCCCGGCGGATGGCCTCCCGGATCTCGCCCTCCGTGATCTGCTCACAGCGGCAGACCACTGTGGCATAGGTCGGGTCCTTTTCGATCAGCGCCTGCCGGGCGGCGAAGTCCATCTCGCGGGGGCGGGGGATGTCCTGCCGCTCCGGGATGAAGTCGTCCTTCTCCGCCGCGCCCAGCTTTTCGGCAGCCAGCTCCGCCAGATACTGCCCGATGGCGGGGGCGGAGGACAGGCCCGGCGACTCGATGCCCACAGCCTCGAAAAAGCCGTCGGCACTCTCGCCCACGATGAAGTCGTCGTCACCGCCCACCAGATGGGCGCGAAGCCCGGCGAAGCTGGTGATGACGTCCCGCATGGGGAGGTTCGGCACGCTGCGCGCCGCCGTCTCCGTTACGCGGCGCAGACCCGCCGCCGTGGTGGCGGTGCAGCCCTTGTTGTCCTGATCCTCCGCTGTGGGGCCCACCAGCAGGTTGCCGTGGACGGTGGGGGATACCAGCACGCCCTTGCCCATGGCGGAGGGAAGCTGAAAAATGGTGTGCTGCACCAGCTTGCCGTCCCGCCGGTCCAGCAGGCAGTATTCGCCCCGGCGGGGAACGATGGTCAGCTTCGTCTCACACAGCTGGTTATGGAGCGTATCGCCGTATACGCCGGCGGCGGAGATGACCACCCGGCTCTCCAGTACGCCCTGCGCCGTCTCCAGCAGGAAATGATCGTCCTGCCGGTGGATACGCTGCACCTCCGTGTTGAAGCGGAACTCACAGCCGTTGGCGGCGGCGTTCTCCGCCAGCGCGATGGTCATGCCGAAGGGGCAGATAATGGCGCTGGTAGGCGCATACAGCGCGGCCACGGCCTCCGGCGCGACCCGGGGCTCCTGACGGCGCAGCGCCTCACGATCCAGCACCGCCAGACCCTTCACGCCGTTGCGCTTTCCGCGGGCCTTCAGCTCCTCCAGACGGGGGACGTCGGCCTCGTCAAAGCACAGCACCAGCGCGCCGCACCGGCGGTAGGGGAAATCCAACTGGCGGGACAGCGCCTCCATCATCTGAGAACCGGCTACGTTGAACCGGGCCTTGGCGGAGCCGATGGGCGCGTCGAATCCGGCGTGGCAGATGGCGGAGTTGGCCTTGCTGGTGCCTGTACACACATCCTCGCTACGCTCCACCAGACAGATACGCAGCCGATAGCGGCTGAGCCAGCGGGCCACGGCGCAGCCAACGGCGCCGCCGCCCACGATCACAGCATCATACATCGTTCAAACCTCTTTCCTGAAGGGGGAGGGTAGTCTCTCCCTGCAACGTTTTCTTATACAACTCTATAAAATAACAAATTCGCACGCCACTTGTCAAGACGAGGGGGAGGAAAGACGTTCTTAACGGTATTTTAACGCTTTCTTAACACGAAAGTATGTTACAATAGCGGCATACTTATAAAGAAGGGGGGGGGCCTGTGGATATGGACGCCTATTGGGCGAAGCTCCGCAGCCATAAAAAGCGGGAGCGGGCCTCCATCAGCCAGAGCCTGTCCTACTCTGCGATGGATCTGGCTATTGCGTTCAGCCTGTATCTGGCGGCGGTGCTGCTGTGCCTGTTCCTGCGGAATATCGACCAGCATCAGGATACCACCTATGTGGCGGTGATCTTTTTCCTGGACGTGTTCCTGACGGCCTACTGGACAAACGGCTATCTGCTGGGCATCATCACCGCCGTAGCGGGTGTGTTCAGCGTGGACTATATCTTCACCTACCCCTACTGGCACATCAGCTTCACCCTCACCGGCTTCCCGCTGACATTTTTGGTGATGATGACGATCTCCGTGCTGACGGCGGCGGTCACCAGCCGCGCCAAGCAGACGGAGGCGGCCCGCCGGGAGGCGGAACGGGAGAAGATGTACGCCGATCTGCTGCGAGCCGTGTCCCACGACATCCGCACGCCGCTGACCGGCATCGTGGGCGCCACCAATGTCCTGCTGGAGCAGGATAAGGAGCTGACGCAGGAGCAGCGGCTCCAGCTGCTGCGCTCCACCAACGAGGACGCCCAGTGGCTCATCCGCATCGTGGAGAACCTGCTGTCCATCACCCGCATCAACTCTGAGGAGGCGCGGGTGAAAAAGGCGCCGGAGGCGGCGGAGGAGGTCATCGGCAGCGCCGTGGCCAAGACACACAAGCACTATCCCGATGTGGAGGTGTGTGTCTCCGTGCCGGAGGAGCTGATGATGGTACCCATGGATCCGCTGCTCATCGAGCAGGTGCTGGTGAACCTGATGGAAAACGCCGTGATCCACGGCGGCACCAGCCGCATCGACATCGCCCTGACGCAGGAGGGGGAGAACGCGGTGTTTACCGTGTCCGACAACGGCAGCGGCATCCCGGTCTACCTGCTGGGCAAGCTGTTTGACGGCGCGGCCCGCAGCGACCGCACCGCCGACGGCCGCCGCAGCATGGGCATCGGTCTGTCCGTCTGCCGCACGGTGGTGCAGGCCCACGGCGGGACCATCCGGGGAGAGAATAAAAAAGAGGGCGGCGCGTGCTTTACGGTGACGCTGCCCATGAAAGGAGACGACTATGAAGATTAAAGACAAGGTACTGATCGTGGAGGATGAACAGTCCATCAGCAACTTTATCTCCATGATCCTCACAGCCAACGGGTACGATACCATCATCGTCCGCAGCGGGGAGGAGGCGCTGACCATGATCGCCTCCCACTGCCCGGATCTGATCGTGCTGGATCTGGGCTTGCCGGATATGGACGGCATGGAGGTGCTGAAGGCGGTCCGCAAGTGGTCCAACCTGCCCGTCGTAGTGGTCTCCGCCCGCAATCACGAGCACGATAAGGTGGAGGCACTGGATTACGGCGCCGACGACTACCTGGTCAAGCCCTTCGGTACCTCTGAGCTGCTGGCCCGCATCCGCACCGCCATCCGCCACACCCGTACCACGCTGTCCAACGCCCAGATCGCCCAGTCCGGCAAGTTCGTTACCGGCGACCTGACCATCGACTACGACAAGCATCAGGTGCTGATGAACGGCGAGAACGCCGGCCTCACCGTCAACGAGTATAAGATCGTGGCGCTGCTGGGCAAGTACGCCGGCAAGGTGCTGACCTACGATTTCATCATCCGGGAGCTGTGGGGCCCCAAGGCCAAGACGGACAACCAGATCCTGCGGGTGAACATGGCCAACATCCGCCGCAAGATCGAGCCGACCCCCGGCAACCCTCAGTACATCTTTACGGAGGTGGGCGTGGGCTACCGTATGCGGGAGGGCGACTGACCTCTTTACACGCCGGATATACCAAAATTGTATCGTATACCGAAACGCCCCTCTGCGGAGGGGCGTTTTTGCAGCACGCGGGTTTCGCTACGAGAAAAAATCAAGTGACGAAAATCGACGCTTCACGGGTTCTTTATATGTGATAGATAAAGGAAAAAGAGTCTGTCGGAAAGCGCGCGTTAAGAACCGCGCCGGCTTATTTACATTGCTTTTATCGCACGGTAAGATACAGGTACGCCCGCCGGGTACGGCGGGGGAAAATGTAAGGAGAGAAAGCAATGGAAGAAAGAAAAGGCTTTGGAACCAATTTTGGTTTCCTGATGGCCGCGGTCGGCTCTGCAGTCGGCCTGGGCAACATCTGGGGCTTCCCCAATAAGATGGGTGCCTCCGGCGGCTTCACGTTCCTGGTCATTTACCTTGTTCTGGCAGTCCTGTGCGGCTTTATCGTCATGGTGGGCGAGCTGGCGCTGGGCCGCAAGACCCGTCACGGTGCTGTGGGCGCCTACAAGGCCCTGAGCAAGAAGTTCAAGTGGATGGGCTGGATGGGCATCCTGTCCGCGTTCTTCATCCTGTTCTTCTACTGCGCGCTGGGCGGCTACTGCATCAAGTACACCGTTCTGAACATCGGCGATCTGTTCCATGCCGGCTTCGGCGCCAACGCGCTGGCGGAGACGGCGGCTGCCAGCGGCAACTCTCTGGGCGCTGAGGTGTTCGGCGCATTCATGTCCAGCCCCACGGAGGCCATTATCTACGGCCTGATCTTCGTGGCGCTGACCATGGTCATCGTCCTCGGCGGCATCGGCGGCGGTATCGAGAAGGTCTGCTCCGTGGGTATGCCCGCGCTGTTCGTCATGCTGCTGATCTGCATCATCCGCGCCTGCACGCTGGAGGGCGCTGTGGACGGCCTGAAGTATATGTTCGTCCCCGGCTGGGCCGTAGCCAACGGCGTCATCGAAGAGGCGCCCAGCTTCCTGACAGTGCTTTCCACCGCCGGCGGTCAGATGTTCTTCTCCCTGTCCCTCGGCATGGGCGCTATGATCACCTACGGCTCCTATCTGGATAAGAAGGAGAACCTGCAGAAGAACGCACTGCTCATCATCATCATGGACACACTGGTGGCGCTGATGGCCGGCCTGTGCGTGATCCCCGGCCGCTTTGCGCTGGATCCCACCGGTAATCTGGGCGGCCCCAAGCTGCTGTTCGTCACCATGCAGAACGTGTTCAGCCGTATGGGCGGCCTCGGCCCCATCTTCGGCATCCTGTTCTATCTGCTGGTGGTGTTCGCCGCCATCTCCTCCTCCATCTCCCTGCTGGAGGTCATCGTGGCCCACTTCGTGGATAAGGCCCGCAACGAGGGCAAGGGCGATATGCGCAAGAAGTACACCCTTATCGCCGCGGCCTGCGTGGGCGTTGGCTGCATCCTGGTGTGCGCCGACCGTCTGGGCGACGCCAGCTTTACCCCTTGGAAGCTGCTGAATCTGCCTGCGGAATCGATCCGTACATGGAACGACTGCTGGCTGGACTTCTGGGATATGCTGTCTGAGGGCATCATGATGCCGCTGGGCGCGCTGCTGATGTCTCTGATGTTTGGCTGGGAGGTCGGCCCCGATGTGGTCAAGGAGGAGTGCGAGGCGTCCGGTCATGCCATGGGCAGCTACGGCTTCTTCAAGGTCTGCATCAAGTACATCACTCCGCTCATCATGATCCTCATCCTGTACGGCCAGATCAAAGAATTCTTCTTCTAAATACAAAGCATATAAAAGGACGCCGGAGCAATGCTCCGGCGTCCTTCTCCTATTGTCGGGAAATGCGGCTCAGTGCAGAAGCGATATGGCGCCCGGCAGGCTGTCAATGTCCACTCGCTCCGCACTGGGGGCGTATTCGCCGTCCAGCGACCACGGGATATGGCTCTTGGTGGTCAGGGTGACGTGGCGCACATGGCGGAAAACAACACCGGGGTAGTCGTACTGCATCCGGGTCATGGCGGTGATCAGGTTTTGCAGATCCAGCGCCGTCTTGGGCATCCGCAGCAGCAGCAGCTCGAACTGCCCGTCGTCCATCTTGACGCGGTTGGGATCCAGCTTTACCAGTCCGCCCATGGAGGTGCAGTTGCACACGGCCCCGAAGATGAAATCCCCCTCGAAAACCTCGCCGTCCGCCTCGATGCAGCAGTTGTAGGGCCGCAGGGAGTCCAGATCGCCCAGCCCCTCCAGGATATACGCGAAGTGTCCCAGTGCGTTTTTCGCCGCCTGCGATGCGGAGTAGGACGAGCGGGTGAAGGCACCGAAGGACGCTACATAGGCGAAATAGCGGTCGTTGTGCCGCCCGATGTCCAGCGGGTGGGGCTGGCCGCCGGCGATATCCAGCGCAGCCAGACGCGGGTCGGAGGACAGGTGCAGACTGGCGGCAAAATCGTTGGTGCTGCCGTTGGGCAGATACCCCAGAAGGGGGCGCTGCTCCAGCGTCATCAGACCGGAGATCGTCTCATTCAAAGTACCGTCTCCGCCGGCACAGGCCACCACATCGTATTCTGATCCCCACTCCGCCGCTGCGCGGCAGGCGTCGCCGCCGGCCTCCGTCACAAAGACCCGCACCAGATAACCGGCGCGGGAAAAGGCCGCTACCGCGTCGAACAGGGGGGCGCTGGATTTGGTGCGCCCGGCCCGGGGATTGACAATGAACAGGAGCTTCTTCATGGCATTCCTCCTCTTGCGTGGCAACAGATGCGCATGGCATACCATGCGAGGTGCGTGCGCTGTCCCGGCTGGACAGCGGTTCACAGTCATTATGCCATACGGTGCGAAAAAATGCAACAGGCAGACGCGCCCCAGCGACTGGACGGCGGGCGGTGCAGGGAGACAGAAAATATCTTGCAAAACCGGCGGCTCTCGGCTATGATAGTAGGCAAAAGGAGTGATGCGGATGAAGCGGCGTACACAATATATGAAATGGGGGCTGACGGCGTTTCTCACCGTCTGCGCCGTGCTGGTGTTCTACGACACGTTTTACATGGGCGGCACGCTCCAGCGCTTTGTGAGCAAGCTGTTCTCCGTGCTGGCGCCGGTGCTGTACGGCTGCGTCATCGCCTATCTGCTGACGCCGGTGATGAACTGGATCGAGCGGACGCTCCGCCGCGGGTGGCAGAAGCTGTTCCCTCAAAAGCACCTGAAAAACGCCGCCGGCATCCTGCGCTTCGTCAGCATCCTGCTGGCGGAGGCCATGGGCATCCTGCTGGTGTATCTGCTGATGAGCGTGCTGATCCCTCAGCTGGTGGACAGCGTGACCATGCTCATCAACAATGCAGAGGGATATTACTACAAGGTGTACAACTGGGCGGACGGTCTGCTGGACAGCGAGAACGAGATCGCCGTATGGGTGGCGGATTTCGTGACCAAGTATTACAGCGACGGCGTGACGCTGCTGAAGGATCACATCCTGCCGTGGGCGCAGGCGGCGCTGGGTACGCTGACCGGCGGCATCTGGAACGGCATCTGGAGCGTGGTCAGCTTCGCGCTGGATCTGATCGTGGGCATCATCGTGTCTATCTACCTGATGACCATGAAGGAAAAGAGTCTGGCCCGGTGCTGCAAGGCGGTCTACGCCCTGTTCGACGAGAAGAAGGCCAACGCCGTCGTCCACGGCACCCGGCAGGTGGACCGCATCTTCTCCGGCTTCGTCCGGGGCAAGCTGCTGGACTCCCTTATCATCGGTGCGCTGTGCTTTATCGGCGGCTCCATCCTGAAGCTGCCCTACACCCCGCTGGTCAGCGTGGTGGTGGGCGTGACCAACGTCATCCCGTTTTTCGGCCCGTTTCTGGGCGCGATCCCGTCCGCCTTCCTCATTCTGCTGGTCAGCCCCAAGCAGTGCCTGATCTTCGTGATCTTCATCGTGGTGCTCCAGCAGTTCGACGGCAACATCCTGGGGCCGAAGATCCTGGGCGACGCCACCGGTATCTCCAGCTTCTGGGTCATCGTGGCTATTCTGGTGGGCGGCGGCTTCGGCGGCGTGCTGGGTATGTTCCTGGGCGTCCCCATCTTCGCCTGCGTGCAGGAACTGGTCAAGTACCTGCTGGATCGGCGGCTGCGCCGCCGCGATATGCCCACGGAGGCCTATGCCTATGTGGAGCGCGCCCAGGCGACGGGGCAGGAGAAAACGCCGCAGGATACCATATCGGAGGAACACCATGACTGAGGCGCTTAAAATGACCCTGCTGGATTTCAGCAATGATAAGGAGCCGTTTCTGACGCATAACCATATGTACACCGCCGACCTGTCCGACGGCTGCGCCACCGTGGTGCTGCCTATGTGCGAGGACAGTCTGAACCGCTGGGGCGGCGCCCACGGCGGCATCCTGTTTTCCCTGTGCGACGTGGCCATGGGCATGGCCATTATGACACTGCGGCAGGAGATGGTGGTGACGGTGAATGCCAGCATCGACTATCTGGCCGCCGCTGCCGCCGGCAGTACCCTCACCGCCGTGGGGAAGGTGGACAGGATGGGCGGCAAGATGGTGTTCTGCTCCGGTGAGGTCACCGACGAGACGGGCAAGGTCATTGTGCAGGCGCGCTGTGTCATGAGCTTCACGGGCCGCCCCCTGCCGCTGTGAGGGCGTACCTGACCCGGCGCCGTCCGCTGCTTCGGTGGCTGACGGCGCTGGCGCTGTTCTTCGCCGCCTACCTGACGGCGCGCACCAGCCGCGCCGCCATGAATTGGCTGTGTGGCGGCGTGATCTTTCCGGTGATACGCCGAATCTCACGGCTGTGCGACTTTTTCGACGGTTCGGTGGGGGAGGTGCTGCTCCTGACGGGCATCTGGGCGGCGGTGATCTGGCTGGCCTGCACGGTACGTCGGCTGGCGACAGGCCCGCGCCGCGGAGCGGTGCTGGCGGACTTCATGCTGACTGCCGGATGCATCGCCCTGACGGTCTACGCAGGCTTTTGCCTGCTGTGGGGGACAGCCTACAACACCGACGGCTTTCAGGAGAAGAGCGGCGTCACCGCCCAGCCCGTGTCGGCGGAGGCGCTGGAGCGTGTGACGCTGTACTTTGCGGAGGAGCTGTCCGCTGCCGCCGGGGAGGTGCCCCGGAACGCGGACGGCGTCTGCGCCGCAGACCGGAAGGCCATTCTGGCCGCCGCCGGGGACGCCTACGACGGCATATATGAGGAATTTCCCTTCCTCCGGATGGAGACGGGGCGCGTAAAGCCCTTCGGCTGCTCCCGTGCGCTCAGTGTTCTGCGGTTCACCGGGTTTTACTTCCCCTTCACCGGCGAGGCCAACGTGAATATGGACAGTCCCGTGGCCTATCTGCCCGCCACGGTGTGCCATGAGATGGCCCACCAGCGGGGCATCGTATCCGAGCAGGAGTGCAGCTTCCTCGGTATTCTGGCGGCCACGCGGTGCAAAGACCCCGTCTACCGCTACGCCGGATGGCTGGAGGGTTATGTCCGCCTGTCCAACTCCCTGTACAGCATCGACCCGGAGCGCTGCCTCACCATTCGGGATACCCTGCCGGAGGAGGTGCGGTGCGACCTGCGGGCGGACAGCGCCTACTGGGCGCAGTTCCAAGGCGCGGTGTCGCAGGCATCGGAGAGCGTATACGATGCGTTCCTCAAGGGGAACGGCGATGCCAACGGCGTCCGCAGCTACGGCATGGTGACAGACCTGCTGGTGACCTACTTTGACACATAAAAAGGAAGCCCCGAAGCACTGCTTCGGGGCTTCCTTGCTGTTAGGTTCTCACAGGCCAAAGCCGGGGATGTTCAGACCGCCGGTCAGGGCGCTCATGGAGGTGTTCATGGCGTCCTCCGCCTGACGGAGCGCCTCGTTGACGGCGGAGATCACCAGATCCTGCAGCATCTCCACGTCCTCGGGGTCTACCACATCGGGCTTGATGGTCAGGGCGGTCAGCTCCTTCTTGCCGGTGACCACGGCGGTCACAGCGCCGCCGCCGACGGAGGCGGTAAAGGAGCTGTTCTCCACCTCCTCCTGGGCCTTGTTCATCTCCTGCTGCATCTTCATCAGCTTCTGCTGCATCTGCGCCTGCTGCTGCATCATGCCGGCACCGCCGGAAAAGCCCTTGCGGGCGCTGTATCCCTTTGCCATGGTAAGTTCTCCTTTATATCATTTGTTTTATTTGATCTGAAAACCATCCAACTGCTTGCCGTTTTCCAGCAGCTCATTTAGCTTGTCCCTGCCGGATGCCGCCGGAGGGGAGGGACTCTCCCAAGGCGGCGTGTCCGCGGCGGAGGGCTTGGGCGTCTCCTGCGGCGTCGGACGCGGCGTGGGCGTCGGTGCGGTACGGGGCGCGGCGCGCTTGCCGGAGGCCGGGGCTTGTCTCCGTTCCAGCACCACCCGGATGTCCCGTCCCAGCTCCTGCTCGGTGACGTCCCGCAGCACAGCGAGAACCTCCGGTTTGTCCAGCTGCTTCAGGGTAAAGTCATCCCGGCACAGCACGGTCAGACAGTCGCCGTCCACCACGCCGGAGGCCATGCTCAGCATCGCCCGTGCGTTTACGGGCAGCGGCGCCTTATATTTCTCTATCAGCCGCGTCCACACGGTGGTGTCGCCGCTGACGGAGGCGGGGGCGCTCTGAGAAACCGGCGCGGCTTTGGGTACGGAGCGGAGCGGGGCCTGCGGTGCGGGTTGCACCGGCATCTCCTCCGGCAGGCCAAAGTCGCGAATGGCCTCCTCCGGCAGAGGCGGCTCCTCGGGGAGAGGCGGCTCCTCCGGCAGGGGCGGGGCTTCATAGCGGGGCTGGGGCTTGGCGCGCACCGGCGCTGCTTCCTGCTTGGGGGCGGGGCGCTGCGGGGGCAGGCCGCCCTGCTGTACCGCCTGCTCCAACCGTGCCAGCCGCTGGTCAAAGGCGGTCAGGTCACCGGACAGACTCTCGTCGCACAGCTTCAGCAAGCACAACTCTGCCGCCGTGCGGGGGCGGATGCTGTCCGCCAGCGAGGCGCAGCAGCCTTGCAGCGTATCCGCCATATACAAAAACCGGCTCATGGGCAAATCGCGGCCCAGATCGGTCAGGGTCTTGCGGTCGTAGATGCCGGACAGCAGGGCGGCGCCGCCCTCTGGCGCGGCCTTCAGCACCGTCATGTCGCGGGCCAGATCGCTCAGCTCACCCAGCAGAGCGGCCACATCCTTGCCGCCGCGGTACAGCTTGTCGAACAGCGCCAGCGCATCGGCGGCGTTCCGCGCCACGAGGCAGCGCATCATTTGCAGCGTCTGGGTGCCTCCCGCCAGACCCAGCGTGTCCAGCACGGCGCGGCTATCAATGCCGCCCTCTACGGCGCGGCACTGATCCAGCAGGCTCAAGGCGTCACGGAGCGCGCCGTTGGCCATGCGGGCCAGGATCTCTGCGCCGTCCGCCGTCAGGTCGATATGCTCCGCCTCCGCGATCTTCAGAAGCTGCTGCTCCATGTCCTGGGGCAAAATGCGCTTGAAGGAGAACCGCTGGCACCGGGAGAGAATGGTAGCGGGAACCTTTTGCAGCTCGGTGGTAGCCAGGATGAACAGCAGATGCTCCGGAGGTTCCTCCATGATCTTCAGCAGGGCGTTGAAGGCGTCCCGGGAGAGCATATGCACCTCGTCGATGATGTACACCCGCTTTTTCAGCACGGAGGGGGGATAGACCGCCTCCTCCCGCAGGGTGCGGGCGTCATTGACGCTGCCGTTGGAGGCGGCGTCCAGCTCCGTCACATCCAGCAGCGTACCGGCGTCGATGCCCCGGCAGCTGTCGCACTGGCAGCAGGGCGCGCCGTCCACAGGATGCTCGCAGTTGACGGCCTTGGCGAGGATACGGGCGCAGGTAGTCTTGCCGGTGCCGCGGGTGCCGGTGAAAAGGTAGGCGTGTCCCACGCGGCTCTCCGCCACCTGCCGCTGGAGCGTATCGGTGATATGAGACTGTCCCACCACCTCGGAAAAGGTCTTGGGACGGTATTTGCGGTACAGAGCCTGATACATGGGCGCACCTCCTGTCAAATAAAAATCTGCCATGAGCAAAACGCAAGAAACGCAGTAATCGCAAGAGTTCCCGGCCGTGGCTGAAACCGGAAATCACTCCATTGATATAGAAAGGAGTGACCGATCGGGCGTCCTCCGTAAGGAAAACACCCCGATGCGGCTTTTGCAACTCCGTTTCTGTCGTTTCTGAACCGGCGCAGTTTTTGCGGCTATTTCTTGATGGCTTCCAGGAGCAGCAGGAAAAGTCCCAGCGCCGTCAGGATCATCCCGGCTATGGTGAAAAATTCCCCGACGCCCAGCAATGCGCTCCCGGCGATTACAAGAGCTAAGTAAAATGTGAGCTTTGCGTTCATAAGCTTATTTCCACCTGTCAAATTAAATAGAAACGTCCTCCGCCCATAGCCGCGAAGCCGGCGTCCCCGCGGCACATGGATGATCCCTCTTAATGCTGCTCGGTTCCCCGCCTGACATGATTCGTGGGTATCCATTGCGCGAGACCGGCCCCGCAGCTATCGGCGGAGGACGAGTTCACCAAAGTATTCTACTACAAATGCAGCCGTTTGGCAACAGTTTTTTGTCGATTTGCTAACCCAGCAGCGTCCAGACGCCGTGGATGACCATGCACACCGCTGCACCCATGGCGGTGGGCAGCGCCGCTGCCAGCGCCGTCCAGCGGGCGCTGCCCGTCTCGTGGAGGATGGTGAGGCAGGTGGTGCCGCAGGGGAAGTGCAGCAGGCACAGCACCAGCATACACACCGCCGTCTCCGCCGTCCAGCCGTTGGCGGTGAGGACAGCGGACAGCTCCGCCAGACTGCCGTAGTCCGTAAGGCTTCCGGTCTGGAGATACCCCATCAGCAGCACCGGCAGCACGATCTCGTTGGCGGGGAAGCCCAACAGAAACGCCAGCAGCACCATGCCGTCCAGCCCCATGAGATGTCCGGGGCCGTCCAGCGCACCGGCCAGCACCGTCAGCAGACTGCCGCCGCGGACGGAGATGCTGCCTAGGATCCAGATGAGCAGTCCGGCGGGGGCGGCCACCGTCACCGCCCGGCCCAGCACGAACAGCGTCCGATCCAGCAGCGACCGCACCAGTACCTGCCCCACACGGGGCATCCGGTAGGGCGGCAGCTCCAGGGAGAAGGCGGAAAGCTGTCCCCGCAGCACTGTGGCGGTCAGCAGCCGGGAGGCCAGCAGCGTCATGGCCACGGCGAAGAGGATGCACCCCAGAAACAGCGCCGTCGCCAGCAGGGAGCGGCCAAACCCCAGTGTGCCGCCCAGAAAAAACAGACTGATGAGGGCGATGAGGGTGGGAAACCGGCCGTTGCAGGGGACAAAGGCGTTGGTGAGGATGGCCACCAGCCGCTCGCGGGGACTGTCGATGATGCGGCAGCCGGTGACGCCGCAGGCGTTGCAGCCAAAGCCCATGCACATGGTAAGGCTCTGCCGTCCGCTGCCGCCGGCGGCGCGGAAGCACCCGTCCATCATGAACGCCACGCGGGGCAGGTAGCCTGCGTCCTCCAGCAGGGTGAACAGCGGGAAGAAGATGGCCATGGGCGGAAGCATCACCGCCACCACCCACGCCGCCGTCCGGTACATGCCGTCCACCAGCGCGCCCTGCACCCACGGCGGCGCACCGGCAAGCAGGCTGCGCAGCGGCGCTTGCAGCGCCATGAGTCCCCGGCTCAGCAGGGCCGAGGGGGCGTTGGCGCCCCAGATGGTCAGCCAGAACACCAGACCCAGCAGCAACAGCATCACCGGGAGGCCGACGGTGGGACTGGTGAGCAGCCGATCCAGCCGCCGGTCGCGGGCGTGGACATCCTCCGGCCGGCAGGAGAGGCAGGCGTCGGCAATCTCCGCCGCCCGCTGGGCCACGGCGGCACTGTCGCCCTCCGGCGGCAGCCATGGGTCGTCCTGCGGAGGGCGGCGCGCCATATTCAGCACCGCCGTGCGCAGTGCGTCCAGCCCCTCGCCGCTGCGGGCTGCCGTGGTGACCACCGGCGCGGCAAGGGCGCGGGACAACGCCTCCGTGTCCACGGTGACGCCCTTTTTCCGGGCCTCGTCCATCAGATTCAGGCACAGCACCAGCCGGGGCGTGCGGCTGCGGAGCTGTACCGCCAGATGGAGATTGCGCCGCAGGCAGGTGGCGTCCGCCACCACCACCGTCACGTCGGCGTCACCGCCGCAGATGAAGTCCCGGGCCAGCTCCTCCTCCGGCGAGTCCGCCCGCAGGGAGTATGTCCCCGGCAGATCGACGAGCCGGAAGGATGCTCCCCGCCAGACGTAAGCGCCCTCCGCCACCTCCACCGTTTTACCGGGCCAGTTCCCGGTGTGCTGGTGCATACCCGTCAGGGCATTGAATACCGTGGACTTGCCCACGTTGGGATTGCCCGCCAGTGCCGCTGTGTACCGCTCCATGGCCGTCTCCTCCTTTTTTACGGGATGCTTCCGGCTATCCTATGCGCCGGCGGGACGGCAGGTGCATACCGCGGTGCGGCAGAAAAAAGAAGACGCGCACCAAGCGGTGCGCGTCTTCTTTTTTTGGTAAAGGAGAGAGAATAACAATGTCACTTACATATCTTGCAAGGCTATCATACACAGCGGTTGCGTAGAAGTCAACAGGTTTGTCAGAAGATTCACAAATTGTTCATAAGCTCCGCGCAAATACGCTCTTGACATTGGAAAAGCACCGTGCTATTATTTAGCACACTAATAATTAGTACACGAAACAACTCGAAAGGAGGCACATTATGGAACGCTGTATCACGGAACAGCCGGAGCATTTCGGCCCGCTGTTCGGCTACTGTGACCATCAGGTGCAGAAGCTGATGGACCGGCGGCTGCGGCAGTACGACGTATCGCCCATGCAGTGCCGGACGCTGACCTATCTCCACGAGGCGGAGGGCGAGGTCAACCAGAAGCAGCTGGAGCGGCATCTGATGGTGAAGCCCAGCACGGTCAACGGCATCGTGGACCGTCTGGAGGAGAAGGGCATGGTCACCCGCACCGCCAGCCGCACCGACGGGCGCTGCCGTATTCTGGCGCTGACGGCGCAGGGGAAGCAGTTTTATGACAAGTTCACCGCCATCGTGCATGAGGTCAACGACCGACTGGAAAAGGGCTTTTCGCCGGAGGAGATCCGGCTGCTGACGTCACTTCTTCTGCGGGTGGCAAAAAATCTCTCGGAGGAGGACGAAGTATGCTGAAAAAGCTCGCCCCGTATACAAGGGGCTACCGGTGGTATATCCTGCTGGGCGTATTGTGCTCGGTGGGGGAGGCGGTTCTGGAGCTGGAGCTGCCCCAGGCCATGAGCGCCATCGTGGACGTGGGCATCGCCAACGGCGACAGGAGCTATATCCTGCTGACGGGGCTGAAGATGTTCCTGATGGCCATGGCGGCGCTGGCGTGCGGCGTAGGCGCGGCGGTCATGGCGGCAAAGGCGGCCATGGGCTTCGGTGCCAACATCCGGCAGGCGGAGTATGAGCAGGTGCAGCGGTTTTCCTTCGCCAACATCGAGCATTTCTCCACCGCCAGCCTCATCACCCGCCTGACCAACGACGTGGCGTCGGTGCAGATGACGCTGTTTATGGGGATGCGCATATGCGTCCGCGCACCGGTGATGCTGGTGACGGCGTTGATCAAGGCCATGGAGATCAGTCTCAGCCTCAGTCAGGTGTTTCTGGTGGCCATACCGCTGCTGGCGGTGGCGGTGGTCATCGTCATCCGCTATGTGGGGCCGTTCTTCACGGCGCTGCAAAACGCCACCGACGATCTGAATCTGGTGGTGCAGGAGAACCTGAACGCCGTCCGCGTGGTGAAATCCTTCGTCCGGGAGGACGAGGAGGAGCAGAAGTTCCGCACCCGCAGCGATAAGCTCCGCGACACGGCGGAGCGGGCCTTCGGCTTCGTGGTGATGTTCATGCCCCTCATGATCCTGATCATGGGCGGCACCATCGTGTCCCTTATGTGGCTGGGCGGTCATCAGGTGGCGGCAGGCACCCTGCTGTCCGGCGATCTGCTGGCGTTCTTCACCTACGCCAGCGAGATCCTGATGTCTCTGATGATGGTGTCCATGGTGCTGATGATCCTGACCCGCGCCATTGCCTGCGGCAAGCGTATCGTGGAGGTGCTGGACGAGCAGCCCCAGATCACCGACGCGCAGGCAGACCCGGCGCTGACCGTGGAAAACGGAGACATCCGCTTTGACCATGTGTACTTCAAGTACCACACCACGGCGGAGGATTGGAACCTGACGGACATCGATCTGCATATTGAAAGTGGTATGACCGTGGGTATTCTGGGCGGCACCGGCAGCGCCAAGTCCACGCTGGTGAGCATGATCCCCCGGCTGTACGAGGTGAATGAGGGCGCCGTCTATGTGGGCGGCCGCAACGTAAAGGACTACACCATGGAGGCACTGCGAAGCGGCTGCGCCATGGTGCTGCAAAAGAACACGCTGTTTTCCGGCACCATCCGGGAGAATCTGCGCTGGGGCCGGGCGGATGCCACCGATGCCGAGATCGAGGAGGCCTGCCGCATGGCCTGTGCCGACGAGTTTATCCAGCGGATGCCCGACGGCTACGATACCTATATTGAGCAGGGCGGCACCAACGTGTCCGGCGGCCAGAAGCAGCGGCTGTGCATCGCCCGCGCCATCCTGCGCCGTCCCAAGGTGCTGATCCTGGACGACTCCACCAGCGCGGTGGATACCGCCACGGACGCCAAGATCCGCGGCGCGCTGAAGACGGCGCTGCCCGGCGCTACCAAGCTCATCATCGCCCAGCGCATCACCTCCGTGATGGATGCGGATATGATCCTGGTGCTGGACGACGGCCGCGTGGTGGGGCAGGGTACCCACGCCCAGCTCATGGAGAGCTGCGAGATCTACCGCGAGGTCTATGAATCCCAGCAGGAGGGGGTGAGCATTGATGGCTGATACGAAACGCACCGCATCCGGACGCGGCCCCGGCAGACACGGTCACGGCGGTCACGGCTACCAGCGGCCCAAGGACATGAAGGGTACCTTCAAGAAGCTGATGCGCTATGTGGGGCGGTACAAGGGCTCGTTGGTGCTGGTGGCGGTATGCCTCATCGTCAGCTCCGTTGCCAGCGTGGCTACCAGCTATATGCTCAAGCCGCTGCTCAACAACTATATCATCCCCGGCGATTTTCCGGGACTTTTCAGGATGCTGCTGCTGATGGGCGGCCTGTTCGCCCTCAGCTCCCTGTGCTCCTACGCCTATGCCCGCATCATGGTCCATGTGGCACAGCACACGGTGGCGGCGCTGCGGCAGGATCTGTTCGACCGGCTGCAGGAGCTGCCCATCCGTTACTATGACCGGCACCAGTCCGGCGACCTGATGAGCCGCTTTACCAACGATATCGACACCGTCTCGGAGATGCTGAACAGCAGCTTCGCCAGCATCATCTCCAACGTGCTGACCTTTGTGGGCACCGTGGCGATGATGCTTGTGCTGAACCCGTGGCTGACGCTGATCACCTTCCTGTTTCTGGGGCTGATGGCCGTGGTGGTCAAGACCGTCGGCGGCCGCAGCCGCACCAGCTTCCAGCGGCAGCAGGCGGCGCTGGGCGCTATGAACGGCTATATCGAGGAGATGATCGAGGGGCAGAAGGTCATCAAGGTCTTCAACCACGAGGACGAGGCCATCACGCGCTTCACCGGCCTTAACAACGGCTACCGGGACGCGGCCACCGCGGCGCAGGCCTACGCCGGTATGATGATGCCCGCCATGGGCAACCTCAGCAAGATCAACTACGCCGTCACCTGCTGCGTCGGCGGCCTGCTGGCCATCGGCGGCGTGTTCGACGTAGGCTCGCTGGGCGCGTACCTGCTGTACGTCAAGCAGGTCAGCCAGCCCGTGGGTCAGATCAGCCAGCAGATCAACACGCTGCTGGCGGCTGCCGCCGGCGCCGAGCGCATCTTCGCCGTCATGGAGGAGCAGCCGGAGACGGACGAGGGCAAGACTGTCATCGTCCGGGTGGAGAAAAACGGCGACACCCTGACGGAGACGGCAGAGCGCACCGGTCACTGGGCGTGGAAAAAGCCGGACGGCACACTGGTGGAGCTGCGGGGCGACGTGCGGTTCGACCACGTGAGCTTCTCCTACGACGGGGAAAAGACCGTGCTGAACGACGTGTCCCTGTTCGCAAAGCCCGGCCAGAAGATCGCCTTCGTCGGCTCCACCGGCGCGGGTAAGACCACCATCACCAACCTCATCAACCGCTTTTACGATGTGCAGCAGGGTACCATTACCTATGACGGCATCGACGTGAAGGACATCGCCAAGGATTCCCTCCGCCGCTCGCTGGGCATCGTATTGCAGGACACCCACCTGTTCACCGGCACCGTGGCGGACAACATCCGCTACGGTAAGCTGGACGCCACGGACGAGGAGGTGCGCGCTGCGGCTAAGCTGGCCAACGCCGACGCCTTCATCCGCCACCTGCCCCAGGGCTACGACACCGTCATCACCGGCGACGGCGGCAGCCTCAGTCAGGGCGAGCGGCAGCTGCTG
>OGNC01000181.1_pt1 | contig 50664 bp, 45 predicted proteins | sample 1573311 | NCBI WGS metagenome assembly OGNC01 (sample SAMEA2581889, study PRJEB24529) | metagenome | biome: Human gut stool | place: China | collected 2011
TAAAAAATCGAGTGTTCATAACATCAAATCCGTTATGAACACTCGATATGGTGCGCGGTACAGGACTCGAACCGACAAAAAGGCGTTTTGACTTGCCTCTTTCTGTGCCAATCAGTACCATAACATGGGAAAGTAATGCAAATTTCTTGCCATCTCATGTTGGAAAATTTTATCTCATATCAACGCAGTAAGGCTAAAAATAAGGCTAAATTTTAGCCGCTGTGCAGGACATATCCCACGATTCTATTGGGCCTTCTTATATGTTTTTCAAAAATATATATTGTTGTGCTTATGACCCTTCTTCCCCACCCCAAAGGTCTTTATGGCGCTTCAACGCACAAAGAAATATTCAACGACCGTTTTTCCCTCTCGCCTTTTCGATAGCGACATTGATCGTCACTCCGCGGGTGTAGGAGACTCTGCCGCTAAGCAGAAGCGCGGGCGGTATTTGCTGCCTCCGACAGTTTTCTGCTGCGTCCCATCGGTGTATTCGAAGTTTTGGCGTAGCCTACCCGCAGTTCATCAATGCTGATTCCACGAGCGGAGGCAAGCGCCGTTTCGTAGCTGAGTGTAAGTAGCCCTGTTGCCTCTAGAATGTTGGCACCACACCGACTACACGCCCCCTTTTCTTGCCCAGCTCTTTTGCCCACGAGCGGTTCAGGGAATTGACTGCGTTCTTGCTGGCGGCATAGACGCTTTGCCCTTCACTACCTTCCATGCCTCTTTCCGAGGCCTTACTGACGATTACGCAGTTGGCTTGCTTTACCATGACTTGCGCCGCTACCTGTGCCCATGGAAACACACCCTTTGAGTTGCCATTCATCCACCTTTGCCGCATTCTTCACAAGATAGCGCAATATATTATTTCTGACAGATAGTGCAATGCAGGCTGTGAATTGTCACTTGTTAAGCGGGTGAAAAAATGCTATACTCTATGTGACATCACGATGGAGAGCGGGGATAATAGTGGAGCTGAAACAGTCGCATGTTTTATCGCAGAAGCTTGCGCTGACGCAGACGATGCGCCAGTCGTTGGACTGCCTCCAGCTTTCTGCACCGGAGCTATGTGAGTATGTGCAGGATGTGGCGCTTTCTAATCCATTGTTGGATGTGTGTATGCCGACCTACTATGAAACAGAGCTGCCAAACGAAGATATGCGATCTGAATACGAACAGATTGAACTGCGTAGTGAGGAAACATGGCGTGATATGCCGAGAGGTTCTGGGAATGCACTGGATATTTCTGCCGTGCTGACAAGGGAACTGACTTTCCGAGATTACCTCAACGAACAGATTGGGCAAATGCGCCTCGTAGATGATGGGATGCTGCAGCTGTGCCGTTTTCTCATTGACTGCCTCGACGGGCGCGGCTATCTTGATTGTCCGCTTGAAGAATTATCGAAGGAATTTGGTATTCCGTTTTTCTCCCTTGAGCAGGCACTATATGCCATACAAATGCTCGATCCGCCGGGCATCGGCGCACGCAGCCTCTCTGAGTGTCTGATTCTGCAGCTGGTGCAGAGCCGCTCATTAGACCCCCTGACAATAGGCATCGCTCGCAATGGTCTAGAGCAGTTAGGCAGACGAGATTATAAGGGGCTTGCAGCAATGTTGGGTGCCGGCGTAAGCGAGATAAAGCAGGCGGGCGCTAAGATTCTTGCGCTTGAACCGATTCCATCACGTAGCTTTGCCAGCAGCGAGCCGATAGCATACATTGTACCCGATGCGGTATTTTCTGTGGAACAGAGCAGGGTGACAATTGAGCTGAACAGGCGCGTTTTGCCCCGCCTTTCGGTCAACACCGAATACTCTGCGCTGCTTGCTACTTCCGATGACCCCAACGTGCAACAATATGTGCGCGAAAAACTTACAGAGGCAAACGCCATCATCAAGGGGGTCCATATGCGGTGCGATACGATCTTACGGTTGCTTACGCTGATTGCCACAGAGCAGCATGACTTCTTTTGCTCAGGTGGATCTCTTACGCCGGTCACGATGCAGCAGACGGCGGAAAAAATGGACATGAGCACATCTACGGTAAGCCGTGCAATACAGAATAAATATATTCAGTATCGGGGCAGAATTGTCCCTCTTCGCAGCTTCTTCACGACTGCTATTCGCTCGGATGCTTCCGTTTCTTCCCAGGCCGTCAGGCAACGCATCCAAGACTTGATTAAGACAGAGAATCCAGAAGCACCACTTTCGGATGAGTCAGTGCGTATAGCGCTATCAGCGCTCGGCATTGAGGTCAGTCGACGTGCTGTTGCAAAATACCGCATGGCGCTGGATATCCCGCCTTCTTCTCAGCGAAAAAAACGTTGAGGCAACAATGGGCATATGCCTCCTTGCCGATGAAGCTTTGCAGGAAGCATACTGCTGAAATGAGTTTTTTATCAAGATAATTCCGCTTATACACCGGGTAATTAACATCTGTATTGCATGCGTATTGCAGCAACAATCTGTAACCTTCTCAGCGAAATAGTTAAGGCGGACACAGAGAAGCCCATAGAGGTTAATGCCATATATAGAAAACGGCAGAAGAAATGTTGTGTGAGGGGGGTCCTGTTATGTTATCAAACTACATTGAACAATTATTTAAACTTGATAATTATTATGATGGCCTAATTGTTACAGACAACAAAGGCTATATCGAGTTTTTTATGACATACCGTCCTGATATCAGCGGCGCTAAGCAGGAAGACTTAGTCGGCAAGCATGTTCTTGATATTTATCCGGGGCTGACCGAGGAAACAAGTACGATTATGCGGGTGTTGCGTAGCGGCGAGCCGATTTACAACGAATACCAGACCTTGATTACCTGCCGCGAGGAGGTATTTCAATCCGTTAATACAACTATGCCGATTCGCGCAGGAGGTACAGGCGAGATCATAGGGGCAATTGATGTATCAAGATACGCAAGTCGTTTCTACGAAAAGCAAAGCATCAATCTTCACTCTGCTCACACGAGAAAGGGGTCTTTTTACTGCGTTGATGATATTATAACCTGCTCAGAAGATATGGAGGCGATTAAACGAAAAATCCCATTGATCTCAAAAACAGATTCGACAGTGCTGATCACCGGACGGTCTGGTACAGGAAAGGAGTTGATTGCTCAGTCTATTCACACCTCAAGCAACCGGGCAGATAAGGCATTCGTATCTCAAAATTGTGCCGCAATACCTGCGACGTTGCTGGAGAGCATCCTCTTCGGTACAACCAAGGGAAGCTACACTGGAGCCGAAAACAAGCCGGGACTTTTCGAGATTGCAAATGGGGGAACGTTATTTCTTGATGAGATCAATTCTATGGATATTAGCGTTCAGCCAAAGCTGCTGCGTGCAATTGAGGAAAAGCGTGTCTGCCGTCTGGGCAGCTATAAGCCACTCGAAGTCGATGTTAAAATCGTTGCAGCAATGAATGAAGACCCGCAGGAATGCGTTCGTAAAGGAAAGCTGCGCGAGGACTTGCTCTATCGACTAAGTGTTGTTCGGGTGGATATGCCGACGCTGCAGGAGCGACGCTGCGATATCGAGCTTTTGATGAAATATTTCATAAGCAAGTTCAACAGTAGTATGAAAAAGGACATTTTCGGTGTTGATGAAGAAGTAAAAAAATTGTTTGAGGAATATCCGTGGCCCGGAAATGTCCGAGAGCTTCGCAATACGATAGAGGGCGCCTTTAATGTCGCACAAGGGAAATATATTCATGCGAGGGATCTGACGGGCTATATTGTACAACAATGCGGGCAACATGAGAAAGATTCATTGCCATGTAGCACTGGCGCTGATGAGGGGCCTTCCGGATTAAATGACCAGATTCATTCCGTGGAAAAGGGAATCATTGAGGATGCGCTGAAAAAAACCTCTACATATGCAGAGGCTGCACGACTAATCGGTATTTCTCGACAGGCTTTTATGTACAAAATGAAGAAATATAAAATCGACGTATGAATCGTTAGTCAAAAAATTTTGACACATAGGTGTCAAAATTTTTTGCGTATATGCAAAATTTTTTGGCAATTAGGAGCTGGAAGACGAACTGGCCGGCGCTCTTGCTTGGCTTAAAACGGCGGCTCAAAGACCGGCGGTGTTGCATAAAAACTCGGAATAGCAAAGAACTCTATAAAATTAGTGTAATTTTATGTTTGACGTCCTCGTTCTGGCACACATTTTGCTGGTATACAAGTAGCACAACGACGCGGTCTCATTGAAGGTCGAAATCGTTGAATCTGCTTTAAAAACGAGGAGGATAATGCTAATGACAGATGTAAAACATGACATTGATGCTCTTGCTGGTGAGCGGTGGTTCCCACTCGAGACGACAATCACTGAGGATATGAGCAGTATATGGGGCGACTGGGGCGTGTGCTCAGAGGTCGATAAGCTTAAAGCGGTTTTGATGCGCCGTCCCGGAAAAGAAGTAGAGAATTTTGACTGGAAAGCCGCTCGATTCCGGGCTCCAATCGACCCCGAGAAGTTCCGTGCTCAGCATGATGCACTTGCCGATGTATACCGCGCACATGGCGTACAGGTACACTATGTCGATGAGCAGCGCGGTGACCGCCCCAACGCACTTTTCTGCCGCGATTTAGTCTTCATGACACCAGAAGGCGCAATCGTTACCCGTCCTGCAACGGAAGCTCGCAGAGGCGAGGAGCGTTATGCGGCAAAGAAATTGGCCGATCTTGGTGTACCGATTATTCGCACGATTTGTGGCGGCGCGACTTTTGAGGGTGCAATGGGAATGTGGATTGATCGCCATACAGTAATCCTTGCAAGCGGTGTACGTACAAATCGCGAGGGCTATGAAATGGTTCGCTATGAGCTTGAACGTATGGGAGTAACGCAGATTATTCATATGCAGATTCCCTATGGTCATGCGCACATTGACGGATTAGTAAATATGGCAAGTCATGATGTTGCTATGATCCACGCCTCTCAGGTCCCCTATGATGTTTGTGATGCGCTGAAGAAAAAGGGAATTAAGCTACTCGAGTGTCCCTCGAGAAATGAGGCTAAGGAGACCCTTGCAATCAATTATGTTGCTATTGAACCGGGCTTGGTTGTTATGCCAGCTGGTAATCCGCGCTCACAAGAGTTACTGGAGAAAAACGGAATCAAGGTTATTCCCATTCAGTTTGATGAAGTCCTTAAGGGCTTCGGCGCTATGCACTGCTGTACCGCATTCTTAAAACGCGGTTAATATTAGCAAATGGGATATGAAAGGAGCCTCAGCAAAATGAAGACGAAGAAATATATCAGTCTCCTGATGGCTATCATAATGATGCTCAGCCTATTTGCGGGCTGCGGCAGCGAGGGCAATACCCCATCGGTGAGCGATGATAAGGACACGCTTTACCTCCGGCTTTCCTCTGCGCTCCAAAGCACCGACTGGCAACAGACCTCTGCCATGGAAGGCAATAAAATCACTTATGTTCAACTTTTTGAAGGCCTTTATGGCATTGATGAGTCTGCAGGTGGCTACTACAACCTACTGGCAAAGGATATTCAGGTCAGTGAAGATGGTCTTACCTATACCATCGAGCTTGTGGATGCCACCTTCCAGAACGGAGATCCTCTTACGGCAGAGGACGTCGTATTCAGCTATGAGCTGGCAATGCAGAATTCTAAATTCGGTTATGTGACCTCTATGATCGACTCGATCAAGGCAGACGGTGACAAAACTGTAATCATGACGCTCAAATATCCCTATTCTGCCATCTCTCACACCTTTTTTACCATTAAAATTTACAGCAAGAGAGAATATCAGGAAATCATTGATAGCGGGGTTCCCTTTGGGACCAGGCCGCATACAGCGGGAACGGGACCTTATTACGTATCTGAGTATGATGTTTCCGCCGGCGTGAAGCTGAAGGCCTATGAAAATTATTGGCAGGGCGCACCGGCAATCAAAAATGTTGAATACCGTCTTATCACCGAGGACGCTGCGGCAGTCATCGCATATGAGAATGGTGAGCTTGACTATCTCATGGATGCGCCCTTGTCCGAGTGGGAGGACATTGAATCCTCTGCCCAAGGACGTTGCACACTGGCAAAGGCGAACGATATTCAGTTTCTCGGCATCAACTATCAATCCCCGTCTAACAATGGTATTCTTGCCAATCCCAAAGTCCGTGAAGCGATATTCTATGCTATTAATAAGGAAAGCGTTGTTAAGGCTGCGACCAGCGGCTATGGTACAGTAGCATATGAATACATGGTTCCTGACTATGTAGCAACCGCTCCGCGCGCTAGTGATGGAAGGTTTAAAACCTATGACTATAATAAGGATGCCTGCCATCAGGCGTTGCTTGATGCCGGCTTTTCCGAAGAGCAGATTGCTGCGGGTATCAATGTCGGTACCATCCTGACCTACAATGCCGATACGGCACCGAAAGCAAAGGCCGCAGTTGTCATTCAGGCGTGCTTGGCCGAGAATGGTATGATCGCCAATGTTGAAATCGGCGAAACTGGTCCTGTGACAGAGCGTCTCTATGCACTTGACTATGATATGTGCGTATATTCGGACAGTGGCAACTATGATTACAATAACATTCGCCAGCAGGTTGATTCAGAGTCTGTCGGAATGTATGTTGTCTGCTATAAAGATGATAAAAACACATTCGACTGGCAAAAGATTGAGAATCTGGTTGATCAGGGTGTTCTTGCTACCGACACCAAGGAACGATATGATATTTACACTGAGCTGTGGAGCATGATTATGGACACCAAGACAATCCTGCCCCTTTATCATGGAGCCGTCGGCATTGCATGGTCTGACCGCGTAAAGATTGACAGCATTAACCCATTCTACTACCACCTGACCGATATCAGTTGGGCTAAATAAACTCTTTCCTGTAGGATAAGTGGATCAGCTATCGTTGGTCCTTAGGCTGACGATAGCTGATCTCTCAAAAAAGGGGGCAAGTATGCAGAAATACATCGCAAAGCGTATCCTATTTTTAATTCCAACGATTATCGGCGTGACTTTGATTATCTATCTGATTATGAACATAACGCCGGGAGATCCGGGACGTGCTATTCTCGGATCTGGTGTCTCTCAGGCGGATGTGGATGCATATAACCATGCGATCGGATATGACTTGCCGTTTTTTCAGAAATTTGTGAACTATCTCAGCAATATGTTTCTCCACCAGGATTTTGGCATTTCTTATGTTACCAAGCAAAATGTATTCGATGAGATATGGCCGCGGTATATTATGACATTAAAGCTGGCGTTCATTGGAATGATTCTCTCAACAGCCATCGGAATTCCTCTGGGAATCTATGCTGCTGTGAAGCAATATTCACCCATGGATACGATTTCCTCAGTTATCTCCTTCCTGTTGGCTGCTGTACCGACCTTTGTTCTCGGCCTTGTACTACTGTTCTTCTTTGCACTCAAGCTCAAGTGGCTGCCGTCTTACGGCATTCCGAACTGGACAGGCTATATCATGCCAGCACTGGCAATCTCACTTCCCATTGCCGCACAGAATTTCCGCTTTACCAAGTCGTCTATGTTAGATGCGATTCGTCAGGACTATGTCCGAACTGCACGCGCTAAGGGTGCCAGCGAACGTACTGTAATTTGGAAGCATGTGTTGAAGAATGCGCTTCTTCCTGTTATCACACAAGTTGGCATGAGCCTCGGCCTTCTGCTGTGTGGCGCTGTGGTTGCAGAGGAGTTGTTTTCTGTGCAAGGTATCGGCAGCCTGATTGTCGAGCGTATTACTTATAAGGATGAGCCGGTCATCATTGCCGGAACGATTCTGATCTCGATCTGCTTTACCGTTGTTATGCTGGTCGTGGATTTGATTTATGCGATGATCGACCCTCGCATTCGCGCCAAATATACAAAATCTGGGAGGAAGTGAGCAAATGGCGGCCCAAAAAAGCTTGAATGAAGACTACAAAAGTGACGGGAAATGGAAAGAGATATGGCGCAGATTCAAAAAGAATAAGGGAGCCGTGATTGGACTGGTGCTGCTGGTCGTGCTGACGGTGATCTTGGTGGGCGCGCCACTGTTTATCTCCTATGATAAGGCAATTACACAGAATATGGATTTAATGCTTGCAAAGCCCTCCGTAGGGAATCTTTTCGGCAACGACGGATACGGACGCGACATTTTTGCGCGTATTATCTACGGTGGACGTGTTTCCATTGCTATTGCGATTCTTGCGACGATTTCTTCATGCCTGTTTGGCAGCCTTCTCGGTGCAGTCGCTGGCTATTTTGGTGGCAAGGTAGACAGCATTATCATGCGGTCGCTGGATATTTTTATGTCGGTTCCTGACATTCTTTTTACCATGGCGGTCGTATATGCGTTGGGTGCCAGCTTTACCAATTTGATCATTGCGCTGACTTTGGCGTATTTTACCAACTATGTCCGGCTGGTTCGCTCTGAGGTACTTACGCTTTCTGAACAGGACTATGTCGAGGCGGCAAAGGCTGGCGGTTCGAGCGGATTTCGCATCATTCTCTCACATATTATCCCCAATGCAATTGGCGTTATTATTGTCAACACCACGTTGAACATCGCAAAAATTATTATCTATGAATCGACGCTGAGTTTCTTGGGCCTCGGTATGCCGGCCCCCCAGCCGGAGTGGGGGCAGATGCTTTCGGAGGCTCGCGAATTTATGAGAAAAGCGCCTCATTTGATGGCATTCCCCGCACTATCTATCATTGTTACGGCCTGCTCAGTGAATCTTATCGGCGATGGTCTGCGCGATGCGTTGGACCCGCATTTGAAGTCATAAGGTACGCCACGGGAGAGGAGCTATAATGGAAAATGAAAAAAGCCCGATTCTGGAGATTAAGGATCTTCGGGTTACTTATGAAACTGACATAGAGGTTGTGGAGGCTGTCAACGGTATCAGCTTTCAAATCGAAAAGGGAAAAACACTCGGCCTCGTCGGCGAGACCGGCGCTGGCAAGACGACAACAGCGCTGAGTATTCTTCGCCTTTTGCCGGAAACGACAGGTCGTATTAAAGGCGGAGAGATCCGCTTTGAAGGCGAAGACTTGCTCCATGTTGACGAGGAGCAAATGCGGGGCGTGAGAGGAAACCGCATCTCTATGGTATTTCAAGACCCGATGTCTTCGCTGAATCCGGTCTACACAGTCGGCGATCAAATTGGAGAGGCAATTCGACTTCACAGGCCTGAACTATCTAATGATGCCGTAGAGCAGCGAATCGACGATATCCTCCAGTTGGTCGGCATTATGCCATCGCGAAAGCACGAGTATCCACATCAGTTTTCAGGCGGTATGAAGCAGCGCGTTGTTATCGCTATGGCGTTGTGCTGCGAGCCAGAGCTGCTCATTGCGGATGAACCGACAACTGCATTGGATGTCACGATACAGGCTCAGGTTCTGGCCATGATCGCGGAACTTCGGAGTCGGCTCGGAACCTCAATGCTGATGATTACACATGATTTGGGCATTGTTGCGCGAACCTGTGATGATGTGTGCGTGATGTATGCAGGAAAAATCGTAGAGGCTGGTACCGTAGAGGATATTTTTCTCGCGCCGTCGCACCACCCCTATACAGAGGGTCTCTTTGGTTCCATTCCAAATCTGACAACAAAGGCACGCCGACTTAAACCTATTTTAGGTCTTATGCCGGATCCTACAAATTTACCAAAGGGATGCGAATTCGCACCGCGCTGTGAAAAGTGCATGGAGATTTGTCGAATGGAAAAGCCAAAAATATGCGGCGAGGGGAGTCATAAGCTCTACTGCCATCTATTTGATCCGGATAGGCAAAAAACAGGTGTAGGAGGGAATACGAATGGATGATAAGGGCAACGCCCCTCTGTTAGAAACAATAGACCTGAAAAAGTATTTTAAGGTGGGAGGTGGCACACTGCATGCTGTTGATTCAATCAACATTAAGCTCTATCAGGGTGAAACGCTTGGTGTTGTTGGCGAGTCAGGCTGCGGAAAGTCCACATTGGGCCGTACAATCCTCAAGCTTATTGAGCCGACCGCCGGTCATATTATCTACGACGGAAAAGACATTACCAGCCTCAATATCCGTAAGATGCGGCCGTTGCGCCGCGAAATGCAGATCATCTTTCAAGATCCTTACTCAAGCATTGATCCACGAAAATCCGTGATTGAAACGATCTCGGAATATATGTTCATCCATAAGTCTTATCCGACGCGGCGCGAAATTATGAACCGGGCGGTTGAGCTGATGGATATGGTTGGGCTTGCCAGACGTTACGCTGATGATTACCCTCACGAACTTGACGGAGGGCGCCGTCAACGTATCGGCATTGCGCGTGCGCTGTCGCTGCAGCCACGCTTCATCGTTTGTGATGAGCCTGTTTCTGCACTTGATATGTCAATTCAGGCCCAAATACTAAACCTTTTGATGGACCTTCAGGATGAACTAAATCTGTCCTATATGTTCGTCACGCACGATTTATCCGTTGTCAAGCATATCTCGGACCAAATTATGGTCATGTATCTAGGAACCTGCATTGAGTTTGCAAGCTCTGACGAATTGTTTCAAAAGCCGCTCCACCCTTATACAAAGGCCCTCTTGGCCGCTATCCCGGAGCCTGATTTGGAGAGTCGCAAAAAGGGTTTCCAGCTCATTCGGGGTGAGGTATCCAGCCCGATCGACCCAAAACCAGGCTGTCGATTTGCTGGCCGCTGCGAGCACTGCATGGCGCAGTGCCTTGAAAAGACACCGGAATATGTGGAGACGGAACCGGGTCACTTTGTGGCTTGCCACTTGGTGAACGGGCGATAACAATACAACTCATAGGAGAATACATAACATGATGGACACCTTGAAAATGGACATTGACGCGTTGCTCGGTGAGCGATGGTTCCCAAAGGAAACATCCTTTGAGGAGGATATTACAGAGTATTGGGGTGAATGGGGCGTTTGCTCTGAGGTTGAAACGCTGCGTGCAGTTTTGATGCGTCGCCCCGGGAAGGAAGTTGAAAGCTTTGATCCAAAAGCAGTTCGTTTTTCAGACGAGCCGATCGACGTTGAGCTTATGCGCCGACAACACGATAATGTGGCTAAGGCCTATACGGACTTTGGCGCAAAGGTTTACTATGTAGAGCATCAGCTTGAAGACAGGCCAAATGCTGTTTTCTGCCGTGATTTGATGTTTATGACGCCGGAGGGGGCAATCATTACCCGCCCCGGCATGGCAGCTCGTCGCGGCGAGGAACGCTATGTTGCCGAAGCTCTTGCTAAAATCGGAGTTCCAATCCTCAAAACAATTGCCGGTGATGGTATGTTTGAGGGAGCAAATGCTATGTGGGTCGATCGACATACCTGTGTTGTTTCAACGGGGTCACGCTGCAATCGCAGCGGCTATGAGCAGGTTAAAACTGAGCTTGAGCGTATGGGCGTTACTGTTTATCATATGCAGCAGCCGTATAGCAACATCCACATTGATGGTATTATGAACGCAATTAGTCATGACAAGGTCCTTGTTCATGCAGCGCAGGTGCCTTATGACATCATTGATATGCTCAAGAAAAAGGGCTACGAGATTCTTGAGATTCCCTCCCGCACGGAGCAATTCAGAACATTGGCATGCAACTTTGTTGCGTTGGAGCCTAATCACATTCTTATGGCACAAGGGAATCCCCGTACACAGGAAATGTTGGACAAGCATGGCGTAAATATTGATACCGTGGATATCTCAGAAATTCTCAAGGGTCGTGGTTCTCTACACTGCATCACTGCGTTTTTAAAGAGAGGATAGGGTAAGCAATAATTGGCTTGCTCACCCGTGCGCTGCAGGGATGGATTGGAGCTGCAATACCACACACAAGCACTTGGGTCGTAACCGTCAAGGCTGACGGTGGCTGAATTACGCATGGGACAATAGTGTCGGGAAGCTTCGCAGCTTCCCGACACTATAATGTTCAGGGGCGCGCAATAAACGACGATCAATGAACTGAAACACAGGTCGCCTTTTTGCTCTCATAGGTGTGAATCGTCTTGAGCACTTTTGCTACAATTTTGACCTTGGATTTAGGCACAACAGAGAAAACATTGCGGTAGAAATGCACCGTGCAGCGCTGGTATTTGGCGTCCGGGAACACCTCGCCCACGGCCTCCTTCATGCCCTCAGCGACGCCTAAAACCTCACGAAAACAATCCTATTTCACGGCGATCGCCACCAGAATCGCCACATTTTCGTGCTCTCCGCCCCAGTTGCGGCGCGGGTAGATGCTCTCCATGTAGACGTATGGATAGCGCCCGCCCTGCAATGGGCGGTTGCGCCAGTCCTCGATGTGAACGCAATCTTTCTTACTGAGGTAAAGAACATTGCCATCAATATCGGCATGGGAAAAATCCGAACCTGCCGTTTACACTGATTGACGAGGGTAATACAGCTTCTGCCAATACTGCTGCCCTCTATACAGATTCACTTACCGGCGGTTCAAACTGGTATAAGGACATTTCTAGCATGAAGGTTCTGGACATAGGTAACAAACGAAAAGGTTATTACCTCAATGGTTTGAAAGGCCGCAATAGGCAAAACCTTAGAGCTAAAATCTGTCAAATAGTTATCTGCTTTTTATCGAAGTGCTCGAGCATTGCTTGGGCGTTTCAGTCTGTTAAAAAACAGCATTGGCTGAACTTCGCAGGTAGCGGTGTTGGTTTACTTTGTAGGCCTTATTATATAGGTGAAAACTCAAGGGTTCCGTCAATACACCATTTATACGGCAGCAATACGACTTTGCCGAAATCATGAACCGATGATACGCACGGAATATGTACACAATACGCATTATGAAAATCTGCCGCAGCCTGATGAGACACCACATTTTGAAAATTTATTGCTTGACATATACCGTATCTTGTGGTATACAAAAATTGTAATTGATTCTATGCACGCTTTCCTCCTCGGAGGGGTAGGCCGTCTGGTCTATGTGCGGAGAAATCCGCCTGTGTACGTAGTTAGGTTTGTACGTTATGTAGTTACTACTATAGGGGATTATTATGCCCTTTTGAGGAGCAGATTTGCTCTATGTTTGTCAGGAATTTTGCCGAGTGGATTTGCAGCTACTCGGCATATTGGAAAGAGATGAACGGTCTTTTTAGGTCAGTTCGTCTCTTTTTGTATGCGCAGACTATGGAAAAACTCCAACTATACAGTCATCAAAAGCTCTGTTACAATAGCCTTGTATCGGAGCTTCGCGGTGTACTGGGCAGGAAATATCTGCTCTCCGCGATGCTTCTTCAGGGCGAAGTAAGTGAGGGCGGAGTAAGTTAGGGAGGAACGGCGAAAACATAGGGTGTAGTGCGCCCTATCGTTCCGAAAAGAACGCAGAATATTTAGAAGAACCCCCAAATTAACAGGCGAAGAATGAATAAAGTGACAGGACGTTTCTTTGCGCCTTGCCGAAGAAATAAAGAGACGAAGCAGCCATCCGGTCTGCTGCGTCTCTTTTTGTGTTTTTGTATGGAGCCTCGCTCGTTGGAGCAGCCGCCGGTCCTGCCAGCCGGGGGCCACGAGGCCACAGGAAGGTCAAGCAGTTAAAAGAAAGAACGGATTCCTCTCAGATTGGGGCGGTTTGAGATGCAGGAGAAACGCCCCCGAGACCGCGGCAAAGGTCTCACCCCTGCGCCCGGGCAGCGTGCCCGAACCGGCGGCGCAGGAACCGCACACTCCCGATCCGCAGCCGGTGCGGATCAAAGAACACTGGCAACTGCTTCCGTTTTGTCAGCAGCTGCAGCCGAGTTCAGCGGTCTGGTGTTCACCGCCGCCATCGCAGATGGCAGGGCGCACGCCCCACGCGGTATCGTACTGACCGAGGCAAAAGTAAAAAGAGACAGGTTTCGGGCCGCACCGCAAAACGGTAGACGCCGCAAGGCTTTTTCACCATTCAAGGGCCTCCGTTCCGCGGAAAGGAAGCGGAAACGGACACCTTTGCCAACGGGTGAAGTGCGCCCATCTGAACACGATAACGACTTCTAAGGAGATCTACATATATGGCTACTATTCAAAGCAAAGGGATATTCCTCTCCCTTGTCACCCAGTTGGACAAGCTGGCACGGCACAATCGACAAGGCAGCTTTCGTACCAAGGAGCGCTACTACGAAGCGTGCAAACGATTCTGCGCTTACCTCGCCGCAGAGTACCATCTGCAAAAGCTGGAGAACATCAGCGGCAAGCATCTGGTGAGCTATGTGCTGTACCTACAGGACAATGGCAAGTCTGCCAGTACCGTAAAAACCGACCTTGCTGCCATTCGTTTCTTCCGCGATAAGATGTCCCACCCAAAATACTCGCTGCCAACGAACAGCGAGTTAGGCGTCGGGCTGGAGCGCCGCCGGTTCGGGCAGCTCGACCGGACGTGGAGCGGCCCGGAGTTCAACCGTCTGCTCGGCAAGGCGATGGCCGAAAACCGTGATGACTTCATTCTTGCCCTCTACCTTGGGCGCCATGCAGGATTTCGTATCCACGAGTGCTTCCGTATGGACACCGCAGCGGCGGAGCAGGCGCTGCGCGAAAACGCCCTCACCGTGAAGGGCAAGGGCGGCAAGGTGCGCACCGTCCCCATCGAGGACGAGCGTATCCTAATGATGTTGAAGAGAGTGTTGGCACAGACCGAGCGTGGCCACAAGCTGCTGGTGCCGGACGATGTTCCCACCGACCGCGCCATCAACGCTTTAGAACTGTTCATTTACCGTTACCGGAACGAGGTCAGCGACAAAGACTCAGACCGGCGCTTGTCCTTTCACGGGCTTCGGCACACCTATGCTGCGGAGCAGTATACAAAGCTGACGGAGGACGGCATGAGCGCCATCGACGCGCACTATGCGGTCTCCCGTCTGTTGGGCCACGAGCGCGCCGACGTAACGAACATTTACCTTGCGTCGGTCAGAAAGCGGGGCCGCGATGGAGAATAAGTGCTGTTCCCTTGACGACCTCCCCGTGACGCTGCGTGTGGAGGAGCTGATGCCGATCCTCGGCATCGGGCGCAACACAGCCTATGAGCTGGTGCGCAGCGGCAGGCTCCACAGCATCCGCGTCGGCCGACAGGTGCGTATCCCCAAGAACGCGCTGATCGAGTTCCTGGGAGGCCGCGAGAAATAAAGGCGGATGCCTTTCAAATAATACTTTGCATTTCTGCTGCGCAGGGCGTATCATATTACTTAGGTATGTCCTGCGCGGCGGAAAGGAGGATATATGTCGCGCAAGAATGAAAATAAAAAAGGCGCTAACGGTGCCGGTTCTATCCGAAAGATCACAACCACTCGCAACGGAAAAGAATACACTTACTGGCAGGGGCGCTATACCGAGGGGTACGACGCTTGTACCGGCAAGCAGATTCAGCGCAGCATCACGGGGAAAACGCAGAAGGAGGTCAGGCAGAAGCTTACCGCAATCACAGCAGAGATCGACAGCGGAGTATACCAAGAGCCTTGTAAAATGACCGTGAATGAATGGCTTGATATTTGGCTGAAAGACTATCAAATCGGCGTCAAGGATTCTACGGCGTATCTCTACGAGCGACAGGCCAAGCTGTATCTGCGGCCTGCGCTCGGCAATATCCCGCTTGAAACACTAAAGGCTCACACGGTCCAGCGCCTCTATAACTCGCTCTCACAGGAACATGATGGGCAGCCTGCGCTGAGTGCTAAAACCATCAAGAATATTCACGGTGTGCTGCACAAGGCGCTCCAACAGGCCGTTCTTCTCAACTACATCCGCTACAATCCGACGACCGCGTGTGTTCTGCCCAAAATCGTCAAAAAAGAGATCCATCCGCTGACCGATCAACAGGCCGCTCAGCTTTTGAATCTCCTGAAAGGCAGCAAATATGAAATTCCGCTCACCGTCGATCTCTTCACCGGCTTGCGCGAGGGCGAACTGCTCGGTCTGATGTGGGACTGCGTTGATTTTGAAAAGGGTACGATTCTCGTCAATAAGCAGCTCCGTAGAAGCCAGCGAAAGGGTGGGACCTATTACTTCTCTCCACCGAAGAACAACCGCGCCCGTAGTATCTCATTAGCTCCATCTGTGGTGCTGCTGTTCCGGCTTCAAAAGCTGGCACAAAACAGTATGCGAATGGAGGCGGGCGACGCATGGCAGGAAAACGGGCTTGTCTTTTCCAATCAGACGGGCGGCTACCTATCCTATCGCACGGTGTATGACTGCTTCAAGCGCATTGTGAAAAAAATAGGCTCTCCGGCTACTCGCTTTCACGACCTGCGCCACACTTACGCGGTTGCTTGCATCAAAAGCGGCGACGACATTAAGACCGTGCAGGAAAACCTCGGACACGCTACCGCTGCGTTTACGCTGGATGTTTACGGACACGTCACGAAGCAGATGAAGCGAGACAGTGCACAACGGATGGAACAGTTTATTCAAGCCGTATCTGCCGGATGATACAATAAGGGAAAAAATAAGGGAAAAACGCAAGAAAGGCAAAAGAAAAAGCCTTGAAACCCTTGTGGCTTCAAGACTTTTCTGTGGTGCGCGGTACAGGACTCGAACCTGTGACCCCATGCACGTCAAGCATGTGCTCTACCAGCTGAGCTAACCGCGCGAACCGAACGTGACTATATTACCGCACTGCTGTTCATTTGTCAACACTTTTTTCGCGGAGCTGACAATTTTTTATTCTCGGTGCCGCTCCTTCTTCCGCAGAGGAGACTATTCATAGCATACGACGGCAAAAACAAATTGTAAAGATGGGAAAATAGCAGAAATTTGCGCCGCATTTTCTGCTATTTTTCTTTTTGCGCTTTCCTTGTCAAGCCGTGCGGGCTCGGGTATAATAAGTTGAATTTTGTGTAAAGAGGTATACTTTCGATGGGGAAGCTCGGTTTTGACAACGACAAATATCTATCCATGCAGTCCGAACACATCCGCGAGCGCATCTCGCTCTTCGGCGGCAAGCTGTATCTGGAGTTCGGCGGCAAGCTCTTCGACGACTACCACGCCTCACGCGTGCTGCCCGGCTTTCAGCCCGACAGCAAGATCCGTATGCTCCAGCAGCTTCGCGACGATGTGGAGATCGTGATCGCGGTCTGCGCGAACGACATCGAAAAGAACAAGCTGCGCGGCGACCTCGGCATCAGCTACGACGACGACTGCCTGCGCCTGATGGACGCCTTCCGCGCGCTCGGGCTGTACGTCGGCAGCATCGTGGTGACGCAGTACGCCGGTCAGAGCGCCGCCGACGCTTTCCTGAAGCGGCTCGACACGCTGGGCGTGAAGCACTACTGCCACTATCCCATTGCCGGCTATCCCTCCGATGTGGCGCATATCGTCAGCGACGAGGGCTTCGGCAAAAACGACTACATCGAGACCACCCACTCCCTTGTCGTCGTGACCGCGCCCGGCCCGGGCAGCGGCAAAATGGCGACCTGTCTGAGCCAGCTCTATCACGAGCACAAGCACGGCGTCGCCGCGGGCTACGCCAAGTTTGAGACCTTCCCCATCTGGAACCTGCCGCTCAAGCACCCTGTCAACCTCGCCTACGAGGCGGCGACCGCCGACCTCAACGATGTGAACATGATCGACCCGTTCCACCTCGAGGCTTATGGCAAAACGACCGTCAACTACAACCGCGACGTGGAGATCTTCCCCGTGCTGCGCGCGATGTTTGAGAAGATCCAGGGCAAGTGCCCCTATCAGTCCCCCACCGACATGGGCGTGAACATGGCGGGCAACTGCATCATCGACGACGAGGTCTGCCGCGAGGCGTCCCGTCTGGAGATCCTGCGCCGCTACTACACCGCGCAGGTCTCCTTCGTGCGCGGTGAGGCCGACGAATGTCAGCTGCGCAAGCTGGAGCTTGTGATGCAGCAGGCCGGCGTCACGCCGGATATCTGCCCCGCCGTCGCCGCCTCGCTGCAAAAGGCCGAGGAGACCGGTAAGCCCGCCGGCGCGATGGTCCTGCCCGACGGCCGCGTGGTCACCGGCAAGACGAGCTCGCTGCTGGGAGCCTCCGCCTCTCTGCTGCTCAACGCGCTCAAGGCGCAGGGCGGCGTGAGCGACAAGCTCGACCTCATTTCCGCGCAGGTCATCGAGCCGATCTCAAAGCTCAAGATCGAAAGCCTCGGGCACCACAACCCGCGCCTGCACTCGGACGAGGTTCTTATCGCGCTGTGCATCTCGGCGCTGACGAACCCCATCGCCCAGCTCGCGCAGGAGCAGCTTGGCAGTCTGCGCGGCTGCGACGCGCACTTCTCCGTCATCATCTCGGAGGAGGACATCAAGCTCTACAAGCGGCTCGGCATCCATGTGACCTGCGAGCCGAGGTACGAGGTCAAAAAGCTGTACCATAAGTAACGCTGCGAAAAGGGGGAGCATATCCCTCTTTTCGTCACCCCAAAACCGAATCGACAAGGAGCCAATATCCATGACCATCATCGAACAGCTCGCACGCGAGCTGAACCGTCCCGCCGAGCACATTGAAAATGTCGTCAGACTGCTCGACGAGGGCAACACCATCCCGTTCATCGCCCGCTACCGCAAGGAGCTGCACGGCTCGATGGACGACACCGCCCTGCGCACGCTCGAGGAGCGTCTTGCCTATCTGCGCAATCTCACCGAACGCAAGGAGAGCGTTAAGGCGAGCATCGCCGAGCAGGAGAAGCTGACCGACGAGCTTGCCGCCGCCATCGACGCGGCGCAGACGCTCGCCGAGGTCGAGGACCTTTACCGTCCCTACAAACCCAAGCGCCGCACCCGCGCGACCGTCGCCAAGGAAAAGGGGCTTGAGCCGCTCGCGGCGCTGCTCTTCGCGCAGGAGCGCGACTGCCCCCGACCGGAGGAAGCCGCCGCGGACTATCTCAGCGCGGAAAAGGGCGTGGGGACCGTTGCGGACGCCCTACAGGGCGCAAACGACATTGTGGCCGAGTGGATCAGCGACGACGCCGCCATCCGCCGGTCGCTGCGCGAGCTGCTGGAAAAGCGCGGCACGCTTCGCTCCCTCGCCGCGACGGAGGAGGACAGCGTCTACCGCCTGTACTACGATTTCGAGCAGCCGCTCAGCCGTCTCCAGGGGCACCAGATCCTCGCCATCAACCGCGGCGAGAAGGAGAAAATGCTCAGCGCGACCGTCCTGCTTGACCGCGAGCTGGCGCTGCCGCTGCTGCGCCGCGCGGTCGTGAAGCCAGGCTCCGCCGCGATGGAGTTCGTTAAGGCCGCCGCCGAGGACGCTTACGACCGCCTGATCTACCCCTCGCTTGAGCGCGAGATGCGCGCGGCGCTGACGGACAAGGCCAGCGAGGGCGCGATCAAAATGTTTGCCCTCAACCTCAAGCCGCTTTTGATGCAGCCGCCGGTCAAGGGCCATGTGACGATGGGCCTCGACCCCGGCTATGCCCACGGCTGTAAGGTCGCCGTCGTCGACGCGACCGGCAAGGTGCTCGACACCGCCGTGGTCTACCCCACCTACGGCGAACGGCAGAAGAACGAAGCCATCACGAAGCTCGCGCAGCTCGTCAAAAAGCACGGCGTGGAGCACATCGCCATCGGCAACGGCACAGCGAGCCGCGAGACCGAGCAGATGACCGTCGAGCTCATTCACAGGGTCAGCGGAGGCCTCAGCTACATGATCGTGAGCGAGGCGGGCGCGTCGGTCTACTCCGCAAGCAAGCTCGCCGCGGAGGAATTTCCGCAGTTCGACGTCAACCTCCGCTCCGCTGTGTCCATCGCCAGAAGATTGCAGGACCCGCTGGCGGAGCTGGTGAAGATCGACCCCAAGGCCATCGGCGTGGGGCAGTATCAGCACGATATGCCGCAAAAGGAGCTGGACGCGAGCCTCAACGCCGTGGTCGAGGACTGCGTCAATGCCGTCGGCGTGGACCTCAACACCGCCTCCCCCTCGCTGCTCACGCGCGTGGCAGGTCTCAACGGGACCATCGCCAAGAACATCGTCGCCTTCCGCGAGGAGAACGGCGTGTTCACCACGCGCCGTCAGCTTCTGAAGGTCGCCAAGCTCGGCCCCAAGGCCTTTGAGCAGTGCGCGGGCTTTCTGCGCGTGCCGGAGAGCAAAAACGTGCTCGACAACACCGGAGTCCACCCCGAAAGCTACGATGCCGCCAAGGGACTGCTCGAGCTGCTGGGCGCAACGCCGAAGGACGCGCGCGACCTGCCCGCAAGGCTCAATGCCTACGGCGCGGAAAAGGCCGCCGAGGCGCTCGGCGTCGGCGTGCCGACGCTGCGCGATATTGCAAAAGAGCTTTCAAAGCCCGGGCGCGACCCGCGCGACGAACTGCCCGCGCCCATCCTGCGCACGGATGTGCTGGACATCAAGGACTTAAAGCCCGGCATGGTGCTCACCGGCACGGTGCGCAACGTCATCGACTTCGGCGTGTTCGTGGATATCGGCGTGCATCAGGACGGTCTGGTCCACATTTCGCAGGTGTGCAATAAGTTCATCAAGCACCCGAGCGAGGCCGTCGCCGTCGGTGACGTGGTGAAGGTCGTGGTGCTCGACGTGGACGAAAAGAAGCACCGTATTTCTCTCTCCATGAAGCAGGTCCCCGAAGAATAAAGGAAGCGCGCGGTACGGCCGCGCGCTTCTTTTATTCCTGCTCCAGCTCGTCCTTTCCGATCGCCATGTCCTTCCACTGCTCGGGCAGGGCGTGGGAGATGAGCGGAAAGACATTCTCCGTGTCCGCCGTCGGCTGGATGTTGTAGGTGCCGTACTTGTTCACCAGGTCGGCGCAGCTCTCCGGCTGACCGAACACCGGGTCGGCAAACGGCGCGTCGGGAAAGGGATAGTGCGTGCGCTCCTTCTTTTCCTTGCTCATAAAAAAGATCACCTCCGGGCTATCTTGCCCGCAGGTAATCCCTTTTATGCTTTATCCGTGCAGCGTCGGCGGGTACACGCCCGCGTCACGCAGCGCCTTGAGCGCCGCGGCGACCGCGTCCTTATCCTCGTGATAGGTCATGCCGAACCATTTCGCGTCGGAGTGCAGCACGCTGACGCGCAGCTGGCCCTTTTCGATCAGCTCGCCGACCATGCTCGGCAACAGGCATTCCTTCTTGAGCTCGCCCGCCGGGAGCGCGTGGAGAAAGGCGTTGAAATACTCCTCCAGCTTCGTGAAGATCCACGGCGTGAAGCCCCAGAAATTCATGGACACCGGCGTATCGGGCGCGTAGACGTCGCCCTCCGGGTTTTTGTCCACGTCGCGGATGGTGCCGTCTGGAAATACCGTGAGCTTGAAGGTCTCCACAACCCGGTCGAGTGTTCCGTCCGTCACATGGCATACGCCGCGCGTCACGCTGCCGTGTTCGCTGACGGTCTTATCCAGGCGGTAGCCGACCATGGTCGCCTCGCCCTCGGCCTTGAGCTTCCCAAGCTCCTCATAGATCACACGGAAGGCGTCCACACCGTAGTAATCGTCGGCGTTGATGACGATAAACGGCTCGCTGACGCAGCTCCGCGCACAGAGCACGGCGTGCCCCGTGCCGAAGGGCTTGGTGCGCTCCGTCGGAATGGAATAGAATGCCGGCACGCTGGAAAAGTCCTGATAGGCATAGCAGACCTCGACCGGCGATCCGTCCGCCGCCGTCATGCCGGCGACACGCCTGCCGCAGAGCGTCTCCACCAGCTCACGCATTTCGGGCTTGATGATGAACACCACCTTGGTAAAGCCTGCGCGGATCGCGTCGTAGATGGAGTATTCCATCAAAATTTCGCCGTCGGGACCGATGCCGTCCACCTGCTTGCTGCCGCCGTAGCGCGAGCCCATGCCCGCCGCCATAATGACCAATGCCGCCTTCATCGCCGTTCCTCCTCGTGCGTTGAGATTTTCTTTATCATAGCCCATTTGTCCTCGGTTTTCAACCTCTTTTCCGTCGAAGCCTTGTTTTTTGGCGGCAAACTGCTATACTGTTTGCGTGAATAAATTTTTTTGAGGTACAGAGCGATGGAAACCTTTCTTCACGCCGTTGCATCCGTCACCATTATCCTGCTGCTGACGGCGACCGGCTACTTCTGCGCGGTCAAGGGCTGGATGACCGTGCAGGTCAAGACCTTCATCAGCCGCTATCTGATGACCGTCGGCATTCCCGTCATGCTGATCTACGGGATGCAGAACAATCTCACGCGCGCGGACGTGCTCGCCGCGCCGCGTCTGCTGCTCATCCCGCTGCTCGTCATCCCGAGCTGCGTTGTGATGAGCCTGCTGGCGGGCCGCCTGATGAAGCTGCCGCACCGCCAGCTCGGCGTTTTTGTGATGATGGCTGCCATGGGCAACACCATCTTTATCGGCCTTGCCATGTGCCTGGAGCTGTTCGGCGACATTGCAACGCCGTATGTCATGCTCTTCTATCTTGTCAGCAGCTGCTTTACGCAGCTCATCGGCATCCCGCTGGTGCGCTGGTCGGGCGAAGCCGGCGGCTTCTCCATGCAGATGGTGTGGAAATTCCTGCGCGCGCCGACGGTCGTTTCCGTCTTTCTCAGTCTCTTGCTGGTCGGACTGGACATCCATCTCCCGAGCCTTTTGATGAGCTACGCGAAATACATCAACAACACCGTCACACCGCTGGCGCTGCTGCTGACGGGCTGCATCATCCACGAGATCGGGCTGCGCAGCCTGCGCCTGACGCCCACGCTCGGCGTGATGATGGTCTTCCGCTTTGTCATCTCTCCGGCGCTGGGTGCTGCCCTCTGTGCGCTGCTCGGCATCGGCGGGCTGGTGCGCAGCGTATACGTCGTGGAGTTGGCCATGCCGGTCGTGACGCAGACGGTCGTCGCCGCGGCGGAATACGGTGCGGACGAGCAGCTGGCCGCGCAGGGCGCGGCGATCTCCACCCTCGCCTGCTTCGTGGTGACGCCGGTGTTGATGCTGCTGCTTTGAATCCTGCACATAGCGAGAAAATGAGAGCCGGAAACCGCAGTTTCGCGGTTTTCGGCTCCCTCTTTTTTCAATTCTCCGCCTTCTCCGTCGATTTTTCCGACGCGCGCTCGGGCAGCGCGATGAGCACCGCCATCACCAGAATGGCAGCAAAGCCGAGAAGATCCTGCCACGCGAAGCTCGTGTGCAGCCAAAGCGCCGCGCACAGCGCTGCGCTGACCGGCTCGGTGCAGGCGAGCAGGCTTGCGCGCACGCCGCCGACGTCGCTCACGCCCTGCAGATAAAGCGTGAATGCAAGCGCCGTGCCGACAACGGAGATCTCCAGCGTGCCGAGCGCCACCGCGGCGTTGAGCGCGACCGGGATCCGCCACGCCTGCGTGAGCACGAGCAGCACCACGCCGCCGATGAACATCCCGCAGCCCGTGCAGACGCTCACGGGATAGCGCCGAAGCAGATCGCCCGGCAGGAGCGTATAGAGCATCAGCGACACCGCTGCGCACAGGCCCCAGAAGAGCGCCTGCGGCGAGAGCGCGAGCGCGGTCAAGCTGCCGTGGGTCGCAAGCAAAAAAGCGCCGAAGAGCGCGAGCACGAGCGCAGCGCCCTCGCGCCGCGTCGGCAGGCGGCGCGCACGCAGGCACACCCAAAGTAAAATGAGCACCTGTCCCATATACTGCAGCACCGTGGCGGTCGCGCTGTTGGAGTAGCGGATGGCGGCGAGGTAGGTATATTGGCAGGTCATCAGTCCGCCGACGGAGAAGAGCACGAGCCGCAGCGCGTCGCGCCGGTCTGACCAGATGGCCCGAAGCTGCGGGCGGTGCCTTACGAGCGCGCCGCCGAGCAGCACCACGCCGGCCAGAAACATCCGCACCACGGTCAGCCATCCGCTGTCCACGCCCTGGCGGGTGAAGAGGTATTGTCCCACCGTGCCGGACGCGCCCCAGCACACGCCGCCGAGCGCCGCGCACAAAAAGCCGCGCAGCGTCCTCTTTTTTTCGTCCATACACGCCCTCCCGCGATCATTTTTGCCCATTGTAGCAGACCGTGCGCCGCTTTTCAAGCGCCGTGCGCGTCTTTGCACATATTCGCTCCCCGCGGTGCATAGATTGAAGCAACTCGAATAGGGAGTGTTTCATTCATGAAGGGTAATATTGAAGAGCGGGCCTGCGATCTGGCAGTTTACATCATAGAAAACCGCACCACGGTGCGCGCCGCAGCCAAGAAGTTCGGTGTCAGTAAATCGACCGTCCACAAGGACATTCAGGACCGGCTTCCGCAGATCAACCACAGCCTCTACCTTCAGGTCAAGGAGATCCTTGAGATCAACAAAGCCCAGCGGCACATCCGCGGCGGCATCGCCACGAGAAAAAAATATAAGGGAGCTTGAAACTTTTTCCTCTGAATTTCGTCAAATAAAAGCAGAAACCGATCAAACACCGCACGGCCGGCCGGCCTTTTTCCTCCGCCGGCCGCGCAAGCTCTTTTTCCCTCTTGTAGTTTGTTGACATAATGAGTATAATGGCAGTATTCCCCTGTTTTCGACAATAACGGAAAGGACCGTATCCCGCCATGCAGAAAAAAAATCCCGCGAAGCGCCGCCCCGAGCGCCTTGTGGTCACACTGTTATCCCTGCTCTTTTTATCGACCGCCGTGTTTGCGACGGTCAAATATGTCTTTCGCGCGCCCGAGCTTGACACGGACAAGCCTGTTGTAACGCCGGACGGCACGGCAAGCACGGACGTCGACCGGACCGACACGGACGAGCCCGACGCTCCGGGCCGCACACGCCGCGAATACTGCTACAACATTCTCGTCTCCGGGCTTGACGACGACAACGGCGGCAGCGACACGAACATCCTCGTCCGCTTCGACGTGCCGAACAAGCGCATCGACCTTGTGAGTCTCCCTCGCGATACGCTGCTGCACAATGAATACCGCAACAACAAGCTCAACTTCGCCTACGCCAAGGGCGGCACGGAGCTGCTGATGAGTCAGATCGAAAATCTGCTCGGCGTGCCGGTGGATTTTTATGTCACGGTCAATCTCAAGGGCTTCATCGCGCTGGTCGATCAGATCGACGGCGTGGACTTTGACATCCCCATCAACATGGATTACGACGACCCCTATCAGGACCTGCACATTCACTTCACCAAAGGCCCGCGCCATCTCAACGGGCAAGAGGCGATGGAGGTCGTCCGCTTCCGCCACAACAACGACGGCACCGGCTACGGCACGGAGGACATCGGCCGCATCGGCACCCAGCAGGCCTTCCTCAAGGCGGTCGCCAAGCAGCTGCTGCAGATCGGCAACGTCAAGAATATCCCCGCGCTGGTGGATATTTTCTACACCTACGTCAAGACCGACCTCACGACCGGCAACCTCGTCTGGTTGGGCAACGAGGCGCTGAACATCGGCACCGAAAACATCCGCTTTGCCACCCTCCCCGGCGACGGCTCCGGTTATTACAACAAGCAGTCGGTCTATGTGCTCGACGCGCAGGCGACCTGCGACCTGGTCAACGAGGCCCTCAATCCCTACAATGAGGCGCTCACGCTGGAGGATATGGATATCCTCGTCCCCTGACGAGATAAGGAGTAAGCACCATGAAAAAACGGCTTTTGCTTTTCCTCTGCATCTTTACCCTGCTGCTCTCCACCGCCGCGCAGGCGGAGGGCGTGACAGCGGACGTCCCCGCGCCCGCTCCTTCGGCAGAGAAGGCGGACACGCTCTCCCCCTTTGCGCGCACGCGAAGCTACGACGGGCGCTTCACGGATGTGGACGCCTCGGCGTGGTATCACGACACCGTCGCTGCGCTGTACGAATACGGTCTGACCGAGGGCGTGAGCAGCAGCGCTTACGCGCCGGAGGGGAGCGTCACCATTGCCGAGCTGGTGACCTTTGCCGCGCGTCTGCACGCGCTTGAGCGCGGTGCGGCGATCTCCGCGGCAGCAGCCGGCGAGGCTTGGTACCAGCCCTATGTGCGCTATCTCAAGGCTGAGAAATGCCTCGGCGACGAGCTTGACGGCCACGATTCGGAGGCCGCGACACGCGCGCAGATGGCAGGCGTGCTGGCCTCCGCGCTCAGCGCGGAGTGCTACGACGAGCGCAACGCCGAGGCCGTGACCGTCGGCTATGCCTCGCACCGCCGCATCACCGATGTGGACGATTACACGCCCTATCAGAGCGATATTCTCCGGCTCTACAAATGGGGCATCGTGGGCGGCATGGACGAGGACGGCTCCTTCCATCCGAATGATACGCTCAAGCGCAGCGAGCTCGCGGCGCTGGTCGTGCGCATGGTCGAGCCGTCCGCGCGCCTGACGCTCTCGTGGCAAAATCTTTCCTATCGCTCCGCCGCCGGTACGACCTGGGGCGACCTGATTGCGGCGCCTGCCGAGGTCTCCACCGCGCCGGCAGCCGATGACGCCGACGCCATCGACGCGCTGATCCGAAAGATGCTCCACGACGGCGCCGACAGCATCACTCTGCAATACGACCGTACGCTGACCAACGAGGAGGTCGCAAAGCTCACCCGCGCTTTTACGGTCGGCGTCAAGCGCCATTGCGAGCAGATGTACAACTCCACCTCCTGCCGCAGCTATTCCTCCGGCAAGGTGCTGCTGACCTTCTCCTCCACAGCCTGTGACGGCGCGCAGCTCAAAAAATACCGTGAGAAGACGCTCGCCCGCGCGATCCTCGTCCACGACGCGCTGTGGGAGAGCGGCTATCTGACGGGCGACATGACGCAGTATGAGCTGGCGCGGGCCTACTACGTCTGGCTTTGCAACAACTGCGTCTACGACGAGGGGACCGTCTCCAGCAGTTCTCTGAGCCATCTGGCCTATAGCGCACTGGTGGACGGCGTGGCCGTCTGCGACGGCTACACGGGAGCATACGACCTCCTGCTGCGGCTCGAGGGCATCGAGTGTACCGCGCTTATGAACGCCGACCACATCTGGACCGTCGCGGAGCTCGACGGCACAACCTACCACATTGACACGACCTGGGGCGATCAGGGCACGCGCGTGGATATGAGCTTCTTCGGCATGACCGAGGCACAATCCCGTGCCAAGCACGCATGGTAAACGGAAGCGACGGATAAAAAGCAGCGGCTGCATCGCAGCCGCTGCTTTTTTGCTGTGTTGATGGGTTCTCAGCGCTGGCCCTTGTCGTAGGGGATGCCCTCCGCCTTGGGAGCGCGGGAACGCTTGGAGGTGAACGCCAGCACGATGAGGGAGATGATGTAGGGCATCATGTTGTACACCGGACTGGGGATGTTCATCGCCGTGAGGAAGCCAAAGCCCATGTAGACATTCGAGAGCGCACGGAACAGGCCGAAGAGGAGCGCTGCGAGCGCGATGCGCTGGGGCTTCCATTGACCGAAGATCATGACCGCGAGGGACAGGAAGCCGAAGCCTGCCACGCCGTACTCAAAGCGCCACTCGGAAACGCCGGCAGTAATGAACACGATGCCGCCGATGCCGCCAAGGAAGCCGGAGATCAGCACGCCCGCCCAGCGCATCTTGTAGACGTTGATGCCCACGCTGTCCGCCGCCTGCGGATGCTCGCCGCACGCCATCAGGCGCAGGCCGAAGCGGGTCTTATAGAGCAGGACGTAGGACGCGGCGAGCAGCAGCGCGGTCACGAGCATGAACCAGCTGAACTCGAACGAGCCGAGATTGACGGTGAACGCCTTCTTCGCACCGGCATACTGCACGATGGAGGAAACGTCATCGGGATTCGCAGCGGTGTTGATGGCCTTGACAATGACCGTCGCACCCGCGGTACCGAGCAGGTTCAGCGCGGTGCCGACAAGCGTCTGGTCCGCCTTGAAGTTGATGCAGGCCACGGCCAGCAGGCAGGAATAGATCATGCCGACCAACGCCGAAATAGCCAGAACGCCGAGGATCATCACGATGGCGGGCACATTGGGCGAAATGTAGCGCATCGCCAGCGCGCCGCCGAGGGCGCCCATGATCATAATGCCCTCAAGGCCGAGGTTGATGACGCCGGAGTGCTCCGCGAAGCAGCCGCCGAGGGCGACCAGGATCAGCACGGAAGCGAAGATCAAGGTGTATTGCAGCAGCAGTACCATTACTGATCGCCTCCTTTCCCGGCCTCAGCCCGGGCCTGCGCTTCGGCTGCCCTGGCCTTCAATGCCGCCTTCTCCTCACGCTTGGCCGCGTAGGAATTCATCGCGTGCTTCATGAACAGCACGAAGCCGCAGAGATAGATGATGAGCGCCGAGATCAGATCGGAGATCTGCGCGCAGTACATGGACTTATCCACATACGCGCCGCCCGCCGTGATGTGCTGGATAAAGAACGAGGCGAGCACGGTGCCGATGGGGTTCAATCCGCCGAGGAAGGCCGCGGCAATGCCGTTGAAGCCCATCGCGGGGACGGAGGAGGTGGAGCACTGCCACTGCTCATAGCCGGTGAGGTAGAGCATCGCCGCGCCCATGCCGGCGAGCGCGCCGGAGATCATGAGGCTGAGGATAATGTTGCGCTTTTCCGCCATGCCGCAGTATTTGGCGGCATTCTTGTTGTAGCCGGTGGCCTTGAGCTCATAGCCGAACTTCGTCTTTTCCAGCACGACCCACACGAGGATCGCCATCAGCACGGACAGCGGGATCGCGAGACCGACGTACTGGTTGTTGTTGAACAGCGCGCCGAGCCCCAGCGAGGGCAGCACGGCAGATTCGTTGATGTGTGCGAGCACCTTGGTGTAGGGGCTGGCGTCCTCCTTCACCGTGGTGAGGAGCATATTGGTCAGATACAGCACGATCCAGTTGAGCATGATGCCGGAAATGACCTCGTTGACGTTGCAGTAGGACTTGAGCAGGCCGGAAATGCCGCCGAGGATCGCGCCGCCGCAAATGGCGAGCAGCATACACGGAAGCCAGCTCCAGCCGAGGCCGAGCGCCGCGTACAGGCTCAGCGCCACGCCGGCGCAGTACTGTCCGGCTGCACCGATGTTAAAGAGGCCCACCTTGTAGGCAAACAGGATCGCCAGCGCGCACATCAGCAGCGGCGCGGTCTTGACGAGCGTATTGCCGAAATATTTCAGCTGTGAGGCGGGGCGGTTGTAGGTCATAAAGTTCTTGATGACCGTAAGAATGGCCTCGCCCGCACCCGCGGGATTGATGAGCAGCAGCACGAGGTAGCCGAGGAGCAGTCCCAGCACGATGCACAGGAGGGAGGCCAGCAGCGACTGGAAGCCGCCGCTTTTGAAAATATTCTTTTTCATGCCTTCACCTCATCTCTCTTCGCGCCTGCCATGTAGAGGCCCAGCTCCTCCTGCGTGGTCTTTTTCGGGTCGAGCTCGCCGACGATCTCGCCCTCGTACATCACGAGGATGCGGTCGGGCACGTCCATGACCTCGTCCAGCTCCAGACTCACGAGCAGGACCGCCTTGCCCTCGTCGCGCTGCGCGACGAGCTGGCGGTGGATGTATTCGATGGCGCCGACGTCCAGACCGCGGGTCGGCTGCACGGCGACGAGCAGCTCGGGATCCTTGTCGATCTCACGGGCGACGATGGCCTTCTGCTGGTTGCCGCCGGACATGCTGCGGGCAATGGTGATCGGGCCCTGACCGGAACGGACATCGTACTGGTCGATGAGCTTTTCAGCGTAGGTACGGATGTTCCTGCGGCGCAGGAAGCCCGCCTTGTCGGTGAACTCCGGCTCAAAGTAGCGCTGGAGCACCATGTTGTCCTCGAGCGAATAGTCGAGCACAAGGCCGTGCTTGTGACGGTCCTCGGGGATGTGGCTCATGCCCATCACGCTGCGCTGGCGGATGGACGCATGGGTGATGTCCTTACCGCAGAGCTTGACGGAGCCGGAAACGAGCGGCTCCAGGCCGGTCAGGCCATAGACGAACTCCGTCTGGCCGTTGCCGTCGATGCCGGCAAGGCAGACGATCTCGCCGCGGCGGACCTTGAGCGAAACGTTCTTGACGGCATTATTCTTGTGGAGCTTGGAGGCCATGGTCATGCCCTCCACCTCGAGCACGTCCTCGCCGGGCTCGGACGGCTTCTTGTCTACATGGAAGCTGACGCTGCGGCCGACCATCATGGCGGACAGCTCCTCCGCTGTGGTGTTGGCGGTCTCGACCGTGCCGATGTACTTGCCCTTGCGCAGCACCGAGCAGCGGTCCGCGACCGCCATGATCTCGGCGAGCTTGTGGGAGATGAAGAGGATGCTCTTGCCCTCGGCGGCGAGGTTGCGCATGATCTGCATGAGCTCGTCGATCTCCTGCGGGGTGAGGACGGCGGTCGGCTCGTCGAAGATCAGGATCTCGTTTTCGCGGTAGAGCATCTTGAGGATCTCGGTGCGCTGCTGCATACCGACGGTGATGTCCTCAATGAGCGCGTCGGGGTCAACGTGCAGACCGTACTTCTCGCTCAGGGCGAGGACCTTTTCGCGGGCCTCGGCCTTTTGCAGGAAGCCGTGCTTCGTGGGCTCCACGCCCATGATGATGTTGTCGAGCACGGTGAAGCATTCCACCAGCTTGAAGTGCTGGTGGACCATGCCGATGCCGAGCGCGTTGGCATCGTTCGGGTCCTTGATGGACACGACCTGTCCATCCTTTTTGATGACGCCCTCCTCGGGCTGGTACAGACCGAAGAGCACGCTCATGAGCGTGGATTTGCCTGCGCCGTTTTCGCCCAGCAGGGCATGGATCTCGCCCTTTTTGAGCTGAAGCGTAATGTTGTCGTTGGCGATAATACCGGGGAATCGTTTGGTGATGTTGAGCATCTCAATGGCATACGGTGATCCCAAGATGTTTCGCCCTCCTTCCGTTTTGATGGCCCGCCGCGTTGGGGATGTGCGGGGACGGAAACCATGAATATTTTACAGTATACTATACCTGTGCCGATAAAGCAAAGTCAATTTGGCAAAATCGTATGATTTTTTCGTTTTTCGGCAAAAAAAGAGAGACGGGCGGCTGCCCGTCTCTCCGTATGTACTTGCGATAAAGCGCTTAGCCCTTGATGGAGCCCTGATCGTCGACCGTGATGACGGTGGCGAAGTCGGCAGCACTAACATCGCTGCTGGTGTTGTTGCTGACGGTGATCTTGCCGTCGAACATATCCTTCACCATGGCCTTATAGTCGTCCTGCGTGAAGCTGTCGGACCACTGGGTGCCGTCGCCCATGGGGATCTGAACGTAGTTCGCCTCGGGATCGGTGCCGGAGACAAGGCCCAGCGTCTCGATCTTGCCGACGTACTTGTCCCAGTTGCCGTTGACGATGACATCGGTGAGGGTGTCGTAGGTCGCGGGATAGAGGCCCTTCATGGCGGAGGTGACGGTCATGCCGTCCACGCCGGCATACTTGGCGATGACACCCGCCTGATCGACGTCAACGCCGATGACCTTGGCGCCCACCTTCTTGGCAGCGTCAACCGCGGAGGTGTAGATGCCGCCGCCGCAGGCGAAGACGACCTCGGTGCCGCCCTGATACCAGGTATCCATCACAGCGGTGATGTCGGCGTCGCCGAAGAACTGGCCGCCGTAGATGTAGTTGACCTTGACATCGGTGAGACCCATGTCGGCCGCAGCGGCGTCAACGCCCTGCACGAAGCCATAGCCGTAACGGACGACCGCGGGAACGGACATGCCGCCGAGGAAGCCGAGGTTCTTATAGCCGAGCTTCACAGCCGCATAACCGGCCATGTAGCCGCAGAGTTCTTCCTGATAAACCGCGCAGTAGACGTTGCTCATGTCAACGTACTTGTTGAGGTCCCAATTCTCGGGGGTGTAGTCGTAGGCTTCGCCCGCCTTGGCAACGGCGGTCTCGAGCAGGTCGCCGGCGGCGACGTCGAGCGCGATGAACTTCACATCGGGGAACTCGGGAGCGGCCTCAACGATGGCGCCGCCGAAAGCATAGCCGGGCATGACGATGACGTTGAAGCCTTCGTCAACGGCCTTTTCGATCATGGCGACACGGTCGGCGGTGTTATCGCCGGCGGGCCTGAAGTAGCTGAACTCGATGCTGTTGTCCTCGGCAAACGCCTTGCAGGCCTCATAGGTGGTCTGGTTGAAGGACTGGTCGGTGATGTCGCCGTAGTCGGTGATCATAGCGACCTTGTACTCGACCTTAGTCTGGGGATCGTCGGGCGTATCGGGCGTGTCGGGGGTGGGTTCCTTCTGGCCGCAGGCTACGAGCGCGAGGACCATAGCCAGGGAGAGAAGAAGAGCAAAGAACTTCTTCATGGTGCAAACCTTCCTTACAATTTTTTGAAATCATATCACGGACATGACTTCGAGCGTATTATAGCAAGGTTTTTTCAAAAGGGCAAGTCATATTTGCTGAAAAGTGTGAATTTTTGGCAAAAGCTTCATGGTGAAAGCGCACAAAGAGAGACCGCAGACGCGGTCTCTCTTTGCTCAGTATTGGAAAATGCTGCCGCCGACGAACTCGCGCACGATGGAGTCGCGCGGGACGTAATCGGTTTTGAGCGGCGGGACGGAGTTGACGACCTCGAAGAGGTCGGTCAGCCCGTGCTCGTCGATGAAGGCGTCGTCAAGCTGGGTGTAGAACTCGGGGATCTCCTTGAGATAGCGCGCGAGGATGCACGGCTCGTAGTCGTGGAAGGTGTCGATGTGGATGCCCGCGTTTGGCTTATTGGGCATGATATAGTTCCGCTCGCCGCGGTCCACGCTCTCGGCGCGCTCGACCGTCTGGCGCAGGGAGTGCCCGCGGCCCTGATAGTCGCGGATCATGCGGCGCGCCACGCGCAGCTGCTCGGGACGGACGATCTTGTCGTGCGCGGTGATGATGCGCGTGCGGGGCGCGACGTAAACGCCGGTCGCCATGTCGCGCACGCGGTCGAAGATCAGCGGGTTGAGCATGTGGATGCCCTCGGCGATGATAACGGCGTCGCGGTCGCCCTGCATCCTGAACCAGCTGCCGGTGGTGCCGCTCTTGAAATCATAGATGGGCAGCTCGACCTCCTCGCCGTCGGACAGGCGGTGGATGCAGTCGATGAGCAGGTCGCGGTTCACGCACAGGGGGGATTCCCAGTCCGTCAGCTCCGGCGGACGGTCGGCGAGCGGCAGGAAGAAATTATCCATGCTCAGCAGGCACACCTTCACGCCGAGATTTTCCAGGTACGCCTTCAGGCGCATGGCGGTGGTGGTCTTGCCGCTGCCGCTCGGGCCGGTCAGGCAGACGAGCGGCTTTTTGCTCTTGTTCATCAGGATGCTCGCCGCGGCGGCACTGATCTTGTCGTGAAAGACCTCCTCGCAGCGCAGGACAAAGCGCGTGTCGTCGCGCATGGCCTCGGTGATGTTTTCAATGTCGATGACTCGCATGAGGAAAACGCTCCTTATTCTTTGTTCTCCATCTTGACCGCGACCTCGAGCGCGATCTTCATCATGTTGGTGAAGGTGGTCTGACGGTCATCGGCGGAAAGCTCCTCGCCGGTGACGAGGTTATCGGAGATGGAGCAGATGGCAAGCGCGCGCTTGCCGGCGTAGGCGGCGGTGCAGTAGAGACCGGCGGCCTCCATCTCGACCGCGAGAATGCCCATCTTGCCGAAACGGGCGTTGCGGCCCGCCGCGTCATAGAAGGTGTCGGAGGAATAGAGGTTGCCGACGGGCATCTTCACGCCCAGCTCGTTCGCGCTCTCGACTGCGGCGGCGAGCAGGTCATAATTGCAGATGGGGGCGAAGGTGCCGCCGAGCTCATACTGGCCGGCGAAGTCGGAATTGGTGCAGGCGCCCATGCCGGCGCACACGCTGCCAAGCTCCATATCCGCGCGCATCGCACCCGCGGAGCCGACGCGGATGATGTTCTCCACGCCGTACTGCGTGTAGAGCTCGTTGGAGTAGATGGCGATGGACGGGATGCCCATGCCGCTCGCCATTACGCTCACGCGCACACCCTTGTAGGTGCCGGTGTAGCCCTGCACACCGCGGACGTTGTTGACAAGCTGCGGATTTTCCAGAAAGGTCTCCGCGATGAACTTCGCGCGGAGGGGGTCGCCGGGCATGAGCACGGTCTTGGCGAAATCGCCGTTTTGGGCATTGTTATGAGGGGTGGGCATGGCTTATTCTCCTTTCTCCATCGCCTTGACGGCCTTAACGATGCGGGAGGTGCCGAGGCGGTCCGCGCCGAGCTTGAGGAAGTCCTCGGCGTCCTGCAGATTGGCGATGCCGCCGGCGGCCTTGATCTTCTTGCCGTTGGTCATGTGCGCGGCCATGAGGGCGACATCCTCGCGCGTCGCGCCGCCCCCGCCGAAGCCGGTGGAGGTCTTGATATAGTCCGCCGCGGAGTTGGACACGACCTCGCAGAGCTTGATCTTCTCCTCGTCCGTGAGCATACAGGTCTCGATGATGACCTTGAGGATGTTGCCGTGGCAGGAGATCTTCACGGAATTGATCTCCTGCAAGATTTTATCGTACTGGCCTTCCTTGACCCAGCCGAGGTTGATGACCATGTCAATCTCGGTCGCGCCGTCGGCTACGGCGGACTCAGCCTCCATGCACTTGATGCCGCTGGGAACGTAGCCGTTGGGGAAGCCGATGACCGTGCACACGGGCAGCTGACCGAAGCCGTAGTGCTGCTGCTCGGCGATGTAGTGCGCGGCGTGGGCGACGTAGGTCTGCGGGATGCAGACGCTCGCGCAGCCGTACTTGATGCCGTCGTCGCAGATCTGGCGGATCTCCTCCCAGGTGGCGGTGGGAGCGAGCAGGGTATGGTCAACGTGACGGAGAATTTCTTTCACATCCATAGTATATGGTATCCTTTCCAAGAAAAATAGATTCCGCAAAGGGGAATGATCTCCTGTTTATCAGTGTAGCACAGTGACTGCAAAAAAGCAAGCGCACCGCATTCGGTCTGTTGATTTACACTGCTAATAGAACGCCTCGGCCCGAGGTGAACACATAAAATCTACATCTGAAAGTGAGTGTGAAATCAATGAAAATTCGTATCTGTGGCAAGCGCGTTATGAAGGGCAATAGCAAGAAAACAGGCAATCCGTACCACTTCACCGAGGTGCATTTTCTCGGCAGCAATCCCGATGTTGAGGGCAGCACCTGTGAGACTGCCATCATTCAGGCTGAAATGTGCGCCCCCGACGCTATCACGGTCGGCAATTCGTTCGACCTTGAGTACAACAAGGATGGTCGTGTCGTCTCGTTCGCGCCCTGCAAGTAAGCGGGAAAAACGGTCGTTTTTCGACTGTGAGCATCCGTGCCCCGATTATGCGTCGGAGTATTGCGTGATTTGCTGTCCGCATAGACCGTGGTGCTATCTCATGCGTGAAAATCCCCCGGCTTCAACGCTCCAGCGTTGAGGAAAGTGCAGGGGGGCAGTATTACCCCCCTGCACTTTTGTAAATTGTAAATCTTTGACATTTTTTGTCAATCGTAAGTAGGTGCTATTATGGCTCAATCCCGCAAGTGGTTGATTACCATAAACAACCCCATTGAGCATGGCTTCGACCATGCCCGCATCAAAGCAGCCGTCAATGACCTGCCCGCTCTCCTGTACTGGTGTATGTGCGATGAAAAGGGCGACGAGTGCGAGACGCTGCATACGCACGTCTATTTCGTTTGCGAGAACGGTCTGACACATACGCAGGTCGATGCCCGTTTTCCGTCCTTCCATCGTGACATAGCCCGTGGCAAGTCTTCGGAAAACCGCGCCTATGTCCTCAAGGACGGCGCAAAGTTCAATAAGCAGCCGGACGGCTCATACTCCTACAAGGACACGGGCGGTCATTTACACGAGGGCGTGAATTTCTCCGACACCTTTGAAGAGGGCGGCGAAATGCCCGTCGAAAGACAGGGCAAGAGCCGCGATGCCGATATTATTGTCGGCATGATAAAGGATGGCGCGACCAACGAGGAAATCGTCAACACCGTCGCTTCTGCTTATCGCGATCTTGAAAAGGTGGAGCGTGTCCGCTCCATGTATCGTGACGCGCAGTTCAAAAACTGTTGGCGCGAGCTGGACGTGTCCTACATTTTCGGCAGGACTGGCAGCGGTAAAACGCGCGGCGTAATGGATGCATACGGCTATGAAAACTGCTATCGTGTCACCGACTACAAGCATCCGTTCGATACCTACGACGGACAGGACGTGCTTATTTTTGAGGAATTTCGCGGCTCTCTCAAGCATGGCGATATGCTCAACTATCTGGACGGCTATCCGCTGCTGCTCCCATGCCGCTACTTCAACCGTCAAGCCTGCTTCACCAAGGTATTCATCATCACCAATATTCCACCTGACGCGCAGTATTCTAACGTGGACGCAGAGAGCCGCAATGCTTTCTTCCGTCGCATTCATAAGGTCGTGGAGTACAAAGCCGATGGCGGTACGTCTGAATACGACGGTGTGCAGGCCTATCTTGACCGCTACAAGCGGGCGGACGATATGCTGCACGCTTCGCCGTCTATGTTTGTCTAACCTTTCTTTTGCCCCCGTTCGTTCATCGGACGGGCGGGGGCGTCTCTCCTTGAATCTACACTTTCAAAACGAGGTATTTTATGGAAGCAACTGAGCCTTTCGTCGTTTATGCCGGTTCCGATTATTCGTCGGAGTTCTCGGCAATTTCTGAACAGCTTTCTGAAATTGAATCCGGTCTGCATGAGATTATTTCTGTCGCTGCTGATGTTGAGGGTATTTTTATCTTTTTCGTCGTTGTCGTTCTCTGCCTTTTCGTCTACAAATTCTTCCGTATCTTCTTCTGATTCTTATATCGCGGGCTGGTGTAGAGGTCGCACGCAAGGCTCTGAATCTTGAGATGGCAGTTCGATTCTGTCGCCCGCAACCATGGGGTTTTCCCCACTCGTGTACAAATCTTTTACGAAAGGAGTGCTGCTTTCAGGACGTCGTTGCTGCCGCCACCACTCTGTCCGGCATCGTGACCAGCTCCATGCTGTCCGGTGTTCTTGACGAGATCGTTGGTCTGCTGCCCGTCGTCGTTCCTACCATGATCGGCTTTATTGCTCTTCGCAAGGGCATTAGCTTTGTTCTTGGTATGCTTCGTGCCGCCTAACGCAAAGGGCGAGGGGCTTTACGCTCCCCGCCCTATTTCTATCTTGTGAGGTGATTTTCCTTTGAAAAAGTTTACGCATAGATTGCTGCCCCTTGCTCTCTGCTTCACCCTTACCCTCGGCGCGTTCGCGTACCGTCCGAGCGAAGCTAAGGCCCTTGCCGGCGTGGATGATGCCGTGGTCATTGGCGCTCTGCTCTCGGCCTTTGCCGGTGGCTGCGGCCTTATCTTCTCCAATAACGGTATGACAAGCGGTGAATTGGCGCAGGGCCTGACCAACAAATGGAACGAGTTTAAGGCTGCTGTGCTTAAAACTGATACGACCTTTGCAGGCTGGCTTGGCTATGAAGATATGGATGCGCTTCTGCAAGCGATTGTCCTTTCGGGCGGAAATGCTTTGACAGTCCCTCGTTTGGTCGCTCGAAAATTCGCAGATTTTACGAATTGGCTAAAGGATAATCTCGGGATTTCTGCCGGTGGTGATAGTGCTCTGCTGACTGATTCGATTATTTTTTCAAATTTAACATGGACACCTGATAGCTTGTTTTTGCGTAATTTTGTCCCTAATTTCGGATATTCTTTGAGTTCGTCTTCTCTTAGTTTAACTTCGGCTGTTTCCAAGGCTAATGATTCCAGTGTTTATGGCTGGGTATTTTCAGACAAATATTTTGTATCGGCTGCCAGCGATTATACTTTTAATTTCTCGGGCGTAGAGACCCATTCTTATAAAGCTGCGGCTACTTCTTCACCGTCTGTTGGTTTTGGCGAAGTTGTGTTATATGTAAAAGATGCTTCTGATCAGACTTTAAACCGTTATCGTTTTGTTGAGTCAGGCAAAAAAGAATCGTTTTCGGGTTCGTGTACCATATTTATTCCTGCTGATTGCTATTTCTATTTGGGGATTGTTGCTTACAGTAATGTGGCCGTTTCTTCGCAGACTTTCCAGTGGTCTGGCTCTGCTGCTCGTTCCTCTTCTAATTCTTTTTCTGTCTCTAATCCTGCCGGTGTTCAAACGCCGGATTTAGCCGGTGAAGAAGAAACGCCTCTCACCATCTCCGGTGTTGGTGCTGGTGCTGCTACCATTGAGGATCTTTTGCAGCAGATTCTCGCCCGGCTTCAAGCCAATACCTTAGCCCCTACGCTCGACCTTGCTGGTACGGAGTCAGGCGGCAATACCGGCACGGATGAGGACGCAAAGCCTTATCTGCCCTACATTCCGCAAATCTTCGAGAAAATCAAAGAGCTGCCCGGAACGCTCGCCAATATTTGGGAGAGCATCAAGGGCATCCCTGCCGCCATTGCGGAGAAAATCGGCGCTTTCTTCACCACGCTTTGGGGCTGGCTGCAAAATATCATTGACGCAATCACGGCTCTGCCCGCTGCCATTGCTGAAAAGATAGGCGCTCTTTTCAAACCGGATGAAGCGTTGCTTACGGAGATAACCGATACTTTCAAGGGTAAATTCGGCTTCTTCTCCACGTTGAAGCAGTTCGGAAATGACCTCTTCGGTATGACGCCGGAGACCGAGCCGCCTGTGATATGGGTACATTTGGAAAATGCGGAAAGTAAGTTCGGCTACAATTACGGAGATAAGCAAAAGATTTTTGATATGACATGGTATCAAAAATATAAGGCTTCTGTCGATGGTCTGCTCTCCGGCTTCTTGTGGCTCGGCTATCTATGGCTGCTCTTCAAACGTGCGCCCTCTATCCTTAACGGTATGCAGATGGACGAAGATTTGCGCCCGCCGCTGCTCGTCGGTGACGTTTCAAGTGCTCCTCGCCTTGGTGCTGGTGACCCCTCGATACATTACGGTGAGGGCTTTACATTCAGGAGTAAAGGGGGAAGACGCAAGTGATAGTAAATGCTGCGATTACGGCTATTTGGAATCTCGTCCATCCTATTCTTGACCGTGTTCCCGAAATTGGTATTGACTATGCTGGTATCTCGTCCTCGTCTATCTATCAATGGCTGCGTGCCGCACTTTACTTTCTCCCGATGAATACCGTCATTACCATTTGTGCTCTTTCCTTGGCTCTGTGGGTACTTCGCATGGTTATTGCATTTCTTCACTCCCTTTGGGCTTCCCTGCCTATCGTCTAACAGGAAAACCATCCCCGCGCTCTTGCGTGGGGATGGTTGGTCAAATTATTCGTATCTTATCTTGTACGTTGTTCCCATTTGTACATGTGTTTCGCCTGTCGGCTTCGATGGTGTTTCGATTATCGTCGTATAATCTCCGGTTTCTCCTGATGCCAATTCAGCCGGGGTGTTAATGACTTTTTCCGCAAGTACATTTTCGGCGTTATCGGTGACAGTAAATGTTACAACGATATCGTAGATTGACTTGTTTTTATTATTGGCGATATAGGCTTCAACAGATAATTTTGAGCGATCTTCTGAATAGAACGCACCGGTTATATCCTTATCGACCTCGCCAGTCACTATTTTCTGTAGTGTTCTTTGGTCGCTGGTCTGTACTGCCGAATCGTTGGGGGCTGTCGTTTCCGCGGGCTGTGCATCCTGCTTTATTGCTGATAATATTTGCGGCAATGCCCACAAAAGGATTACTGCGCCTACAATGGCAGCAATAAGGGTTGACCTGTCTTTTTTCTTTCCGAAGCCGCCATCCGGTACTTCTCTTCCTGTGTAAATGCTGTCCATGTCCGAGCCTGCCGCATACCTCGGCTTGTGCTGATTCTGCTGTCGATTAAAATAATCATCTGGCATCTCTTCATCCCTCCCACCTGTGATTGTAGCATAGGGCCTGTACCCTATGCAAGCCTGTATTTCTGCGCTTGCCCATCGTCTGATGCAAAATGCGTCCCCCGCAGCGAGGGGCTCGGGGGACGCATTTTGCATACCGATTGGCACGCACACCTTGTTCCGCATTTTGAATCTACACTTTCAAAAAGGAGTATTTCATGCCGACGAAAAAGTATCGTATTACCGTCTCTCTTCCCGCCGATCTAACCTATTGGCTCATGGTCTATAAGAACAACTTTTCATTTCCCTCGGACGCTGCTGCTTGTCAAGCCCTACTCTCCCGCGCTATCCGTGAATACCGGAAAGGAGTGATTGACAATGATTAAATCTCTCTTGCAAATGGTGTGGGAATTTGCAAAAATCCCGCTCTTCCTTTTTCTCGTGTTCTGCGTTGTGTTCGGCTTTCTCTGCTTTGTCTATGGTATCATTCTGTACCGTCGCGGTTATCGCTTTCAGCACGGTGAGCATCATGCTCTGAAAAAGCCCTCGTTCCTGCGCAGCTTCTTCTATCTGCTCCCGCATCAGTTCATGCTCGATATGTACGCCCGAAATCCTGAGTTCTTCACGCATCAGGGCTGTATCATTTTTACGGGCCGTCAGGGTAATGGCAAGACTATCGCCATGGCGCAGCAAGCCCTTGCGTGGCGCGAGGAGTACCCCAAAGCAAAGTGTATCACCAATTTCGCCTTGCAAGGTCAGAGCCGAGAATTGAACGATTGGCGCTTGCTCCTTGACTACAAGAACGGCATACAGGGCGTTATCGCCTGTATCGACGAGATGCAGAATTGGTTTAGCTCCAACCAGTCTAAAAACTTCCCGCCTGAAATGCTGGAAGTCATTACACAGAATCGCAAGAATCGTCGTGTTATCATGGGCACAGCACAGACATTCAATCGCCTGTCAAAGCCCATCCGTGAACAGGCTACCGAGGTACGCCGCTGCACCACGCTTTTCGGCTGCCTGACGGTCGTTCATCGCGTCGTTCCCGAATTGGACAGCGAGGGCAACGTGGAGAAGTGGAAGCACCGTGGCTTTTATTACTTCGTCCATGATGAAAAGCTTCGTTCCTCGTATGATACATGGCGCGTCATTGAAAGTCTTAGCAAGAGCGGCTTTCAGCCCGCTCCTGTGGTCGTGCAATCCTGACCGCTCCCCATTCCTGCCGTTCTCGTTCCATGCGCTCCTTTTTCCCACGGAAAAACTGCTTCTCCCTCGTCCCATTCCGATATGTTTAAGCCCCGCCCTTTCGGACGGGGCTTTTGCTTTATGCGTTCGTCGTGTACCCGTTGCGTCTCAACCATGCTTCGGCTTGGTAGTCCTTTACGAACGTCCTGCTCTTCACGTCAGCTTTGTCTCGGCTTTTGAGCATCTGTCCGCTCGCCGCCAGTATCACCACGCACAGCCTGTTGTGCTTCACCACATAGTTTACATACACAGCTTGCCCCTTGTCATTTACCCGCTTCATTTTCCTGTCCTTTCTCCCCGTCCAGCCGTTAGGTCAGCTTTTGAATCTACACTTTCAATCCGTCTTATCTATCGCAAAGATGATGCTGCATAAGCACCAACTAACCGAAGCAGCCATAAGCCATTCAACCATGCTTACGCCTCCCGCATCTGCTCCATGCAGTCCATGCACATGATACGGACCTCCTTTGTCGCTCGAACGCTGTTCCCGCACTTCGGGCAAATCAGCTTTCGGGTGCTGCTCGGTCTGCGTTCCCCACTTTGCGCTGTCGGTGTGCTGCTTGCTGCTCCGCTTCCCGCGATCCCTCGAAAGCCCGTGAAGCTGCTCCGTGCTATCCGTATCTCGTTCCAGCCCTTTTCCAGTGCATACGCCGTCAACCTGTCGTTGTCCTTGCCCTGTGTGTTCCAACCGTAAATGCCTGCCTTGTAGCACATCAGCAAATGCTCCTCGGCAATCTCCTTGAACTTCCCGTTGTGGTACTTGCCCCCTCGGCTGACCTCCTGAATCCCGTTTTCACGGCAGTAAAGATGCACCATTTCATGTATAAGCGTGTCCAGCACTTCCTCGATTTCCACGTCCAGCGCTTCGGCGGCTATGTTCATTTCATAGGTGTCCCCGTCCTTGCGCTTCCAGACCTTTCCCACGCTGCAATGACCGTATGTCCCCGGCTTGCTCTGCACCGTGATAATAGGTGTCGGCAGCTGCCCGCCCCACAAGTCGAGGTTGATCGTGTTGTACATCTTCTCCAATTGACCGACCGCGCGGCTCATTTTCGTTGTCTCTTTCATGTCTCTATATCCTCTCTTGACTTTCGTCGTTCTCTCCTGTATCCTGTAGGTGCTGGCGGTTTTGATAACCCTGACCGCCAACAGGGGAGTGCCGGTTACTCGGAGTGCTCGTAGGCTTCGTCTATCGTGGCGTACTCGATGCCGTTCATCTCGTACCCATAGTCCGTGTACATCTTCTCACCCCCCTTTCTGCTGCCGTCCTCGGTGTTCCCGCGCCTTGGGCGGCGCTCTCATAATGAGTGAAGCGACAAGCGGCGACGCCGCTCGCTCGCTTCACTTGTCCACAAGTGAAGCACAGACGGAAAAAACCGTCAGAGGGGCAAACTGTATGAAGTTTTTGTAAAGTCCGCAGGAGTTTATAAAAAGTTCATGCAGGAAAACCCTTGACGCTTTTTTCTGACTGTGTTACAAATCTAATCATCGCGCAGCGATACCTCATAGAAACAGAAAAGCACCGAACTACCAACCGTAGTCCGGTGCTTGCTCCATCTATAGGGCTTTTGACTATGCACTTTCAAAGAGAGACGGAGAGGGGAAAGAACATGAAAACGTATCGTCGCATGACCTATACCGAACGCCTTACCATCGAGAAGCTATTCAACTCCGGTGCGTCCTATCGCTCCATCGCGTCCTATCTGCATCGTTCGGTATCGTCCATCCATCGTGAAATAAAGCGTGGCTTGTATGACCATCTCGATGGAAGCACATGGCTCATGCAAAAGCGCTATTCCACTCAAATCGCCCATGAGGACGCAGAGTATAACCACAGTGCTCACGGTCGCCCGCTTGCTATCGGCAGCAATCACGCCTATGCAAGGTCCATTTCTGAGCGCATCCAAAACGGGGAGTCTCCCGATGCCATTTGCGGCAGCCTGCGAAAAGAAAAAGCGTGGACGGTTTCTACATCCACGCTCTATCGCTATATTGACAGGGGCTATATCCCGAACGTCACTAATGCGGATTTGCCGTGCCCGCGCTACAAGCGTCGCTATCGCAAGGTGCGTAAGGCCAAGCGCGCTCCTGTCGGTGTCTCTATCGAGCTTCGCCCCTATGAGGTCAGCGCTCGCTCCTCGTTCGGTCATTGGGAGATGGATTGCGTCATCGGTAAAGCCAAGGGCAAGCGGCAAGCCCTGCTCGTACTCACGGAGCGTCTCACGCGCTATGAAATGATTTTTAAGCTCTCGCAGAAAACCGCAGCCAACGTCAACCGCATCGTTGAATCTACACTTTCAAAATACCCGCAAGGCACATTTCGCTCTATCACTGTGGATAACGGCTCTGAATTTGCATCCGCCTACCAACTGCCGCTCCCTGTCTATTACTGCCATCCGTTTTGTTCCTCGGAGCGTGGCTCAAACGAGAACGCGAACAAAATCATACGCCGCTACTTCCGCAAGGGTAAATCTCTCTACCATGTCACGCAAGCCCAATGCGATGCCGTAGCCGAACGCATGAACGCCATGCACCGTAAAATCCTTGATTACCATACGGCACAAGATCTATTCGATGCCCATGTCAATTCCCTCTAAAATTTTTTCAAAAAATGTTCGATTGGGTATTGACAATTTGCAGCACCGCATTCGGTCACATGACCGCGTGTGTCGGGCCGCACGGTGCAGCGAGATAAGAAGGCGGCCCTTATGGGCGCAGAAGAAAAAGGAGACCTCAAAAGAGGTCCCCTTTTCATTTTCAGAAATCGGCAGGCGCTTCTCAGCACTTCTCGAACACGGTGGCAACGCCCTGGCCGCCGCCGATGCAGAGGGTAGCAAGACCCTTCTTGGCATCCTCGCGCTTGAGCATCTCGTGGAGCAGGGTGACGATGATGCGCGCGCCGGAGCAGCCGACGGGGTGGCCGATGGAGATGGCGCCGCCGTTGACGTTGACCTTGCTCATGTCGAAGTGCAGCTCACGCGCGACGGCGATGGACTGCGCGGCGAAGGCTTCGTTGGCCTCGACGAGGTCGATGTCGTCGATGGTCACACCGGCCTTGGCCATGGCCTGACGGGAGGCGGGAACGGGACCGACGCCCATGATCTTGGGATCGACGCCGCCCTGGCCCCAGCCGATGAGCTTCGCCATGGGCTTGAGGTTATACTTCTTGACGGCCTCGCCGGAAGCGAGAACGATGGCGGCAGCGCCGTCGTTGATGCCGGAGGCGTTGCCGGCGGTCACGCGCTGAACGTGCTTGTGGGTATCCGCCTCATGGATCTCGGTGGGCTGGAAGGTGTGGACGATCTGGTCCTCAACGCCCTCGGGGCCGACCGGGAACGCACCCTTGAGCTTGGCAAGGCCCTCGGGCGTGGAGCCGGCGCGGGGGAACTCATCCTTCTTGAACTCGACGATCTCCTTCTTGACCTTGACGGGAACGGGAACGATCTCGGCATCAAAGCGGCCGGAAGCCTGCGCGGCCTCGGTCTTCTGCTGGGAGGCAGCGCCGAAGGCGTCAAGCTCCTCGCGGGTGATGCCCCAAACGTCGCAGATGTTCTCGGCGGTGGTGCCCATGTGGTAGTTGTTGAACGCATCCCACAGGCCGTCCTTGATCATGGTGTCGACGAGCTTCTTGTCGCCCATGCGGGCGCCCCAGCGGGCGTCGGTAGAGGCATAGGGAGCGGCGCTCATGTTCTCGGTGCCGCCGCAGACGATGATGTCGGCGTCGCCGGCGAGGATGGCGCGGCCGGCCTCGATGACGGACTTCATGCCGGAGCCGCAGACCATGCCGACGGTGTAGGCGGGAACGGAGTAGGGCAGGCCCGCGCCCACGCCGACCTGACGGGCGACGTTCTGACCGAGGCCGGAGGTCAGGATGCAGCCGAACATCAGCTCATCGACGTTCTCGGGAGCGACGTTGGCACGCTTGAGGGCTTCCTTGACAACGATGGCGCCCAGCTCGGCGGCGGGGGTATTCTTCAGGGAACCGCCAAAGGAGCCGACCGCGGTACGGCAGCAATTCACGACATAGAGTTCTTTCATGGGATATCTCCTTTTTCATAAAAATTTTGGTATTCCGCAGAGGGAATCATTTTCGTCTTGATTATACAACAGGCGCGTATGAAAAATCAACTGCAAAATTTCATTTTCCCGTGCAAAAATTGACGCTTTTCCTGCATTTTGTTAAATTATTAACAGTTTTGCAGCATTTCCTGCGTCTTTCTCAGCTTTCGGCTGTTTCCTGCCCGTTTTCCGTCGCGGTGTCGTCTGCCGTATCGCCGTCCGCGTCGGTGTCCATCAGCAGCGAAAAGGCATCATAAATATCGACGAGGTCCAGCGCCTCGACCGCCGGATTCATCTCCACCGCGGCGTCCTCGATGCGGCTTTCGAGCAGGCCGCTGAAATAGGTCTCGCGCACCGCGTCCACAGCCTTCGCCTCGTCGAGCGGCTTGCGGAGAATGATGTGGTAGCCGTAGTAGCTCTCCACGATCTCGCTGACCCCACCCTCGCCGAGCGCGGCGGCGGCGCTCTCAAACTCCTCGACCATCTGACCGGAGCCGAAGGTGTAGCCCTCGGGGTTGCCCGCGCGGCCGGAGTCCTCGCTGTACTCGTCGGCAAGCTCGGTGAAGTAGCCGATCAGATCGTCGCCCGTGTAAGCGTCCAGCTTGGCCTTGAGCTCCTCTGCCAGCGCCTTCTTCTCCGCCTTGGTCTCGTCGTCCAGTTCCTGATAGGTGGACATATCGCGCGTGAGCAGCAGAATGTGGTCGGCGGTCATGTAGCCCTGCTCGGCGGCATAGGCGATCAGCTGCTCGTCGGTAGCATAGAGGCTGCTGCCCTCGGTCGCCGCCAGCTCCTCGAGCGCACTGTAGAGGTAGTCCGAGCGGCACATCCGGTCATAGGTCTCCTCGCTCAGGCCCAGCTTGGCGAGCTCGGCGCGGTAGCTCTCCTCGCCGCCGAGGCTCTCGACGGTCTCCGCACGTTCAGCCTCCAGCTCGCTGAGCGCAGCTTCGTCAAGGATGATGTTGTTCTCCTGCGCCAGCTTCTCGATGACGGCAAAGCTCTTCGTGTTCTCTAAAATGCTGTCCTTCGTCACGTCAAGCACCGTTTCGCCCTCCTGCAGCTCCATGCTCCAGTCAAGGTCCATACCGTACATATTCATGTAGCTTTCCATGTAGGAGGCGGCATAGCAGAGGTTATAGAAATACATATCCATCGGCACGTCGATACCGTCCACCCTCATCGCGACAGTGTCGGGAGCGATACCGGTCAGCTGATAGCAGACGCCTTCCTTGACCTTGCCCGTGTCAAAGCGGTCTTTGCCGCCGCAGGCGGCCAGCGAGACAAGCAGCGCCAGCGAAAGCGCCGCAGCCAAAATACGTTTCATCTTTGTTTCCTCTTTCTTCCAGATTTTGGTATCACACCGCGCCGCGGGGCGTGGCGCTGCGGGGTCAGGCGCCCTCCGCGGGCGCGATGCTCTCGACCAGCTCGAGCGCCGCAGGAAGCGGCTTCTCGCCCCCCTCGAGCCGCAGTGCGAGCTTCGGCTCGATGCCGGCGGAGAGCGTCAGCCGGCGCTTGTTCTTTCCCATCGCGCAAACGCGCATCACCGCCTCGACCGGCATCTCGCCGCCGAAGGTAAAGGTGATCGTGTCGCCGCGCTGGGAAATGTCGCGGATGCCCGCCGCGCACGCCTCGCCGCGCAGCATGGCGACGTCGAGCAGAGCGAGCGTGCTCGCCGGCGGCTCGCCATAGCGGTCAAGCAGCTCGTCGAGCAGGTCCTGCGATTCCTCGCGCGTGCGCACCGCCGCGATGCGGCGGTAAATATCCATACGCTGCTCGGGAGAGGAAATGTAGCTCTCCGGCAGGTTGGCCGAAACGGTCAGGTCCGCCGAGCAGTCCGTGCGGCTCGCCTTCTTCTCGCCGCGCTCCTCGAGCACGGCCTCCTCCAAAAGCTGCAGGTACATATCGTAGCCCACGCTCATCATGTAGCCCGACTGCTCGGGGCCGAGCAGGTTGCCCGCGCCGCGGATCTCGAGGTCGCGCATCGCGATGCGGAAGCCCGAGCCGAACTCCGCGTATTCGCGGATGGCGGTCAGGCGCTTGGCGGCGACCTCGGTGAGGATCTTGCCCGGGCGGTAGGTCATATAGGTATAAGCGCGGCGCGCGCTGCGCCCGATGCGCCCGCGAATTTGATGGAGCTGCGCAAGGCCGAGGCGATCGGCGTCCTCAATGACAAGGGTGTTGACGTTCGGAATGTCGATGCCCGTTTCGATGATGGTGGTGCAGACGAGGATCTGCGCCTCGCCGTCGGAAAACTGCTGCATCACATGGCTCAGGCCCTTTTCGTCCAGCTTGCCGTGCGCGACCGCAATGCTGACCTCCTCGCCGAGGAGCTTTTTGAGCTGCGCGGCGCAGCGGTCGATGGTCTCCACACGGTTGTGCAGGTAGTAGACCTGCCCGCCGCGCGAAAGCTCGCGCCGGATGGCTTCGGCGATCACGCCCCAATCGTGCTCGAGTACATAGGTCTGCACCGGCTGACGGTCCTGCGGCGGCATCTCGATGGTAGACATATCGCGGATGCCCGACAGCGCCATGTTCAGTGTGCGCGGAATGGGCGTCGCGGAGAGCGTGAGCGTGTCCACCTGCTTGGAAAGCTCCTTGAGCTTTTCCTTGTGCGTCACACCGAAGCGCTGCTCCTCGTCGATGACGAGCAATCCGAGGTCCTTGAAGTGCAGCCCCTTTTGCAGCAGCGAGTGCGTGCCGATGAGCAGGTCGATCTTCCCCTCCGCCGCGCTTTGCAAAATCTTTTTCTTCTGCGCCGGCGTCTTGAAGCGCGAGAGCACCTCGATCGTCACCGGAAAGCTGCGGAAGCGGTTGATGGCGGTGGCGTAATGCTGCTGCGCCAGCACGGTGGTCGGCACCAGAATGGCCGCCTGCTTGCCGTCGAGCACGCATTTCATCACCGCGCGCAGCGCGACCTCCGTTTTTCCGTAGCCCACGTCGCCGCAAAGCAGGCGGTCCATCGGGCGCGAGCGCTCCATGTCGCTCTTGATCTCCGCGATGGCGCGGAGCTGATCGTCCGTCTCCTCATAGTCGAAGGCGTCCTCAAACTCGCGCTGCCAGGTGGAGTCCGGTGAAAAGGCGAAGCCGGGGCGGCGCTGCCGCTCGGCGTAGAGCTTGATAAGCCCCTTGGCAAGATCCTTCGCCGCGGCCTTAGCGCGGGATTTGGCCTTCGTCCAGTCCGTGCCGCCGAGCTTGTTCAGCTTGACGTGCTCGCCCTCCTCCCCGCCGCCGTGGCTGCCGATGTACTTCGACACCATATCGAGCTGCGTCGCGGGAACGTACAGGCTGTCGCTGCCGGCGTAGGCGATCTTGATATAATCCTTGTCCGCGCCGTCCACGCGAATGCGCTCCATGCCGACAAAGCGGCCGATGCCGTGGCGCTGGTGAACGACGAGGTCGCCCGGCGTCAGGTCGGTGTAGGAGCGGAGCTTCTGACGGCTCGAATCCTTTTTCTGCCGCACCGCGCGCGGCGCTTTGCCGCTGACCGGCGCAAGAAGCTGCCCCTCGGTCAGAATGGCAAGGCGGAGCTGCGGGTATTCGCAGCCCGCGCTCAGCGCGCCGAGGCCGATGACGGTCTCGCCTGCGGCGGGCAGCGTCCGATCGGTGAGATCGAGCCGTGCGCGCACGCCGCGCTCCTCCAGAAGGCGGTGAAAATTCCTCGCGCGCGTTTCGTTGCCGCAGAGCACCAGCACGCCGCTGCCCGCGGCAAGATAGTGCTCCATGTCCGCGGCGGCGGTCTCAAGGCTGCCGCCGTAGGACGGCAGCTGCCGCGCGTTGATGCTGAGCATCGCCCGCGGCGGGGCCAGATAGCGCGAGGTCGGCAGGCTGTCGCACAAAAGCAGCGGGAAGCTGCCCCGCAGCCGCCGCGTCAGGTCCTCAAGCTCGACCGCGAGCGAGGCGAACTGCCCCGCGAGCGTGCCCTCCTCCAGCAGGATCTTCAGGTCCTCGCCCCATTCAAAGGCGCAGCCCTTCGCGCGCTCCATGACGCGGCTGCCCTCGCAGACGAGCACGATGCTCCCCTCCGGCAGGTAGTCCGCCGCACAGACGGCGGTCGGGTAGGCGGCGGCAAGGTAGCGGTCCATGCCGCCGAGCGGCAGGCCCTCGCGCAGGCGGTCCATATCCGCGCGGATTGCTGCGGCGGTCTTTTCCGTCGTCTCCTTTTTTGCCAGCTGCGCCGCGGCGTGCTCCATACGCGCGAGCATCGCGTCCCGTCCGCCCTCGGCGGCAAAGGGCAGCACCTCGGCGGCGGGCAGAACGGTCAGCTCCTCGAGATTTTTCGTGCGGCGCTGCGTGGCGACGTCAAACTCGCCCATCGCGTCAATCTCGGTATCGAAAAATTCGACGCGCACCGGCGCGCTCATCGGGGAATAGACGTCTAAAATGCCGCCGCGCACGGCGAACTGTCCCGCGCCCTCGACCTGCTCGCAGCGGACATAGCCCGCGGCGGTCAGGCGCTCGGCGAGTGCACGCAGGTCGTGCTCCTCTCCGAGCCGGAGCGTGAGCACCGCGTCGCGCAGCGCCGTCGGCGGCAGCGTGCGCTGCATCATGCCGTCCACCGTCGCCACGACGATGCCCGTCCTGCCGAACGCCATGCGGCACAGCGCGTCCAGCCGCTCCTGCTCAAAGCTGTGGGAGGCGGAAACGCGGTCGCGCAGCTGCCATTCGCGGGCAAAGAGCGTCACGCACTCCTCCCCTGTCAGGGCGGCAAGATCCGCGGCCATGCGCCGCGCCTCCTGCTCGTCGGCGCAGAGGACGGCGAGGGAACGCTTGGTCTCCTGCCGCAGCGCCGCGCCAAGCATCGCGCGGTGTACGCCGCTCACGCCGCTGACCGCCGCCGGCCCCGTGCCGAAGCGGATGATCTCCTCCAGCTCCCGCAGCTCCGGCAGCGCCATCATTTGCCGGTTCAGCTCCTGCATGAATGTCCCCTCCTTTTTCGCCACAACGCGCAAAAGGGCGCAGATCGTCCCCGGTCGGACGGTCTGTACCCACACACATCGTTTTCCATGTTCTCCTGAGATGTCCGAAAAGAACTTCTCCTCCGGCAGTATACTACGCCGGAGGAGAAAAGTAAATGAACGAATGATAAACTTTTCGCGCAGGCAGCGTTCTCTCAGTTGAAGCGGTTCTGCGCCTCGGTCACGCCGCGGGAGATGATGCACTCCGCCGCGTCGAGCGCGCGGTCGAGCGCCTCGTCCACGATCTTCTTCTCCTGCGCGGAGAAGCTGCCGATCACCCAGTCCACCATGTCGTAGTCCGGATGGCTCGGCGCGCCGACGCCGACCTTCACGCGCGGGAACACGTCGGTGCCGAGGTGGGTGATGATGTTCTTGATGCCGTTGTGCCCACCGGCGGAGCCCTTGTCGCGGATGCGCAGCTTGCCGAGCGGCAGCGAAACGTCGTCGTAGATAACGAGCACATGGTCGCTCGGGATCTTATAGAACCGCGCCGCCTCGCCCACCGCCTCGCCGGAGAGGTTCATATAGGTCTGCGGCATCATCAGCAGCACGCGCGCCCCGCCGAATTCGATCAGCTCCGTCAGCGCGCGGAAGCGCAGGCGGTTGCAGCGCAGGTCCCGCTTGTCAATGAGCCGCTCGGCGGCCATGAAGCCGATGTTGTGGCGCGTGTTCTCGTACTGCTTGCCGTAGTTCCCCAGACAGACGAGCAGCCATTCCGCGGGGCCGGTGACTTTCTTTCCAAAAAACATGACGATAACCCTCGTATAAAAAAGAGCGGCCTTCCGCCGCTCTTTTTTGAAATGCCCTTAGTTGAACAGCTTTGCGATGGAGATCTCCTGATAGGTGCGCTCGATCGCCTCGGCGAACATGG
>OGNC01000185.1_pt1 | contig 50013 bp, 42 predicted proteins | sample 1573311 | NCBI WGS metagenome assembly OGNC01 (sample SAMEA2581889, study PRJEB24529) | metagenome | biome: Human gut stool | place: China | collected 2011
TGGTCGCGGGGAATAGGAAACGGAATGGTCGCCACGCCGTATTCCGGGTGATGCGGATTGCCAAGCACCGCTTGTATCATCATGTTTCGTCAACTCCTTTTTCCAAATTCAAAACCGCATCTCCGTATTTGGCCATCAGTAGTGCGCCAGTGATCAGGTGGAACGCCTCATCTGTGACCAATTCCGGAGACGCAAGGTCTGCGAGAGTGATATTACAGCAGCCGACCGCAATGGCCTTCGCCGCCTGGTAGACGCTGTATAGCTCCGGCTCGATTCCTCCGAGCCGGACGCTTTGGAAGTCAAAGCCGTCATTCCCGCACTTCCAGACCATCCTGCGCCAAAGGCTCTCGTATGCCGTGAGCAGGAAGAGGGCCGCTTTGTTCCGGTCGGACAAACGCCAGCAGCGCTCTCGCCAATGTGTCCATCTTCGCCGGTGGGCATCGGACAGGAAGAATTGGAAGAATTGAGGTTTCCTCTCTCTGAATTGCTGATGCATCCTTTTTCGAAACTGCGGCCCCATAGAGGGGGGGAAGCAGTCCCACATGAACGCATTCAGCTCCAGCACACCTGCCTCGATCCGCTCCTCCAGGCAGGTACATTCACATAGGCGGCACGGATGCTTGCGGACATAGTTCTGGCAGTATTCGCACGCCACATCTTCGGGCGTGTAACGAAATGGGCTGCGGTATATTCCACCACCTCTGGGCTTTTGACCGGGCTGAGACATCATCAACTGCTCCAACGCCTGCAGCGGCGTGTCTCGCATGAAATAGTACGGCATAAGCGAACTCCTCTCTGAAATGAAAAAAGGGCCGGAATCTTATTGCTAAGACTCCGGCCCGTTCCGTTTGATATTACATTGTCTGTTGCTGCGCGACTTGTTCCAAGGCTTCTTCCTGCTGCCGGATTCGCTCGTCCAAATCCGGCACACACTCCTCAATCTGCTGCTGAACACTGCGGATCATTTTTTCCTGCTCTCCCGTGAGTTCAAAGAAATCTCCGTCTACAGAGTCCGCACAGCAGCGATAAATCTCGGTCATCTGCTCTGGGGTGAAAAGCCGTTCCTTTTGAATCAGCCCGGAGCGTGTGGCGAAGTCCTGCTTGGCACCATCGTAGTTCTCCATGAAGTAGTGTCCGTGTACCACACCCGTCCGGTCATAGTCCCAATCCCATGTAACGAATTGAACGCCGTATTTGCTCGGAGAACCTGCCAGCACCGTGCCGCCGAAGTCAGCGAGGATGCGGTAGTCGCCATCCAGCCCGCCGGCTTTGAGCTGCGGGGCGGCTTCCATAGCGGTCATATACTCCAGCGTTTTCGCGGCGATGTCCTCGACGCGATATAGGGCATCCTCTGCCTGGGGCGTGTCCGCGTCCTCTCGCCGATAGAATACGCTGCCCTTGCCGGTGATGCGGCAGAGGGGTGCGCCGTTCCAAAGGACAGGCAACTGCTCTCCCTCCACCGGCAGGGTTCCAAAGCCTGCACGGTGCAGGGGAGTACGGACTTCTTCGAGGTAGCGAAGCTGACGGCTTGTGTTTTTGGTGTCCATGTGAGCGATCCTCCTGTTGTAAAAAAATAAGGCCGGAGCGATCATGCTCCGACCTACAAATGCAGGCGCTGCGACCAGCGCCCTTTTTGAAATGAAAAAGGGCGCCGCTTTCTTAGTCCGTCAGGACCAACAAAACGACGCCCAAATCTTTATGATTCTTTTTTGAGAAAAATACCGCTGCCAGCCGGAAAAATCGCCGCTGAAAAAGGGCGCTGGCTGAACGCATCTGCATGAAACAGGAAAACGCCCGGTTCGAATCGGGGCAGACGCCCTGAAACAGCGATTTGCATCTATGGTTTGAGAGAAGAAATCCGGGCTTGAAAAAGCCCGGAAACGGTTGATGCGCCTGACTTTTCGCCAGACGCATCTATACCGTTTCGTTAATATGGAGGTGACACCCGGATTTGAACCGGGGAATGAGGGTTTTGCAGACCCTTGCCTTACCACTTGGCTATGTCACCGAACCGTCAGTCCGTTGGTTAGTATACTATATGAAGCGGCCTTTGTCAAGCGCGAAACCGTATTTCCTGCCGCTTTTCTTTTGTCGGCCTCCGCAGACGGCGGCGGCGCGGGAAAAAGCGCCGTCCCGCAGGACGGCGCTTGCGTTTATTTTGCATCCGGCAGGATGCCCAGCAGCACCAACTCATCCGCGCCGGTGTTGTCGATGCCGTGGGTGTGTCCCTCCGGGCAGTAGTGGGTCATGCCTGCGGAGATGGCTGTGTCCGTGCCGTCGTCATGGCATACGCCGCAGCCGGATAGGACATGGATGATCTCGCAGTTGCCCTGATGGGTGTGCAGCCCGATGGAGGAGCCGGCGGGCAGCGTCAGCAGCAGGATGCGGCCCATATCGTCCTGCACGGCGGTGCGGACGTGCGCCTCGCCCTGCCCACCCTTGAAGTGGGGGACGACCTGTACATCCAGCTTGTCAAATTCCAGCATCATAGGGCGTCCTCGTCCTTTCCCTGCCGCATACTCCGCTTGATGGCATTACCGGTGGGGGTGGCGGCCAGACCGCCCAGCGCCGTTTCGCGGAATTCTACAGGCAGACGGCGACCCACCTCGCCCATGGCGTCGATGACCTCGTCCACGGGGATGCGGCTGGTGATGCCCGCCATGGCCATATCCGCCACGCTGACGGCGTTGACAGCGCCGATGACATTGCGCTTCACGCAGGGAACCTCCACCAGACCCGCCACTGGGTCACAGATCAGCCCCATCAGGTTTTTCAGCGCCATAGCCACCGCGTGACCGATCTGCTCGCCGGTGCCGCCCCGCAGGGCCACCAGCGCACCGGCCGCCATGGCCGACGCCGTGCCGATCTCCGCCTGACAGCCGCCGGAGGCGCCGGCGATACAGGCGCGGTGGGCGATGACGGCACCGATGCCACTGGCCACATACAGTGCCTCCAGGATCTGGTGCTGGGTCAGCTTCTCATACTTGCACAGGGGCAGCAGTACCGCCGGCATCACGCCGCAGGCACCTGCGGTGGGCGCCGCCACGATCCGGCACATACAGGCGTTGGACTCCGCCATGGACAGCGCCTCGGTGATGACCTCACTGATGTAGCCGCCGGACATGGCCTCGCCCCGGAAGCAGTACTGCCGCATTTTCATGCCGTCGCCGCCCACCAGACCGCTGACACTGCGGCGCCGTCCGGTGTAGTTGTCGGCGGCGTCCGCCATGGCCTGCCACGTCAGCAGCATCTTGGCCATGGACTGGCTGCGGGTGACCTGCCGCTCCTCCATATCGGTCTCCAGCACGATCTCCCAGAAGGGCTTGCCCTCCTGCTCCATGCGGTCAAAGATCTCCTTCATCGAATCCAGAGACATCTTCATCCTCCTCCTTATCGTAGTAGGTCATGGAAAGAATGCCCGGCAGCTCCGACAGGAACGCCACCTGATGGGGCTTGAGGTGCTGGTCGGTCTCGATGACCATCAGGGCGTCCCCACCCCGCTTGTGGCGGTACAGGCTCATATTGGCCACATTGATCCGAAGCTGGCTGAGGATGGACGTTACCGCCGCCACCGTGCCGCTGGCATCCTCGTTGCGGATGACCAGCGTGTTGTACATGCCGGTGAAATTCACATCGATGCCGTCCAGCTTGTTGACCATGATGCGCCCGCCGCCCAGAGAGGACGCCTGCATCACCAGCGTCTTGCCGTCGGCGGACCACGTCTCGACGACGGCAGTGTTGGGGTGGGCATCCCGCAGATGGATCTCGTCGATGGTGTAGGACAGCCCCGCCTTTTTTGCCTCGTCAAAGGCGAAGGGCAGACGCGGGTCGTCGGGCTTCATGCCCAGCAGACCACCCACCAGCGCGCGGTCGGTGCCGTGTCCGGGGCCAGTCTCGGCAAAGGAGCCGTACAGGTGGATGGCGGCCCTCACCGGCGGCGCGCCCAGCAGGGAGCGGGCCATGCAGCCGATCCGCGCCGCGCCCGCCGTGTGGGAGCTGGACGGCCCGATCATCACGGGGCCCAGAATATCAAAAATATCCAACATGGGAACACTCCTTTCATGGGATGGGAAGCGATTTTTCTCATCATAGCATACATCCTGCGGGAAAGCGAGGGGCAAAACAAATATTTTGCGGGGGATATGGATAGGATACGCCGGCGCTCTTGTCATTTAAGGACGAAAGTGGTATGGTACGGGTGCAAAAATATGGAGAGGAGCCGTATTTATGGAGCTGATGCCGCTGAAGCTGCACCCGTGCTATAAGGAATATCTCTGGGGTGGCCACCGTTTGCGGACGGACTATCACAAATCGGATGCGCCGGACGTCACGGCGGAGAGCTGGGAGCTGGCCCAGCGGCCGGAGGGCGTCTCCGCGGTGGAGGGCGGGGCGCTGGCGGGAGAGACGCTGGAGCAACTGGCGGAATGGGATCAGACTGCCTTCTGGGGGAGCCGCTGCGCCGGAATGGAGGCATTCCCGCTGCTGGTCAAGCTCATCGACGCCCAAAAAGACCTGTCCGTTCAGGTGCATCCTGCCGACGGGACGGCACTTCGGGACAGAGGCGAGGCGGGTAAGGCAGAGATGTGGTATATCGTGGACTGCGGCGCGGACGCCGCCATCTACCTCGGTTTCTCTCGGCAGCTCACGCCGGAGGAGCTCCGGCGGCGGGCGGCGGACGGCACCATCTGTCAGGTACTGAACCGCGTGCCGGTGAAGAAGGGCGATACGTTTTTCATCCAGCCCGGCACCATCCACGCCATCTGCGCCGGCGTCCTTGTAGCGGAGATCCAGCAGAACTCGAACACTACCTTCCGGGTGTATGACTACCAGCGCCGGGACGCGGCGGGGAATCTGCGGCCCCTGCACCTGGAGCGGGCGGCGGCGGTGCTGCACTATGCGCCGTCGGCGGCAGGCGCCTGTCGGCCGCTCTCCGTCACGGAGCGGGAGGGCTGCACAGAGGAGACCCTGTGTACCTGCCCCTACTTTACCGTGGAGCGGCTGGATATCCGCACCTGCGCCGCACTGCATGGCCCCGGCGACTCCTTCCGACACCTGCTGTGCGTGGAGGGGGAGGGGGCCATCGTCCACGGCGGCGTTCGCTATCCCCTGCGGCAGGGGGACTCCTACCTCCTGCCCGCCGCACTGGGGGACTGTGGGGTGGAGGGGCGGTGTCGCGTACTGCTCAGTCACATATAGAAAGAAACACGCCGTCCGGCAGATTGCCGGACGGCGTATTTTTTACCGTATTTTCAGTTCAGGAAGTCCTTGAGCTTCTTGGAGCGGGAGGGGTGACGCAGCTTCCGCAGAGCCTTGGCCTCGATCTGGCGGATGCGCTCACGGGTGACGTTGAACTCCTTACCGACCTCCTCCAGCGTGCGGGTACGGCCATCCTCGATGCCGAAGCGCAGCTTCAGTACCTTCTCCTCGCGGGGGGTCAGGGTGCTGAGCACGTCCACCAGCTGCTCCTTCAGCAGGGTGAAGCTGGCGGCCTCGCTGGGCTCGGACGCGGCCTCGTCGGGGATGAAGTCGCCCAGATGGGAGTCCTCCTCCTCACCGATGGGCGTCTCCAGCGACACCGGCTCCTGTGCGATCTTCAGGATCTCACGCACCTTGTCCACGGGCATATTCATCTCCTCGCTGATCTCCTCCGGACTGGGATCGTGCCCCAGTTCCTGCAAAAGCTGACGGGAGACGCGGATGACCTTGTTGATGGTCTCCACCATGTGGACGGGGATGCGGATGGTGCGGGCCTGATCGGCGATGGCGCGGGTGATGGCCTGCCGGATCCACCATGTGGCGTAGGTGGAGAACTTGTAGCCCTTGGTGTAGTCGAACTTCTCCACCGCCTTGATCAGACCCAGATTGCCCTCCTGGATCAGGTCGAGGAACAGCATACCGCGGCCCACATAGCGCTTGGCGATGGACACCACCAGACGGAGGTTGGCCTCGGCCAGCTGCTGCTTGGCGCGCTCACCGGCCTTGACCTGCTTTTTCAGCTGCGCCAGCTCCTCGGCGGGCAGCGTCTCGCCGTTGGCCTCCGCCTCGTCCAGACGCTCCTCGGCCTCCCGGCCGGCGGTCATGGCCGTGGCCAGCGCCACCTCCTGATCGGCGGTGAGCAGAGGCACCTTGCCGATCTCCTTCAGGTACATACGAACGGGGTCGTCGATGTTGAAGCTGTCCACCAGCGAGTTGGGATCGACCAGCTCCTCCTCCTCGATCTCGGCAATGGCCTCCATGGGAGGCTCACCGTCCTCATCCGGCAGACCTACCAGAAACTCCTCGGAGCCGACCTCGATACCCAGCGTTTCCAGCGAGTCGTAGATGGAGTCCATCTGGTCGCCGTCCAGATCCATTTCGTCCAGCACCTCGGACAGCTCGCCGGAGTCCAGACGCCCCTTCTTCTTGCCCTTGACGAACAGCTCCTTCAGCTTTTCATTGGCCGTCAGCAGTGCGGCGGCGGGCAGCGTGGCGATGGTCTTGTCATCCAGCTTGCCCTTCGACGTGCCGGGCAGCTTATCATCCGCCTTCTCGGCGGGCTTTGTATCGTCAGCGGCCGCAGTCTTGGCGGTCTTGACTGCCTTCTCCTGCTGCTGGGCCTTGTCCGCAGCCAGCAGAGTGTCTGCCATTTCCTTGAGCTGCTGGGCGGTGTACTTTTCTTCTGTCATGTTCGCTTTCCTCCATAACCTTTCTTATCTTTATATGTATCGCGGGCGGCGGCCAGCGCGTCCATGGCGCTGCGGCCGCTGCGTTTTGCATATTCCTCGCGGATGATGCGGATGTAATCCGTCAGCGCCTGATGGGCGTTGGCGGCGGACTCCGGCTTTTGCAGGAGGGTGGTCAGATGGCTCATCTCCTCCGGCGTCAGCACAGCGGACAGCGCCGCCATGCTGCTGCCGCCCCGGCAGCGCCACAGCTCACTGTAAATGCGGCCCAGCAGGGGCGAGGAGAACTCCTCCTCCCGCAGAGGCGGCTCCGCCGGGAACAGGCCGTCGTCCTGCATCAGAAGCCGGATGACGCCCTCCTCGGCCATGGCGCTGCGCAGATCGTCGTAGCGGATGGCGCGCTCCGTGGGCTGGAGGGTGCGGCTGAGATTCAGCTCCTGCCGCTCCTGCACCCGCCGGTCCCGGTTGATGCGGCGCTTGAAGGCGCGCTGTACCTCCATACGCATGGCCTCCGGCGACAGCCCCGCCGTCTGGGCGGCGCGGTTGGTGTACACGTCCCGCTCCACGGCGTTTTCCAGTTTACATAACTCCTCCGCCATCTCCCCGGCATAGCCGATGCGTCCCTCGTCGGAGGTCAGGTCGTACTTACCGGCGATCTGGGCCATGCGGAACTCCACGCCGTTCTCGCTGCCGGACAGCAGGTTCTCAAAGGCGGCGGCGCCGTGGTTCTTGATGAAATCGTCGGCGTCCTGCTTGACGTATTTGCCGTCCACCAGACGGTTGGGCAGCTTCAGCACCTTGACGGTGAATTCGGAGTTGTTCAGCAGCTCCAGCGCCCGCTGGGTGGCCAGCTGACCGGCGTTGTCGTTGTCGTAGCACAGCACCAGCTCCTTGGTGAAGCGGCTCAAAAGGCGGGTCTGCTCCACCGTCAGCGCCGTACCCATGGAGGCCACGGCGTTGTCAAACCCCGCCTGATGCAGCGTCACCACGTCCAGATTGCCCTCGCAGAGGATGATGTTGGGGCGCTTCGTCTTTTTCGCCAGATTCAGCCCGTAGAGGATGCGGCGCTTGCTGTATGTAATGGTCTCGGTGGTGTTCATGTACTTCGGCTCGGAGTTGTCGATGACGCGGCTGCCGAAGCCCACCACGTCGCCCCGTGTGTCGATGACCGGCAGCATCAGACGGTTGCGGAACTTGTCGTACAGCCGCCCGTTCTTGCCGTTGACCACCAGACCCGCCGCCAGCAGCTCCTGCTTGGTGTAGCCCTTGCGCGTCATGGCGGTGAGCAGACCGTCCCACCGGTCGGGGGACGCGCCCATGCCAAAGCGGACGGCGATGCTTTTCCGGATCTGCCGCTTGTCCAGATAGGCCTGCACCGCCTTGCCCTCCGGGGAGCACAGCAGGTCATAGTACCAGCGGGCGGCGTCCCGGTTCAGCTCCAGCACACGGCGGCGCAGCCTGTCCGCGTCGGAGCGTTCCTCCTCCTCCGGCACCGGCAGGTTGGCGCGCTTGGCCAGAAACCGCACGGCCTCGGGAAAGGTCAGGTTTTCGATCTCCATGATGAAGTTGATAACGCCGCCGCCCTTTTTGCAGCCGAAGCAGTGGTAGATCTGCTTGTCCGGCGACACGGAGAAGGAGGGCGTCTTTTCGTTGTGGAACGGACACAGGCCGAACAGATTGCCGCCCTTGCGCTGCAAGGCGACGTAGCCGGACACCACATCCACGATGTCACTGCGGGCGATAAGCTCGTCCAGAAAGCGCTGATCGAACACGAAAACGTTCCTCCTCTCCCAAAAGTAGGTGTGCATGGCAGTGTGCTACATACCACCACATTAGAGTATACCGTAAAAATCGGCGTTTTCCTCTTTTTCCGCGAAAAAATTTTCACCTTATTATAATAGGGCATCGCCGGATTACAATATCGCCCCTGCAGAGCGGGGGGGGGAGACGAGACAAGCGCCCCGCCGTCCCGGCGGGGCGGAGAAACGCCCGCGCCGGGGGGGACGCCCGCGCCGGGGAAGCGGTGTCGTCGGGGAAGCGCCCCCGCCAACCCCGGCGGGGCGCAAAATGCCCCCGCTGGGCGGGCAATTTGTTACAAACTGTCCGTCAAAACGCCTTCGTGGGGGAAAGAATTCGCGGTTTTCCACGAAAAACAGACGAGAAAACAATAATTCAAAGATAAACAAACTTCACAACGCGCAAAATGCAGGAGAAACAGGTGGGGTCGTGCGGAATAAAACTGCGCTAAAAGTTCTTAAAAATGCGTGTTTTTATAAGAAATAAGAACATATCTGAAAATTTAATTCTTTTTTAACATTTATTTATGAGTTTTTTCGCATTTTTCGGGGCGGCAGCCCTTGATTTATTCTGCGGATATGGTATACTGTCAACGTGAACGGGAGACCGGGTATCCAGATCTGCCGATCAACAAAATTTTTATGGAGGAAATCAAACATGAAGAAGATCATCGCAACTGTTCTTGCTATGGTTATGGCTCTGGCTCTGTGCGCTACCGCTTTTGCTGATATCGCTTGGACCGGCTATAACAACAAGGGCACGAAGCTGGCTGAGGACTACAGCTGCACCGCTGTCAAGGCTACGTTCGACAAGAAGGCCGGCAACGGCACCATCGCTCACTACTGGGTCAAGAGCGCTACCGATACGGTTGACGCTTACTATGTTGACGGCGATGTCAACTCCTATGACCTGAAGCTGACTGCTGAAGCCAAGGCTCCCATGTACCTGAAGGTGCTGGGCAATGACCAGGCTGACTACAAGTATGCCTACAAGGCTACCGAGTTCAAGGCCATCGGCGAGAAGTGCGGCCAGCTGGATCTGGCTGACGGCGTGAAGGGCTACGTTGCTACCGACAAGGACGGCAACACCCTGTACTTCCAGGCTGCCAAGAACGGCAGTGTCAACCTGCTGGTCAACGGTGAGATCGTTGCTGCTGACACTGCTACCGTGAATCCCCACGACTGGAAGGTCAACTCCTATGACAAGGACAACAACGTTGACAGCTACAAGTGCGCGGATTGCGGCACCATCGCCAAGTACTATCCCACCATGGACGCTCTGAAGAAGGCTGGCTGCAACGCCCACATCGAGCGCAACGGCCGTCTGTACGGCTACACCGAGGCTGCTGTTCCTGGCACCACCACCACCGGCAACAAGTCCCCCAAGACCTTCGATGCTGGTATCGCTATGTACGCTGGCATGGCTCTGATGAGCGTTGCTGGTTCCGCTGTTGTGATCGGCAAGAAGAAGGAGTTCTAATTTAGGACTTAGTTCTTAACGAAAAAAGACGAGGCTTCGGCCTCGTCTTTTTTTTGCGTCTGCACCGGCGTGGGCGGTCTCCGCCGTGCCGCAGGGAACAAGAGCATTGCAATTTGCATAGCATCTGTTATATAATGTGAGACAGAGAGAAGCAATTGACCGTACCGGCAGCGGCTCGGTGCATGGCGGGCGGGGCTCGCAAGGAGGAGACTATGAAGAAGCTGATGGCGCTGGTGACGGCGCTGCTATTGATCTGTATGCTGGTGGGCTGCGGCGGTGCGCCGCTGAAAAAGCCGTCGGAGCAGGATACGCTGGCGCTGCTGCGGCAGGAGATCGCGGACAGCGGCAGCCAGTGCGGCGTGGCCTATCTGGGCTATATGCCCGACGGCGATGATGTGCCGGCGTGGCTGGCGGACAACGGCTGGACCCAGACGTTCCCGTTCCTGTCCGACCTGACGGAGCAGCAGGTGGTGACGCAGGAGGGCGGCGAGGTATACTGCATCGTCCCGGCGGAGAAGAATGCCCGTGTGACGGTGGAGGCCTACGATGCGTTCAACGAGGCTGACCCGCTGGGCGATGTGCTGTACGACAGCACCGACGGCGCGCCCATCTGCCTGCGGGGCAATGTCAGCGAGATCATGGGCAACCTGCGCGTGACGGTGGAGACGGCGGCGGGACAGGCGGTGTATTTCCCGTCCCTGAGCCTGCGGGACGGCTCGGTGAGCACCCTGACGGAGCAGGGCCGCGTGTACAACTTCACGCCGGGGGCGATCCACAGCGCGCCCCAGATCCGGGAGCTGTACAGCGAGGATTTCGACTATACGGACAGCATGGGGAACACGGGGCACTATACCTACCGCGTGCCGCAGCTGGAGGCGGACACGGAGGGTGCGGCGTCGATCAACGGCGCCATTGAGCGGGAATACGGCCCCTTCGTGGAGGAGGCGCTGGCGTGTAAGGACGGCGGTTACAGCATCAGCTGCGCCTATATCGTGTGGGAGACCCACCAGTACGGCGACATTCTGTCACTGGTGATGTCCTGCGCGTGGGATGGCGACGTGAACCAGTACAGCGTGTATCTGTACGACACGGACAGCGGGACGCGGATGAACACCGCAGAGCTGCTGGCAGAGATGGGCGTGGACGAGACGGCGTTTCTGGACGCGGTGCGTCAGGCGGCGGCGGAACGGTTCGACGGAAATTACGCCGACGTCACCGGCGACTTTGGCGACTTCCTGGCGGAGCGCCGGGCGTGGACGCTGTCCGACGACAATATCAATATGGATGTGATGGTGGCGTACCCGGACGAGGACGGACAGCTCCATGTGGTGCTGCCCATCGGCTCCATTGCCGGTGCGGACGCCTACGAGGAATGGCTGACGCCGGAGCTGGGCGCAGTTGGATAACGAGAAGCGCAGGAGTCTCTCCCGGAGGGGAGAGACTCCTGCGTATTTTTAAGGGGGGCGGACATGAGAAATTGGCTGCGATATACGGCGCTGGCGCTGGCCGCGGCGGTGCTGGTGACGGTGGCGGCGGGGTGTGACATATACCTTGAGCGGCGGGGCGCGGTGACGACGCCGGCGTGTGAGCTGCGCAACGGGTATCCGTCGGTGGCAGCCGTCGACGGCGGCGCGCTGCTGTGCGAGTGGGATTATAGAGCGGGGGAGTCGTACCTGAGCCGATTGGATGTGCGGCGGGATCAGGTGACGTTGGCGCGGACGCTTTCTGGCGAGTGGTCGCTGGTGGAGCAGATGTTTGCGGACGGACAGGTGGTTTTGCAGCGCTGGGAGGAGGCGGGCTCCTCCTTCCGGTTCCTCAATGCGAAGCTGGAGGATGTGCGGGACTTTGTGCCGGAGGCGGAGGGCGGCAGGCTGTCCCACGACGGTGCGGGCTACTACTATCTGAAGGACGCGGCGCTGTACCGGCAGGACACGGTCACCGGCGACGTGCAGCGCGTGGTGCTGGATCAGGAGCTGCGGTTCGTCTCGCTGGAGGGCATCCATCCGGCGGCGGATCTGCTGCTGTGGTGCCGGATGTCGCCGTTCAGCGAGAAACAGGGCATGGCGCTGGTGGAGCTGCACAGCGGTACTTGCCTGATGGTGCAGGAGAGGTCGGATATGCTGTGGTTCATGGAGCGGGGGCTGTGCGAGATGTCCTATGACGAGGACGGCGGGCGCGACAGCATCCGCTACGACACGGCGGACGGCGGCTGCCGGCAGGCATCGGCGGCGGTGTTTGGCAGCGAGGCGGACAGCGTCTGGGTGGTGAGCGGGTCGCAGTACGCCCTGGCCTCCGACAGGCAGGGCGAGACGCTGTTCCGGCTGGGACAGACACTGGAGCGGTGCGAGGTGACCTCGATACTGGCGGAGGCGGGCGTGACAGGGCATCTGTCCACTGTCTGCTGGCTGCCGACGGTGCAGATGCTGCTGGGCGTGCTGTATGATACGGCGCAGGATGCGCTGCGGCTGGTGGTGCTGGACCCGGCGCGGATGACCTTTACCCCGTGCGGCGAGACCACGGAGGCGCCGTCCTTCCTGACGGTGGACGAGGGCATCACCGGGGCGTACTGGGGTGAGCTGGCCGGGCAGTCGCAGCCGGAGGATATGGGGAAGCTGCGCGCCTACGCCGACCGGCTGGAGGAGAAGTACGACGTGGACATCCTGCTGTCCGACCAGTGCGCCGGGCCCTGCGCAGCGTCGTGGGAGGACATCACCACCACCGATCAGGCGGGGCTGGAGGACGAGGTGGCGGCCATCTATCCGGCGCTGGAGGCGCTGGATCGGACGCTGGCGCTGTACCCGGACGGGTTTTTCACTCAGTTCCGCAATGCGCGGGGCGAGGGCGGCGTGCAGTTCCTGCCGGTATCCGAGTTCCATATGTCCTTCGAGGTGATCGGCATGAGCTTCGAGAACGGCGACTGGCACTGTATCGCCTATCAGGTGAGCAACGAGCGGCTGGAGACGCTGCTGTGCCACGAGATCTGGCACGCCATGGAGGATAAGCTGATTTCCGAGAATTGGAACGCCATCGACAGTTGGACGTGGAGCGCCTGCAACCCGCAGGGGTTCGACTATTACTACGACTATGACGACGCCATGAACGAGGCGGACGGCAGCTGGCTTTATTTCGGCACGGCGGAGGATGTGTATTTCGTGGACGCCTACTCCACCATGAACCCCCGGGAGGATCGGGCGCGGATCATGGAGTACATCATGGGCGCGGAGGACGAGGCCGACGCGCTGGCGCAGTGTCCGGTCATCCGGCGGAAGCTGGAGATCATGGCGGCGGCGGTGCGCGCCGGATTTGATACCGCCGGGTGGGGCGTTACCCGGTGGGAGCAACCCCTGACGGTGCGGGATAGAGCGGCGTGAGCCGGGACCGCCTGCATACGAGAAAAAACCGCAGACCCCTTATGGGGTCTGCGGTTTTTTGCGCGCTGCCCCCTTGACAGGCAGCGCGACAAATGATAGTATTAAAGAAACTAAAGTATCAATAAGACGGAAATACCAAAAGCGGGGCGCAGACAGTCAAAACCGGCGTATACCGTGCGTCCGCTTGATAGGAGGATAAGGAGGCGTTTGTATGCGCAGAACAACGGCGACTACGGACTATCTGAAGGAGTGCATGGGTACGGCGCTGCTGGAATTGATGGGGGAGAAGCCCCTTGAAAAGATCAGCATCGAGGAGATGACGGCCAAGGCGGATGTGGGGCGCTCCACCTATTTTCGCTATTTCAAGAACAAGGAGGAGGTACTGTCCTTCAAGCTGCTGTGCCTGTGGCGGCGGTTTTCCGCAGAACGGGGCGGCGACGGCATCGCCCGCGTTGATCCGCAGGGTATCCGGACGCTTTTCGAGTTCTGCCTGTCCATCCGCCCCATATGCGAGCTGCTCTATGATACCGGCCATCAGGAGGTGATCCTGCGGTTCTACTTGCAGGGCGCTGCGCCCGTTATCGCCCAGGCCGACGCCAAGACCTACTATTTTATCCAGTTCATCACCTTCGGCCTGTTCGGGCTGATGAATGCGTGGGTGCTGGGCGGCTACAAGGAAACGCCGGAGGAGATGGCGCAGATCGTCTGCGCGTGGAAGGATGCCTCGCAGGAGGCGTAAGAGGAAAGGAGTGTTCACATGGGAAAGATCATGCGCCGTGTGTTGATCGTCGTCCCCGCCGTGGCCTTGCAGGTGCTGTGGCACGTTCTGCTGGTGAAGTGGCTGTCCCCCTATGCGCCGCTGATCGTGTCGCTGGTGTCAGTGGCGGCGGTCTTTATGGTGCTGTTCATCGTCATCAAGCGGGATGAGAGCACCTACAAGCTGCTGTGGCTGCTCATCATCCTGACGATGCCGCTGGTGGGCGCGCTGCTGTACCTGTTTTTCGGCAATAAGCGGACGGCAAAGCCGCTGAAAAAGCGGCTGCAAGGTGTGGAGAGCAGCGGTGATCCCCATCCGCTCCCCGTGGGCGAGACGCCCTTTGCGGGGGAAAAGCGCATGGAGCAGACCATCCGCTGGCTGGAGAGAAAAACCGGGTATCCCCTGTGCAAGGCCCGGCCGGTGCGGTACTATCCGCTGGGAGACAATATGTTCCCGGATATGCTGCGTGATATGAAAAGCGCCAAGCGCTCCATCTACATCGAGTATTTCATCATCGAGCCTGGGCAGATGTGGGATGCCATGATGGAGGTGCTGGAGGACAAGCTGCGGCAGGGCGTGGACGTGCGGGTGATGTACGACGACCTGGGAAGCATCTCCTCCTTCAACTTCAGCAACGCCCGGGAGCTGACACAGAAGGGCATTCCCTGCGTGCCGTTCAATCCCCTCCTCGCCTTGAAGGGAACGGCCAACTACCGCGACCACCGCAAGATGCTCATCGTGGATAACGAGATCGCGTACAGCGGCGGCATCAACCTGTCGGATCGGTATATCAACCTGGAGCACCCCTACGGCCACTGGAAGGACACCGGCTTCCGGCTCACCGGCGAGGGGGTACACAGCTTTACCCATATGTTTTTGACGTTCTGGAACGCCTTCGCCCTGAAGAAGGGGGAGGGGGGTACGCCCATGCCCACGCTGCAAGACAGCGCCGAAGCGCCGCGGGAGACGGATGGGTATGTGCTCAGCTATTACGACTCGCCTCTGGAACACGACGCCACCAGCAACCAGCTTTTCATCGACCTGCTCTCTCAGAGCACGGACTATGCGTGGTTCTTCACGCCCTATCTCATGCTGGGCGACGACCTGATGGCCGCTATGCTCACGGCGGCGCGGCGGGGCGTGGATGTGCGGATCATCATGCCCGGCATCCCCGACAAAAAGCTGATCTTCCGGATGTCCCGCAGCTTCTATCAGGTGCTGCTGAACGGCGGCGTCAAGATCTACGAGTACACGCCGGGCTTTGTACACGCCAAGAGCTTTGTGTCCGACGACAAGGTGGCCACCATCGGGACGGTCAATCTGGATTACCGCAGCCTGTTTCTGCACTTTGAGAACAATTCGCTGTTCTACCGCTCCGGCATTGTGGAGAAGATCAAGGAGGACTTCCTTGCCACGCAGGCGCTGTGCAGCGAGGTGCAGCCCTACGACAAGAAGCGCTACTCCAGACGCTGGGCGGTGGACGGCCTTCTGCGCATCTTTGCGCCGCTGTGCTGAGGAAACGGGGAACGGAAGTACAGAATCACTATGAAAAAACTCTTACCGAAAAAATACCGGCGTTTGCTCTGGGCGGGACTGCTGGCGTGCCTCGTCCTGTATGTCCTCGGCAGTCTGCTGGTGCCGCCGCTGGCGGGTACGCAGCGGAAAAGCGACAGGCAGATCAAATTGCCCGCCCCCGCCGCCGAGCGGGTATGCCTTGTGGACGGCAACGAGGAGGCCCTGCTCTGGCGGCTGCGGCTCATCCGCTCGGCACAGTCGGAGATCGTCCTCTCTACCTTTGATTTCCGCATTGACGAAAGCGGCTCGGACGTGGTGGCGGCGCTGCTGGACGCGGCGGAGCGGGGCGTGCAGGTGCGGCTTCTGGTGGACGGCATAAACGCACAGCTGCATTTGCAGGGCAGCGCCGCGTTTCGGGCGCTGGCAGCTCACGAAAACGCGGAGGTCAGATTTTACAATCCCCTACGGCTGACCCGGCTCTGGAGCGCCAACTACCGCTGCCACGACAAGTATCTCATCATCGACCGCAGCGCCTACCTTATGGGCGGACGGAACACCAGCGACCTGTTCCTCGGCAGCGGCGGCACGACGCGGCAGAACATGGACCGCGATGTGGTGGTGTGCGGCAGCGGCTCCGGGAGGGGGTCTGCTGCCGCGCTGCTGGACTACTTCGAGGATATCTGGGCGCTGGATACCAACCGGGAGTTCCGGGTAAACGGCGAAGCGGGGCGGGTACTGCGCGCCGCTGCCGCGCTCAGGGAGCGGTGGGCTGCTATCACCGGCGCAGGGCGGGTGACGCCCATCGACTGGGATGGGGAGACCATACAGGCTGGCGGCGTGACCGTTCTTCACGGCGACTGCGCGGCGCGGAACAAGGAGCCGGTGCTGCTGAACACCCTGACGGCGCTGATGCAGGGCGGCCGGGAGCGGATCGTGGTGCAGACCCCCTACATCATCTGCAACCGCGCCATGTATGACGCGCTGGAAAAGGCTGCCGGTGGTGCGGCGCAGGTGCAGATCATCACCAACGCGCCTCAGAGCGGTGCCAATCCATGGGGCTGCGCCGACTATCTCAACCAGAAAAAGGCCATTCTGTCCACCGGCGTTTCCGTCTGCGAGTGGCATGGGGAGAGATCCATGCACACCAAGACGATCCTGATCGACGACCGATTCAGTATCATCGGCTCCTTCAACTGGGATATGCGCAGCGCCTATCTGGACACGGAGCTGATGCTGCTGGTGGACTGTCCGGAGCTGAACGCCGCTCTGCGGGCGGAGACGGACGAGATGGTGCGTCAGGGCAGGCTGCTCCTGCCGGACGGCACCGCCGCGGAGGGCGCGGCGTACACAGCGCCCGAGATGCCGCTGTACAAGAAGCTTTTGCAGCCGGTGCTGCGGGTGGTGATCCGCCCATTCCGGTATGTGCTGTGACCGGCTGCCGCACAAAAATAGAGGAGAGGCACGGTGGGACAACGTCCCGCCGTACCTCTCCCTTATTATATCCGCAGAAGCGGTCGTCAGCACTCCACCGCTACCTTGATCACGCCGTCCCGCCGGTTCTCGAAAAGCGCATAGGCCTCTTCGATGCGGCTGAGGGGGTAGGTGTGGGTGATGAGGGGCAGGGTGTCCAACTTGCCCTCTGCGATGAGGCGCAGGGTCTCGGCACAGTTGCAGCCGTCCACACCGCCGGTCTTGAAGGTCAGATTTTTGCCGTACATATCCGGCAACGGCAGGGTCTGCGCCCTGTCGTAGAGCGCCACCACAGTCACGATGGCGTTGGGACGGGCGCACTCCCATGCCAGACGGAAGGTGGCCTCCGTCCCCGCTACCTCCAGCACCACGTCCGCGCCGCCGTGGTCGCTGTGGGACTGTACAAAGGTCAGACAGTCCTCCGGCGAGACGGTGAGCACCTCCGGATAGTGGCGGTTGAGGAAGCGGACGCGGCTCTCGTCCTTCTCACACACGATGATGCGCTTGGGCTTCTTCAGCATCGCGCACAGCAGGGTACAGATGCCGGTGGGGCCTGCCCCGATGATCAACACCGTGTCCTCCGGCGTGATCTCGGAGATGCGCGCCGCCCAGAAGCCAGTGGCCAGCACATCGCCCACCAGCAGCGCCTGCCGGTCGGTAACGCCGTCGGGGATCTTATTCAAGCCCTGATCGGCAAAGGGTACCCGCACATACTCCGCCTGTCCGCCGTCGATGCGGCAGCCCAGCGCCCAGCCGCCGTTTTTGTCGGTGCAGTTGTTCACATAGCCCCGCTTGCAGAAAAAGCAATCGCCGCAGAAGGTCTCCACATTCACCGTCACCCGGTCACCGGGCTGCACATGGGTCACGGCGCTGCCCACGGACTCCACCACGCCCACCATCTCGTGGCCCACGGTGATGCCCGGCACGGCCCGGGGAACGCTGCCGTGCTTGATGTGCAGGTCGCTGGAGCAGATGCTGGCCAGCGTCACCTTCACGACGGCGTCCCGCTCGTGGAGCAGCACCGGCTTGGGCTTTTCCGTCAGCACAAATTTTCCCTCTGCAACATATGTATAAGCCTGCATTGTGTTATCCATCACTTTCTGAAAATTCATTTTGGGGCGGCGCTGTGGCATGGCAGTCCGTACTGTGTCCTATCCTATCACGGTTTCCCGCAAAGCACAAGCGCCGCCGGACAGGTGAGTGCTTCGGCGCTTTCGGAGGCGGGGTGGGAGGTTGACACCGGGTCGGAAAACTGTTACACTGCCTGCATCCCCATCAATTTCGGCGTATGTGACAACTTGGAGGTAGACGATGGACCAGATCCGTATTGTTGCAGATTCCAGCTGTAATATTCTTGCGCTGGACGGCGTAGAGTTCGTCAGCGTTCCCCTTACCATCCGCACCGACACGGAGGAATTCCGCGACGATGCCTCCCTCGATGTAAATGAGATGGTCACGGTGCTTCGCAATACGAAGGGCCGTTCTTACAGTGCGTGTCCCAATATCACGGATTGGGAGGAGGCCTTCGGCGACAGCGGCGATGTGCTGGCGTTTACCATCACCAGCAGCCTCTCCGGCAGCTACAATACGGCCTGCATCGCACGGGATGCCTGTCAGGAGCGGGATCCCTCCCGCCGTATCTATGTGGTGGATTCGCTGTCCGCCGGGCCGGAGATCGGTCTGCTCATCGAAAAGGCGCTGTCCGAGGTGCGCGCCGGTGCAGACTTTGGCGCGGTGTGCCGGGCGGTGAAGGCGTATCATGAGCGCACCCACCTGCTTTTCGCGCTGGAATCCATGCACAATCTGGCGCAGAACGGCCGCATCAGCAAGCTGGCGGCGACAATGGCCGGTGTCCTCGGCATCCGCGCCGTGGGACAGGCCAGCGCGGAGGGTACCCTTGAGATGCTGGAGAAGTGCAGGGGCCTGCGGAAAACGCGGGAGTTCATGCTGCACGCCATGGAGGAGCTGGGCTACAAGGGCGGCAGCGTCCGGATCGGGCATTGTCAGAATCCGGCGTTGGCGCTGGAGCTTTGCACGGAGATCCAGCAGAAGTACCCCGGCGCGGACATAAAGAGCCACGGGCTGCGCGGTCTGTGCAGCTACTACGCCGAGCGCGGCGGGATCATGCTGGGCTTCGAGACGTAAGGACGACATACGAATAAAAGCGGCGCCGCTGCCCGACAGCGGCGCCGCTTTCTGCTTGCGGCGGACAAAAATGAACAGCGCCGGAAGCCCTTGTCTGAATGGACTTCCGGCACTGCTATGGCACCCCCGGCGAGACTCGAACTCACTACATTCCGCTTAGGAGGCGGACCCTCTATCCCGGTGAGGTACGGAGGCATATATGAACCGGTACAAACGCCATTGTACCCCAGAGACGGGCGGTTGTCAACGGCGTCAGAAAGAAAAAGTTGTGGAAAAGGCTTGCATTCGGCACTTTGAGAGCATATAATACAAAGGTTAGTGAATTTACCCGAGAGAAGGGGGTCATACCTTTGCAGAACGAGAAATTGAGAAATGTGGCGATCATCGCCCACGTCGACCACGGCAAGACCACACTGGTGGATCAGATGCTCAAGCAGGGCGGCGTGTACCGTGAAAATCAGGATACCGTGGATCGCGTCATGGACTCCAACGATCTGGAGCGGGAGCGCGGCATCACCATTCTGGCCAAGAATACAGCCATACAGTACGGCGACACCAAGATCAACATCGTGGATACCCCGGGCCACGCCGACTTCGGCGGCGAGGTAGAGCGTATTCTGAAGATGGTCAACGGCGTCATCCTGCTGGTGGACGCCGCTGAGGGCCCCATGCCCCAGACCCGCTTTGTCCTCAGCCGTGCGCTGGAGCTGGGTCACCGGGTCATCGTGGTGATCAACAAGATCGACCGTCCCGACCAGCGTATCCACGAGGTCATCGACGAGGTGCTGGAGCTGCTGCTGGATCTGGACGCCACGGATGAGCAGCTGGACAGCCCCATGCTGTTCTGCTCCGCCCGCAACGGCACCGCCAGCTACTCCCCGGACGTGGTGGGGACGGATCTCAAGCCGCTGTTCGACACCATTCTGGACTATATCCCCGCGCCGGAGGCCGATCTGGATCAGCCCTTCCAGATGCTGGTCAGCGCCATCGACTACAACGAGTTCGTGGGCCGTATCGCCATCGGCCGTGTAGAGCGCGGCGTGCTCAAGCAGAATCAGGAGATCGCGGTGTGCAACTACCACGATCCCGACGCGCCGGCCAAGCGTGCCAAGGCCGTCAGTATGTATGAGTTTGCCGGTCTGGGCAAGGTGCCTATCACCGAGGCGGAGGCGGGCAACATCGTCGCCATGTCCGGTATCGGCGATATCACCATCGGCGATACCATCTGCACCCCCACCTGTGTGGAACCGCTGCCCTTCGTGAAGATCAGCGCACCCACCGTGGAGATGACCTTCTCTATCAACGATTCCCCCTACGCAGGGCGCGAGGGCAAGTTTGTCACCTCCCGCCAGCTGCGGGAGCGGCTGTTCCGCGAGACGCTGAAGGACGTGTCCCTGCGGGTCACCGAGATCGAGGGCTCTACCGATGCGTTCAATGTGGCGGGCCGCGGCGAGATGAGCCTGTCTATCCTTATCGAGACCATGCGCCGTGAGGGGTATGAGTTCCAGGTGTCGCCGCCCCGCGTGCTGTATCAGACCATCGACGGCAAGAAGTGCGAGCCCATCGAGCGTCTGGTGGTGGACATACCCAGCGAGAGCGTGGGCGCGGTCATCGAGAAGCTGGGCAGCCGCAAGGCGGATATGCTGGAGATGACCCCGGTGGGCAGCCGCATGAAGATCGAGTTCCTCGTTCCCAGCCGTGGACTGTTCGGCTATCGCAACGAGTTCATGACCGATACCCGCGGCGAGGGCATCATGGCCAGCGTGTTTGACAGCTACGCCCCCTACAAGGGCGATCTGACCCGCCGGAACACCGGCTCCCTCGTCTCCTTCGAGACGGGCGAGAGCGTGGGCTATGGCCTGTTCAACGCCCAGGAGCGCGGTGCGCTGTTCATCGGGCCGGGCGTGCCGGTGTACGAGGGCATGATCGTGGGCGTCTCCCCCAAGCAGGAGGATATCACGGTCAACGTGTGCAAGAAAAAGCAGATGACCAATATGCGCGCCGCCGGCTCCGACGATGCGCTGCGTCTGGTACCGCCCCGGAAGATGAGTCTGGAGCAGTGTCTGGAATTTCTGGCGGATGACGAGCTGCTGGAGGTCACGCCCAAGAGTCTGCGGATGCGCAAGACCATCCTGAACCATGAGAAGCGGATGAAGGCCACCCACGGCGGCAAGAAGAATTGACCAAATATAAAAAGAGACGGCGTCGCCGTCTCTTTTTGTGTCAGAAGATAATCGCGTATTTGCTGTGCGGGAGGGAAATAATTGCCCCAAAGCAAGAAAAAGCAATGTACATTTCCGGAAACACATGGTAGACTGAAACTGTAAGCAGAGAGCCCCGGAATGGGAGTACAGATGATACAAGGAGGAGAGCCATGAAACGGATAGGAAAGAGCCTGGCGGCATTGGCACTGGCGCTGGTGATGTCGCTGACGCTGCTGCCGGTGCAGGCTATGGCGGTGGAGGGCGATGCGGAGACGGCATCCGACGGCGCGTTGCTGGATGGCTATCTGTACCAGCTGGCAGGCATGGACATCGCCGACTATGAAAGGGGCTTTGACACGGCCGGCACACCGGCCATGTACGCCGCATCCGGGAACCTGACGTCGGCGGAGCAGGCGGCGTACAACACCCTGAAGGAGCAGCTGATCCTGATCGCCAACGGACAGCGGAAGGACACGGCGATCCAGATCACGGGCACGCTGCCGGATCAGACCTCGGCGAACAAGGTGTGGCAGGCGCTGCTGGCGGATCTGCCGTATGCGCTGTACTGGCACGACAAGACGGTGGGCATCGGCTATTCGTATATACCGGATAACGGCTGGGAGAACATCACGTTCAAATTCGCGGTGGCCGCGGAGTTCCGCGGCGACAGTCTGTACACCACCAATATTCCCAACGTGCCGGCGGCGGTGGCGGCAGCCAAGCAGGTGGTGTCTGCCAACCGCGGCAAGACCGACTATGACAAGCTGCAGGCATACCGGCAGTATATCTGCGACCAGTTCTCCTACAACTTCAGCATCAACAAGGACACAGCCTACGGCAATCCCTGGCAGCTGCTGTGGGTGTTTGACGGCAACGCCAGCACCAATGTGGTGTGCGAGGGCTACGCCAAGGCGTTCAAGTACCTGTGCGACCTGACGGAGGAGAGCAACGGCTGGATCGGCTCCGTGGAGACGCTGGACGTTACCGGCACGATGAATGGCGACAGACATATGTGGAACGTGGTGCGCATCAACGGGACGAACTACCTGGCGGATGTGACCAATTGCGATCAGGGGACGGTGGGCTACCCCACAGAGCTGTTCCTCTGCGGTATCCAGACCAACGGCAGCAGTATGTACCATCAGGATACCAAGACCACTTATATCTACGATACCGACACCAGAAACTCCTTCAAGGCGGCGGATCTGGCCGTCTCCGCCGCGGGCTTTGATCCCGGCGCGGCGACCGTCCCGGCCAATGTGAAGCTGGTGAGCGCCAAGGTCGTCAGCGGCGGCATTCAGGTGACATGGAACGAGGCGGACGGCGCGGTAAAGTATCGGGTGTACCGCAAGGATGCGGTGAACACCGGCTGGAAGGTCATCGCAACTGTAACTGGCACCAGCCATGTGGATAAGACCGCTGCAGCGGGCGTGACGTACAGCTACACTGTCCGCGGTGTCGACGCAGACGGAGAACTCAGCCCCGGCTTCGACAGAACTGGCGTCAGCGCTACCATTCCCAAGCCCACCGCCCCCGCCAATGTGACGCTGGGCGATGCCAAGGTGGTCACTGGCGGCATTCAGGTGACATGGAACGAGGCGGACGGCGCGGCAAAGTATAAGGTCTACCGCAAGGATGCCTCCAACACCGTTTGGCGGGTCATCGCAACTGTAACTGGCACCAGCTACACGGATAAGACCGCTAAGATCGGTACGAAGTACAACTATACGGTGCGCGGCGTGGCTGCTGACGGCAAGACCCTCAGCCCCGGCTTCGACAGAACTGGCGTCAGCGCTACCATTCCCAAGCCCACCGCCCCCGCCAATGTGACGCTGGGCGATGCCAAGGTGGTCACTGGCGGCATTCAGGTGACATGGAACGAGGCGGACGGCGCGGCAAAGTATAAGGTCTACCGCAAGGATGCCTCCAACACCGTTTGGCGGGTCATTGCAACTGTAACTGGCACCAGCTATACGGATAAGACCGCTAAGATCGGTACGAAGTACAACTATACGGTGCGTGGCGTGGCTGCCGACGGAAAGACCCTCAGCCCCGGCTACGACAAGACCGGCGTCAGCGCCACCGCCGCGCCCGCCAACGTGACGATGGGCAGCGCCAAGGCGGTCAACAGCGGTATACAGGTGACATGGCAGAGAGCGGAGGACGCGGCGAAGTACCGCGTTTACCGCAAGGATGCCGCCAACACCGGCTGGAAGGCCATCGCAACGGTGAGCGATACCAGCTATGTGGACAAGACCGCTAAGATCGGTACGAAGTACACCTATACGGTGCGTGGCGTGGCTGCTGACGGCAAGACGCTCAGCCCCGGCTACGACAAGACCGGCGTCAGCGCCACCGCGACGCCCGCCAAGGTGGCTCTGGTGGGCGGCAAGCGGGTCACCAGCGGAACAAAGGGCATTCAGGTGACATGGAAGTCGACAGCCAATGCCCAGACCTATAACGTCTATCGAGCGGCCAACCCGCCGTCCGGAGATGTACCTGCCTCTGCATGGGTGCTGGTGGGGAAGAAGGTCAATGCCTTGACCTTCAAGGATACCACGGGCAAGTCCGGGACATTGTACGCCTACACCGTGCGTGGTGTGGCGGTGGACGGCAAGACCCTGAGTGCCGCCTACAACAAGTACGGTGTGCGGGTCACCATGCCCTGAGCGGCAGGGAACAAGAGGAAAAGGAGGGCGTCCGCAGGACGTCCTCCTTTTTGCGGCTCAGAAGGGGATGGGGGCGATGGCGGACACGTCGGCCGGATCGGTGAACAGTGCGCCGTCGGGCGGAAGGATGCTGAACAGGATGCAGGCGATGGCCAACAGAAGCAGGACGGCGTACCACAGCAGCTCGCCGCCCTGTAAGCGGCGCAGCAGCAGGACATAGGCCGTCAGGGCGGCGGCAAAGGACAGCAGGTACAGGATGGCGGGGGGCAGACCCAGCGGGGTCAGCGCGGCGGCCAGCACAGCCGACAGCAGCACGGCGGCACACAGCCCGCTGCGGGAGCTGCCGGGCTCCAGATGATGCAGCACCAGCGCCGCGGGGAGCATGGACCAGAATGCCAGCTTTCCCAGCTCCCACGGGCTGCCGTTACGCGGGGCCAGCGCCCGCGTCAGTGGGTCGGGAGCCTTGAGGTACAGACAGTACAGCAGCACCGCGCATACGGCGGCGGTGAGAAACGCGAAAAAACAGCGCAGATATCGCATGATATGTCACCTCCCTGTCCACACTCTATGCGTGGATGAGGCGGAATATTTCCCCTGCACATTGACAGGGAATAGCGGAAAAGAGTATACTAAGGAAGATACTCTAAGAGGACAAGGAGAACGATATGGCAAAGAAAACAGGCCGTAAGGATACCGCCTCTGCGATGAAGCTGACGCAGGAACTGCGGCACCCTTGGCTGACACCGGTGCTGGCGGTTTTTTATTTCTTCGTGACCTGCCTGATGCTGCAGGGCTGCAACAAGGGCATTACCATGCTGCTGCTTCTGGCGGCTGTGACAGCGATCATTGTGGCGGGTGAAAGATTAGGGCAGCGCATGACGTGGCCGGCGCTGATGCTGGGGCTGTATGTTTTGATGGACGGGATATCCACCCTGTACGCACCGTCGGGCAAGTTCGCCCTGTATGAGTTTTTGAAGGTGGCGGCGGCGGCCTGCATGGCGCTGCTGCTGACGGCGTTGGAGCCGGAGCGGCCGGGCCGTACCGGACGGTGCGCCGCTACGGTGCTGGAGACGGCGGGGGCATTGGCCTCGCTGGTCAGCATCGACATGGTGTCCACGCAGCTTTTGTACAAGCTGCTCAACGGACTGACGGCACCGCTGGGCGCGCCGGTGATGCTGGAAAATGTGCTGCAGGAGCAGCGGCTCAAGACGATCTTTGAAAATCCCAACGTGTTTGCCGGATGTGCCGGGGTGGCGATCCTGCTGGCGCTGGGTCTGGCGGTGAACACCGACGACAAGAAGGCGCGGTGCCTGCATATGACCTGTCTGCTGCTGAACAGCACCGCCTTCCTGTTGGCGGTGAGCCGCGGCGCCATGGGCGCCATTGCGGCGGCGTTCCTTGTGTATCTGCTGCTGGAGCGGGGACAGCGCCGTGCCGTTTCCTTCGTGCTGATGGTGGAGACGCTGGTGCTGTCGGGTGCTGCGGCGCTGTGTACACTGCCGGCCTATGCGGAGGCGGGACAGACGGTGCAGGTGCTGCCGTTGCTGGCGGCGATCGCCGCAGCAGCCGTCCTGTGTGTGCTGGATATTTTTGTGGGCCGCCCGCTGGCACTGCGTATGGCGCAGCGGATGAAAACGGTGAATATCGTGCTGCTGGCCGCTCTGGGCGCCGTGGTGCTGCTGACTGCTGCGGCGGTGAGCTGGACTGGCGCGATCACGCTGCAAGGCGGGGAGCGCATCACACGCGGCGCCTATCTGGGCGAGGGCGAATATACGCTCCATGTAGATGCGGACGGGCCGGTGAAGGTGACGGTGCAGACCCAGACGCAGGAGGATGCCGTGATGAACCGGAAGCAGACGGTCTATCGGGGCGAGGCGGACGGCGCAGCGTTCACCGCACCGGCGGACAACCGCTCTGTGACGTTCCTTATCAGCGCCGACGAGTCGGTGCATATCTCCGCCATCCGCTACGAGGGGACATCCTCCGGGGAGCTGAAGCTGAAATATAAGCTGCTGCCGGAGGCCATTGCGGGTCGTATCCAGACCCTGCGCTCGGAGGGCAACGTGGTGCAGCGCTTTGTCTATGTCAAGGATGCCATGCAGCTGTTCCGCCGCAGTCCTGTGGTGGGACTGGGCATGGGCGCGTTTGAAAACGGCATCTATAACGTACAGAGCTATCACTACGAGACGAAATATGTCCACAATCACTATGTGCAGACCATGGTGGACACCGGCGTGATCGGTCTTGCTTTGTGGCTGGGTCTGCTGGCCACCAGCGCGGCGGCGATCATCCGCCTGTGGCGCCGGGAGCGTACCGAGGCGCAGTCGATGGCCTCGGCGCTGGGCGCGCTGCTGCTGTTTTTGATGATCCACGCGGCGGTGGAGATCATATTCTCCAGCGGATACTTCCTGCCCTTCGGCATGGGAGCGCTGGCGGTCATTAACCTGACCTGCGGGCAGACGCTCCCTCTGCGCCGGGCAGGGGACAAGACGCGGCGCTGGATGGTGCGTGCAGAGGGGCTTGGACTGGTAGTATTTGTGGTGCTGCTGACCATGAACCTGTGGGCGGCACAGCTGGCGCGGCGCGGCACCTACGACGCGGCGGCACAGGCGGCGGAGGTGGATCCCTACGAATGGGCGGATCACAAGCTGGCCTATGTATATAATGCCTCGGCGGAGGAGGCGCTGCCGGAGAATATGCAGGAGACGCTGGCACGGTACATGGCGGATCTGGAGAAGCTGAATTCCAACGCCGTACCCAAGTATCTGGCGGAGGCGTATTTTAATCTGGGTGACGTGGAGAAGGGCTTTGCTATGCTGGAGAAGTATGTGGACTACACATCCTCCGACCCCGCCACGTGGGATACCAGCTTCCGTATCGTCATGCAGCACAGCGATGACAGCGCGGCATTCCGCCAAGGCGCGGCACAGCTCCGGGATAAGCTGGAGCGCTGGAACCGACAGAATCTGGGTGCTATCACGCTGTCCGAGGATGTGACGGCGTATCTCAACGAGCTGCTGGGCGACGCGTGACCTGCAGCGGAGAGCGCAATATAGGAGGAACGGTCATGCCATCTGTACTGTGTACGGCATCTACATTTTCCCATATCATCAACTTTCATCTGCCCTACCTGCGGCGCTTCCGCGAGCTGGGGTGGCAGGTCAGTGTGGCCTGCGGCGGCGATTGGCGGGATATCCCCTATGCCGACGAGACGGTGGTGCTGCCGCTGGAGAAAAAGATGTCCTCTCCGGCCAACCTCCGGGCGGCAGGAATGCTGCGGAACATGATGGAGCGGGAACACTACGACCTTGTCATCAGCCACACCTCGCTGGCGGCCTTCTTTACACGCTGGGCGGTGCGCGGGCTGCGCGACCGGCCCAAGGTCGTCGACGTGGTTCACGGCTACCTGTTCGACGACGAGACGCCGGCGGCCAAGATGCTGCTGCTGACCCGGGCGGAGCTGCTGCTGGCGTCAAAGACCGATCTGGTGCTGACCATGAATGCGTGGGACACCCAATGGGCCGCGGCACATCACGCGGCGGCCCGGGTGGAGGAGATCCCCGGTATGGGCGTGGAGCTCCGCCGCTTTCAGGCGGCGGGGGAGACGCGGCAGACTATGCGGGACAAGCTGGGCTTGTCGGAGCAGGACATTGCGCTGATCTATGCGGCGGAGTTCTCCGAGCGGAAGGCACAGTCGGTGCTGCTCCGCGCCCTGCCGCTGCTGCCGCCGCAGATCAAGCTGCTGCTGCCGGGCAGCGGCGCACGGCTGGAGGCGTGCCGCGCCTTGGCTGATGAGCTGGGCGTGGCGGAGCGCGTGCGGTTTCCCGGTCAGGTCCGCGACATCCCCGTGTGGCTGGGTGCGGCGGATATCGCCGTATCCTCCAGCCGGTCGGAGGGGCTGCCCTTCAACATCATGGAGAGCATGGCCTGCGGCTTGCCGGTGGTGGCCAGCGACGCAAAGGGACATACCGACCTGATCGGACCGGAGAACGGGCTCCTGTTCCCGCGGGAGGATGAGGCGGCCTTTGCCGCCGCAGTAAGAAAGCTGGCGGCGGATGCCGGTCTGCGGGCGCGGATGGGACAGGCCGGACGGGAGAAAATGCAGCGGTACGCACTGGATGCGGTACTGCCGCAGGTGATGGAACAATACCTGTCCGTGACAGGAAAAAGATAAAGGAAAACGGATATGATACGGGAAAATCAGCAGTTGCTCAATCAATTCAACGTCTTTACGGATGCGGTGGCGGTCTTCTTAGCTATGCTGGTGTCCTACTGGCTGCGCTTCAGCCTGTTCCGCGGCATCAAGGGGCTGCCCTTCAACTACTACGTCTGGCTGGGTGTGGTGGCGGCGGCGCTGACGCTGGTGGTGTTCGCTGTGGCGGGGCTGTATGAGTCCTTCCGCGCCGTGCGGTTCCATGTGGAGGCCGGGCGTGTAGCGGTGCTGGAGCTGCTGGTGGCGCTGATCATCATGGCCGCCATGTTTGTGCTGCGTCTGGGCGAGACATCCCGCTGGTCGGTGGTGTTCTTCTACGGTATCGCGACACTGCTGCTTCTCGGCAAGCGCGCCTGTATCCGGCTGCTGCTGCGCCGCTATCGCGCCATGGGTTATAACCAGAAGCGGGTGCTGCTGGTGGGACACGGCGAGAGCGCCGAGGCCTACGTCAAGCGGGTGGCGAATGACCGAAACTTGGGTTATCAGGTGCTGGGATATGTGGCGGACAACAGCAAATGGGGAAAGCTTCCCTACTGCGGCACATACGGCCAACTGGAGGAGATCTTCCGGCGGGAAAAGCCGGATGAGGTGGTGGTGGCCCTGCCCACAGAGGAGGGGCGCTGGATGAAAAAGATCATCAACGCCTGCGAAAAGGACGGCACCAAGCTGTCCGTGATACCGTCCTACGTCAAGTATATGCCCGCCAATCCGCAGGTGGACAGCGTTAACGGCTTGCCGCTTTTCAACCTGCGCCGCATTCCGCTGGACAATGTGGGCAACGCCTTCATCAAGCGGACGGCGGATATTGTCTGCGCTCTGCTGCTGATCGTGCTGACCTCGCCGCTGATGCTCATCGCGGCCATCGGCGTGAAGCTATCCTCGCCGGGGCCCATCATTTTCAAGCAGGAGCGGGTGGGCAAGGATAAAAAGCCGTTCTATATGTATAAGTTCCGCTCCATGAAGGTGAACAGCAGCCAGAACACGGGGTGGAGCAAGAATGAGGACAACCGCAAGACGTGGTTCGGCTCCCTCATCCGCAAGTGCTCGGTGGACGAGCTGCCTCAGTTCTTCAACGTGCTCAAGGGCGATATGAGCCTCATCGGGCCCAGGCCGGAGCTGCCGTTCTTTGTGGAGCAGTTCCGGGAGGAGATCCCCCGCTATATGGTGAAACATCAGGTGCGGCCCGGTATCACCGGCTGGGCGCAGGTCAACGGCTACCGGGGGGACACGTCCATCTCGAAGCGCATTGAGTACGATCTGTACTACATCGAGAACTGGTCGCCGGCCTTTGATCTGCGGATCCTGCTGATGACGGTGTTCTGTATGTTCAACAAGGAGAAGATCAACTCGCACCGGGATAAAAAAGAAAAATGAGAGAAAAAAGGCAGGCGCACAGGCGCCTGCCTTTTGTATGTCACAGCTTCAGCTTTCCGGCGAGGAACGCCTCGTACCGGTCGCAGATGGCCTGCACGTCGCTGCCGAATTCGATCTGCCGCCCCTTGTGAAGCCACAGCACCTTGCTGCACAACTCACGGATCTGCGTCAGGGAGTGAGACACCAGAATGCTGGTGGTACCGGAGGAGAGGATCTCCCGCATCTTGGTCTCGCTCTTTTTGCGGAACGCGCCGTCGCCGACGCTCAGCACCTCGTCCAGGATGAGGATATCCGGCTGCACCAGACTGGCAATGGCAAATGCCAGGCGGCTCTTCATGCCGGAGGACAACTGCTTGAACGGGCGATCCTCAAAGTCACGCAGCTCGGCAAAGTCGATGATCCGGTCGTAGGTCTCGTCCATGAATTTCCGGGTGTAGCCCAGCATGGCGCCGCGGAGATAGGCGTTTTCCTTCACGGTCAGCTCACCGTCAAAACCGCTGGCCAGCTCCAGCAGCGCCGCAATGGTACCCTCACGGTGGATACTGCCGCAGGTGGGCTCCATGATGCCGCTGACGACCTTCAGCAGCGTGGATTTTCCCGCGCCGTTGGTGCCGATGATGCCCAGCATATCTCCCTTTTCCAGCGAAAAGGTGATGTCCTTGTCCGCCCAGAACTCCTGCACATGGTAGTCGCGCTTCAGCTTCCGTACCACATACTCCTTCAGCCCGATGTCCTTGAAGTCGCCGGTGATGTAGCGGATGGAGACGTTGTTAACCTCTAAAATGCTCATGTCCGCCTCCTTACACATAGTACAAAAACCGGGTGTTGTACTTCTTATACATCCGGCAGCCCAGTCCCAGCACGACCAGTACATCAAACAGCATCAGCAGGTGGAACCAGATGGAGGGGATGGTGGCCTCGATGACGATTTTCCGGAAGTACCGGATGTACAGGTAGATGGGATTCACCAGAAACAGGCACTGGATGTTGTAGCTGTAATGGTCAATGGTGTAGAAGATAGCCGACATATACATCAGTAGCTGGGTGAAGATGCTCCACAGGTACTGGATGTCCCGGAAGAACACGAACAACGCCGACAGCACCAACCCTACGCCGATGTTGAACAGCACCAGCAGGCAGATGGGGTAGAGCAGCAGCAGGAACTTCCATGTGAACGTGATGCCGTCAAAGGCGCAGAATACGAAGAAGATGCACAGTGTCAGACAGAAGTTGATGAGGGTCTGCACGTTCTTAGAGAACAGAAACAGGTACTTGGGGACATTGACCTTTGTGAAGATGCGGGCGTTGCCCATCAGGGACTGCATACCCTGCGACGTGGATTCGTTGAAATAGGCGAACACCAGGTTGCCGCAGAACAGGTAGGTGGTGTAATGCGCCATGTTGCGGCCAAAAAACTGGGTGAACACCAGCTTCATCACCAGCAGCATCAGCAGCGGCGACAGCAGGCTCCACGCCATGCCCAGCACCGTGCGCTTGTATTTCTTTTTGAAGTCGCGCTTCACCAGTTCCTCAAAGAGGAACTGATAGCGCAAAAGCTTATTTCGGATCATGTGACGATTTCCTCGTGGTTATTGGTAAAGATTGGCGTTGGTACGCCGCAGCGGTCAGGTGCGCTCGATCCGCGCACAGATGCGCCCGATCCACTTGTCATACCGCAGAAGGGATTTGAGTTCCTCCAGCAGCAGGGAGATGACCAGAGAGACAACGGTCAGCACTGCGACGATGGGGATAAAGTGCCTCCACGCATAGGTGAAGTCTGCCAGATATATGCCGCGGATAAACGTATGTACCATAAAGATGTTCATGGAGTGATGTCCGAGGAACTGGAGCACCTGCCGGACGCCGGGGATGGGGATCACAAACTCCACAGCGAACAGGACGAGCACCAGCGGGAAAAGTCCCCATTTCAGCTCCCAGTATTGGGCGGTGGGAATACTGCCGTAGGACAGATAGCCTGCCGCCAAAAGCAGAAGCTCCACAGCGAAGCGCAGCCATCTGCGCCGGCCGTTGACGATCCGCTCGATGAGGTTGTACTCAGCGCAGAGCATTCCCAGCACAAAGCAGAAGAGGAAGGGATATGGACGGCTTCCACCCTTGGCGAAGGGATCGAGTAAAAGCAGCCGCGGCAGGATCACCACTGCCGCAAGGCAGATGGGCAGGCGTTTTTCACCCGCGCCGTTTTTGACGCCGCACAGGAGGATGGGAACCAGCATGATATACACAAAGCAGGCGCTCATGTACCACCAGACGCCATCCAGTGTGCCGGTTTGAAAGAGATTTGCCAGACCCAGAAAGTCGAGGACGATCTCGACCAGTGAGTTCCAGATATTCCCCTTGAGGAATATACGGGCAAACCGTCCGTCTGCGAGTTGAGTAATGATCGCGCTCAGGATCCAGATCACCCAGTAGCCGGAGAAGGTCTTGATATACCGAGAGACCGTCCATTTCACCGGGGTGGTGGTGCGGCTGCGGTAGCTGAGATATAGTCCGTAGCCGGAGACGAGGGCGAACAGAGACACGCAGATCTTGGACAGCGCGGCAGCGTATACCACCCCCCTTTGCTGGAAGGGCCAGAAGGAGATAGTATAGTCTGCGAAGAGCGTCGCCTTGCGGAAGCAGTGGTGGAACAGCATCAGGAGGATGGCGATGCCCTTTACCGCCTGAGAGGCATCCTTATCGAAGCGGAGCGAAGTTTTTTTCATGCGGGAATCCTCCTGTGGCGCAGTGGTATCGAAAAATTAAGTGACCAGCTTTCGCAGTCCCGGCAGATACGAGCAGATGACAACGGACACGACGGTCAGCGCCCAGACGATCAGTGTATAGCAGACAGCCGACCACCACGCGCCGGTGCGGGAGACCGTGACACCGAAAAGCGTAATGTTGGCACCGAAATACCAAATAAATGTCTGGTGTAGGAAATAAATGCCGATAGCACGCTCCGCCAGCCATGAAACGGCACGTCCCAGCTTTTCCGGCATCGCCTGAAACCAAGCTTTCCCGCGGTAAAACAGGATAAAAACGCCCGTTCCATAGCAGAGGGGGCCGATGCTCAGCTCGGAGAAATACTGGTGGGTGACATCGCCGTGCTTGGAGAGATACAGTCGGCACAGCAGCGCAGTGAGGCCAAGTCCCAGGACGATCAGCAGTCCGGCGGACTTTTGCAGGCGGCTGTCTGCGGGCATATAATCGTAGATATAGCGGCCGAGAAACAGAAATCCCATAAAGCCGATATAGAATATCTGTACAAAGGAGTGGGAATAGACGGTGCCGCCCAGATCGAAGACTTGGCCATAGCATGCCAGCAGGCTGGGGAACAGCAGCGAGATCACAATGAGGCGCCGCTGCCATACACGATCCAGCGCCGCATGGAGCTTGAAGAAGAACGGTGCCAGCGCATAGATCCAGACGAGCTGATAGGAATACCAAAGCGGTGTGGACGGCCCACGCTTCACTGGGATGGAGGCGAACGACCGGAGCAGCGCCGCCAGGCTGTATGTGTCTCTGTGGTGCAGCAGCATATCCAACACGATGTAGAAGGCATTCCAGAACACCAACAGTACCAGAAAGTGTACCAGCTTTTTCAGCCATTTTTTGGTATCCATGGGTCTGCCGAGCACAAAGATGCCGGTGGTCAGCAGAAAGACCGGAACAGCACAGCGGGGGAAGATGTTTAACAGGAAATAGGCGAGCCAGTTGCTGTCACCGCCGGGACCGCGGTTGTACACCGTACCTACGGAGTGGATCATGACGATCAGATAGGATGCCAGCAGCTTCAGCACATCCAACCAGCGCTCACGCTCCTTGGGGGCGTGAGGCACCGCCGACTCCCGCAGCAGCAGCCACACCGCCAGTGCCAGCTCTACGGCCAGCAGTGTCGTGGCGATGGCCAGCCGCACGGCCTTTTCCGTGCGCTGCACGGAGACCGGCGTATCCGGAAGCGCTACTCGAATGCGGGTGTCCTTCGGCGCATAACAGTCGACGGTCTGCACCTCACCGCAGCATTCGACCTGAACGATACCCTTGGCGCTGTTGCCCAGGAACTCCAGATAACGGTGAGAGCCGGCAGGGAGCGCTACTGTGAAGCTCCGGGAGGCCTGACCCGACACATAGTTTTTATTGGCACTGTCGTACCATTTGTACCAGTTTTCGTTCAGCCAGCTGTCCTCACCTGTAACGTGAATGGACTGGGAGTGGCCATTGACAAAAACACCGGTGAGGTAGAGTGTGGTCTCATGGGAGGCGCTGTTTTTTTCGTTCAGCGCCGTGATGGTCACGGTGTCCGGCTGCGAAAGACCGGACAGAGGCAGCGCGTCGACGGCGAGCCAGTTCACGCAGGAGCAGCCGACTGTGAGCAGAGCGATCAGAAGCAGGTACTTACACCGATTCTCTCTCTCTCTCTCTCTGCGCGCCCTGCCCTCATCAGCGCCAGCGCGGCCGCCAGCGCGCAGAGGAGCGACGCGGCGATCTTACCGAAAAGCATCATTGGCCGTGTTCCTCCAGCAGACGATCCAGACGGCTGTTCAGGGCGGCTACCTCCGCCTCCAGCGCGGCGATCCGTGCCGCGTCAAGACCCGTCTGCTCGGCGTAGATGGCGTTTACCACGTGTTCCTTGATGCGCTGGCCGCTCTGCCCATCGAAATAGGGGATATGAGACTCGAAGGCGGCCCTGCGCTCTGCCTTGCGGGGATCCTCGCCCCGCAGACACTGCTCGGTGAAGGCGATCATATCCTCGGTGGTCAGACCCTGATAATAGCTGTCAATAATGGGCTGCACCGCGTCAGTAAGCGGCTCGTAGTAGTCCTTGTTTGCCATGAAGAGAATGGGGTAGCCGGTGACATCGGCCTCCACCATCAGGGCGCTGCGGTCGGTGATGAGGAAGTCGCCGTGCAGGATGGTGGGGCGGTAGTCGTCCGACCAGTCGATGTAGGCGTTTTCCATCTCGCCCAGCATATCCACCAGCTTTTTGGCGTGTACGCCCAGCTCGCCTTCGCCGTCCAGAAATTTGGGATGCGGCAGCAGCACCGCGAAGATCTCATCCTGTTTGGAGGCCAGATAGCGGGCAAACCGGAGATACACCGGCAGCTCAGGCGTAACCATGATGCCGGTACCGTCAGGCTGCGGGGTGATCTTGGGGAAGTGAACGTGCCAGACGAGGATCTTCCGGCCCTTGGCGCGTTGGGCGATCTCCGGGAGCTGGGAGAACTGCTCCTTGTGATAGAGCGCGTCGAATTTGGGATGACCCAGACATTTGACGGCGGCGTAGTTGGTGCTGTAGCGGCGGTAATCCGCACGGATGGACTCGGAGAAGGTGAAGACGCGCCATGCGTTTTTCACCACAGCATTCAGGAAGTGGGCGTCCCGCGCATGGGCGGTGTCCGACAGCTCGATGCCGTAGGGAATGTAGATGATGCGGGTACCCTTTTTCTTGAAGGCGGCGGAACGGACGTGGGGACGTCTGTGGCCGAAGTCGTAGGGCGTCTGCATCACGGTGATATGGGGCATGAACTGGCAGAACAGCTTGTCGCTGTACGGCGTGTAGGCGATGCCCTTCTCCTCCAGAAACTGCTGGGCGGTCAGCATCTGCGTGGTGTCGCCGTATCGCTCGTCCAGCAGCGTGAACTCCACACGGATGCGGGGATCGTCCTTGCAGGCGAGATAGAAGCTCTCCCAGCTGGGCCAGAAGGAGGCCGCCTGAAACAAAAACAGTACGCGGATCAGTTCACCCTCCTGATAGGGGATGAGATAGTCGTTTTCGTTTCCGCCAGAGGAGAAGCGGATCGTCTCCTCCAGATCGCAGATAACATTTCGCATCAGCTTATAGGTTACCTTGCGCATAAATTCAGCCAGCGGTTTGAAAAGACGCTTGATCCCGTATTTGATAGACATGAGTGATTTTCCCCCTATAAAGTGATTCGCTTTCCCTCTCTTGCGGGTTATTTTTTCAGATGGTCTTTCCCGCACAGGTATTTGTAGAACATACTCATCATCAGGTGGTCGAAGATCATGTGGATGTCCTCGGTGACCTGCATACTCATCACCGGCGCGTGCAGCGAGATGTCACACAGCTCCTTGAGCTTGCCGCCGGTGTAGCCGGTGATGCCGATGACCTTGTTGCCCTGCGACTTGGCGTAGTCCACGGCGTTGAGCACATTCTTGGAGTTGCCGCTGCCGGAGATGGCCACCAGCACGTCGTTGGGCTCCAGATTGCCGCGGAGCTGGAAGCGAAATACCTCCTCGTAGCCAATGTCATTGGCAATGGCCAGCATGGTGGCCACGTTGTCGTTGAGGCAGTGGAAGCGGAACGGCACCTCGATATACTCGGAGACGCCCTTGTTGAAGTCGTTCTGGAAATGGGAGGCGGTGGCGGCGCTGCCGCCGTTGCCGCAGATATAGATCCGGCCCTTCTTCAGTCGGGTCTCATCCAGAAAATTCAGGCAATCGTTGATCGCGTCCACGTCCAGCTGGCTCAGGATCTCCTGCTCCAGCGCGATGTACGCGCGGATGTCCTTCGTATAGTCCATGGTCAACCTCCTATGATCTGTTTCACGACGTCCAGCAGATCCGCGCCGGTGCGCTGGGGCTGTACGTCATATTTCCCGTCACGCCCGGCCTCGCCCGTCAGGACAAGGGCGGTGTGGGTGCCGGCGTTCAAGCCGGTCTGGAGATCCACGGTGGTGTCACCCACCATCCACGACTGGGCAAGATCAATATTGAACCGCTCCGCGCAGGCGGTGAGCATACCGATGTCCGGCTTGCGGCAGCGGCAGGGGATCTTGTAGGCGGGATTTTCCTCCGGATAGCCCTTGTCGGGGTGGTGGGGGCAGAATACGATACCATCCAGATACGCGCCCTCCTGTCCCAGCAGCGTGGACAGCTTTCGGTGGATGTTCTCCACATCCTCCACGCTGCACATGCCGCGGGCTACCACCGGCTGGTTCGTCACCACAACGGCCAGATAGCCGGAGCGGTTCAGCAGACGGATCGCCTCCGCCGCGCAGGGCTCCAGCTCCAGCTGCTCCGGGGTGGAGATGAGGCCGCGGTACTGATTGACCGTGCCGTCCCGGTCGAGAAATACGCATTTCTGCTTTTTTTCCAGATTGCGGGCGGCTACCACACCGCGCTCCAGCTCGCCGGCTGCCGCAGTGATGCGCTCCGGCGTACCCACGTCCTTGATATACTCCGGGGACAGGTAGGCGTATACGGCACCGCCCTGCCGCGCCAGCGGCCAGAGAACCTGCTTTTCGAGGTCGGTCTTTTCGCCGCGGACGATGCGTCCGCACAGCCGCTTGTTCACAATGTAAAAGCCGGCGTTGACGCAGTTGTCATACCAGTCCGTCCGCGTATCGTGCTTGGAGAGGAAGCCGCATACGCGCTGTGTCTCGTCCCGCAGAACGATATCGGAGTCAAAGGGGTGGGAGTTGGGGTGTACAAACAGAGTGGCCTCCGCCTGCTTTTCACGGTGGAATGCCATCATGCGGGGGATGCTGATGTCGAAAATGGTGTCGCCAAACACCAGCAGGAAGTCCTCCTCCAGCCGGTCAGCGACCTCCGCCAGCGCACCGGCGGTACCCAGAGGCTGCTCCTCCCGGAAGTAGTCGATGCGGACGCCGAAGTCGGCGCCGCTGCCGAAATATGCCTCGATCTTCTCGCCCAGATAGCCGATGATGAGAAGGATGTCCGTGACACCGCTGCGGCGCAGACATTCGATCTGCCATTGCAGAATGGGCTTGCCGGCGATGGGCGCCATGGGCTTGGGGATCTCGTCATTGGTGATGGAGCGCAGGCGGGTACCCTTGCCGCCTGCCATGATGACCGCCTGCATTACAGGACCGCCTCCACCGTTTTTGCCACCGCCTCGTCACTGGTCAGAGAGGTGCTCCAGCCGGCGGCGTGGATCTTGTCCAGATTGTAGGCAAATACGGGGACATCGCCCTTCCAGCCGCCTCGGCCGCCGGTATACTCAAAGGGAATGCCGGTCAGACCCATCTTCTCACAGACGATCTCCGCGATACGGGTGACGGAGGACTGGGTCTCCACGCCCACGTTGTACAGCGTGACACCCTTGCCGACGTCCTTAAAGCGCATGATGGCGTCCACCAGATCCAGCACATAGATATACGGTTTGGTCTGGGTACCGTCGCCCAGAATCCGCAGGTGGGAGGGATCATCCTTCAGCCGCTTGACAAAGTCAAAGATGACGCCGTGCGTCAGCCGGGGGCCGATGACGTTGGGGAACCGGAACACCAGCACCTCCAGATCGTTCATGTAGGCGTAGGCGGAGATGGCAGCTTCAGAGCCGAGCTTGCAGCCGCCGTAATAGGAGATGGGGCGCAGCGCCACGGCGTCCTCGGATACCTCGCGGCCCATCTGCTCGCCGTAGACGGCGGAGGTGGACGCGAAGAACAGCTTTTTCACGCCGTTGAGCCGCATGGCCTCCAGCAGGGAGAACGTGGTGGAGTAGGTGTTGTGATATTCAATGGCGGGGTCGTTGGCGCTGGCCTGAATATCGGAGTTGGCCGCCAGATGGAACACATAGTCCACCTGCTCCGCCCGGAAGATCTCGTTGACGGCGGCGAAGTCCGCCAGATCCTGCTCGTACAGCTTGAAGCGGGGGTTATCGAGCAGGTGGGTGATATTGGCCTTTGTGCCGATGAAATAGTTGTCCACGCAGACAACGTCGTGGCCCTCGGCCAGAAGCGCGTCGATGAGGTGGCTGCCGATGAATCCGGCGCCGCCGGCTACTAATGCCTTCATATTCTTCCTCCTTTAATCCCAGTATTTGTCACCAATATACGCCACAGAGGTACCGTCCTTCTCGAAGGAGAAGGGGAATTCCTTTTTCCGCAGAGCAACGCGCAGCTGCTCCTGCTTGTCGGGCTCGCAGTAGAACAGCAGGAATCCGCCGCCGCCGGCGCCCAGCAGCTTGCCGCCCAGTGCACCATTTGCCATGGCGGTCTCGTACGCCTCGTCGATGGCCGGATTGGAGATGCCGCTGGCAAGCGTCCGCTTCAGCTTCCAGCCCTCGTTCAGCAGGTCGCCGAAGCCGGAGATGTCGTCCCGCTCCAGCGCCGTGCGCATATCCTCCGCCAGCGCGCACATCTGGCGGAGATTGGCGGTCTTGTCCGCGGAGCTCATGTTCTTCTTCTGCTCCGACAGGATGGAGTTGGCGGAGCGGACGTCGCCGGTATAGAACATCATCAGATTCTGCTGGAGGCGGCGGTATGTCTCCGAGCGCATCATTATCGGCGCCACGGATACTGTGCCGTCCCGGTGGAAGCGGATGAAGTTCAGGCCGCCGTAGGCAGCGGCGTACTGGTCCTGCTTGCCGATGGGACTGCCCAGCTTTTCGATCTCGATCTGACAGGCCTTTTCCGCAATAGCGCCCTTGGACATATACTTTCCCTGATAGCAGTTCAGCGTGTTGATAAGACCCACCGTGAACGTGCTGGAGGAGCCAAGGCCGGTGCCGCCCGGCACGTCCGCCGTGGAGACGATCTCCACGCCGTGGAGCTTCCGCTCGTTCAGCACACAGTTGAAAATGCGGTGCCGGATCTCGGAGAGGTCATTGACCAGCTCGTTTTCGGAGTACTTCAAAAGCGTTTTGTTCTCGTCGAAATACGGATGGATGGAGATGTAGCAGTAGCGGTTGATGGAGGTGCTCAGCACGCAGCCGCCGTACTGCTCGTAAAAGTCTGCCAGATCACTTCCGCCGCCGGCAAAGCTGATGCGGAAGGGCGTTTTCGTCATGATCATGCGGTTTTCCCCTTTTTTCCTTGTTTTAATGTGCGCCGGAGCTTTTTGGCCGTGTGCAGGAGATACGCTGTGGCTGTCAGGCCGGTAAGCCGCAGTAGAAGGCGCAGAAGCCGGATGAGCCGGTCGCGGTCGCCGGACAGGATCTCCCGGGCATTGGCAAAGAGCTGTCGGCCCGCCGCCCTGTCTGCCGCCGGTATCTCGTAGAGCTGCGCCATATTGAGAACATATTCGAACTGGAGCTGCGCCGTCACGCAGTCCGAATAGGGCAGGGCCGCTTCCCGCAGCCGCCGGATGGAGCGCTCCAGTACGAACACGGTATCCTCCAAACGGCGCAGGGTGGGCCTGTCCATCAGAGATGTGCCGCGCCCTACGGCGTATCGGTAATACGGCGTATGATAAAAGGCAGCGTCCGGCTGTGCCAACAGGACGCTGGTGGTGTAGTCCATATCCTCGCTCATGCGGTTTTCCAGAAATGTGATACCGTTCCGCTCCAGAAAATCACGGCGGTAGATGAAGCGCCACACATTCCAGAAGCACTGGCGCCGCCGCAGCATCCGGTCGATGTGGGCTACACCCTGAAAATCACCACCGGCGCCGATCTGGAACCGCGGCTCCAGACATCCGGTGCGGCGGTTGTCGTGGTAGAAGTCGAAGACGTACAGCTCCTTGGGGGCGGCGTCCTCCCGGATGCCCTGCAGCGCATGGGCGAACAGCGCCGTGTCCACCAGATCATCGCTGTCGATATACAGGACATAGGTACCCCGTGCCTCGCGCACCGCGCAGTTGCGGGCGTTGGACAGTCCCTTCCCATCCTGCCAGAGCAGATGGATGTTGGCGTGCTGCCGGGTGTAGCGCTCTGCGATGGCGGTGCTGTCATCGGCGGAGTGTCCCAGAGAGAGGATGATCTCATCCGCCGCCGTCAGCGCCGGAAGTATACTCTCCAGACAGGCGGACAGATAGGACTCCACGTTAAAAACGGGGACGATCACGCTGAATGTCACACGATCCGATCCCAATAAGCAGCACGTCCTTTCTCGCATTTTTTGCAGGTAAAACGCCGGAAAGAATACTTACAAGCATAATACCAGACCGTAAAAGAATAGCATATTTTCTCCGCTTTTGCAATAGACTGCACTGAAATTCCACGGGCCTTTCGACGGAAATGCCGGGATATTTCCGCGTTTTTTGCGGTTTCTGTATGCTGCACCGCCCGACAGAAAAAATACCCGCCCGCACCGCCCCTGCCGCCGAGGGAAGGGGGATGCGCACGGCGGCAGGGGCGGTGGTACAGAGCGTGAGAAAGCAGCCATTTCCCGGAGAAAATGGCTGCTTTTCATGTGTGATCAGTTCTGTGCCGGTTTGCCCTCCGCCGCCAGCACGTCCTCTGTGTCGGCGCCGCACAGGCGGATGAGCTTTTCCGCCAAGATTTTGGAGAAGCCTGCGATCAGCGCACTCTCAATGACCAGCAGTTCTACGGCGTTGTCGGTGCTCTGTCCAGGCGTATGGATACCCTCTGCGCCGGACTGCACCTGCTGGTTGAAGAACAGCGCCAGCCGCCGGAACTTCTCCGAGTAGTTCTCGTAGACCACCCGTACCTCCTCCTCGCTGCTGTCCGGCGGGATGACCTTCTGCACGTCGCTGATGCTGAGGCTCTGCTTCATGGTTAGGATCATGATGAGGTAGGCGATGTGTACCCGGTGGTACTTGCGCTTTACCGGCGCAGGCATGATCTTCAGGCGTACATAGTTGTTGATGGTGGAGGAGGTCACAAAATGCTCCTTCGTTCCGGCGGGGGAGGGAATGAAGCTGAGATACTGCTCCAGCAGCACGATGACCTGATCCATATACAAGCCAAAATCCGGAATGGCCTCCCATTCCGGCAGGTGGTAGTCGGTGATGAACTTGTCCCAGCGCCGCAGCTTGTGGGCGACTAAGTCCTTGTCGTATTGCATTTCGCTGCCTCCTTACTTGTAGACATAATATACTATATCACAAGGCGCTTTTTTTGACAAGAAAAACGTGAGGTGGTAGCTTGACGCGGCGTATCTAATATGCTATATTATATAAAAACGCCAAGGAGGATATACGATGGAACGGGCGTATGTATACGGAGATTCTCTGCTGAAGGCCACCATGCCGGATGAGACGATGCGGTATCACTTCCATCTGGCGGAGATCATGGCGCAGTACCCCACGGAGCGGCTGGAGGTGGTGAACCGCGCCAAGATGGGCTCGACGATCAGCAAGGGGTTGTCGCTGGTGGAGCACGATGTGCAGCGGGGTATGGACGCACGCTGGGCGCTGGTGGCCTATGGCGGCAATGACAGCGACTTTGACTGGGCCGGTGTTGCCGCCGATCCGGAGGGGGTGCATAAGCCCCGCACGGAGCTGCCGGATTTTCGCGCCAAGCTGAAGCAGACGGTGACGGAACTGCTGCGAGCCGGGGTGCAGCCGGTACTGATGACGCTGCCGCCTATTGACGGGAAGCGGTATTTGGATTATATTTGCAGAGACGGGCTCAGCCGGGAGCGCATTTTGCAATGGCTGGGCGACGAGGGCCGTATTTACCGGCATCAGGAGCTGTACTCCGACACGGTGGCCGCCTTTGCGCTGGGCGAGGGGCTGCCGCTGATCGACGTGCGCCGCCGATTCCTGCCGCTGCGGGAGCTGCCGCAGATGATCGCGGCGGACGGCATCCACCTGACCATGCTGGGATACAGGCAACTATTCGATACATTGGCGCAGTGGGTCACGCCCCAGCTGTAAGGACGGCCCGCGCCGGCGGAAGCAAAAGGAGACACTTATGGTACATATCATCACGGACAACGCGGCAAATCTGCCTCAGGCACTGCGGGAGCAGTACGGTATTGAGGAGCTTTGCCTGACCTATACGGTGGACGGCGTACCGGCGGACACCTCGGTGGAGTTCGATGGCCGCGGGTTTTACGACGCGCTGCGGCGTGGCGCATCGGTGCAGACCTCCATGGTCACGCCTGATGCGGCGCAGAAGGGCATGGAGCCGTATCTCATCAACGGTGAGGACGTGCTGTATGTGGGGCTGTCCAGCGGTGTCAGCGGCACCTGCTGGGGCGTGGGGCTGGTGGCCCGTGAGCTGGCGGAGAAGTATCCGGAGAGGAAGATCCGGGTGCTGGATACCCGCGGCGCCTCGCTGGGCGAGGGACTGATCGTGCTGGCGGCCGCCAAGCTGGCGGCGGAGGGCCGCGTGATCGAGGAGATCGTGGTGCGCTGCGAGGAGCTGTGCGGCAAGATGCGCCAGCACTTTATGGTGGACGACCTCAAGTTTCTGCGTAAGGGCGGGCGTATCTCGGGCAGCGCGGCGCTGGCCGGTACGCTGCTGCAGATCAAGCCCATCCTACAGGGCGACGAGGAGGGCAAGATCGTCCAGCTCGCCAAGGTGCGGGGCAAGAAGGCCGGTATGGAGGAGCTGGTGGCGCTCTACGACCAGATGGTGGAGGACAGGAGCGCACCGGTGGGCATCTCCCACGCAAGCTCTCCGGCCGATGCGCTGCATATTGCCACGCGGCTGCGGCAGGTGGGCTGCACCGGCGAGATTTTGACGGTGTGCCACGAGCCGGTCACCGGCGCGCATGTGGGGCCGGGGATGCTGGCGGTATATTTCTACAGCGAGACGTGGCGGTGACGGTTTCCGCGTAAAAAAGAGCATAAAAAGTGACCGGGAGGCTTCCCGGTCACTTTTTTTGTGTGTTGCAGCGCGGAGAATCACTTGGTCAACGTCTCCACCCACGCGGAGTATTTGGCGAGGTTGGCGTCCCGCTCCGCCGCGTCCTTGCCGAGGGTCAGGATGTAGACCTTGATCTTGGGCTCCGTACCGGAGGGACGGACCAGAATGGTGGTGCCGTCCGCCAGCTCGTAGCGCAGGACATTGCTGCCGTGCAGCTCCATGGGGGTGACGGCGCCGGTGGCGCAGTCCACGGCGTTGCCGTCGGCGTAGTCCTTGCGGACGGCGACGGTGATACCGGCGATCTCGGTGGGCGGCGTCTGGCGCAGACGCTTCATCAGCGCGGCCATCTTCTCCAGACCGTCCACGCCGGGCATCACAAGGTTATGGGTCTTTTCGCCGTACCAGCCGTACTTGGTGTACAGCGTCAGCAGCGCGTCGTAGAGGGTCATGCCCTGGGCGGCGTACCAGCCCGCCATCTCCGTGATGAGCAGGGAGGCGGTGACGGCATCCTTGTCGCGGACGTAGTCGCCCAGCATATAGCCGTAGCTCTCCTCGTAGGACATGATGACCTCGCCCTGACCGGCAGACTCCAGCTCGCCCTTCTTCTCGGCCATGAACTTGAAGCCGGTGAAGGTGTCGTAGCAGGCGACGCCGTTGGATTCCGCCACCTTGCGGGCCATGTTGGTGGTGACGATGGACTTGAGGAACACCGGCTTTTCCGGCAGCTTACCGGCACGGCGCAGCGCGCCGATGAGATAATCCAGCAGCAGCACGCCGGTCTGGTTGCCGGTGACGGCGATGAACTTACCGGCGTGGTCGCGCACCATGATGCCCACGCGGTCACTGTCGGGGTCGGTACCCAGAATGAAGTCGGCGCCCACCTTGTCCGCCAGCTCGATGGCCAGATAGAAGCCCTCGGGATTCTCCGGGTTGGGGGAGTCCACCGTGGGGAAGTTGCCGTCCAGCACCATCTGCTGCTCCACGCAGTACAGGTGCTTGACGCCCAGACCCCGCAGCGCCTCCGGCACCAGCTTCCAGCCACAGCCGTGGAACGGGGTGTAGACCACCTTGAAGGTATCGGCCACCTTCGCCATGGATTCCCGGTCGTTGACCATGGCCATGACGTTCTCCATGAAGGCGCGGTCCGTCTCCTCGCCCATGATCTCGATGAGGCCAGCCTTCACCGCCTCGTCAAAGTCCATGCGCTTGATACCGGTGAAGATGTCGATCTTTTCCAGCTGGGCGGCGATGGCGTCGGCGTGCTGGGGCGGCAGCTGGGCGCCGTCAGACCAGTAGACCTTGTAGCCGTTATACTCCTTGGGGTTGTGGCTGGCGGTGACATTGATGCCCGCCTGACAGCCGTAGTAGCGGACGGCAAAGCTCAGCTCCGGCGTGGGGCGCAGGGACTCGAAAATGCGGACGTGGATGCCGTTGGCGGCGCAGACCTCCGCGGCGGCGTGGGAGAAGAGCATATTGTTGTTGCGGCAGTCCATGCAGATGGCAACGCCCTTCTTCTTGGCGTCCTCGCCCTCGGCGGCGATGACATTGGCAAAGCCCTGGGTGGCCCAGCGGATGACATGGATGTTCATCTGGTGCAGACCGACCTTCATGGTGCCGCGCAGACCGGCGGTGCCGAATTCCAGCGGGCCGTAGAAACGGTTTTCGATCTCCTTTTCGTCACCGGCGATGCGCTCCAGCTCCGCGTGCTCGGCGGGGGAGAGAGCATCGCTGTGGAGCCAGCGCTCGTATTCCTGTTTATAGCTCATATAGGTACTCCTTTCAGGGTGATTATGTACTTATTCCTCGTCTTCCACGGGCTGGGCAGTCAGCAGTTCCTGCGCCTCCTCCAGACGGGAGGCGGGGACATACAGGCTGACGCCGAAGCCGGAAAAGCCGTTGATGACCTTGCCGGCGCCGCCCTCGCGGTCGTAGTATTTGAAGCAGGGGACACCGTAGGCCGACAGCAGGGAGATGACCGTGTCGGCATCGGCGGCGGAGTCAAAGGTCTGCTTCAGCAGGACGGCCTTTTCATCCTGTCCCGCCGCGTCCTTGGGCCATGCGGGGACATCCGGGTTGCCGGTAAAGCTCCAGTTTTCCATGGGAATGACCTCCTATTTGTGATATTTGGCGCCGCCGGCGATCTGGTATGCTCGGTAGATCTGCTCCAGCAGCATGATACGCGCCATGTGGTGGGGAAATGTCATGGGGGACATGGACAGACGCCAGTCGGCCTGCCGCTTCAGCTCCTCGTCCAGACCGACGCTGCCGCCGATGAGGAAGGTGATCTGGGTCTTGCCCTGTACGCCGAAGTCCGTGAGGCGGCGGCTCAACTCCTCGCTGGAGCAGGGCTTGCCCTCGATGCACATCGCCACCAGCGCGCCGCCCTTGGGCAGCTTTTCCCGGATGGCGGCGGCCTCCGTTTGCAGGGCGCGTCGGATCTCGGCGGGGGAGGGCTCGTCTGGCAGGCGGCTCTCTGGCAGCTCCACGATCTCCAGACGGCACAGACGCTGGAGGCGCTTGACATACTCAGCGGCGGCGTCGATATAGAATTTCTCCTTCAGCTTACCGACGCAGAGGATCGTTACCTTCTGCACGCGATCACCTCCGGTGCATAGCAGACACTTAGTTCATCCCGCGGCGCGACCTCCACGGAGACGTCCAGATCGGACAACGCCGCCTCCATGACGTGCAGGGCGCGGGCGGGGGTGTTGTTCTCCCGGCTCAGGTGAGCCAGCACAAAGCGGCGGGTGCCGCACTCCGCCATGCGGCGGGCAAAGGCGGCGGCGTCCTCGTTGGACAGGTGACCCCGCCGGCCGAGGATGCGCTGCTTCAGAGAGTAAGGATAGGGGCCGGACTGGAGCCAATCTACATCGTGATTGCTCTCCAGTACCAGCAGATCCACACCGGTGAGGGCGGCGGCAGCCGGCTCCGGCACGAAGCCGGTGTCGGTGAGGATGCCAACGGCCTCGCCGCCGCAGTCGATGCGGTAGTCCACGCTCTCCCCGGCGTCGTGGCTGGTGGCGAACACGGTGATCGCCGCGGGGCCGATGGAAAAGACGCTGCCGGGGGAGACAGGGCGCAGGCAGCCGTCCAGTCCGGGCAGGCGGCTGCGGAGATAGAAGGCGGTGCCGCCGCTGGCGTACAGCGGGATGGCGTGATGCTTGAGAAGCGTGGCAAGACCCACCGTGTGGTCGGTATGCTCGTGGGTGATGAGGATGGCGGACAGGTCGTCCGGCGTCAGGCCCAGCTGGGCAAGAGACTGCTTGATGCGGCGGGCGGAGATGCCCGCGTCCACCAGCAGGTGGATGCCGCAGGCAGAGACCAGCAGACAGTTGCCCTCGGAGCCGCTGGCCAGTGTATACAGTGAGATCAAAACGGCATGTACCTTTCTGAAACAGCAGCGTCCGTTGCAGCAGGCCACAAAGGCTGCGGCCTATTGCAGCGGACGCTGATCAGCGTATGTCAGCTAATATGGGACTCGACCTCGCCCTCGTCGGGGATGTCGATCATGGAGATATCCGCGCCCACAGCACGGAGCTTACCCACCAGATCCTCGTAGCCGCGCTCGATATACTGCACGCAGCTCAGCTCGGTGGTACCCTTGGCGGCCAGTCCGGCGATGACCAGCGCCGCGCCGGCCCGCAGGTCACAGGCCTGGATGGGAGCGCCCACCAGCTGGTCGACACCCTCGATAACGGCGACCTTGCCGTCCACCTGAATGTGGGCGCCCAGACGCTTCAGCTCGTCCACATACTTGAAACGGTTGGCGCCGTAGACACCCTCGGTCACAAGGCTGGTACCCTGTGCCAGAGACAGCACGGCGGCGATCTGGGGCTGCATATCCGTGGGGAAGCCGGGATAGGGCAGGGTCTTGACATTGGTCTTTTGCAGCGGCTCGCTGCGGCGCACCAGCAGGGTGTCGTCGTTCTCCTCCACCGCCACACCCATCTCCATCAGCTTGGCGCTGATGCAGTCCATGTGCTTGGGGATGATGTTCTTCAGCAGGAGCTGGCCACCGGTGGCGGCCACCGCCGCCATGTAGGTGCCAGCCTCGATCTGGTCGGGGATGATGCAGTAGGTACCGCCGCTGAGACGCTCCACGCCGCGGATCTTGATGGAGTCGGTGCCGGCACCCTTGATGTCCGCACCCATGGAGTTCAGGAAGTTGGCCAGATCCACAATGTGCGGCTCCTTGGCGGCGTTTTCGATGGTGGTGACGCCGTCAGCCAGTGCAGCGGCCATCATGATGTTCATGGTGGCGCCCACGGAGACAACGTCCAGATACACCGGCGCGCCGGTGAGACGGCCGTTCTTGGCGGCGGTGTGGATGAAGCCGCCCTCCACGGTGACGTCAGCTCCCATGGTGGTGAAGCCCTTGACGTGCTGGTCGATGGGGCGGACGCCGAAGTTGCAGCCGCCGGGCATGGCCACAGTCGCCTGTCCGAAGCGGCCCAACAGAGCGCCCAGCAGGTAGTAGCTGGCGCGGATGCGGCGGGCCAGGTCGTAGGACGGGCGGGTGCTGTGGATGGCGTGGCAGTCGATCTCCACCGCGTGACGGTTCAGCACGCGGATGTGGGCGCCCAGCTCCTCCAGAATGGAGAAGAACAGGGTCACATCGCTGATCTGGGGAATGTTTTCGATGCGGCAGACACCGTCCACCAGCAGGGCGGCGGGAATGATGGCGACGGCGGCATTTTTTGCACCGCTGATGGTCACTTCGCCAAACAGCGGACGGCCGCCATGGATAATGTATTTGTTCAAAGCAAGTCCCTCTTTTCAGGTGGTCAATAGGCTCTGGTAACAGTGTGTCCAGAGCGCGGGAACTTCATACCGCGGAGCGCGGCAGAAGATGATCTATATGCAGACATGGATAGTATACCATATTTTTTGCCAAAAGCAATAAATGCGTAAAAATTTATTGGGAAAGCACAAAAAAAGATGGAATAATGCAGGAGAACAGGAGGATGTTTACATAATTTCGAAAAGAGAAACGCGCCGAGCGCGGTATTTTAAGCTCCCGCACCGAAAAGTGCAACCAAAGGGGCGATCGGAGGGGAGAGGTGACATTGATCGAGGGAGGGAAAGGTATATGATCCAATTTAAGGACTGGCGGCTGGAATGGGACGGTGCGCCGGTGGCGATGCAGTTCGACAATGACAGTGTACGGCTGGAGATCGTGGGAGAGATGCCGACAGGGTACGATTGGGAGCTGTTGATGCGGGAGCCGGAGGGCGGCATGGACATCCTGCCGTTGGAGGAGCAGCCCGGCGGCGTAGGTGTGCTGCTGAAGCGGGAGAATCTGCCGAAGTGGGGGACTTACGCCTTACAGCTCAGGGGGACGCTGCAAGCTGACGGTACCACCCAACGGCACAGCACGGTGGCGGAGGTGCTGGTGCCGGAGAGCCTGTCGGGGGATACGGCGTGGCCGGAGATCCCGGCGGCATTCCGCCAGCTGGAGGCGCGCCTCAAGGAGCTGGCGGCGCATCCGCCGAAGCCGGGGAGCGAGGGGTATTGGCAGCTGTGGGACGCAGAGGAGGGCACGTATCACGACAGCAACCTGCCGGTGGGAACCGGCGGCCCCGGCGCGGAGGTGTTCTACATCGACCTTGCGGGCGACTACCCCAATTATACCTGCCCGGTGGCGCTGGCCGACATCAATGCGGCGTATGAGGCGGGGAAGGTGCTGGAATGCCGGTGTAAGATGGGAATGTACACCGCAACGCTGCCGCTATTCATCCCAGTGCCTGAACTTGGCCGATGGATATTCTCCGGCTCCGGCGAACTGGCGGATATGGGCTTTCCGGCACAGACCTTTACGGTAGCTGTTACCGGTTTTGGTGTGCAGGCCAGCAACGCGAAGCTGGCGACGACGGAGGATAAGCTGCCGAACCCCAACGCGTTGACCATCACCAGCGGTAGCAACAGCGTCACCTACGACGGCAGCGCGCCGAAAAGCATCGATATCCCAGCAGGTGCAAAGGGCGACAAGGGAGATCCCGGTGCAAAGGGCGAGAAAGGCGATCCAGGTCCGCGAGGGCCTGCGGGAGCGGTATACAGCCCCAACCTGCTGCGAAACGGTACGTTTGCAGACGGCTGCATTGTGAATCAGCGGGGGAAGACGAGCTACGCCGGAACCGGCTACGGTGTGGATATGTGGTATACCACCGGTGCTACGCTGTCTGTGGACGTGACGGCAGAGGGCGTCAAGCTGTACAAGAACGCCGCCTCCGCCAACCCCGCATGGGCGCAGGCGCTGGAAATGGACGCGGCGGTCGGGCAGACGGTAACGGTCTCGATGCTCTACAAGGGCAGTGGAGAGGGCGCCTCGCTGCGCGTGGCACAGTCCGGCGGCATCGCGACGCTTGCCAATGTGTCCGACTGGACGCTGGTACAAAAGACGTTTACGCTCGAAAAGTGGGACGTCGGCACGTTGCAGGATCGCGCCATCGTTGCGATTCAGTGCTTCGAGAACATGGCGGCTAATCAGGGGCTGTACATCAAGGCCATCAAGCTGGAGCTGGGTGAGCAGCAGACGCTGGCACATCAAAATGGCGACGGCGCGTGGGTGTTGAACGAGCTGCCGGACTACGGCGGGGAGCTGCTGCGGTGTCAGCGGTACTATCAGGTCTACACAACGGCGGCGGCGCGTCCCGCCAAGGCGCTGGACTGTCGTCCCGTTATGCGGACGGACCCCGCGCAGAGTACGGTAAGCGTGGGTGGTGCAACGCTGTACGCCAACAGCGCGGAACTGTAAGGAGCGGCGGGATGGAGATATGGACGCAGGTGGCGATGCCGCTGATCGTGGCGCTGCTGACCTCCACGGCGCTGTGGGGCGTGGTGAGCAAGGTGATCCTCAAGCGGATGGAGCTGACGGCCAAGC
>OGNC01000187.1_pt1 | contig 49591 bp, 49 predicted proteins | sample 1573311 | NCBI WGS metagenome assembly OGNC01 (sample SAMEA2581889, study PRJEB24529) | metagenome | biome: Human gut stool | place: China | collected 2011
ACACACGTTCCGTCATAATAGAACGCTATTTTCTTACCGCTACTTAACAACACACAATCCCCATAACAGGCATTCTCTATACCGATAAACGGATCATCGGGAAAAAGTTGCTGTACATATTCAATAATCTTTCCCCAAAGAGAGTCTAAGGACCCGGGTAACTTTTGATCCGGAATCATCAATCTTTTCCATCCTCCATTTTCACTAAATTCCACTTTGACTTCATCGGGAAAAACAACACGATAAAGCAACCGGGCATTTTCCTGATCGGTATTCGTTCTTTCTATTTTCTCCGGAGTTTGTCCCGGAAAGTAATTAGATAAAAAAGATTGTGCAGTGCCCGGCAGTTGATTCATTTCGATTGTACCGGAAGATTCATTCTCCTCCGAACAACTGCCCAGAAACGGAAGTAATCCGAATAAGAAACATAAGTAAAGGACAGGATAAAAAGATTTCATAGTTGCGTGGTTTTTATGTTTCAGACAAAGTTAACGGAAAGCTCTGAATATAAGCACATAGAGGCGTTAAACTTCTTTAAGGGGCAAGTCAAAACGAGCACAACGCTTACTCCAGCTCCCCTAAAGCCCCAACATAAAACACAAAGGACAGCTGTCAGGACCGACAACCTTTGTTTATATCTATATGCCTATTTATTAAATTTACCTCTCTTCCACATCAAAGGGGCGGATTTAAGATCGATAATTTTTAGGAATTGATAAAATTATGTAAGTTTGTAAACAGAATAATGAATTCCTCTCCAATGAAAAACATCATAAACAAAATCAGGCAGTTATACCCGGTTTCGGATGAAGCGCTCCAGGCATTACAGGCAAACATGCAGGTAAAGTATTATCCCAAAGATACTTATATAGTGCAATCGGGAATAACGGATCGCCTGGTTTATTTCATCGAAGAAGGTGTCACCCGTTCTGTATTTCATCACAACGGGCAAGATACCACCACCTGGTTCAGCCAAGAAGGTGACGTTACTTTCGGCATGGATTCGTTATATTATAAACAGCCATCCATAGAGAGTATTGAAACCCTTTCGGATTGTAAAATCTACGTTCTCCATATAGACGAACTGAACGCCCTTTACGAAAAGTATATCGATATAGCCAACTGGGGAAGGATCTTGCATCAGGACGTCAACAAAGAACTCAGTCACATGTTTGTGGAAAGACTCCAGCTTTCTCCCAAGGAACGATACGAACAGTTCAACAGACGCTACCCCGGACTGATCAATCGGGTAAAGCTGAAGTATGTCGCTGCATTTCTGGGTATTTCCATTTATACACTCAGCCGGGTACGCGCTAAAAAATAGCTCCCGGCCGGTCTTTTTTGCTTTTAAGCAAAAGAACTTCGCTTCGCATGGCGTATCTTTGAGATCCGAAAACATTAACCAAACAACAGAAAAAAAACAGATGTCGCACATTTCATCTTCTGCCTTTTCAGACACCAAAGCACATTATGACCTTCTCGACGGGCTCCGTGGCGTAGCAGCCTTGATGGTTATATGGTATCATATATTCGAAGGCTATGCTTTTGCCGGTGGTAGCATTATCGAAACCTTCAACCACGGCTATTTAGCTGTAGATTTCTTCTTTATACTATCGGGATTCGTTATCGGGTATGCTTATGACGACCGTTGGGGAAAGATGAAGATTACGGACTTTATCAAACGGAGAGTGATACGCTTGCACCCGATGGTTGTGGTGGGAGCGCTTATCGGGGGCGTTATGTTCTATTGGCAGGGGTGTTCGGTGTGGGATGTGTCGAAAGTGACTATTCTGGCCCTATTTATCGCCACATTTATGAACGCGTTGCTGATTCCGGCGACTCCCGGAACCGAAGTCCGGGGCTTGGGCGAGATGTATCCGTTGAACGGGCCCAGTTGGTCTCTTTTCTTTGAATATATAGGAAATATTCTCTATGCCTTGGTCATTCGTAAATTTTCGACCAAGGCGCTGGCCGTACTTGTTTTTGCCGCAGGGTGCGGCTTGGCAGCATTTGCTATCGGGGGGCCGTACGGTGATATATGCGCCGGATTTTCACTGACCGGGATAGAATTTACCGGAGGATTGCTGCGGCTGTTGTTCTCTTTTTCTGCCGGACTGCTCCTGTTCCGTATTTTCAAGCCGATTCACGTAAAGGGCGCCTTCTGGATCTGCAGTTTGTCTATCGTCGTGCTTTTGGCTGTGCCCCGTCTGGGGGGTGCCGAATATTTATGGGTGAACGGAGTGTATGATACGGTATGCTTCGCAGTGTGTTTTCCGCTTCTGGTTTATCTCGGGGCTTCGGGGAAAAGTACCGATAAGTATACGATAAGAATATGTAAATTCTTAGGTGAAATTTCTTATCCTTTGTATATGGTCCACTATCCGTTTATTTATCTCTATTATGCTTGGGTAAAGAATGGCAACCTTACCTTCCGGGAGTCATTGCCCGGCGCATTGGGTGTCGTCATAGGAAGCATTGTCCTAGCTTATATTTGTTTGAAATTTTATGATATTCCGGTTCGGAGATATTTGACGAACCGATTCCTGAATCCTCAAAAAGTCAAATAAACCGAAACCGTACTGGGATGTATGTTTGGCGATTTTTGAATGTTTCGGTTTCGTAAAATAAAAATAGCACTGATTATCAGTGCTATTTTTATTGTTTGTCAAGTGGAGCTGGAGGGAACGCGGCCTTGCGCGTTTTCTGCTCTATATCAATCGGTTGAAAAATCACTTTCAGCCAAAAGCCACCGAATAGCCCACGATTTGAAAATCGCCTTTTGTATCCTGATATTCAATTGTTTAGTGCAAAGATAGTTTTTTTATTATATCAATGTCGGGACATAAGGTTAATTACATAATTATTTTATTTGCATAATCATAATTTAATAATTATATTTGCTGTAAATGAATATGGTATATGGCTAAAGAGATTAATCCTTTTATAGTTACCGGTAAGATTGAGCCTCAGTACTTCTGCGACCGTGTGCAGGAGTCGGCAAGGCTTGTAAAGTCTATTACCAACGGTAATAATATGGTTATTATCTCGCCTCGTCGTATGGGTAAGACGGGATTGATTCAGTATTGTTATGAAAAACCGGAGATCAAGAATAACTATTACACCTTTTTCATTGACATACTTCACACCTCAAGTCTGCGTGAGTTTACCTATATCCTCGGTAAAGAGATTTTCGAGACCCTAACTCCGCGAAGCAAGAAAATGGCGAGACTGTTTGTTCAGACGCTGAAATCGATCAGTGGCAGGTTTGGCTTTGATCCTTTGACAAACCTCCCGACTTTCAATGTCGAACTTGGCGATATTGATCGTCCTGAATACACGCTGGAAGAGGTTTTTAAATATTTGGCTTTGGCTGATAAGCCCTGTATTGTGGCCATCGATGAGTTTCAGCAAATTTCGAAATATCCCGAAAAGAATATCGAAGCGTTTTTGCGCACCCATATTCAGAAGATTACGAATAGTAACTTTATTTTCGCCGGAAGTGAGCGCAGCATGATGCAGGCGATGTTTCTCTCGTCGACCCGCCCATTCTATCACAGTGCCGATATTTTGGAACTGAACGCCATTGCACCTGAAATCTATGTCCCGTTTATTGTCGATCATTTTCAGACACGAGGTCGCAAGTTAGAAACAGAAACCGTGGAGCGTGTCTATAACCTTTTCAAAGGACACACCTATTATATTCAAAAGACTTTCAATGAAGCCTTCGCAGATACTCCACAAGGCGATGAGTGTACGCTCGAAGATATCCGCATCACTATTGACAATATGATAGCTGGCAGCGTCACCATCTTCCGCGAAATACTCTCCAACATCCCCGAAAAACAAAAAGAGTTATTTTATGCTATCGCCAAGGAGGGCGAAGCTGAACGCATCACCTCTGGGGAGTTTATTAAACGCCACAACTTAGCCTCATCAAGTTCCGTACAATCTGCTGCAAAAAAACTACTCGAAAAAGACCTTATTACCGAGATAAACAAAACGTTCTCTGTAACTGACAAGTTGTTTGCAATGTGGATCAATAGTATATATGGTAATTCTCAATGGGGAATTAATAGACAGTAAAGACAAAAAATAGATATGGCAAAGACTCCGGAAGAGATCAATGAACCTTATCAACAGAGCTTTTCGAGAAAGGCATCAAGGATAAGATAAGCATATTGTCATTAATGACAATATGGCATCAATTAAATATAAACCATTCATAGCCTAAATATGGATACCCAACGACTTACTCAACATCTGACCGCTTTCAGAAAGTGGTTCAAGGCCAATAAAGCGCAGGCGGTAACAGAGCAGACCGAACGCGAGCAGCTTGCCGCGCAGGTTCAGACCTACACCAAAGAACGGCTGCAAAGTATGTCCGAGGAAGATCTCTTCGACTATATTGCTCCGCTGTGGGCGATGGCTATGTGGGGCAACAAGCACTATCAGATCGATAATATTATCGAAGCCAATGGGATGCCTTTGCTTCGGGAGCAGTTTACAAACCTTATTTATGGGGCCGCTTCTCTTGAAAAGAGGTGGGACGAGTTTCGCTCGAAGATCAAGGGTGTCGGCCCGGCTATTATGAGTGAGTTGCTTTGTAAAACGTATCCTGATAAATTCTTGCTTTGGAATCGAAAAACTTACAATGGATTTAGCGTATTGCAAATTCCTGATCTACCTCGTTACGAGGCGAGATTAAACGGTAAGACCTACGAGTATCTTTCAGCAAAAGGCCGCGAAATTGTCGGTTATGCCAAGGAAAATGGATACAGCGAGGTATTCGATATGCTTACCCTCAATTCCTTTATATGGCAAGAGCTTCAGGCAACTCTGGTGTCGATAAAAACAGATGAAGAGAGTTCCGAAGAGTTGATTCCCAAAAATAACAAAGAGGCTGCATTTATCCACAACGATATCCGGGATAAAATAGCCGACATCGGGCGCTTTCTGGGATTCAGTGCGGAGGTTGAAAAGAAAATAGCTACTGGAGCCATCGTAGATCCCGTATGGGAAGTCACCATCGGTAATATGGGACGTGTAATCTATGTGTTCGAGGTGCAGACAAGCGGTTCGATCGACAGTTTGATTCTAAACCTGATGAAGGCGAAAAACAACAAAGCCGTACAAGGAATCATAGCCGTTACAGATCAAAAGCAGATTGAAAAAATCAAGAAGGAGATCGCTACCCTTTCAATCAATAACGAGGTGAAATTCTGGAACTACGAAGAGGTTTTAAAAGTTCACGAGTCGCTGCAATTTGCCAATGAATCGATCAACAACCTCGGTTTGATCCCGTTGGGATTTTAATCTTAACTATTGCCTGACATAACCCGATTTGCACTCGCGGGGTCTAACAATCCCCGCGAATTTTTCGTTATATTATTGTGGATATTGGGAAAGGCCCTATATTTGCCGTGCGGTCTTAATGACTAAATGATTATGAACGATCCATTTACTGACAGCGACAGGAGTGTCGACAGGCAATCCGGACAGTAAATAGTTCATCCCTTCGGGGCAGGGGCTGTTCTGCGCCGTGCCTGCTACCCCAACGCTTAGAAAAAGAAAACGAAAGATTTCGGATATGCCCGGAACGGCTTGCTGTGCCTTGCAAACTGCTTTTGCGGGGTGTTTGCGGCGGGTTCGGCGATGGCAAAATCGGATCAATTTTTTTGTAAATTTGTCCAATCTTCTTTTAAAAACTTTCAAATATGGCAGACAGAGAACAGGATCGGACATGGCCGCTGGCTCAATTTTACTTTAAGGTCCGGATCGCGGGCCTGGAAGCCGCATTCAAGGAAGTGTCGGGACTCGTGCTGAAGGACCAAGCAGTCGAATATCGCCATGACGATGCTCCTGGGTTCTCGACGATCAAAATGCCCGGCATCATAAAGACAAGCAATGTTATTTTGAAAAATGGCTTATTTAAAAACAGCAATGATTTCTGGGATTGGTTTAATCGCTGCAAAATTAATGCGATCAGGCGTGAGGAGATTGCCATCTACTTGTTGGATCAAGACAATAATACCTCGATGGTTTGGTTACTCAAAAATGCGTGGCCGAAGAAGATTGCCGGAATTTCCCTTCAACCGAACGGCGACGAGGTGACGGTCGAAACCATCGAACTTGTTCACGAAGGAATCGTAGGTTACTAACGGATCATCGTATAATAACGGCAAACTCATTACAAACTTGGGAAAATACGCCTCCATACAACTCGCATTGCTATTTCCTTTCTTCTATGTCAAAAAATCGGCACTTTTTAGGCGCCGACTGATTCGATACAAGGATATCATTAGATCGTATCTCCGATCTGAATATCAAACGGATTGAGTCGAATTCATGGGTAATATTCGTGTCGTCTTGGGAGGTCTCCAATACATCTTCCGTGAAGATGCAGCTTTTGAGGGGTACAGTGGTCGTCTCCCAGTCGTCGCTGGGCCATGGGGTTGGTAAAAGAAATGATCATATCGAACTCGCCGATATCCATCAATGAACCGTAGGTCGAGCGCAGTATCTGCTGCGTGTTATAGTCCATCGTAATCGAGGCGGTATAGGTGATATTCCCGAAATCGCGGCTCACCGGTTTACCGTCCATGCCGTAGTTCGATTTCACTTTCCGTTTTTTCGACTATTTCACCCCGCTGACTCTTTCCAGCGTCGTCGAGCCCTCATCGATGCCCAAGCAGTCGAGGCCAGCTATACGCTACATTGTTTATAATTGCCATTTGTCAGCTTATTTAGTGGTTAATGGAAAAGGCACGGGGATCGGGATTATAATACGAGAATCGCATTAATGGGTCCCTGCGCTTTAATGAATAATTAGTTATCCGTTAACCCGCGGAATATTCGGACTGTGGGGGATCCGAACGGATCGTTTGTCCGGTTTACCGGATATCGGGAGGAATCATCCTGTTGTGCCTTTTTCGGCGTGCATTCCGGTAATCGAAAAGTGCGAATGGCAAGCTGATCAAACCGGCCACGCACACGATTGCCAAAGCTACCGCTGCAATCCCGCCGCGCAGGGTATAGCCCGAAAACCTATGAAGACACTGTTTCCAATTGTGTCGTTTATCCGGGAACACTTGAAAATCTTGTGTCATATCCGAGTTTTGTTGTTTTTCATAATCTTCAGGGGCGGCTATTTGTCGCGCTGTACCATTCCAGCGTGACATAGTACTCATTCAGCTCGGGATAGACCTTCACGGGTACGTAGCAGGACAATCCGCAGCACACCCTCAGGGGCAGATCGAGGAATGCCGCCGTGTGGGCATTGTAACGAATCGTGCGGCCGAGCTGCTCTCGCCAGCGGGCCGTCTCGGAAGACCCGACGGCGCCAGTTGCCTCCAGGCGGGAGGTGATGTCGTTCAGGTCGAACAAAGAATGGCGGTAGAAGCGATCCATGGGTTGCACGGCTGAGAGGTCGAAATTGGAAAACACCGCCGGGTTGCGGGTCAGAGCTGCGCCGTAGAGTTCTGCTGTGGCCGTAGCCAGCGCTTCCAACTGAGAGGTGCTCACCAACGACACCGTGGCCGAGCGGTAAGTAGGCCGGACGTGCTGCGCATAATGCAGGTAGTAGCTTTCACACACGGCCTTCAGATCGGGATCCCTGTGCAGCAACTCGCTCGTGATATCGGCATAAGGGAAACTCTCGGCGATCACCTCCGTAGGTGCGGCTATGATCCAGTCGGCCTTATTCCGCAACGCATACTGCACCTCCACGCTTGCCATGAAACAAGCGTCGAAAAGGATGTAGTCAAACATCCCGTCGGGAATCGCCGCCGCGAGGTCGTTTGTTTCGATGTAGCCCGTCGGGTTGGCACCCGTGTCCTGCCCGAAGTATTTGGTGGCGGGCCACGCCTGCTCGCTGCGCTGGCAGGATTTCACGAAATATCCCGTCGCCGAAGAGGGTAACCACGCCATGCCGTGGCTCCAAAGTACCAACCCGTAACGCTCGGCAGGAGCGGTACGGCGCACACGGTCGATCACCTCGCGCACGGTCGCTGCCGAGGCCGAGTTCTGTGCCGAGGGCCAGCGATAGAGTTCTTTGGTACCCACAGCCGTCACCTCCACAAGGCGCGGATTATCCCCGGGCGTGTCGAGGTAGGCAATGATCCGCCCGTTTTCTGCCGGTATCCTCGTCATACCCTGCACCAGACCCTCGAGGTTGGCCTGCACATTACTCGAAAGGTTGTTGTCCGCGGCGAAATAGACTAACAGCGTGCGCTGCACCGGGGAAACAGGCCGCTCAGTCTGCTCTTTGGTGCAGCCGGACAGCAAAAACGCCACGAAATATACGAATATGGATAGTATCTGTTTCATCATTTTTTATTTACTACACCGGTTATCCGAAGCACGAACGCCGCTTGCCGGCCGGAGGCGTTCGTGAGTATCCGGACGGTCTTATTGAAAATTCCGGCATCTTTGGCTTCGAAGATGATTGTGATCATGGCTTTTTCCCCTTTGCGCAAGGGTTTGCCCAGGAAATCGACCTGCGTACACTGGCAGTTCACTTTCGCATCCAGGATCACCATCGGCCCGTTGCCCGTCGAGGTCAAGCTGAAGGTGGTTCGGTAGGTCTTGCCCAACTCCACCGTTCCGAAATCGTGCTGCGTACGATCTGTCGTATAAGCGGTTTGCACACTTTGAGCCTGCCCCGAGAGCGCCGCCCCGAGCTCTGTTACTCAGGCACAAATAAAACGAATGACTGCCGGTTTTGTCCTCAATGTCCGGTATTTCGGCGGCATCAAATCGGACGACACTGCCGTAACTTTGTCCCGGAGTTTCCCATATATCCGATTTATCGGACAAAAAAGTTGCGAAGCAACACCTTCCGCCCATTCGGGCGGATTTTCTTTGCTAAAGGCAAAGAGCAAGGTATGTTTCTGACAGACAAACTGCGTTTGTCCGACAGAAACGGCCCCGATTTTCGGGGCTTTTAATTTACTCCGAAGTCGTAAATTTTAATCTTTGATAACATGACACGAAACCTGAAAGGTAAAGGCGGCTTGCCCGACCTGAAAACCTACCGTTACTCGTTCCGGTTGAACGAGCAACAGAACGCTGAGTTTTTGAAATTGCAGGCGCAGGCCGGAATCGGCAACCGGTCGAAATTCATTCTCTCCCGGCTGTTCGGATGACCGCTTAAAGTCGTTCGGATTGACAACGCCACTTTAGAATATGCCAAGCAGCTTTCGATGCTCTATGCCCAGATGCGGTCGATAGGGGTGAATTATAACCAGGTCACAAAAGCCATTCATGTAAATTTCAACGAGCGCCGGGCAGTTGCTCTGCTTGCCCGTCTTGAACAATACACCCGGGGGGGTCACGCGCTCGACCGGCAGATCATCCGGCTGACCGAGGAATTTGAGAGGAAATGATTGATCGGATAAAAAAAGCAGTAACCTCTACTGGGTGCTCGAATATCATGCGCAGAAAGTAGAAGGGAGCCACGCACAAATGCTTTACGGCCACGACGTGTTACAGCCTCGTGACCCGGAGGCCCCGTTTGATATGCACCGGGCTATGATGAGCTTTTCGGCCTGCCTCCATTCTGAGTATGGTATAAGCGATCCTGTTTTTCATGTGTCGCTCAGTCCGCATCCCGATGACAAGCTGACCGACGAACAGCAGATAGCTATCGCGCAAGAGTACATGGAACGCATGGGATTCGGGAACCAGCCCTATTATGTATTCCGTCATCGGGACATAGAACGCGAGCATCTGCACCTCGTGTCCGTCCGGGTGGATGCACACGGTAAGCCGATCAGCGACAGCAATGACTTCAAGCGCTCGAAAACGATTTGCGAAGATTTGGAACGCAAGTACCATTTGATCCCGGCCAAAGGCCGCAAGCCCCCCATCTTGGACGAACTTAAAAAGGTCGAATACGGCAAAGTCAATATCAAGCAGCAAATCGCCTCGGCAGTTCGTCTGCTCACCCAGCAGTACAAATTCGGGTCGTTGACCGAACTGAACACGCTGCTCGGCCTCTACAACATCAAGCTGGAGGAGATCAAGGGCGAAGCCAAAGGCAAACCCTATCACGGCATCGTCTACTCGGCCACGACCGACATCGGGGAGCGCATCGGCATACCGGTCAAGGCCAGCCGCATCGGGAAGGACGTAGGGATAAAAAAGCTGGAGAGCCGCAGGCAGGAGAACCTCGACAGCCTCACCCCGGAAATCAGGACGGCCACCCGCGACCAGGTGTGCCGGGCGATACACTCGACCCGGACAAAGGACGAGTTTATCCGTTACCTCAAAGACCGACACATCGACGCGGTGATCCGCGAGAACAAGGCCGGACGGATTTACGGGATGACGTTCATCGACCACAACACGCGCACCGACGGTATGCATGGGGAAACCAAATTCATCCACACTATATTTTACACCCGCATTATAACGGGCCTCGAAAATTATCCCGCAATTCAATTCATAAGAAAGTCCGACAGGAATCGCCCAATCCATAGATGCAGAACTGGAGCGTATAGAGCTGTTATAAACTTCACTTCCATCTAAAAAAAAGCGGGTTGTATACCGGCTTTTACAGCCAATGACCTGGTCAGATAAAAATTAACCAAAACAGGAATTTGCAAATAGTCCAGTTTCATTTGGTTTTCACCATCACCATTAAGCTTAATATCAGCACCCTGACGTGCATAAAGCAAGTCTGCTGAAAGCGCCCAGCGGGAATTAAAACGATAATCCGCAAAGAAACCTCCTGTAAATCCGGCACGATACGAACTCTGGCTTTTTTCACCTTTGGGGATCGTCAGGGAAGTCGCGGCAACCCCGGCTTTCACACCGAACCCCAATTTACGCTCCTGAGCCGACGAAACGATTACCATCATCGTGCATACACAGATTAATAACAACTTTCGCATAATCAACAATTATTAGAAGGATGGTTATTTAGGCCTGATGCCTGTCAATTGTTTCAATTCATATCTGTATTGTCCTGGTTTTCCATCGAACGGAATCAAATTATCCGATTCCTCCGGAGTACTCGGTGAAAAAACTTCGCTTAAGAAATAACCGTCTCCTCGGCTATCCCAGCCCCAATTACAATGTAACCAATATTTCGATATTCCTGTCACATCTGAATAATTTTCCTCTATTTGTTTCGTTATCCTGACAAAGAACATTATCTTTGTCAGGATGCAATAAAGGGGCTGACCGGTTTTGACAGCAGGTAGAGTCTGATTGTAAGCATGCCGAGCGTTGTGTGGAGGCTCGTTAAAGTGAACGCTCAAACTACAAATGGCAATAATAGCTACGCACTCGCTGCTTAATTTTACCAAGTAAAATGGCTTAATCCCGCGGTCCAAGGAGGCTGAGGGACGAGTACCCCGCCGAAGACTCCGCCCGGTAGTTAAGAGGCATACGGGGTATCATCAGAACTGGGATAGCGGTTCAGGCGCCTGGAACGAATCGCGAAATTTACAGGCTGGGGTCATGGCTGGGTCGCCTTCGACCAGGTCACGGCAGAAGGATTAACCGAAGGATAAGCATGTAGAAAGCTCTTGGGTTCCTTGTTTGGACGAGGGTTCGAATCCCTCCAGCTCCACAAAAAACCACTGAAGAAAGAAACGAAATCCTGTAAGTGTCACACTTACAGGATTTTTCTTTTTAGGCTATCGGCAAGAAAATGCAGAAAAAGCAGTTTCGCGGTGGGTTATTCGGTGGCCAAAATGATTTTCAAAAAGTTGCCCACAAAACGCGAATAACGCATTTATATGCAGTATTTTGCATCTTTACTATTGCACTTGGGAAACATAATTTTGCAACCAAAATCAAGTGTAAAATGGAAAGGTCAACTTTCAGCGTGGCGTTCTATGTACGCAAAACACGCACAAACAAACATGGCGAAGCGGCAATCGTAGTCAGGATCACTGTTGACGGTACGCGAGCCGATCTCGCAGCTCAAAAAATGGTCAACCCCAAACTTTGGGACACAGCTCGCGGCAAAGCTTATGAACGCACTCCATTGACAAGAGAATTGAACATGTATCTCGATTCGGTACGAGCCAAGTTAATTCGGATTCATCGGGACATGGAACAGGACGACGCGCAGAACGTAACTGTTCAAGCTATCGTCGACCGTTACCTCGGCAAAGACAAACCGGAGCGGCATACGCTGATGGAGCTATTTCGCGAGCATAACGAAAAGTGCCGTGCCCTGTCCGGCATCGACATGGCCCCCGCCACCATACTGCGTTATGAAACCTCTCTGCGGCATACAGAACAGCTTATGCAGCACACCTATCGAAAACAGGATATGTATCTGGATGAACTCAACCGCCAGTTTATCATGGATTATGAATTTTATTTGAAGTCCGTGCGCCGGTGCAACCACCACTCGGCAACCAAATACCTCAAAAACTTCAAGAAAATCGTGCGTCTGGCACTCGACAAAGAGTGGCTGGAAAAAGACCCGTTCGCCGGAGTGAAATTCAAATTTGAGCAGGTCGATCGCGACTTCCTTGAAATGCACGAAGTCGAAAAGCTACTGCAAAAACAGATCGACATTCCCCGCATGGCACAGGTGTGGGACGTGTTCGTATTCTGCTGCTTCACGGGATTGGCCTATGCCGATGTGAAAAAACTGACCCACAACGACATTCATACCGATGAACGGGGCGATATGTGGATTATCGACAAACGACAGAAAACGGGAACACAGTTTCGGATCAAATTATTGCCCGTGGCCAAAGAACTCGCAACACGCTACCGCCGCCTGATGCTTCCCGGCGACAAGGCGTTTCCGGTGAAAGACCGTGATTCGATGAATATGTCGCTGCGGCAGGTCGCCCGTCATGCAGGACTGTCGTTCAGTCCTACGATCCATGAGGCGCGACACACATTTTCAACGACGGTTACGCTCTCGCAGGGCGTACCGTTGGAGACAGTCAGCAAAATGTTAGGGCATAAGCATATCACCACTACCCAGATATACGCCAAAATCACGAACGATAAAATTGGCCGCGATATGGATGCGTTGAGCGAGAAGATAGCCGACAAATTCAGGATGGCGCAATAGTTCGATCGTCAGAATCATTCGAAAGAGAGAGGCTCAGACATGTATCTGAGCCTCTTTTTCGAATGTTTTATCTCGCAATTCTTATTCTTTGGGAGGATAGTTCAAAGGTGCAAAGAACTCGCCGAGGGTGAGTTTATATAAGGTACAAAGTTTTAATATGGAGGATAAAGTGGGTGTAGAATCTCCCGTTTCATAGCGTGAAACATCCAAATGTGTGAACTCGATAACATCCTCTTGGGAGTAGCCGTGTTCCTTGCGGAGTTGTTGCATTCGCTCGACCAGCAATTTTTGAAACGTGCTATCTTTATATTTGGTTATCTTCTTTCCCACAGTTGCAAAAGAAGACCCAACTAAGTATTTTTATACACGTGAATTAACGTGTGTTTGGATATTTTTATATATTTGCAAATAGTACCTCAAAACTAAATTGTAGAAATATGCTACCTTTGCGATTGAATAGTTCGGCATAGACCGACGGACATAACAACATAAAGGGTAAACAACTCTTTATACCTCATTGCAAACTTGGGACCCTCGGAAGAGGTTGTTTGATCTGGGTATAACGGTTGTCAGTCCATGTTATGTCCTGCTCGTTTCCACGGGCGGGACTGACTTGGGCGCAGGACAGCTTCCGGATCAAGGTTCCCAGGACCTGCAATGAGGGGCTGACACCGCGCCCCTTTTTTATTTCTGACGGGCGCAAGTTTCAACTGCTCATCCCTGCGAGTATGAAGTCCGGCGCGTCCCCTATCTCCAAACACATATCGTTTCTTCCCGTCGTCCGTTCGGGTGACGGCGGGAAAATGCGCGCCTTTATCATTCAAGGAACGGCCCTCTCCCCAAGGCCGGATCAACTACGGCCGAATCGGGAAGGTTCTGGAACGATGCCTTGCTGCAAACGAGTGAGTGAACGTTTGCGGAGGGCATCCGCCCACTACGCAATCCGGACGGCTTTTCTTTCACAGGAAAAGCACGTCCGGGTCCGACGGCCGTGCGTCTCTACCGACCGTGGTCCGGAAAACATCGGAGCCTCTGCGGTTCCCGAAATATGGGAAGGCAAACACCGGGAAATGCGGCTCCGAAACCCGCGAGAGGGTCGTTCCTTTCCTTATCCGAATCCCGACAATCCATTTATCCGGAGTGCGGCGGCGATGCCGGCCGGTTATGAAACTCATTTCTGCCGCACTCCTTTCTTCGCCGCCTGCTGAACTATGAATTTTACACCCATGACGCCGCGCCGCTTCACTTTGCCGTTCCCGGTCGATCCGCAGCGGACGGTCTGTTTCAGCGGCTACCGAATCGGCAAGATGCCGGGGGCGGCCGAAGGGTGCGATCCCGCCGAAGTGCAAAAGGTCGTGCAGAAACGGTGCACGTGGATCGTCGAACGCCTGTGCGAACGAGGCTACGACACGTTCGTCAGTGGCATGGCCACCGGGTTCGACCTTTGGGCGGCCGAGGCAGTGCTTTCGGTGCGGCGTGTCCGCCCCGACATCCGGCTGCTCGCATTCGTTCCCTACCGCGAACAGGCGAGGGCCTACGATCCCGTCTCCCAACGGTCGTACACCGAAATATTGTCGCAGGCCGACTACGTGCACTGCCTGAGTGAGCGCTATACCCGAAGTTGCTGCCTCGACCGGAACGTAGCGATGCTCGACCATAGCACGGTGCTCGTCTGCTATTACGACGGTCATCGACCTCTGCTGCAACCGGAACGCCCGGCCCTACAACCTCCATGCGGACCCGGCATGGATCGAGGGGGTGAGGGCCATCCGGTGAGAGCGGAGGTCGTCCGAAAAGCAGGTGCGATTCGAGTGTACGGATTGTCGGAAATTTTTATATCGAGTATATTGCGACGTATGATAAAAAAGCCTCGATACGGCTTTTCACCTTCCGGGAGGTTTATTCCGGAACACGTATCGATCACTTAAAAACAAAAATGTATGAGGACAATGACTTTGGGCGCTCTTACGCGGAGCGTCGTGACGGTGGGAATGGTCATGTTATTTACAGCGTGCGACAAAGACAAGGAAATGGACGACGACAATGGAGCATTACCGTTTTGCGAGTCTTTAATCGGTAGTTATACGGACACGCCGACCTCGGAGGATATGATTCGGATCGCAGCCCTATGTCCTTCGGAGACCGATTGGCAGGACGTTTCTTTTTTCATGGTGCAAAAAGATGCCTATCGAGCTGCGGCTATTCATTCTTTATGGGGGACTTCTTTCGACGACGAGGCATTGGCACGGCAGAATGCTGCCAAGTACGATTCGCTGTCTAAAGCCCACAACGATCTCGATTACAACCGCAGAACGCTGACGATGGTAATGGCATGTTTATACCGCCGAACGACAGGCATTCATGTGGTGTCGGACACCGACTACGACGAGGAACATCCGGCAGGGACCTATTTAGACGACATCATGCGGATTCATTTTAAATCGGCCGAGGATTACCTTGCGACCGGTTACACATCTTTGAAGCAATATTTGGGGAAAACGACGGGGCCGAGTTCTTATTACGGCTCTTTGCCGATCATCGACTTGGATTTGAGCGAGTATTTGGATGAATTCAATCGCATACAACGCAAATTGATTCAGTTTAGTTTCAATTTCCGTCTGACCAAAGCTCCGGATCAAACGGGTACGCATCGTTTCACGATCACCTACACGAACGAGGACGGCGTGGAGCTGACCGGAACGACCGAGCCGGTTACGGTGCGTCGATAGTGCGGTAAAGGAGCGACCGTCGGCCGTCCCCGCCTTACTGTTTTTTCTACCGTTTTCCGGCAGGTCGGAGGTTGCGTTCGAGAATTTCCCTGATTCCCTTTTCGGGATAGAGGAATACGCGGCCGCTGACGGCTGTGTAGGCGATTTGCCGTGTATCGCGCAACGTCTGAAGCGTCCGGGGCGAGAGGTGCAGATACTCGCACACTTCATATCCGTTCAGGTAGCGTTCGTTTCCGATCGCGGGTACGTGGTGCGCCTCGGCTTTGCGCAGGGCCCGTTCGATTCGGTCCAGCGACGCGCGTGCATTCCGCACTTCGTGGCTCTCGGCAGTCAAATAGTCCAATGGCATGATTTAGGCTTTCGTGGAACGAGAGATGGGATGTGCCGCAGGACGCCGTGCGGTCTTCGCTTCGAGAAAGGCTTCGACGTCGCTTAGGCGGTAGAAATATTTCCCCCCGATACGGGAAAAAGGCAAAAGGCCTTTTTCCCGGTAAGACTGCAACGTGCGTTTGGCGATGTCGAGCGCCCGGCAGACATCCTGCGAGTCGATTCAGCCGTCCTGTGCGTCCGGATCGTAATTTTCTCTACCCGAAGGGCCGTCGCCGCGAGGGATTCCAGTTTTGCGACGAGCGAAGTCCATACCCGCTCGTCGATGCAGATGACATTCATAATGACGAAATTTTGAAAAGTGAGTCGTTAGGGCTTGCGCCCGAAATTTTTGCCGGATCGGTCCGTTTCCGCCGGGGCGGGCCGTTTGCCGGCGGAGTTCCTGCCCGGTCGGCAAGATAAGCGAAAAAATCGTCCCGTTTTCCGGTTCTCGGCGGCAGGCCGCTCCGGGCCGCCGTGGACCGTCCATGAGGCAAGGTACGGCCCGAATCCCGGAATCCTTCGCTCTGTCCGGCGTTGTCCGCTATTGTCCGGGGTCCCTCTGACGACAAGGATCTACCCGTGAAAGAAAAACGACTTCCCCGCATGGCCGTCGAAAGAGGCTCCTGTCGGTCTTCGCTCGTCCCGAACGACGTTTTACGAACGGTCCGCCCCTCACCCGCTGCGGAACACCTTTCCGGGACGTCGGTTCGGCAACGGACGGCAAAAAGGCCCTTGCGGCTTTCGGGACACAACAATCCGTCCCGTGCGAACGTATCTTTGTCGATACTCGAAATTCATACGCATGACAACGACTTATCGCCTTTGCGTCGGGGCGTTCCGCCTTCCGGCATGAACGGACTTTCGGTGCCTGCACCTCGGTCCCCTCCATCTCGTTTTTTCCCTTGCAGTTCCTCGCCCCCTTCGTTCTCTTCGAGGCGGGAGCACCGACACCCGGCATCCCGCTCTCGCCGTCCCGTCCCTCCGCCGACTCTGCGCGGCGGGGCATCCGGGACCGCTTCGGCGCGCCGCCATCGGGGCTGTCGCCCCGGCCTCGGAGGCTCCCGAAAACGGATGAAGCAAGGTTGTACCCGGAGGCCCTCGAAACCTCCTGCCGTCGGCTTCGAGGACACTTCCGGGCAACCTTGCCCTGCGGGGCTGTCCCGTTCGACGCGCTCCCTACGGTCGCAGGGGATTCGGGACTCTCGGCGTCTGCGACGCCGGCGAACGGCTCCCGTCGGTCGCCTGCCCGCAAAGGCGGGTATGAACACTGCCGCTTTATTTCACTGCCAAACTTCGGAAGTTATGGATACTCGCTTAGGAACAGCGGTTCTTTTTCCGATGAAGATATCTTCAATCCCTGCGATACCTCATTGTTCTGCTGCTTCTCCGTATTCCACCATATCTATCTCAACCATTACCGGGAATACGACTTTACCTGTTTGGATAATTTCCAGATGACATTTGTGGAATTTCAGCGCTTTCTGTGGGAGATAGCCGCCGATAGTAGTGCCCGCACACGAGGTGCCGGCCTATAAGGTTCCTGCCCGAGCACATGGCCGGGAGAAAGACCGTCTGTTTTACCCTTTCCGGCGAAGAGATCTATTGGCTCTCCGGTGCCAGGCCCGAGCGGATTTACGAACGTGATTTACCTGAAGAGCCGCAACCCGAACCCGCCCCGGTACGCAGGGGCAGAAAGCCGAACGTCGCTAAACCGATTCCGGCCCATCCCAAGCCGGATGGGAGAAAGAAATCGAGGGAAAAGAAAGTGCTGGTATTCGACGCCGAGCAGAAATTAGCATTGGTATGTGCCGATTTGGAAGCGGCATCCGGCATCACCCATATTCTTAAAGACGCAATCGACAAACTCTGCAAAAGCAAAAAGCCGTCGCAGGACATCGGGTTGTCTTTCCGCAAACTTTGGAAAAACTTAGGCCCCGATATTAATATTATGGATTTCAGCCTGACGTTAGCACGCTACGATGAGTTGTGCAAAAGGACACCGAAACATAAAGCAAAAAATCAGTAGACCAAGAAGATAAATTTGGAGCGACAGGCAAATTCCGTTATATTTACACATTATAATAGAACGCTGATACGCCCTTTCAGGCAATACGGACAGCTACACCCGTCGGGGCGGATTCGGTAACTAACTACGGATGGACTATTCGCAAATCATACTGACTGTCAACACCTCCTCTATCGTGATATTGGTGCTGCTGGCAGTTGTCTTGCTGGCGGCCACCCGTTTTCGCGGGGAAAGCGGATACGCGGCGGCGATTATTGTACTGCCCAACGTGCCGGTGTACCTTTATAACATGAGCCGGATGCTGGGATGGCACGACTTCACGCTTTTCATGTTCCCCTTCAGCTTCTCGGTCAACACGATGCTCATGCCGCTGCTGTGGCTGTTCACCGAGAAGAATTTCGATCCCGATTTCCGGTTCCGCCCGCGGCTGCTGCTCCATTTCATACCCGCAATCGCTTGCCTGGGAATGGCTCTGGCAATCCCTCCGCAGGAGCGCCTTGACATCATTAAGTATGAAATGACGGGCGACGACACCTGGCTGGGCAATGTCAATACCGCTATCATCATCGTACAGCTTATCGTCTATTTCACGGCAATCTTCCGTTTCCTGTACCGAAAGAAACGGGCCATTTGCGATTGCACGTCGGAAGCCGAATGGTTGCAGAAAGAGTGGATACCGAAGCTGATGTTCCTGTTCGCCGGCTTGTTCGTAATCGTAATGACCTGCTATGTGCTCTGGCCGCGCACGGACGCATGGCTAATCCAGATTATGAATATCGCAGCCATGGTTTTTCTGGTCTACAACTCCGTCGCCCATCCGATGATGCCCGTTCGCCCGCAGCCGCCTTGCGGAGAGCCTGCTCCCGTCAGTACGCTGAGCCGCGAACAGATGCGCGAGATCTGCGACCTGACATCCGAGTACCTCGCCGGCACGAAGGCATACCTGCGTCCCGACCTTTCGCTGGCTATGCTGGCACGGGAGACGAACATCCCCGGACGGAACCTCTCCCGCTCGATCAATACCTACCTGCGGCGCAACTTCTTCGAGTTCATCAACAAGATGCGGGTCGAGGAAGCCAAACGGCTGCTGCTGAATATGGACGCATCCGGATACACCGTAGAGAGCATCTATTCCGAATGCGGTTTCCGCTCGCGCTCCACATTTTTCCTTGCCTTCAAGAAAGTCGAAGGTAAAACGCCTGCGGCGTGGCTGAAGGAGTACGAACGAAAACCTTAACCGCACGGGCATGTTTACGGATCAGGCCATCATACATATCAACATTGCCTGTATGTCGAGCGGGAGATTATCGAAACGGGACACCAGAACCTGCCGGCCGTTGTCAATGACGTGTTGCTGTTCGGGCAGTTCTTCGTCTACTTTCCGCTGATGTTCCGCTTCATTCGCCGCAAGAAGCAGTATATCCTTGATAACTATTCTGACAGCGACTACATGCTGCTGTTATGGCTGCCCCGGTTCCTGAAGCTGTTTTTCATCTTCTTCTTCATTGTCTTTGTGGCTTATGTCATTGCACCCCGGACGGACGCATGGCTGATTCCCATACTAAATACCCTCGGCATGACCTATCTGACCTATTGCGCCGTGGCTCACTCTTCGGCGGCATCCCTCGGCCGGACGACCGATATTCCCCTCGCGCGTAGCGAGCCCGAACCCATCCCCGATATCGAGATGTCTCGCATGCGCGAGGTGTGTCGTCAGGCGACCGATTACGCCATCTCTTCCAGGTCTTATCTGCACCCCGACCTTTAGCTTGCACTGTTCGCCAAAGAAAGCGGTATCCCGCAACGCACGCTCTCCCGCTCCATAAACGGTTACCTGCGCCGCAATTTCTTCGAATTTATCAACCAGATGCGCGTCGAGGAGGCCAAACGCCAGTTACTGGAACTGGACGATTCCGGCTTCAACGTAGACAGCGTTTATGCCGAGTGCGGATTCCGCTCGCGTTCGACGTTTTTCCTTGCCTTCAAAAAAATGGAGGGCAGCACTCCTGCCGCGTGGCTCAGCCGAATGCGGGAAGAAGCATAACATTCTATCTGGAAACCCGTTGCGAATTTACCGAAGGCTCTCGCAAGTTCGATATTAACGATCCGCACCCGCCCGAATGGGTTCCGGCAAGAGCGATTTTCGGTTTCGTGGAGTTGTCGGACTGCTCCGTCGCTTTTCTGCCCGTCCTCGCATTCGACACTGGACAATCGCTCACGCATCCGTGAACGCACTTCCGAACAGGGCAGAAACCCTCGTTGGCCCGATCCGGTTACCGCTCCCGTCCATCCCGTTCCGGCTTGACGGATGCCGAGCAAGCGGAGCTTTCTGAAAATCATCGGGGCGTTTTCGCAAACCCTCGGGCAAATCTTTTTCCCTTTTTTATCGAATACGGTTCGAATACCCGAAAACCTAATCCGAATATCGGATATTCGGACGTATTGGGGCTCCTATTATGTAGGTAGTTCCGGACGGTTATGTCCAAATTTGCGATAGTCAAAATAATCTTCAAAACAGATAGTGTCATGGCAAACAAGGAGATTATACCGAACAATCGAACGTCGCACGAGAGCGACCGAAGTATTATCACGCCCGACATGATGGCGGAGTGTTGCAGACATGTTATTCATTGCTTGAACTCGGAGAAACGCTTCCTGCAACCGGCCTACTCGTTGTGGGAACTGGCGCGGGATTCGGGCATGACTGCCCGGCTGATCTCGAAATCCATCAACGAATATATGGGGCAAAATTTTCACCAGTTGATGAACCGTCTGCGGGTCGATGAGGCAAAACGCTTGTTGCAGAAAACGGCCGACCCCGCGCAACCGGCGCATGCCTTATCGCTGAAAGAGATCGGCGTCATGAGCGGATTTCGCAGCCGTTCGGTCTTTTTCTCCCGCTTCAAGGAGTACGAGGGAATCACCCCCGGCAAATACATGGCCCTGTACGGCGAAACCGAAAAATAACCCGATAAAACGATATGCGTATGAAACGAATGATGATTTTAATGTTGATGCTTTCCCTGGCAGGGGGCACGACAACGGTTTACTCCCAGAGTTGGGGCGAAAAACTGATTAAAAATGCAGGGAAACGTGCCGAGGAACGGGCCAAACAGAAGGTGGAAGAGAAGGTGAACAAAGCCGTGGACAAAGCCGTGGACAAGCCTTTCGAGGTCGCCGAGGATGCGGTCAAGGGCACCGGCAAGGATGCGGGCGCCAAACCCGCCGAAGCTGCTGCGCAGGCGGGACAGGAAGGTCAACCCGCTGTCAACCCCAATGCTCCCAAAGCGGTGGAGATGGCCTGGAACAAGTTCGACTTCGTAGCGGGCGACGAGGTGATTTTCGACGACCAGCAGGCGGGCGAAAAGATCGGGGAGTTCCCCACGATGTGGGACCTTACCGGCGGGAACGCCGAGATCGCCAACATGGACGGCACCAACTGCATCTGCCTGGTCTCGGATACCTACATCCAGCCCTATATGAAGGAGAAGAACTATCTACCCGATGTCTTCACCATCGAGCTCGACGTCTTCGCCGCCTGCGGCCAGCAGCATAAGGTGCAGGTCAACGACAGCTACTGGCTCAGTCTGAAGGATGCGAACGAGCGTAATGTGTTCGAAATACATTGGTACCTGAGTTACCACGATCAAAAACCCAACTATGCTACAGGTGTGGATTGGCACTGGAAGGTCGACGGTGAGAATCGTAGCGGCGAACAGCCTTTCGTCTTCAAGCAAAACGAGTTCAACCGCATCTCCATATCCTTCAACAAGCGGGCGCTGAAAGTCTACCTCAACGAGACGCGCGTGGTAAACATCCCCCGGTGCGACGCTCCCGCCCGCTTCCAGGTCTACGGCCGCGCCAGTGGTACGGAGAGCAAGTTCATCCGCAACATCCGCATTGCCAAAGGCGCCGTTCCGCTTTACGACCGGATGATGTCCGACGGCAAGTTCATCACCTACGGCATCACCTTCGACGTGGGCAAGTCGGTAGTCAAGCCCGAGTCGATGGGCGAGATAAACCGCATCGTGACGCTGATGACCGAGAACCCCGACCTGAAATTCTCCGTCGAAGGGCATACCGACAGCACTGGCAATGCCGCTTCGAACCAGACCCTCTCCGAAGCCCGAAGCAAGGCGATCGTGGCCAAGCTCGTCGAGATGGGCATCGCCGCCGACCGGCTTGCCGCTGTGGGCAAAGGACAGAACAACCCGATAGCCGACAACGCCACCGACGAAGGCCGCGCCAAGAACCGCCGGGTAGAGTTCGTGAAGCAGTGAGAGCAAAGCCAAGCTCGCTTGAGCTTTGCCGAGTCGCGCCACGAACGGGCGGAGCAAATTCGTAAAAATATAAGTTCATAGCCACTCATGTATATGAATATTAACCTTTTAATAACAAAACTGCCATGAAAAAATCTTTATTGTTGTTCGCAGGAATTCTTTGGGGCGCTTATATGTTCAGCGCATGCGATAAGAAAGACGCCCCTCCCAAAGAAGAGAATGAGGAAGTCCCCACCTCTTACAACGTGATCACCAACGGAAATGCCATTGTAACGAGCATTACGCAGGAGGATAATGACCATTTGCCGCTAAAAATCGTGCAGACGATCCCCTCTTTTTCTAATGCACCTTTCGCGTCCGTCAAATCGGCATCTACCCGTCAGGGCTCGACGACCAAAAGCGTGCAAACCCGTGTCGGGGAGACAGGTACGTTCCCGGCCAACCTTCCGATCATTTTCTTTTTCGACGACAAAATCTACTTGAATTCGGTAGCGGATAACGTGGTCATTAAAGCCGATGGAAAACAGATTTACGGAACCATCGTCATCAACGAAGGAGCCAACGGTTATGCGATTCTGACCTTTACCCCGTGGGCGGAGTTCAAGGTGAATTCCCGCATCGAGATCGTAGTCAAAGAGGGGTTGCAGGATAAGAACGGGAATAAGATGGCTACGGATTTCAACCTGATTTACGAAGTTTCCCCGAAAGCCGAAGGCGAATTCTCCGGCAACAAAGGATTCGAGAACGGAACTTCCGGAATACTGTTCATCGGCGACGGGAGTATTTTGAGTGGAACGCACGGTTCGATAGCACCTCAGGAGGGGAATAAGTTCGCCGCCATCTCTTCGGGGGATCAGTTGGTTTCACAGTCGGGCCATGCAATCGGCGGGGCTACCAGCACGATGATTCTCGGCCCGATCAACAGTAAGATCGGTACGTTGTCGTTCTATTATGATTTTATTTCCGCCGAGTTCAACGAATACGTGGATTCAGAGTTCGACGACGTGGCGATGATCACTGTTTACGGTCCCAAAGGCTCGTATTCGGAGTTTTTGACCAGCGTTAACCGGGTAAGGTTCGATAACCAGCCTTTCACCGACCTGGGCATGCCCGACGACGGCGATAGTTATGCCGGACATACCGGATGGCAGAGCCGTCAGATCACGTTGAACGACGTGGGGACGCCGGCCTACATCACTTTCATCATTACCGACGTATCCGACCTGATCTATTCGTCCATCCTGGCCATCGACAATTTGAATTACTAAACGACCATAGCGGAACCGAAAAGCTTATAGAGTAGGATATTAACCCATTTAACAAATTGTATTATGAAAAGATTGTTATTCGTGATCGCAATTGCTTTGTTCGTAACGACGGCAAACGCACAGGACAAAGGAGACATGGCCGTAGGAGCCCAGGTAGCGTTCGGTACGGGCGACGGTTTTTCCAACATCGGTATCGGGGCGAAATTCCAATGGAATCCCGCCAACCGGCTTCGACTGGAACCTTCATTCACCTATTTCCTGAAAAAAGACCTGGTGAGCATGTGGGACATCAGTGCCAACGTGCACTACCAGTTCCCGCTGGGTAAAGTCGTAGGGTTCTATCCTTTGGCCGGCGTAGGCGTTATGGGCGTTAAGGTGGACATCCCCGAGGTCGATCTGGGGGAATACGGCTCCTACGGGGGCAGTGCGTCCGACACCAAATTCGGTGTCAATGTCGGCGTGGGGGCGGACTTCAATCTCTCCGAAAAGTTCGTTGTCAATGCCGAAGTGAAATACAAGATCGTCCAACACTGGAACCGACTGATTATTTCCGCCGGGTTCGCCTATAAATTCTGACCGTGTGCATTTCATACGGACCTCCAAAAACTTTATGCAACTGAGTAATCTCATAATCACCGTGTTCCTGTTCTGTCCCGGGCTCTGTCTGGGACAGACGGAACACCTTTTCAACCGCGTGGTAGTCTCCAAACGGGAAATGCGTCTTGTCGTACTGGCCCAGCAAGGCGATACGCTGGCCGTCTACCGCATCGCCTGCGGAACGAATTACGGCGACAAACAATGCGAATGGGACAGCCGCACCCCGGAAGGGCGGTTCGAGATCGAGGCGGTGGAGAACCCGGCGGATTGGACCTTCGATTTCGCCGACGGCGCAGGCCCCGTGAAAGCTTACGGCCCCCTCTTCTTCCGCCTGTCCATTCCGGGCTACACGGGGATCGGCATCCACGGCACCCACCGCCCCGAATCGGTGCCGGGCCGCACCACGCACGGCTGCATCCGCCTTCGCAACGCCGACGTGCTCGCCCTCTCGCGACTGGCCGGGGTGGGCACCGAGGTGGTGATCCTGCCCGACGAAATAACGGCAACGGCCGACCAATCCGAACATCCGGAAATGACGATATAACTCCTTTTTACTAACTATCTAAAATCCGCAGACATGAACCTTATCGACAGAGCAAAAGCGATTCTTTTCACCCCGAAGACCGAGTGGGAAAGGATCAAAAACGAAAACGATTCGCACGTAAACGTGCTGACAACTTATCTGCTGTGGCTGGCGCTCATTCCCGCGGCGGCGGCCTTGATCGGCTACGGCATCATCGGCTACCGCGTGCTGGGCGTCCATGTCGGCAGCATCGAATGGGGCATCCGGCAAGCCATCATGCAGTTCATCACCATGGTGGGCGGCTGCTACATCACCGCAGGCGTGTTGACCGTGCTGGCCGAAAACTTCGGCGCCAAGAAGGATTTCAACAAGGCTTTCCAACTGGTAGCCTACTGCTACACGGCGGCCTGCGTGGGCGGCATCTTCTACATCTACTCCCCGCTGAGCGTGCTGGCGAGTCTGGCGAGCCTCTATTCGCTCTATCTTCTCTATATCGGTCTCGGCCCGATGACCGGCGTGCCGAAAGAGAAACAGACGACCTACTTCGTGGTATCGCTGGTGAGCATGGTGGCGGTATCCGTGGTGCTCACACTGATCCTTGGCGCCATTATCGGCGTCGGGGCAGGTATGTATAGATTCTGAATCGACCGCCCGTTTCCATAAACGACCATGTTATGAAATCCAAGGCATTACAATTAGTATGCGGCCTCGCCGCTGTTTCCCTGCTGGCCTTTGCGGGTTGCAGCAAGGACGACGACGAAGGGGACAAAACCGTCCCCGTTACCTCCGTAAGCATTACCGAAGGTTCTGCATTAGGACTTGTCGTGGGCGACGCCCGGACACTCCATGCCACCGTAAAGCCGGACAACGCTACCGAAAAGACCGTAACATGGTCGAGCAATGCGCCCGCCGTAGTTTCCGTCAATTCTTCGACCGGAGTTATCGAGGCGCTTGCCGTGGGCAATGCGACCGTAACGGCGTCGGCCGGAGGCAAAAGCGTCGCCATACAGTTGGCGGTAGCTCCCGCCCCGATCCCGCTAACGGGCCTCGCCATAAATCCGGCCGGGCCGTTGACCCTGAAGGTAGGCGATGAACAAACCCTGAGCGCCGTTCTCACGCCCGAAGACGCAACCGATGTTACGGTAGTCGGAGCAGCGCCGACGCGGATGTCGTGTCGGTAGACGCCACCACCGGCGAATTAAAGGCATTGGCAGCCGGCGGCCCCGTCGTCATCACCGCCACGGCGGGAACGATTACGGCCCCCTGCCAGGTAACGGTGCAGGCATTGAAGTATGCGATCACCCTCGAAAACGACGGCCGCGGCACGGGAGCGTTGACCGTGAACGGCGCCGGGGCGGAAGAAGCCGAGCAGGGAGCGACGATTGCCCTTAACGCTACCCCGGCCGCGGGCTATATCTTCAAGCAATGGACGGTCGTGGAAGGCGGGATAACCCCGGCTCCCGGCTCGGCGACCGGAACAGCCACATTCACCATGCCTGCCGGGCCTGTAACCCTGCGTGCGGAGTTCACCATCGAAACCGTCAAGATTCCGGCGGGAACGTTCATGATGGGCAGTCCTCCAAGCGGATATCATCGAATGGGCGAAGTAGGCGGTGATGATTATGAATTGCAGCACTCCGTTACACTGACCAAAGGTTTTTACATGGGGAAATACGAGGTAACCAACGCCCAGTTTGCGGCGTTCCTCAATGCCAAAGGGGTGGAATATGCGACCGGTTTGCCTACCCCGGTGGTCACGAATCCGGTGGGCGGCAAGCTTACGTGGGGCGAATTTTCCGGCAAGATTCTCTTTCTGACTGATGATTGGGGGCTTAAGTATGAAGGGGATCGCTGGGTGCCCCAAAGCGGCTATGAGAACCATCCCGCTGTCAGGATAAGCAGGTACGGTGCGTTGGAGTATGCCCGCTGGCTGGGCGGCACGCTGCCCACCGAAGCCCAATGGGAGTATGCCTGCCGGGGCGACTATCCGAACAAGGCCACCGAAACGAATACCATGCCTTTCGGGGTCGGCACGGGGAGAAAACTCGTAGCTGGCATGGCCAATTTCAAGGCCACCAAACCTTATGACCTGGATCGCAAGGGAAGGTATACGGACGACACCCAAACCGCTTCGACGGGCACCACGGCGGTAGGCAGTTATCCCGCCAACAATTACGGCCTGCACGACATGCACGGCAACGTATCGGAATGGTGTCTGGATTGGTACACCGAGTTGTATTACAGAGACTCTCCCGCTGTCGATCCGACGGGCCCGGGTACCGGCCAATACCGTGTTGCCCGCGGCGCTTTCTGGCGAAACGATGCCGAATGGTGCCGAACTGCGTCCCGCAACCACAATTACCCCGATTATTGGCTCACCAACAGTTGCGGTTTCCGGGTGGTTTTGCCGGAATAACCTTTTCCGGGGATGTCCGCAGGGATATCCCGATGCGAACAGAACGAAATTTTAAAACGACACGAATATGAAAAATTGGAAATTGATATTCACCTGCATAGCAGCCTGCACACTGATATTTGTAGGTTGCAGCAAAGATGACGACGACGGCGACAAAACGGTTCCCGTAACCTCCGTCACCATTACCGAAGGCGCGACCTATTCGCTGGCCGTGGACGGCACGCACACCTTCCGGGCTACCGTCGCGCCGGACAATGCTACCGACAAGACCGTTAGCTGGTCGAGTTCCCCCGCCACGACGCTCTCCATCGATGCACAGACAGGAGCGGCGAGAGGATTGGCTGCCGGAACAGCGACCGTAACCGCTACGGCGGGCGGCAGAACGGCCACCTGCACGGTGACTGTCGCCCCGAACGTGGTGGCCGTAACGGGCATCACACTGCCTGCCGACCCCGTACAGCTTCAACTGGGCGGCGAAGCCACCACGCACCAACTCGTCCCGACCATCGCGCCCGAGAACGCGACCAACAAGACCGTAAACTATGTATCCTCTTATCCCGATGTGGCGACGGTCAATGCCGAGGGCCTTATCACGGCCGTAGCGGGCGGCGAGACCGTGATTACGGCCACCACCGCCGACGGCGAGTTTACGGCCACGGTCAACGTCTATGTAGGGGTGCAACTGCCTGCAAAATGGAGCTATTACATCCTGGTCGGCCGCCCACCGCAGAGCACCTTTTACATGCATTACAACGACCCGACTTACCATTGGAGCAATCAGGTGCGGCCACTGCAATTCTATGCGGAATTTACAGGCGCCACGTGTACGAAGGCAGAGATCGTCATGGATTTCGGAACGGAAGAGGCGGCGCAGGCATTTTGCGCCAACCTGCAAGATTTACCAAATTCCCAAGCCATAGACGCAGACGCGGAGTTCGTGATGATCAACATCAGCGCATTCTCCGGCAACGTCTTTTCGGGCAAAACGCAGTCTCAGATTACGGCGCTGGATATTCCCGCCGAGGTCAACAAGGTGATCGACCAACTCTACAAACTTCCGGCAGGATGGGCCGAGGACGGGAATACGCTTACCCATACCGAGACTATAGAGGAAAATGGGGTCACTGCGACCTATTTATTCACGGCCACGATGAACCCTTCGACCGGAAGATGCACGGACGCCACAATCAAAATAAGCAGCAATCAACAGGGTATTGTCTCTTTGGTTAAGGAGACGATCAATATGGAGACGAAGGGCTTTATGAAACAGGTAATGACCGGGGACAATACGTCGGTCACGTTCGATGTGGGGGCGCTGAGGGACAACGACTTTACCGGAAAGACCAAATCCGCGCTGATGGCAATGGCAAAGAATCCGAGGGAGATAATCACATATTACATGAATACCTCCGCTACGGTCAACACGTTGTTCAACACGGCAGCCTGGGAGAACCGCCTCTCTCTGGACGAAGGTGGATATATCAACACGGTGCGCATGAAGATGGAGTACCCGCAAAAATTCTTAACCTATCACGGTCTGAGAGACGCCTATGTTCTTTGCTATTTCGGCCTCGACGGAAAGTGCAACCGGGCTTACGCGATCTGGGATTTCGGACAAAACGGGCCGATGGCTTGCAATAGCTTCATGGAGGATTATGTAAAAAGCACATATTGGCAGTATGCAACTACCGACGTGGGCGGCGGTCAGGGAGAGTTGTTCCAGATTGTCTGGCACGATGTGCCCAACAACGACTTTGTGGGTTGGACGCGCCAGGAGTTATTCCCCAGGACGAATGTGCCCATGTTGTACACTCGCATCAAAAGCTACGTGGAAAAAGCATTGGATATGAATCGCGCCAATTCGGACGCAGGTCTCTGACGACTCTTTATACCGTCTCGGTTTTCCGTCCGTACCCTTCGCGGGGTGCGGACGGCACGAGCGGAACCGGATAAATGAAATTTAAAACCCATACGGATATGAAAAAAATATTCATTCTTTTTACCGCGTTGCTACCCTGGCTGGCGGCGGCGCAAGTTACCCCCGAGGCGATTCTGGGGCAGTGTCCGCCGTTCCCCACACAGTCGGAGATCGTCGGCTGGATGATGGGGCGCAAGGCGGATCGTGCAACCGTTGACCGCTTCATGGAGCAGCTCGAACAGGCCATCTCGCAAACCAATGCCGCCATCGAACGCAACCTCAAAGCCGCCGATTTCGAAGGCGCCGCCATGCGCGACGCGGACAAATCGGTACGGCGCGATCTGGGCATCGGTCTGGATCAGGTGCGGAACATGAGCGAAGCCGACCTGAAAAAGTTGGGCGAAGACAAGGCGAACTCGGTGCTTCGGGGAATGGGAATCGACAAAAGCGCGAAGGAGTTGGGAAGTCGGGAGCTGAGCGAAGCCGAGAAGCGCAAGTTGGCAGAGGGCGTAGCCCAGAAAATGACCGGCTTGTCGTTGGCCCAGCTCGAAGCGCTCGAAAAGATGAGCGAGGAGGAGCAGATGGCCTACATGATGAACAGCGGTGCGGCGGCCAAGATCGCGGCCAACATGGGAAAAATGAACCTGCCCGCAGGCACCATCCAGCAGCCCGGCGCATCGGTTACGCCGTTCCAATATTCCGAGAAAGCGTTGGCCGACATGCAGCGGTTGCGGGATATGGAGAGCGACGGTTTCTATCAGCGGCTCGAAGATAAATGGGTTACGGGCGGCTATCAGCGCCGCACGGCCGCACTGGAAAAACAAAAAGAGACAGTGCCGGGACTGGTGGTCGATTACAGCAAAGGCAAAATCCACGAGGTAGAGGCCGAAGCGATCCGGAAAATGGAAGAACACGAGGCGGCCATCGAAATTAAAATCGATGCAATCCGCGAAGAATACTGCCGCGAGTCGGTCAAAGAATGGTATCCGCGCGTGATGCAGCAGCTTGCGATGATCAAGAGCATCCTGCCGGAAGCTCGGCAGGCCGATGCCGCGGCAATGGAAGGCTTCCGGATCGGTGGCTTGGAGTCGGGGCTAATAGCCGGGAACAACATCGGCGCAGCCGTGGGCTGTGCGGTCAAGTACCTCGAAAAGGCCCGCGACCTGACACGCGCACCCGGCCCCGGAGACACGCTCATTCCGGAAAATTACGATTGATCCCGGACTGTCCCGAACAGCCGGCGGAAAGGATTGGAAAGGGGTTGCTTCCCCTGAAATGAAATTTGTATAACCTTAAAACTACCGAACCATGGCAAAATGTATTCAATGCGGAGTCGATCTGCCCGAAGGGGCTAAATTCTGCTCCGGATGCGGCGCGGCCATTGTCCCTGCCGCCGATATACCGACCGAAACAACGACCCCGGAAGTTCCCGCACAACCGGCTCCCGCCACGGCGGCGGCTCCACAGACAAACGAAGAGACGCCTCCCGCTCCGGGAAGCCACTACGAACCGATTTCTACCAAAGGTTTCATCGGAATCATGTTCCTGATGCTGATACCGCTGGTCAACCTGCTCCTGCTGCTGGTATGGGCCTTCGGCGGATGCCGCAAGGTGAACAAACAGAACTTCGCCAAGGCGATGCTCGTCTGGATGCTGATCGGTATAGGACTCTCCATCGTCTTCGGCCTTATTTTCTGGGCCTTCTTCCCCTCCGGCGGATTACAGGGCTTGCAGGAATCGCTTCTCAACGGGATGATCGAGCCCTGACGATTGTCGAACGCTTAAAAAACGAACCGAATATGAAAAAGATCATTACCGGAATAATATGTGCCGCGGCCGCGGCGATGTTTGCCGGATGCGGCTCAGGCGCCGGAAAACCGGATAAATACGTCTATGAACATCCGAAGGATAACTATTTCCTGAAATATACCGAATCGCGCGACGGCGAGCTGCGTAGCACTTACGTCATCGCCCGTATCGGCGAGGGATTTACGCACGGCGAGGAGGGCGACCTTTTTACGCACATCAGCGGCCGGACGAAAAAGGGTTACATGCGCAACCCGGACGACGGCGTATGGTGGGGAGATCCGGATTATGACTACTCCGAGTACGACGACGATGCCGACGATGTGGGCATACTCTCCGTTTTCAACGAGGGGCCTTATCGCTACCTCACCTTATTCGGCACTCCGGAAAGTTTCAGCGATTACTATGTCGGCAGCGAAAAGGTGGCCGGGATCGACTGCTGGGTTTTCGACTGCCTCATCAACGGTCAGAAAGGGAAATATTGGGTGGACCCGTCCAACGGCTGTACGCTCAAGGTGTATTATCCGGAGAAGGACAAAGCCCTCGAAGTGGTGGAATACGACCTCGATTATTCCGAGTGGGGCGACAACCTGATACCGGCCGATTACGACGCCGTAAAATGGCCTTAAATACTTTTTACAAATGTCAATTAACCAACAGAAATTATGAAGAAGATTTTAACACTATGGATGTGCCTATCGGCCGTGGTCGTACTGACGGCCTGCGGCGGCAACGCTAATAAAAAAACAGCCGACGGCAAGGTCGATGCCGAAGCCGTCGTGGATAAGGCGCTGGAAGAGGCTGCGGCCAAAAACTCATTCTCGCAGGCTGCCGCCGAAGTGTTTATCCGTAAACACGGCGGCCTTGACCCCAAAGCCATCGAGCCGGACTGGAAATTCGTGATCGACGAAAAGACGATGGCAAATTACGGCGACCGGAACCACGGGTCGTTGCAATACCAGAAGCCGGAAGGCGATACCCTTACGCGCGAGGTTTACGAACAATGGGTGCGTAAGGTTTACGCGGCGACCAAGGCCGTGTCCGACGACGGCATCAACATCATGGGCTTCGAGGATGCCAAGGACCAGGAAGGCGCACTGAAAGAAAAGAGCCTCGACGAAATGTTCGAAAAATCCAAGGGCGCGTGGCTCTACCTGGGGATGTATTCATGGAGCTACCGCCTCAAGGGTAAGTTCATGCGCGTCAGCACCGAGTATGAAGAGGACAAGAATGCGGCGGAGATCGACGTGGCCCACGGGATGAATAAATCTTGGAGAGAAATGGAGAAAGACATGGAAAAAGCACTCGATATGCTGAAATGATCGAGGTTGTGCAAATCCCGAATATGAAATATGCAACGCTATCCCGGATTGTGAGAATGATTCGGGATAGCGTTATGAAATCCTAATATGAAAAACGGACAAAAAACACAGCATGAATAAATATGAATTGGCCTGCCTTGTGGCGAAGGATACTAAAAAGACATTGGCAGAGGTAATACCTGTGGTAAACTCCATGGTAAAGATTATGGCGGATACGATTCTTGCTCAGGAGCCGATTACCTTTACGCAGTTGGGGTCATTCTGTCTGAAGCCTCGCTCCGCGAGAAAGGGGTATGATCCCTATCGTAAGATTCCGATTACCATACCCGGCGGCATGAGTTTGGAATTTAAGGTTTCACCAACAATGCGCACGCTGATAAAGGAAAAATTTTCTCAACCCACACCGGAAAAAGTTCCTGAGATGGCGGAACTTTGAAGCGTGGACAAAACAAATTCGGGGACTATTCCATTACGAATAGTCCCCGATTCTTTCTATTTTGGGATAGCTTATTTGCCAGCCTCGACAGATTGTTTTCTGAACTCTTTCATGAGCTTCGATATTTCCAAAGCCGCCTTACGAGCACGGGTGCCGGCCGCTTTATTGCCTACCATGTTATCTCTTCATCATAGCCCAAAAGTTTTACGATCCGCCGCAACGATTCATTTACCTGAGAGCACATATAATTCATCCGGTTCTTCTTTTTTTCGTGCGTATCATGCTTGCCCGAAAAAATAGGAAGCACGAAATCAGAAAAACATTCGCTCCGATATTTGCCGGCAATTTTTTCCGCACGGGGAACAAACGGCGGCCTTGCTTTCTTGGGCGTTTTAATGCGTTCGTAGGTAATCTTGCGCTTCTTCATGCTATACACGGTCATGTCAGGTATGCTGCGTCAATCGGGGCGATTCCGCCGCAATAGAAGCAGAACAGGAACAGGTCGAGGTGATAGCTCTCGTCCTCGGATAGCAAACTGCGGTCCATGTTCTCCATCGCTCTGAGTAGGCGCATGGAAATTGTGGACGGAATGGTTTCAACTTCTTTGAACTTTTCGTTGGTGCATTTGAATACGTCGATGTCTGCGCCGGGAACGCCCTTTTTCTCGGCTCTCTTTACCACTTGGTAAAGCGAATGGAGCTTACCACGGATTCCGCCGCGATTCTTCTTTTTTGCCCCTTCAGACTCAATAAAAAATACGTAGTCTTTTAGGAACTGTTCGGTGATGTCGGTAAATTCGATGTTCGAGAACGCTTTGGTATATTTCTCTTTTACGAATCGCGCTAAAAAGTCGAGGATTCTTTCATTCGACCGCGCGTAAGGCTCACAGGGTACGAGGTGTCCGTTTTTCATTTTCATCGTATTTCGGATTTCCTCTATCCATGCCCTATATACTTCTTCTATGGAGGGGATAACGGTTTCTTTCAGGCAAACCTCTCGGGGTTTGTCATAATAGTGGGAAAGTTGCTTGGGCGTCCATTTCACGCCCTGTTTGTCCCATGTGCGGCCGATGATGTCGTATTCCTCGACTTTCTCCGCAAGCATCGCATTCAAGGCCGTTGCGTTGGTAGTTCTCGGACGAAATCTCTGGGTAGCCTGGTCCCAATTCTTGTAAAGCCCCGTAATGGGAAGGACTTTCGGTACACGCGGATAGGGGTCTTTGTAAAAAATCATCGTGATCTTCACAAAATCCGGTCTGTTTTTGTCAGGCTGTCCCTTGAGTCTGATGGTAAATCTAGCGTTTGTCATAAGCATTTAATAATTAGATTGTTATACTTTCTTGGTTGAAACCTACAACCAAGGCTACATAAGATTAACCTGAACACCAATGAGAAGGGTTACGAATCTTCGAAGATTTTTTAAGGTTTGTGATGGCATATCTATCTTAATACTAATTGATTAGAACTAAGATGACATGATAAGAATACGGTCAACCATGTTTTTCGGTTGCGCATTGACTATCACTAACTTACCAATCCTCGTGCTATCAGACCCTTTGAAACTTTATCGTATTGATTTTTAGCAGAAAAAGTACAACAGAAAGAAATTGAAAAACTAAAAAATAATGGTTTAATCTCAATAGCAGAAGCAGAAGCTCGTCTTAATTCTTTAATGGTTCGGGTTACAGCTGTTGCAAGCCCAATCCCTAATGTAAATCTTAGACGTAGTTATTTATTTTATGGTGTAAAAGTACAAGACATAGATTATGATAGAATAGTGTTCGATACCTATGATTATATTGACAAAGTAATTTCCTTATAATTAGCAGATCCTTTATGCGCAGCATGCTCCATATATTATGACCGAACTCAAGATATACGAGCAAAAAATATGTGTAATTATTTGAGATATGGGACAAATGATGAGAAAGAAATATGGTTACTTAAATATGGATTTACTTTTGAGGATATGGAATGGCTAAAGGATTTAGTATTATCTGTTGATGAGAAACAGATAATTTTTGCTCCTGAAATCAGCAACTTAGAACCCTCGAAACGAGATTTAATTAGAAGATATGAATAGTCCATTAATAAAAAGACTCTTTAATTGTTTTTGTTGTACTATTTAACTAACTTTGTTTAAGTTATTTGAGGCATGTGAATACAAACGTAAGTAACGGCAATAGAACCGTTGCCTTTTCGTTACCTCGTCCTATCATAAAAAATGCAACAGTCCAATTTCTCAGACTGTTGCAATTCTTTAAAGGCACTCTGGTTCCGAGGGCCTCTTCGTATTGAATACACAGATGTATTATTCCGTCCTGACGATCTCCAGCAGTTGTTCCGGTCGGTCGATGACAAACATCGCTCCGTTCTCTTCGAGTTCTTTGCGCGGGCGGAATCCCCACGTTACGGCTACTGACCGGAGCCCGCTATTGGCTGCCGTGCGCATATCGACGCTGCTGTCTCCGACATACAGGGTATCTGCCGGTGTGAAACCGGTTTCCGTAAGGATGTTCCGGACGATCGTCGGATCGGGTTTGGGAGGGATCTCTTCACGCTGACCGTGCACCGTTGCGAAGGTGTCCGCGGGAAAATAGCGGTCGATCAATTTTCCCGTGGCCGCCTGATACTTGTTCGAGGCGACAGCCATGCGGACCCCCTGTTTTTGCAAGTCGTCGATCAACTCGGGAATGCCCGGATAAGGTTGGGTATAGTCCATATTGTGCATGGAATAGTAGTCGACGAAATCCTGCCGTACCCGGATGACGGTTTTTTCATTGCGCTGATCCTCGGGCAGCGCCCGTTCCATGAGTTTGGTAATGCCGTTGCCGACGAAAAAGCGGTAGGCTTCGGTGTCGTGTTGCGGGAATCCGTTTTGAACCAATGCGTGATTTGTGCTGATGGCCAGGTCTTCAAGCGTGTCGAGCAGGGTGCCGTCAAGATCGAAAATAACCAGTTTTGTCATTTGTCGCAATTTGAATTCATGCAAAAATAGCCAATCTTCAGTGAAATTGCCAGTCCAGGACGGTAATCCTCCATTTGTTGGAAGCAATGTGGGTATGTCCGGTCAGAACGGATAGCCGATAGCCAGGTGGAAACCGAGGCCGTCTTTGAAACTGGGAATGTTGTAGTATCCGTGTTTTCCTGTATCGTATGGGGCGTGGATGCCGATACCCAGGTCGGCCCGGATCACCAGGTAACTGATGTCGTAACGCAGTCCGAAACCGGTGCCCAATGCAATTTCGCGTCCCAATCCTCGCCAGGTCAGTTCGGCTCCCGGACGGTCTTTGTCCTTTTTCAGCAGCCAGATATTGCCCGCATCTACGAACAGTGCGCCGTTGAGTTTGCCGATCATTTTGAACCGGAATTCGACGTTGGCTTCCAACTTGAAAGTTCCGGTTTGGTCGAGATAACCGTTTTTATTGTCTGCGGGCGGACGGTAACTGCCCGGGCCGAGCGAGCGGATTGTAAACGCGCGGATGCTGTTGGCTCCTCCGATATAGAACTGTTCACTGTAAGGAATGACTTGAGAATTCGCATACGGATGCGCAGCACCGATCATAAAGCGGTAAGCCAGCCAACTGGCCGATTCGCCGATCCGCTGATAGAACCGGACTTCGCTCGTCGCTTTGATAAATTGGGCGAATTGGTTGTCGAAAATCTTTTTGGGTCCTTTTTGTCCGCATAGTTCCATTATGCCGTACAGGAGGTTGCCGGCCGAAGTGAAACTGCTCTGCCAGTACAACCGGTTGCGCGGATAGCTTTTGTCGAACGTATAGGTGTACGACATGGCCGGGATGAACTGGTTGCGGAAACTCAGCGCGATGGCCGGGTTTTCGTTCAGGGTGGAGTCGAATTCTGCTGATGTGTGCAGCAGCCGGTTGTACGTGAGTTTCAGGATCGACACCGAGTGATAGCTGTTCGGAGAACTCTGCCAGTCGTAACTGAGCGAGGTGCTGAACGAAATCAACTTGAAGAACTTGGGACGGTTCAGCAGGTCTGCGCCGAGTTGGATGCGGGAACGTGACGGGTAAGCGGTGACTCGCGAAAAGAAACCGGGGAAGATCAGTTTAGGGAACTCCAGCGATGCGTTGAGCCCGAATTCGTAGGAGTTGAGCAGCGAGGCTTTCGTCCCTCCCGAATTCCGGTTCCCGGTCTGCCATTCGTACGAACCGTTCAGTCGGAGCGAGAGCACTTCCCCGCCCCGGAACAGATTGTTGTTGTTTATGCGCAGGGAGAGTCCCGGCCCGAGGAGGCTGTTCGATTTCGAGGTGACGTTCATTTCCAGTTCCGCCTCCAGCGGATAGTCGAAAGCGGCGGCTATTTCCACATCGAGCGTATCGCGTCCGTGCAGCGAATCGGGAGGCGTGACGCTGAGGTTTACCGAGCGGAATATGCCCAGTTTGTTCAGGTTGGTCAGGGTTTTGTTCTGGTCGGCTACCGTGAACAGCTTGCCGCTGTCGAGCGTGATGGCTTTGGAGAGTACTTTCGGGCGAATTTTCAGTTTTTTCTGGTAGATCAGCCGGTAATCCTGCAACCGAAGCGTATCCTGAATCCCGGGACGGATATTTTGCAGTTGTACGGTGAGGCTGCCGGTCGTGTACGGTCGTAATGCCACTTCCGGAACGGTCGGCTTGACCTGCATGCGCAGCTGTACCCGTTCGGGGCGCTGTGTCGTGTCGGCCTGGTAGTCGATGTAGTCCGGACGGAAAAAATAGTAACCGGCGTTGCGCAGGATATTGCTGATGCGCTGCCGTTCGGCGGAGAGCGTGTCCATGTTGTATTGTGCGCCGGGACGGATCAGCGACGAAGCCTGCAACGTATCGAACGCCGCGCCGAGCGGTCCTGTGAGGCGGGGATAGGCGATACTGTCGTAGAACCACGGTTTGCCGACATGAATGTCATAACTGAGTTTTGCCTTTTTCGGGTTTTTGCGCGGCAGCAAAGTATATTGCGCTTCGGAGCCGAAATAGCCGTAATTGCCTAAAATGTCGGCTACCAGTTTTGTGCGCAGTTCGGGCTGCACTTTGGAAATCAGTACCGGGTTTTTGGCCAGGCGGTTGTATAGCCAGTGGCGAAACCCTTTTGTTTTGGGCGTGTACAGGTGGTTGTAGGCCCACAACCCGATGGGAAACGGAGTGCGGACATAGGGGCTGTACAGCGGGTTGTTCGGTTTTACCGACAGCGGATCTTTGACGGCCGATTCAATGCCCGGGGCAATCCGGCCGCTCGAATCGGTATTGATCGTGATTTTTTTGACGCCGGTATAGAGCACTTCGTCCGATGCCAGTCGTTTTGTGGTGGAGCAGCCTGCCAACCACAGCACGGCTCCGCAACCCAGCAGGATGCGTGTCCAGGTACCGGTATGTCGTTGTCTGCTATTCATTAGCTGCGGTTTTGGCCGGCGGTGCGGCCTGTGTTTGGACTTTGTTCTTCATAAACCGGAACAGGTCGGTGATCTTGAGCATCTTTTTGCGGATCACGAAACCGACTCCCGTTTCGATTACTTCACCTTCGAGGATGCTTTCGTAATCGGTATGCCGGAACAGCTTGACGAACATATTGTCGCGTTTGGTGACCATGTATTCCAGTGAAATGTCGTCGATTAAGTTTTCTTTAAGGTTCTCGGTCGGGTCCGCATCGGTGCTGAACTTGCCTCCGATCACCGCGCGGACACGGTTGTTGAAGAGGTTTTTCGAGACTTTGTACGAGTAGTCCGTGCGCTGCGTTCCTCCGTTGGCGGTCTGGTCGTATGTATCCACGCCGAAGCTCAGGTCTACGCCTTTGAGGTTGTTCTGCGCCCACTGGTTCAGCTCTTTGGCGATGAAAGTGTTCAGCGGGTTCGACGAATTGACCTTCGCGGTGGTGCCGGGTCCCGTGTAAGTGTTGTAGATTAGCAGGCTCATCGCCTGGCTGGCCCGTTGTTCGGCGGTCAGCGACGAGAGCTGGTTCTGCATGGTCAGGTCTTCGGGAGCCGAAAGGTCGAACGTGACAGCCAGATCGCTCAGCGTATTACGAAGGTTGATGCTGATGTCAAACGTAACGGGACGCCCACTGTCGCTGCCGTCGCTGGTGACGTTCGTCCGCACTTTGTCGACGGCGGTCAGGTTGAAGGCCGGGTCGAGCATCTCCCCGCTCCATTCGACGTAACTGCCCGCGACGATGTCGAACGATTTTTCAGAAATTACGGGCGGTTTATAGCGCACGAACCCGCCGGAGACTTCGTATTTACCTGAAAAACGGCTGTCTCCCAATTGGTTCATCGTATAGGTGAGGTTACCCCCTCCCTGCAACTGGACCCTGTTTTCTGCATCTTCCGACAGATCGACGCCCAGTTTGACAGAGTTGTTTACGTTGACATTTACTTGGATATCCAGCCCGTTGATCTTCATCGGGCGGATCGAATCGAACTGTTCGAACTCGGTGGTATCGTTGAACGAGACGAATGTAACGATATTCTGGTTCTGTTGTTTCACCTCTAACGGGGAGTCCTGCATGACGTAGTTCACCTCTGTGCCGCCCAGCAGCGAGACGTCTCCCCGGACGAACAGATTGTCGAGCTTGCCTTTGACTTTCGTATTCAGATCCATATAAGCTTGTCCGTACACCATCGACTTGCGGCTTTTAGCCACGTTGACCACCTGGAAATCGGATGCGGTGAGGAGCAGATCGGCCGTGATGGCGCGAAAGTCCCGCAGGTTTATTTGTCCGTCGATCGTCAGCGGCTTCTTGTTCGGTGCGATAATCTGGAAGTTGCCGAACCGGACGAGACTGTTGTCGATCGAGATCGGGCTGGGCGACAATGTGAACGTAGTCCCGATCATACCCACTTCCACGGCTGTTTCCGCAAAGGCAAGGCTGCCGTCGACCGATAAATTCTGGAAGGAGCCTGTTGCGGCGATCTTCCCTTTCAGGGCGCCCGACAGCTGTGCCATGCCCGGTGTTAACAGTGCATTGACGGGGGTGAGCGGCAGTCCTGGCAATTCAACCTTCAATTCGAGCGGCCGCTCCGGCAGCGTGTCGGTATAGCTGCCTCGGGCGGATAACACCTCCGTGCTGTCCAGCGAGAGTTTTGCGTCGAACTGCTGACCGCTCCCCTTCTCCATCCGGTAATCGAAGCCGAGTCCGATGGTCCCGACACGCCGTTTGTCATATTGCAGGTCGGTGACGTTGACGTTGCCTCCGGCCTCCAGCGAAGTACCCGTCGTATCCTGCTGCTGCAAAACGATGTGCGTATCGAAGCGACCGTCTATGGGGGGAGGGGTCGGAAATAATGCCAGGGTCTTACCGATATCGATCCCGGCGATGTCCAGCGCCAGCGGGCCGTGCTCGGTGTGGTCAGTCGTGCGCAGTGAAACGCGTTGATTGTCGTGTGTGAGCAGGAAATCCGCATGGATGTCCTTGCCGATGTGATACACGATGTGGTTGTCCGGATTGACGCTCCATTGCTGGGAGCCGAATGTCGGATTTTCGGGGAACATGCTTACCGTAACCGTGCTGTCCGAGAGTACGCCTTGTAGTCCGAACCGGAAGCCTTCTTCGCCGGAACGGCTTTTTTGCAGGCAGTTCAGGATGGCCCGGTCGCCCGCAATATTGCCGTAGAGGGCGATCATACCCACATTATCCAGGTTACCCGGATGGTTTGCCAGCCGGAGCAGGTAGTTGAGTTGCTTGCGCTGTTGACGCAGGCTGAAAGTCAACGTGTCGAGCCTGATACTGCCCGAGGTCAACTGGTAGACGACCATCCGGGCGGAAAACGGTGTCGAATCTTTGAGCAGCGCGTCAAGCGAAAATGTTTTAAAGCTGATTCCCTGTAATTTTAGGTAGTTGTTCAGGATGTTTTTCCTCCCTGCCGTTGCCTGCAACCGGAATGGCGGTAGCTGGCTACTGATGGTATCCATGTTGAAATCTTCGTTGCGCAGTTGTTCGGAGAACAGCTTTACGCCGCGGGCGAAACGGGCTCCAAGGGAATCGGCTCCGACGCGTGCTTCGAAGTCCAACTGCAGGTCTCCCGAGCGGATTCCGGCTTCTACCCGTTCGGGAGCTGACAGCAATGTGAGCGACGTCGGCCGGATCGTATTGGTTTCCCATTTGTTCCAAAGAACGATTTTGTCGAGGGCCAGTGTCGCGGTGTAACTCTTATCCGCAGTTGCCGAAGCGGTCAGGTCGATTGTGAGGGTACCCCCGATCCGCTCCCGGGTCAGATGCATGCGGTCCAGGTGGCAGCTGTCTACGACTCCCCGGATTTCGGCCTTTTGTATGGTTTCTGTCAGGTGGCCTTGTAATCCGAGATCGAGTTGCAGCGCTTCGTTTTGGCTGGTCAGCCGCCCGGACAGGTTTTGTTCCTTTAATACCGCTTCCAGTGCGATCCCGTTGTACGGGAAACCGAGGTAATCGAACCGGTCGATTTGCAGCTTCAGCTCGCTTTGTGTCTTTGCTACAAGCGGATCGAATCCTTTTCCCCGGGTTTCCAACTGCAACGTAATGCGCCCCAACGAATCGGCCGGCAGGAAATCCTTTGCCGGGAAACTATCGCAAGCGAGCGTCAGGTCGTATTGCTGGCTTTTGGGCGTTAGGTGTCCTTTCAGTGTAAGCGTGCCGGAATCTACAGCCAATGCGAGTACCGGTGCGAACGCTCCGTTGTGCATTTCGATGCGTCCGTGGAGTCCGATGTGGCCGGGAATGCGGAGCCGGTTGCGTAAGGTCGAATCGGGCAATAATTCCCTCAAGAAGTCCGTCCGGCTGAATACGCCTTTGATCCGGGCCTGGCCGTTGAGTTTTGCGGGGTCGGTTGCCGAAGCGAGAAGGCCGTTCACGGAAAGATTGAGATGATGCGGAATCGCTAGGGCGATTTCGGAGGAGAACCTGCCGACGGTACCTGAAAAATTGCTGTTGAGCGTAACCGTTTTTCCATTCAGGGCTTTTCGTATGGCCGGGTCGTCCCTGAAGGGCGTCAGCGGCATGATCTCTTTCAGGTCGATGTCTGCCGCCAGATTCATTTGCAACGGACTGGCCGGATCGAGTTTAAGTGCCGAGGCGGCGGCTTGCAAGTCGATTCGGATCGAAGAGAATGGAGTCTGCACATTGAAATTCGACAAAAAAATCCGGCTGCTATCCATTCCGAAACTTCCGCTGAGCCGGTCGACCGCCAATCCGCTACGTTCTCTCAAAGAGAGGGAGGCAATTCGGCCGCGAATCTCACTGCCCCGGTTGTAGAGTGAGTCCGCTACGAAATTCAGGCCGGAAACCGCGATGTGCGATGGATCGAATCCCGGGGCGGGTATTCCGTCAATGCGGCCGTACTCGGCCGCATTGTTTTGGAGTTCAATGCGGTTTACGGCAATCGTCCACGGTTGTGAAGCAACATTTGAGGACGCATCCTGTACGGTTTCCGTGTCCGTTCTCTTTTGAGATGTGGTGTCCGTCAGGTAGGAGTAGTTGCCCTGTTTCAGCAGAATCCGATTGACACGGACCTCTTGCTTGCCCAGATCGATTTCTGCATCTGCGATGTCACCCGCTGCCAGGCGTACAGCCAATTGCGTCACTTGCGGCCGGGTTTCCATCCTGAAATTGATCTGATTGAGTCGCAGTCGTTTGGCTTGAATGGTCCAGGGGATTGTTGCTGTATCTTTGGCGGTGGTGTCGGCCGGGCTCTCCCCGGTCGAAAGGCTTACGTCGCCTTGCGACAGTTCTACAGAGGTGATTCCGGCCACACGACGCTTCAGGTCGATGTCGTCGGCTTTGAGGATCAGCTTACCGATCCGGGCCCGTAGCCCGAACTGGGCCGCCGTGTCAAGGTAGTTCGCTGTGGTTTGGCTCAGCGTGAATTTCCGCACAGTGACTTGTTTGCGCAGTAACGGCAACAACGCTACATCGGCCTGCAGCCTGCCGCAGTAGAGCAATGTATCGTTGCCCGGTTGGCTGACCAGTGCCTGTTCAATCACGAGGTTTAACGGGAATGCCAGCCGGATGCGTCGCACGGACAGGTTGAATTCTGTCTGTGCGGAGACGTAATCTTCCGCTTTGGTGCGGATGAAGTTTTGGATGGCCGGGATATACAGCAATGCAGGCAGTACAATCAATACAGCCAGCGTGCAGAGCAGCCCCCGCAACAGGTATTTGACAATCTTTTTAGCCATCGATCTCGGACACGTCGATTAGTGCGGTGATCACCAGCTAATTTCGCGCCAAAGTTATAACCTCCGCCGGTTTTAAACAAAAAAAACAGGCCCTTTTGTAAGGGCCTGTCCTGTGACGCTGGAAGCGGGATTTTAGAATCTCCAACCTGCCGTTACGGCGAACACGCTGTTGCGTATTTTGCTGTCGTCGCTGTATTCAGCCTTGGCCACCTTGGTTACCCCGATGTTGTAGCGGGCATCGAGGATCAGGCCGCAGTTGAAGTCGTATGACACACCTACCGGAACTGCGAGGTCGAATGTTTTGAAGGCATCTTTCATGCCGTCGTTGGCGCCCAGCAGGAACCCGGGCTGTACGCCGGCTTTCACGGCCAGGCCTTTAACCAGGTAGAAGTTCGCGAGGATAGGAATGTTCAGGTTGTCCGTTTTAATTTTCGCATCATCGCCTTTTGCACCCTGACGCGAGTAGAGTACGTCTGCCGAAAGGGCGAACAGGTTGCTGAAACGGTAATCGGCGAAAATACCTCCGGTGAATCCGACTTTGTAATTGCCGTCGCTGTTGGTCAGATTGGCGATATTGATACCGGCTTTAACACCATAACCGAATCCGGTGTCTTGGGCCGAAGCTGTGAATGCGAAAGCGGCCACGGCGAGGATAGAGAACAAAATCTTTTTCATAGTTCTTTTAATGTTTTTTAGTTTGTAAAGCGCAATCAATTTTGTCTTTGAACCAGTTCGATCATATAACGCCGGGTCGGATGTTTTGTTACAGCTTTTTTTGCGTGCAAATATGTCTTATGTGGTTATGTGTTTTGTAATAAGTGTTTTGTGGTGTTGTGAATTACCGTTTTAGAACAGGAGAACTGTCACGGTAAAATAAAAACAGGCGCTAAAGGCGCCTGTTTTTATCAGATAAGCAGGTACCGACACTTAAAATCTCCATCCGGCCATAATCGAAAACACCCCGTTACGGTATTTATCCTGTTCCTTGAATACGTTGGAAAGCCCGATTTGATAACGTACGTCGAAAAGCAAACCGCATGAAAACGTATAGGACAGGCCGACAGGAACGGCGAAAGTGACCGTGTTACATCCGTCGGTTACCGGAGTATCGTCGATTTTGGCTCCCATTACGAATCCGGGCTGCAGGCCGGTTTTGAAAGCCAGTCCCTTCGCGAGGTATAAGTTTGCCAGAATCGGGATGTTCAAATTGTCTGTTTTAAGTTTTTCACGGGTATCGTCTCCTCCCTGTCCGGAATAAAGTATATCCGCAGACAGTGCAAAAACTTTGCTGAACCGGTAATCCACGAAGATACCTCCAGTAAAACCGACTTTTGAGTCGACACCCATGTTGGTCACTTTGGCGATGTTTACACCGGCTTTAATTCCGTAGCCAAATCCTCTTTCCTGTGCATATGCACTCGTTACGAAAAGTGTACAAACCACCACTAATAACAGATTCTTTTTCATAAATCAATTTTTGAGGTTTAGTATTGTCAGGTTAATAGTGTTCGGAAGATTAATATAGATGATCGTCGCTTTCGATTTCCTGGCGAGTGATCGGTTTGCGGTTCATCGCACGCCACGAATACCAGATATAAGCCACGACGAACGGAATGAAGATCGATACGATACTCATCGCTTCAAGCGTGAAGAGGCTCGAGGAGCTGTTGTAGATGGTCAGTGAGCTCTGCATGTCAGAGAGGGAAGGATAGTAAGCCGTATTGTTGAATCCGGCCAGCAGCAGGAGCGAAAGCACGGTCAGCACGGTTCCGCTGCCGCTGAACCAGATGCTTTTGCGCGAGCCTTTGAAGATGCCGGTGCCGATTCCCCATAATACAGCCAGGACACCGACTAACAACATTGCCGCTATCACAGGCATTGCCAGCAGGTTGTTCAGGTACTTGAACGGTTCGACGGAGATAACCCCTGTCGTGGGATCGACAGCCCAACCGTTGGCGAAGAGCAGGCTGATTAGGAACGTCAAGAAGCAGACCAGGAAAGGAATAGCGTTGTATACCAAATGTTTCCTTGAGCGTGAAGCGATCGTGGCGTCATCGATGTCGTTCATGAAATATTGCAGGCCCAGGATTCGTGACAGGAAGAGCACCGAGAGCCCCAACGCCCAGTTGCGGTAGTCTGCCAACGCATCCAATCCGCGCCATGAATTGGTCCATTGCGAAATGGTATTCACTCCGTCGTAATTGCCCAGATTCATGCGGTCGACCGTAAAATTGGCGCCGGTAAAAAGCGTCCCTACGGCAGCGCCGAGCAGGAATGCGCCCGCTACGCCGTTGATGATCAGGAATGCGTTGTAGCTCTTTTCCCCGAGGAAATTATCCGGTTTCCGCCGAAATTCGTATGCGACCGCCTGAATAACGAATACGAACAGGATCAGCATCCATACGTAGAATGCACCGCCGAAACTGGTGCTGTAAAAAAGCGGGAACGAGGCGAAAAAAGCACCGCCGAACGTGACCAGCGTGGTGAACGTGAGTTCCCATTTCCGGCCGAGCGAGTTGACGATCATGTTACGTTCCTCTTCGGTCTTGCCGATCGTGTAGAGCAGCCCCTGCCCTCCTTGGACGAAGAGCAGGAAAACCAGCAGTGCGCCCAGCAGGCTGATCAGGAACCACCAATAGTGCTGTAACAGAATATATGTATCCATAGCCGTGCAGTCTTATTTATTCGGTTTGTCGGCCGGGGCCGTTTCGTCTTTCGGGCCGATCTTGATCTGTTTGGTGACGATCATCAGTTCGGCGATGAGCAGTGTCGTAAAGAGCGCAACGAAGATGAAGAAGGTAACCATCACCGACGAAGCATTGATGCGCGATACGGATGCGACCGTGGGGAGCAGGTCCTGGATTGTCCAGGGTTGGCGGCCCACTTCGGCTACGATCCAACCCGAAACGGATGCGATATACGCCAGCGGGATCGACCATACCAGTGCGAGCAGCAGCCAGCGGCGCTTGTCGATTGTATCCCGGTAAACCAGCGCCAATACCACTGCGAACAGGAGGATGAAGTAGCATCCCAGGGCAACCATGATCCGGAAGGTGTAGAATACCAGCGGGACGTTCGGGATCGTGTCGGTCGGGGCATTCAGGTAGCCGTAGCCGAAATATTTGAAGTTTTCGGCCAGGAAGGCCTTGCCCTGCGGCGTGTCCGGGTTGAACAACGCCGTTACGCGCGCGATTTCGGCAGAATCTTTTTCTTTGAGCGCCTTGTGGTAGATTGCGAGTTGTTCGATGGCTACCCTGCCCCGTTCGATTTTCTCTTGCGTCGAAAGGATGCCTTCGGCCTCGTTGCCGTCGATCAGGTCGTTGATTCCGGCTACATAGGCTTTGCTGTCTTTGAAACTGAGGATCGAAAGCAATTTGGGAATGTCTATTTTGAAATAGTAGGCATTCTCGTTGTCGGTTCGTTCGTTTTCGGGCTTGAGTATGCCGATGACTGTCAGTTCCGCACCGCGGCTGCCGTCGTATAAGGCTTCCATCGCAGCCAGTTTCATCGGTTGGGTTTTGGCCACCTGCTCACCCGAGCCATCGCCGGAATAGAGCAAGGCCAGCGAACTGACCAGCCCGAAGATGCCGGCCACCTTGATACTGTCTTTGGCCATCTGCCCTTCCCGTTTGCGCAGCAGGAACCATGCGCTGATTCCCACGACTACCACAGCGGCCAGTACGTAGCCGGAAGTTACCGTGTGGAAGAATTTGTTCAATGCGACGGGTGACAGGAGTACGTCCCAGAACGAGGTCATTTCGTTACGGGCTGTAGCGATGTTGAAGGTCATCCCTACCGGATACTGCATCCATGCGTTGGCCACCAGTATCCACAGGGCCGAAAGGTTCGCGCCGATGGCTGTCAGCCACGTCGCCGTGAGGTGGAATCCTTTGGAAACTTTGTTCCAGCCGAAGAACATTACGGCAATGAAGGTGCTTTCCAGGAAGAAAGCCATAATGCCCTCGATGGCCAGCGGGGCCCCGAAAATATCGCCTACGAAGTGCGAATAGTTCGACCAGTTGGTGCCGAATTCAAATTCGAGAATGATTCCCGTTGCTACGCCGATCGCGAAATTGATCCCGAAAATCCGCATCCAGAACTTCGTCGTCCGTTTCCAAAACTCGTTGCCGGTACGGTAATAGATGCTCTCCATGATCGCGCAGATAATGCCGAGACCGAGGGTCAGCGGCACGAACAGCCAATGGTAAATGGCTGTCATCGCAAATTGCGCGCGCGACCAGTCGACCACTTGCATCCAGTCGGTAGTAGATAGTATCATAAGCAGTCCGTTTTTAAATTGGTCATAATCAGGTTAAGTGTGTGAAATGAGCAAGGATTCCGACGACCGATCCAAGGATCAGTGCATTGGTCGCGATAATGGGTACAGGCTTGCGGTCGTCATGCCCGACCTGAATTAACATCGGAACGGTCAGGGCCAGTGCGACGATGCCCCCTTGAAGCCACCACGGTACCTGGGGCAGGTCGAGATGGATAATGACGATCGTAATGAAAAAATAGTGTATGAAAGCCGATACGGTAGAATATTTAGGTAGTTTTTGCACCATCATCGGGATGATGTCAATCAGGCCGATGAGTAGTCCCAATAATATGGAAAATAATAATTTATCCATTTTATATTGAAGTTATGGTTTTACTTCGATAAAGCGTTCCCGGACATACTCCCCCTTCTGAATGTCGTTTTGGAACCGGCCGAGGATGTCGGGAAAAAAGAAAAGCCGCAGGATGGCGAACATGATGAACAGCTTGATCAGGATCACGGCCCAGAGCGTGCGCCCCAGCGTCATGCTGCGAAATCCGTCCGCATAGAAGCGGTAAACCCGGTATGCCCAGTTCGTATGTGCCATTAAAGTAAAACTTCTCTTAATCAAAGATAGAAAATCCGGGGGGAATCCCAAACAAAACCCTCTTCAAATTGGCGGATTGTTGTATATTTGTCCGGTAATCCCCCCCCGCAATTATGACACCAATCCGGAATATAGTATTCGATTTGGGCGGAGTGCTGATCGATTATGATCTTCAGCGCTCCATCGACGCGTTTCGTGCATTAGGTTTTATGCAAATCGATCAGTACATTAACCCCTACCGCCAATTCGGCGTTTTCCTGCAACTCGAAGAGGGCAAGGTCGAACCTCGGGCCGTTTACGATCTGGTCGATCGCGAGGTTGGCCATCATGTCGATGAGCGGAAGATCGATGCCGCCTGGTGCAGTTTTCTGATCGACATTCCCGACTACAAACTCGATATGCTGCTTGATTTGCGCAGGAAAGGATACCGGGTTTTCATGCTGAGCAATACGAACACGATCATGTTCGAATGGATGAAAAAAAATGTTTTCACCAAACAGGGCTTGACGGTGGATGCCTATTTCGACCGCTTATTCCTCTCCTATGAGATGAAATTGGCCAAACCCGGGGAGGCCATCTTCCGGACCATGCTCGCCGATGGAGATATGCGACCCGGCGAAACCCTGTTGATCGATGACGGCGAAGCCAATGTGGAAGTGGCGTCCCGGTTGGGGCTACAGGCCTATTTGGCACGTCCGCGGGAGGATTTCCGTCCGATTTTTGCCGAATATCCCTTAGATCCACACTTTAAAAATATCGAGCTATGAGAATTACAACGAACCTGTTTGCAGCAGTTGGAGCCGTGCTGACGATGGCTTCCTGCGGGCAGAACCGGCCAGCGTCCGTTCCCCAAGTGGAGATTTTGACAAACGATAGCATAGCCTATTGCGAAAGCGTGTTGGCTGACGGAGACCGCTTATTGGTATGCAACTTCGGTACCGACGAACTCAATCCACTCAATACCGAAGGCAAAGGCTATGTGCTCGAATGGAAGGACGGTACTTTCCGTACGCTGATTCCTGCCGACGGTAATCTTTCAGGTCCCAAAGGGACGCTGATTAAAGATGCCCATCTGTTTATCGCCGATGTGGGTAAAATGGTGGTCTATAACCTGGACACCCTCTCTCAGGCACCGCAGGTCGTTCCGTTCCCGGAGGGCGAACTTTTCGTCAACGACATGGCGTTGGCCGGCGATACGCTTTATGTGACGGTGACCAATACGGGTAACATTTATTCTCTGGATGTATCCGCCCCTTCGAAGCTGGATCCGCAGGCGCTTACGCTGTATACGAATGTGCCGGGGGCGAACGGGATTGTCTTGCGTGACGATGTGATGTATGTAGCTTCTTACCCGCCCGACGGCGTGACGACCGATAAGAACGTAATTTATGAGATCGGGGATATTCGCATGCCTCACCCCGCTCCGCTGACCGACCGGGCCGGGCAGTACGACGGTCTGGCACTGAGCGGCGACGGCCAGCGGCTCTATTTTACCAGTTGGGTCAATGGCGAGGTCGGTTATTGGGATTTCCAGAACCGAAGCGTACAATTGCTTGATTTGGCCGATGTTGAATTGTCCGGTCCTGCGCGGATCGCGTTGCGTGACGGCGTACTCTATATTCCGGATCTTCCCGCCAGCCGAATCGTTATCGTGCGCTAAACTCGTTTTTTTGTTTGTAAATACAAAAAAATAGTTTACATTTGCGTCGTCTTTGGGGAACCGATAGACAGACGGGGTGTAGCGCAGTCCGGTTAGCGCACCTGCTTTGGGAGCAGGGGGTCCCAGGTTCGAATCCTGGTACCCCGACATAAATAAGAGGTCGTAATTAGCTGATCAAAGTCATAAC